>Ga0307406_10001282_pt1 | contig 14084 bp, 14 predicted proteins | sample 322Cmetagenome_3_FD_203706 | JGI IMG/M metagenome (GOLD analysis project Ga0307406, IMG submission 203706) | Maize rhizosphere microbial communities from greenhouse at UC Davis, California, United States - 322HYB-C-2 | ecosystem: Host-associated > Plants > Roots > Rhizosphere > Soil | place... | reverse complement strand
GGTTGTGACGTAGTCATACTTTTCATTCTGCCAAAACGGTGGTTGTGGTCCGAAAATGAAGTTTCGCAAACTTGCGAAGCGCGTCAACTCCTTGCGTTTGCACGATTTTTTTCGCCGCCTCGATCACGGCCGACGAGGCTCCCTTAGGTAGCGTGAGGCCCGCTTCATTACTCAGCTGGTGGAGACGCGAAAGAAACAGATCCCGTGCTAGTACCGACGAGGCAGCGACAGCAATGAAACGTTCCGCCTTCGGAGTTTGAAGTAATCTAAGAGTCTTGCCCTTCTCCATGAGTTTTGAAGCGATGTATTTTTCGTCGCCAAATTGATCAGCAATCGCTTGGTTACAAGCCTGACGTTCAAGGACACTCTCGATCGCTCTCGCGTGTCCCCACGCAAGTAGATGATTTAGATTCTTCTTCTCTGCCAGAAACTGCTCATGAAGTTTGTTATACCTATCAGGCGAGATCTCCACCACATGATATTTGCCCTGACACAGATCTTTAATTTTAGCCGCAAGTTCACGACACTGACGGTCGGAAAGTTTCTTTGAGTCTCGCACTCCGAGTTGCGCGAGTGACTCTTGAAGCGCCTCGTCGACCCACACTCCAGCTATAACGAGCGGTCCGAAGTAATCACCTTTGCCAGATTCATCGGTGCCAATGTGGGGCAACGTCACTGAGTTGTCTGTGTCTTTGGCCCTAACCTCGTACGAGGATTCGACGGAGTCTACTGCTGAAGTAAGGTAGTCTGCGATGTCTATGGTTGCGTTGGGGTAGTTCAGTTTGTAAGTCGGAATGATTACATCGAGGACTCTACGGTAGACGGGCCCAGCGCGTCCCTGAAGCTGGAGTTTCCCCTTAGTATACTGCTTCACAATCAGCCGTTCGTTGCCGCTCACGTAGACAAAACAATAGTCACAGTACTGCTCAGATTTAACCTCTGATGGCCCCAGTTCTTCGAGTTTAGACTGAATTTGCTGGCGCAACCTTTGATCGGTGATCGTAATTGTCTTGTTAACACTTTGTATCGGGGTTTCTGGGCTATCTATACGGTTGAGTTGTTGCAAAAGACCATCTAAATCAGAGTCTATGTGTTGTTTAGGTGTGTGTGCGCCTTTATCGTAGATATTAATAGTGAGGGCAGGCGATGTCGGGGGAGTTATCGTGAACTGTAATCCGTGCTGGATTTCGCGTGCTGCGGACAGCTGCCATCCACGTCCGGCGCAAACAGCATTTACTACGAGCACCTTCTCTTGTTGAACGGTCTGCGCATGCTGTGTTTGCGGAAGAGTGAGGCTGTCAAAGACTTGAGTGACTTCATCAACAAAAACAAGATCTAATCCATCGAAACCTCTAGGCACATCGTTTTTGTTTTCGGCAGGAAGAACGACTCGCCGAATCCCGGCTTGCTGCGCGGCCGCTAGTTTTTGGGGAATGCCATCAACCCCCACGACGCGCCACTGGCCTCCCCTGAGGTTGATGTCGCCGGTGAACGCAGTATATGGATCAAATTGCCACGCTCGGGCGTCGCTGTATGTCGCCATGGCTGAGGCAAGGGAGATGGAGCTACCCACGTACGTAGCGTCAGTGTCTTCGACGGTAAAAATTACATCCTGAGCCTTCCCAAGCCATCCTTTACTCTGAAGTGCTTCTCGCGCTCGACGGACCGCCGAGGTAAAGGATTCCTCAGTTGGGATCCCGGGCTCGACCTTTCCACTCCCGTCTTGTACCTTTGAGCGCACTGCAAGGACTACGCCGATTCCGGCGGGTTGGGTAACCAAAAGACCTTTGACCATCCCTATTTCTTGGCGCGCTTGGAAGGCCAGAAAACAACCATCAACTGTACGCGAGATCGCAGGTACTTGAATTGACAGTTCGCGGTGAAGTTGTTCAATTTTTTTACTGGCCTCAATGTTCGAGCCGCTTATACTGCTCAAAAAAACCTGGATACCTCTCAGTTCAGTAATATCGACAAGACCTTGGCTCAGTTGCGCCAACGCCTCCATTGACCTTTCCGATACTCCACTCAGGACTGAAAAGAAGAGATTATTGACCGCCACTACTTCGTGAGTCCGTTGATGGATCGCCTGGACTTTCGCTCCGTAGAATTCGGCGTCCGGCGGATTCCTTTCCAAAAATTCGCACAAACCAAGCAAGATAGGTTCATCCCATATTTCGCCGTAGAAATCATTGGCAAAAACTAAACTGAAGATCGCACTAACGAGCTGGTCATTTGACGGCTGAGCTAGCCGCCAAGCTTTCAGTTTTGCTTCGAGCTGATTTAGTTTCAGATTCATTTTTTTATAGTCGCCGATAATTCCTTCGGTGATAGGACAACACGTGCAACCTGATCCTCAGTGCGGCTTGTTCTGCCGAGTACTGCTTTGCATTCAATTATTTTGACATTGTGGCTAGTGAACTGGCTGCCGTCCTTGAAGAGAATCTCGGCGTCGAACTCAGGGAACTCAACCTGATGTAAGAACTCGAGCCCTAACGTTGCATCTTGATAGGCATAAAAAAGACGAGCGATTGCTTCGTCGCTCTCCGTGACCAAAACAACACACTCATCTGGAGCGTCGCTTTCTGCGGCGAGTCTGAGCGGAGTGGTTATTGAATTCGTGAGAGACTTAGCTGGAACCCGACGTGGAAGCGCTATGATGTCCACTACAGGACTCCGCTTGGGGGTAACGCTTAATCCAAGTCTTCCAGCCTCTTCAGTCAAAAAGTTTAATACGTTGATGGCACCCACTTTTTGCGACTCTCGAATCAAACGCAAAAAGAGATCAGCCATGCGCGATTGTGGAGCAGAGCGATCTGGTCGCTGCCAGTTATATAGAGATTGTCGTGTGCAACCCGACAAGTTAGCGAATTGCTCCATCGAGAGGCCGAGTTGTTTAATTAGATCCTGGATGTCTGAAGGCTGCAAGTATGCCTCCGCATATTTATTATCCAGTAGAGTCTTCCAACGTTTCGTTTCACTTTGATCGAAATGGCGCGCCCCGCACTTATCACAAACACCGATGCGAGCATCGTCCACAGTCAATGGGAGGCCTTTGAGCCTCGTCTTATACCCGTGGAATATCTGTTCGCGTACCGTGCCTTCTCCACATTCCTGGCATTTGTAGCCGAATGAAACCGCCGGCATCATGGTTTCTCCTTTCGTAAACTTTTTACTGTCGTTGTTCATGGGCTGTTATGAAGAAATAAAATCTCTCGTCATCGGGCACGCGTATGATTTTTCCACACGTGTAAAACAATACGCCTTGAGTATCCAGTCCAATGACGGTGTACTTTCGTCCATCGACGGACGCGGCTAATTCATCGGGTTCGACTTTTTGAATCTCGTGGGCGCTGAGAATGCACCGTTCGAGGTCTTCAAGATCAAAATCACCATTCTCAATGAATGCATGTATCTTGGCGGAATACTTATAATTCCCCTCAGAAACCAACCCTTTGATAATTCGCAGGCGGCCTTTGGGACGTCGGCAGCTGGGGCCCTTTTTATCCATCGATTTGCTCCCGGATCATCAAACAGACCTGACTGTAAAATATTTTACATGCGCCTGTCAAGTAAAATATTTTACGTGGCGGCTTGCGTCACCCCTCGGACGAATTTGGGCCTCATGGTCTGCTTGCTCCCGCTTCGGGTCAACAACTGCATCGCGTTGTCCTAGAGCAGTGCCCGGCTTCAATTTGATCGTGGCGTCGTCCACGATGATCGAACTTCCGATACATGCTTAACTTAGTTTGAATGAACGCGCCGGGCGTTTGGAACATGTTGCAGGGTAATCAAAATTCAACAGCAAAAGTCGAAAGCGCGGCTGGAGGGATCCTAGTTGCTCCAAATGGAGCTTTGTGTTGAATTGTATTGTGCCTTCGATCTTTCCGTGTCTGTGGATTGGCAAATCGCAAATCGCAGGCCTAATCCTCGATTTCATCCAAATGGGCAGCCACAAAAGTCAGCCGCCTAACGCTTTGATGGTTCACGCCGGCGAAGCTGTGTCGTCGTCCAATCGACCAACGTTTCGAAGAAGCCTGGTGGGAAGCGTTTGAGGCGGACGAATTCGTTGGGGTTGTCAGGGGGAACTTCCATCAGGTTATGCGATCCGTTTGGGTAAACCTTGACGATGTAATCCCGGCGTCCAGCCTGATCCATGATTTGCTTGATCGCACTCACATTCGCTTTGACACCCTCAGGCGTATCGAGCTCGCCGAAGATTGCCAGCAACGGCGCCTTTGAAGTGCGCAGGGTTGGTGCGGGATCGTAGAAATAAAACTTTCGCATGTAAGTCCAGAAACCATCAGCGCGCTTCTCAGCTCCGAAGACATCGATGCCCGGATGGCGAAACCATTTTTGGTCTTTGGCGCTGAGTCGCAGCTTTGCATACTGCTCCCATTTGTCATTCGAATCAGGCGAAGCAATGATCTCGTTCTTCAGCTTTTGAAACGCGAGTGCGTCTTTGATCTCATTCGCGGCATAGCCCGCCTTAGTTAACTCATACTCGGTGTCAAACAACTCCGTCTCAGCCGGTGACAAGCCGCCACCCGACAGAGCGATCGCAAAAGCGGAGTCCGGAAAACGTGAAGCGGCGAGCGGAGCAATCCATCCGCCCTGACTTTGACCCAAAAAGCCGATCTGATTCGCGGCAATGTCCGTGCGGGCCTGCAGAAACTTGGCCGCCGCCACTGCATCATCAGCGAGATCTTCAAAGCTCGCCTCGCGCCAATTACCTGTCGATTTGCCGACGCCGCGCTTGTCATAACTGAGGACCGCAAACCCGCGTGCAGCGTAGAGGTATCCGAGACCCCAATACACCTCGCGCAATTGCGCGCCACCACCATGCGTAAACACGAGCGCGGGATGCTTTCCGCCCTTTGCCTTAGCAGCGGGTAGCAACAGCGTACCCGCGAGCGTGACGTCACCGTTTTTGAACGTGACTTCTTCCCGCGCGATGGGAACTCGTGTCGCGAATGCTCCGGACTGGCGACCCTTCTGGTCCAAATCAATTACGCGAACTCCAGCGTCGCGAAACGTAAGTGTTTGCCTCGTCGGAGAGACCACACGCAGGGCTGGTCCACCGGTGAACTGAGTCTCCGATCGTGGGAAGACCGCGCGGGCTTCACCGGATTTCACGTCAGTCACAAACAGCGTGTCGGGAGTATCAGGAAAGCTATCGATCATCAGATGATCGCCGTTGCGAAAGCGATAGATACCGACATAGCGCGACAAAATTTCCGGCGCGATCTTCACTGTGCGCACCAGATGAAAACGAGCTTTGGTTCCCGGCACCTCGGCCTCGCCTTCGATCTCATCGCCCGCGATAGTTCCCGTCATGACGAGTTTAAGCGAGCTCAACTCCAACCGGACGCGAGAACCTTCGAGTTGGACCAGTGTCAATTTTGCTTTAAGCGGTCGTCGCATCTCGCCTGAATTTTCAGTAAGGCTCAGACGCAAAAACTCGGACCGTCCGGACGGCTCGCTGTTACCCACCCACTCGCCAGTCAAGGCAGTTGTGGATTGCTGAGCATGACTGACACTCGACAATCCGACCGCGAGGATAAACGTCATCAACAGGAAAGCTTTGAGGATTACTCGGATCATGGTCCGGGATGATACACGCAAGGCACATCATGCAGTCAAACTTTCTAACATCGCGCCCTTAACGCAATGACCAAGGTCCACCCGCACCTTACTTGAAGAAGCTCGCCGCCATACGTTGAAGATCGTCCATTGAGCTGCCGTCTTTGTTCTGGTCCAACATCGAGCTAAGCACACTCATGGCGCCGGGCGCAGTTGCCTGGGCTTCCTGCTGCTGAGCGTTGAGATAATTCGAGAGACCGGAAGCGTCAAGTCCATTTTGCTGTTGTGCCTGTCCGATCGAACCCATGACAAGCGGCGCCAGGGTCTCGAGCAAGCCGCCGGCAGAACTCTGGTCCATTCCGGTCGCCTGGGCCAGGTTGTTTTGTATTGCGGGCTGTTGGCTTCCGAATACGTGCCCAAGAATTCCCGCACCGTTTGCGCTTTGCGGGTTTCCAAGATAAGCCGTGAGATTATCGAAGATACTGCCATCGTGGTCCGTGGCGACAGCCTGATGCAGGTTCTGCGCCTCTTGCGGTTGTGAAGCATTGCGCGCCAACGCGGTCACAAGCAGAGGAACGGCCATCTGAATAGCCGTGTTGGCGGTCGATTCGCTAATGCCGAAACGCTGAGCGATTTTTTGCGACGCACTTCCGCCAAGTTGTTGCATGATCATTTGAGTTATTGCATTCATTTCAGTTGCTCCTACCTAAAAGGACGTACGTGTTTCGATCACAATACCGCGCGTTCATCGTGTGAAGTTTTCGGTAAGAAAGCGGTGTGCCAATCTGGCTGTCGACGGCGTTGCTAAGCGGGGCTTTGCACAAGAAGTCGAAGATGCCACGGGCTTGTCCCGTGGAATTTCACGTTCGCAGCTAAATAGCGGCAAACGTGAGACCTCCACGGGGCAAGCCCGTGGCATCTTTGAGCGCAAGGGGCTAAGCGGTCGTGCGAGCTTTGTTGGTGAGCAATGAGTAGATGAGACCGAGGGAAACAACGAGCCAGCCGGCAAGCGCGAGGTAGATGAAATAACGCGGTATGACGAGCAACGAAGGAAAGTTTATGGCCCGCGCGAGTTGGATCGTGCAGACGGTGTACATGCCAAAGGGAAAGACCATGCCCCAGTATTGAGGATCGTATTTCAGCGGAAACTTTTTATAAACGTGACGCCAGAACCCAAGTATCAGCAGTAACGGAATCCACCATGTACCCGCAGCCCAAAAGAAGAGCGTGAATCCTTTCAGGAAAGGCATGAAATCGGCAAGTACTGTCCACTGCGGCGCTGCGATGATCAGGCGCGCACCAGCGAGCGTCGTGATCGCCACGGCTCCCATGTTTATCCAGTAAGGTGGTGTTAGCGACATGGTCGTGAGGTTAACAAAGGTGAACCGGTAGAAAATGAGAGTGATTAAGGGGATGTAAAGCATCGAACCGAGCAGGAACATGCACAGCGTAAAGAAGAGAATCGGTTCACGATAATCTGCAAAATGATCGATCAGCAAAGTCCCCAAAACCGAAATTGATTGCGTAGCGACAACTGCCAGCAACCACGCACCATTCAATCCGCCTTCAATCGATGGTTTATTCTCACGAACAGTCATAGCCGTGAAGAAGCTGTACATTATGACTACCCATAAAAACAGACCAAGTATCCAAAGCAGTGACGCAATCCGAAATTCACCGGCCACAATAAGTAATTCACTGCCCAGCACACTCGTACCTGCTACGACAGTAAAGAAACCTGGTCCACGCACGTGATTGTTGATGTCTTCTTTGATGCGACCGAAGAACAGCGACAGTCGTAACAACAAGAGCAGCCAAAGAAACGCATACGCGACTATATTCACTACCAGCAGCACGATCGCGAGAGTCTTCATTTCGAGTAAATAACAGGCGATGGAAATGATTCCCGTCGCCATTACTAACGCGAAGTATCCGGGGAACAGATCAGCTGCTGCTTGTAAAATGAAGTTCCTGCGGTGTGGGGGATTAGGCATCGAGAGAGTCCGGTTCTTCGTCACACCGTTTGCACTCGAGTTCAAACCCGACTCGAGAATCGCGACCTTCGGGCGTGAGAACCCAATGACGTGTAGTTATCGGCGGATCGTGACGCACGTGTTGGCGGTGACCACACTCGAGAATCGCGCGCCAGTGGTCTTCTTCGTCTTTTTCAAAGCCGGTGATCTTCTGCTTCATTGATTGCTGTCTGAAGTGCGTATGTAGCCGGTGCTCGTTTTGCGGCGCGAGACGGGACGCCACCAGCGAAGAATCGAGACCGTGATCAGGAAACAAATCCCGGAAGCAATGACGAGCGGCAAAAGCATGGAGTAGTGTCGCGCGAGGGCTGCATCGACGGTCGCAGCCAGTATCCAGAGCTGAGCGATATTGATCATGACGAGCATAATCAGCCGGGCCTGCCAGACGGCAGCAGGATGACGCTCCGATCGGCGCTGACGCGCGCTTTGTGTATTTACATCAGCTTGCATGTTGGCCCCCTGTGGGCTTGCGACCGGTGGCCCAAACCTGACCGTCACGGACCTCGACTTCAATCGTGTCAAGCGCGCGCGGCGGTGGTCCATAAAGAACGTTGCCGGTGGCAACGTCGAAGGCGCCTTCATGACAGGGACATTCGAGTCGCTGATTGTCGCGTGAGTAGTAAACGGGACAGGCCAGGTGCGTGCACTTCTGACCGTACGCGTGATAGTCGCCATTTACGGTTCGAATCAGGATGGCGGAATCCCGATCAGTCGGATAGTTGAAGTTCAAACTACTATTCGGCGCGAGCGCCTCGCCGCCGGCAATCGGCGCAGCGGCGAACGACTCCGACTCTCGCGCATCAATCGCGGCCTTTGCCGCAAACGCTCCTGCTCCCAGAAACAGCGCCGCCGAAGTGAAGCCGAGGAAATTGCAAAACTCACGACGAGTGACGTGTGCTTCTTCGTCACGCTCGTAAGGAAACTCCGCTTGAAAAGGCGCCGTCGCCACTCGAACGTCGTTCTCGTCTGACCGTCTTTCGTTCTCGATTACTCGCTTGATCGTTTCTGAAAGATTGTTGCTCATGGTTAGAACTCGTTCGCTTTATCCGAGTGCTCGACTTGCGTATCGATCCAGGATTCGGTTGTCGGCGTTTCCGCATCTGCTCGTGAGAGCATCCCTTCGAATACACCACAACCGTCAACCTTCACTTCGTCGGCATCAGTCGGCAACATCAAGTAAACTTTCGTTTCAACCTTTTGATTGCCAAACACGTGGACGTTGACGGGTTTGGTCCGTCTTAACGGTACGATCTGTTCATACTTTCCGAACGAAATAGCCCCGGTCGGGCAGACGCTCGCGCACATCGGTTTCAGCCCTTCGGATGATCGGTCGTAACACATGTCGCACTTCATCTGAAGATGCATTTGCGTGTTGTACTTTGGCACTCCAAACGGACACGCGTTGACGCAGTTACGACAATCGAGACAGCGCGGCTTAAGCGCAGACATCACTACGCCGTCATCTGAAACCTTGATCGCATCCGCCGGACAAACGAGTGCACACGTGGGTTCGTTGCAATGCATGCAGACGGTGGGCATCGTTGCAGTTGTTTCAGCGCGGTCGAGGTAATCGACAAAGATCATCGAGTAACCCTTGTGTGTGGCGCATTCACGGCAGGCAGCGACACAGGCTCGGCAGCCAATGCAACGCTGCGGATCGATGAACATCGTCTCTTCCATTACCCTTTTCTCACCTCACTCAACGAAGCTCCTTTTCGTTGCTGGCCCATAAGCGGTAATTGCCGGGAATGAATCTTTTCAATTCGCGCCGAGCACGCCTTAAACTCCGGAATTTTCGACACCGGATCGAGCGCGGGATTTGTGAGTTGATTAACGGCGAGTTGTTCACCCCAGTGGTACGGAATGAAAATCGTATCCGAGCGGATCGTGCGCACAACCAGCACTGGAAAAACTCCTTCGCCACGGCGCGAGACGACGCGGACACGCTCGCCGTCAATGATCTTGAGCCTCATCGCAGTTTCAGGATGAACCTCGACGTATGGCTCGGGACATTGTTCAACGAGGAAACCGATCCTTCGCGTTTGATTGCCGGAAAGATATTGATAGACAACGCGACCACTCGTGAGTATCAACGGGAATTCTTCGTCAGGAACTTCTTTTGGCGGCGTGTATTCGAGCGCGTGAAACTTGGCTTTGCCGTCCGCGTGATAAAAGCGCTCTTCAAAAAGGCGCGGCGTTCCGGGGTGATCTTCAGTCGGGCAGGGCCAGAAGATGCCGTTGTTCTGTTCGATCTTTTCCCAGGTGATGCCGTAGTAGTCGGCATTGCCGCCTCGAGAAGCTATTCGTAGTTCTTCGAAGATTTCACGCGGTGAGTCGAACTTGAAATATTTCTCTCGGCCCATGCGTCTTGCGATCTCCTGGATGATCCACCAGTCGACTCGCGCTTCACCGGGCGGGTCATTAGCCTTATTGATCTTTACGACACGACCTTCGCTGTTGCAGGTCACGCCTTCATCTTCGCTCCAGGCTGAGCCGGGTAATACAACATCGGCATAACGCGCGCCTTCGGACATGAAGAAGTCGATGCAAACATAAAAGTCGAGTCCTTCAAGTGAACGGCGTACGTCGTTAGTGTCCGGCAGACTCACCATGACGTTGTTGCAGATCGAAAGGAGCCCGCGAATTTCGCCTTCGCGCATCTTCGTGAACATCTCAACCACCGAGACGCCGGCCTGTGGTAACTCTTCTTCAGGCAGGCCCCAGACATCGCACACATATTTGCGATGTGCGGGGTTCGTAATCGAACGCTGACCGGGAAGCTGATCCGCCTTTTGCCCATGCTCGCGTCCACCCTGGCCGTTTCCCTGCCCCGTGATAGTTCCATAACCACGACCAGGCGCTCCGATCTTTCCGGTCGCTAATACGATGTTGATGTAAGACAGAACATTGTTGACGCCATTCGTGTGATGCTCGATGCCGCGCGCATGCATCACCATTCCGGTCTTCGCACGGCCGTACATTCGAGCGGCGGCAACGATTTTTTCGGCCGGCACGCCAGTGATTTGTGAAGCGACGTCAGGCGTGTAGCGCAGCGCCAGCTCGCGCGTCGCCTGCCAGTCGTTTGTTCGAGCATCGATGAAATCCTGATCGATCAGGTCCTCCTGGATCAGAACATGAAGGATTCCATTAGCGAGAGCGACATCGGTGCCAGGCTTTAACTGAAGATGAAGATCACCCTGACGCGCGGTAGCTGTTGCACGCGGATCGACGATGATCCAGCGCCCGCCGTTATCGCGCTGCTGCCACAGAAACTTGTTCAGCACGGGAAAAGTCTCGGCGCAGTTTGATCCGGCGATAAGCAACACCTCAGCGAGTGGGATGTCGCTCCAGGGATTTGCAGCGCGATCAATTCCGAAGGCTTTATTGTTCCCGGCCGCTGCCGATACCATGCAGAGCCTGCCGTTGTAATCGACGTAACGAGTACCCAGCCCGGCACGCGCGAACTTACCCATCAGGTAAGTCTTTTCGGTGGTCAAAGACGATCCTGAGTAGATACCAATCGAATCGTTACCGTGAGCGCTTTGCAGTTCTTTGAATTTACTGACAACGAGATCGAGTGCTTCGTCCCAGGAAGCGCGTTCGAAGTGACCGTTGCGTTTGATCAGTGGATACAGCAAGCGATCGGGATGATGTACCTGCAAGTAAGCCGTTACGCCCTTGGGACAGAGCCGGCCTTCATTAACCGGAAAGTCGTAGCGCGGCTCGACACCAACAACATGATTCTGCTCCACCAGCAGGTTCATGCCGCATTGCACCGCGCAATACGGACAATGTGTCGGCACTACACGATCGATGACGCGGTCCGCTCGCCAACCACCATGCGGCGCGTCGTGAAGATGCGGCCCATACGCGTCAATTATTTGATCCAGATTCTCAACTTTGCTCATTGTGTATCAGAAGGCTCAGCCAACTTGTAGGGGCGGCCCTCCGTGGCCGCCCGTTCCGCGATACGCGCGTATTTTTGAAAGAACGGGCGGCCACGGAGGGCCGCCCCTACAGTTGTTCTCAATCGTCCGGGTGACTTTTCGTATAAAGCGTATCAGAAGTATCTCGAGATCCGTGGAACACGGGTTCGTTCGCTTGTGGCAGGTTCGCGTAAGCCAGGCCACGTATGATCCGTTTACAGCGCGGACAGTAGTCTTGCAGCGCTTTACCATCGCCCATCGAATAGTCAAACCCGAGCTTGTCAACTACAGTCTTCAAATCCTCGAGCCAGAGCTGTGCGACGAACTCAGTGCCGCATCGCGCGCATTTAGCTTGCGGCATCTCACGAGCGCGCTGCTGATATAGCTCAACCCCGATCGACGCCGGCCGTTGAACGACGTGAAATAGTTTTCCAAACGGTAAATAGAAGAGCGTCATGATCACCGTTGCCTGATGCGTCAAGGCAATGAAGTGATACATATAACCATTCAGCCATAAACTGGACGCCGTCAACATGAGGCCGGTGACCGAGATAGCGATTAAGAGCAGATGCGGAACAAAGTCGAGCGTGAACTGCTGCAGCGCGATGGCGCCGCGATCGCGCAAACGTCGATGAATCGCGATTGCGCAGCCGGCAATGACCATCACGGCTGTGAAATCGAGCGCGTGAAATGTCACCCACGCAATCACGCTCCGGCCCTGCATCACGTTCAACGGAAAGCCAAACACGTAAGCTCGATATCCGAGGTCACCTTCCAGTTTGAAATGCACCCAGCCAAAGACCAGCGGGAAAGTAATGAGAGCTGAAAGAACGCAGCCCCACATGATCAAAAAATGCATGGCCCACCGTGAGAACCCACGCTTGAAGATGAAGCGCTGACCGACGATGTTGGTGGCTAACGTTTTGGCCGCATCCGCCGTGTTCTGCAAAAACTTTTCGCGCTGCAGGTAGAGTTTCCAGCCGCGGCGCCAATAGACGCGCGTCGCTGGTCGCTGCAACCAGATGGCATAGCGAAAGACGATGGCGCCGAAGGCGACGACGCTCGCGATCGTGTAACCAAAAAGCGCCGAGTCGTAATGTTCCAGGTTACGCGAGCCGACGATGATCAGAACCGTCAGCAGGAAAGAAGCTGCTAACGCCAGCAGTATGGGCTTTCGATGAGTCGACGGACTAGTCATACCACTCTACTCGTCTAACCACGTGCTCAATGTAAATCTCGGTGGGTGCTTGAGGAGTTCAGTCGTTATCTGGTTTGCCAGTTTCGCCTGCTCCTCAGAGTTCAGGAGTATTGTAGCCCAACGATAAATCTGAGTCTCTTCCAGCTCGTTATGCCTGACTAATCGCTCTTCAACTTCAAGGAGAATTTTCTTTACATTGTTCACTCCTTCCGCGACAAATTGCCGCGGCAAGGTCAATAATTCCCGCATGATCTCCACTGCAAGTGCGAGTTGATGCATGAAAAAGTCGTGATCCTGGCGTAGTTCGGCAACGACCGACTGTGCTTCATCCGGCGAAGGCGCAGACGCGCGGTCAAGACTACTTAACACCGTCGGGAAAACATGCAGATGCTCCGCACGAACGTGCACCGCAAGCCTTGCCCAAAACAGATCGAGTTTGGCATGGGCAGTCTCGAGATCGCTGCTCCAAAGCGCGGCCTGAAGCTCTTTTAATACTCGATCGATTGCAGCGTGATCATCAATCAACTGCTGGCTGACTTGCCCCATGACATCACAGTCTAAACTGCCTGCGGTTCTTTTAACTTTGTGATTGACACCAGCGGGCCCGAACCAACGCTCGTTTCGGCAATTGTGTTCAACTCCCTCAACAATTCCGACATCTCCACGCCTTCGCGGCGGCAGGCCTGTTCGATTGTAATAACGCGCGCCATCGTCTTGCGCAGAACCGGATTGCGCAACGGCGTGAATCCGTGACGCACAAAAACGTCGAGCGATTGCGGATACCTGTCGAGTACGTCACCAACTTTGACGGTGGGTGTAATCTCGAGCTCCAGCTTCACTTCCTTCAGCCGGCTGAACTCGTTTTGGATCTTCTTCCCGGCTCGCATATTGGAAAACAGCTCGTATCCCCAAAGCGTCAGTCCGACGACTTCGATAAAACCCGAAACGCCCATCACCTTGTATGCTGCGGGAGAGAAATCGGTGGCAATTTGGAACGAGACGCGAGTCAAGTTACCGAGGTTCAGCAGCAGGAAGGTCGGCCACAGCGAGCGCGCACGTCTCATATCAATGCCGGAAAGTGTCGGCACAACTTTGCTCGACACTCCGACAATCATCATCATGATGAAACCCACAGTTAACGCATGACGATACGCGCCAAAAAAAGCATGTGAGAAAGGCACGCGCGAGCCCGTAACCGGCATGTAGATGCCGAAGTTGTAAAGCGGAGTAAACACCAGCATTGCCGTTGCCACAATGAACCACACATACGCCGCGCGAATAAACTTCAAACTGCGATCCCGTTCGCTTTCCGGGACCGGACCGAACAATCGATATTGAAACGGCGTA
>Ga0307406_10001281_pt1 | contig 14085 bp, 11 predicted proteins | sample 322Cmetagenome_3_FD_203706 | JGI IMG/M metagenome (GOLD analysis project Ga0307406, IMG submission 203706) | Maize rhizosphere microbial communities from greenhouse at UC Davis, California, United States - 322HYB-C-2 | ecosystem: Host-associated > Plants > Roots > Rhizosphere > Soil | place... | reverse complement strand
ATACGAGATGACGACCTTCGCCTATCCGTTCGGCGACGCGACCCTGACGGCCAAGCGCCATGTGCGCGGGCGGTTCGACTTGGGCCGGGGCGTGCGCGACGGGGTCAATGCGGGGCGCGAGGATCGGGGGCTGATCAAGTCCATCGGACTGGAGAGCCGCCGCCTGCCCCACTACGATCTCGAGGGCCTGATGGCCGGGGCGGCGGCGTCGAAGGGCTGGCTGACGGCCTATGCACACGACGTGTCGGACGACCCGACCGACTATGGCTGCACCCCCGACGACCTGGACCGGGTGATCCGGCTGGCCAAGGCCGCCGGGCTGGAGATTCGGCCGGTCGGCGAGGCCTGGCGGGCGATGGCGGCGGGCTGAGCCGGCTGAACCGGACGGGTGGAAAACACCGTCCGATGCGTCCGAAGCGTTCGGATCGCGACGCAGAAAAACAGGTGCGAAGAGTGCGGATGCGCGCCGGTCATGGCGCGGAGTCTGGCACGCCGACGCGTCAGGATTGGACGTGTCGCTCGCCGGGGAACCTCAGGCCGCCTGCGCCAGCTCCGCCTTGCGGCCGTCCGCCCATTTGATCAGGGCGGCGCGGGGCCAGGCCACGATCCAGGAGCGGGCGACATACTCGCCCTTCTCGATCATCGCGGCGCGGGTCGGGGAGCTGGTGGCGGCGCGCTGGGTGTGGATCTCGCCCGGGCCCTGATGGACCAGGAAGGCGCCGTGCTTCAGCGGATTGACGCGCAGGTAGGCGAGGCGCGGACTGATCTGCTCCAGCGGCGGATCGTAGAACCAGGACGAGCCCAGCATGCCCGCCATCTCGGGGCGGCGCTTGAGGATTTCGGCGGCGGTAGCCCAGGCGCGGTCCCAGCCCGCCTCGTTGAAGTCGCTGAGCTCGCGGCTCTCGGTATGGACCTCCAGCCAGGGCTTCCAGGCCTGGGCGGCGGCGTAGGACGGGATCACCGACCAGCCCCAGCCCTCGCGGGCGTGGCGCAGGATCTGGCCCGGCCCCATGGGCGAGGAGAGGTCGATCATCTGGGTGCGGGCGCCGGGCACGCTGAGAACCAGCGAGATGCGCACGTCCTTGGCCCAGAAGTCGCGGTCGTAGGGGTTCGCGCCCTCGGTCAGGAAGGCGGCGAGGCGGTCGATCCATTGCGGATAGAGTTCGAGCGAGGCCTGGGGCAGGTCGGCGGCGGGGACCCGCGCCGGCATCTCCAGCGCCCAGATCGCCACCAGGGCGCGGCGATGGTCGTCGGTCAGGGCCGGACCGAAGGCGGCCTGCAGGGCCTCCTCCGCGCGATGGCCGGGCTGGTCGAAATCCCAGTGGGGGGCGGAGGCGGCGGCCGCGTCGGCGGCGGCCGCCTTGAGCGCATGGAGGCGGGCGCGGTCCTCAGACGGGACCTTGTCCAGAACGGCCTCGAACGCGGCGATGTGGGCGGGCGTGAGCGTTTCCATGCGCGCAGCCTAATCCACCACCGGTTTTCCGACGGTTAAGCGCGCAAGAGAAAGGCGGGCACGGAAAAGGCGGCGGGCCGGAACCCGCCGCCTTCGTCAGTCTGCCGCCCGGATCAGTTCGGCGTGGGCGTGGGGGTCGGCGCCGGGTTGGCGGGATCCTCGTCGCCGTCGACCTGACCGTCAGTCGGGTTCTGGACCGGCGGCGACTGGACCGTGGTGGTCACCGCCGACGGCTGGCCGTTCGGGGCCGTCGCGCCGGGCGAGGCCGGACGCTGGGTCTCGGTGATCCCGGTCGGGTTCGGCGTCGGGTTGGCGGCCGCCGGCGACGGGGGCTCGGTCGGGGCCGGCGCCTCGGTCGCGGGCAGCGGCGGAGTGGCCTCGTCCGCCGGGGCGGGCGTCGCTTCATCAGCGGCCGCGGCGGCTTCCTCATCGCCCATGGCGGCCAGCGACTGGGCCGGATTCAGGACCTTGTCGATGGCGAAGACGGCGCCGTTGGAAGCGTCGATGTCGGCGCGGGTGACGGTGGCGCCGTCGACCTTGATGGCGTCGCCGGTGCCGTCCAGCAGCACCTGGCTGCGGGCCGCGGTCTCGACGCCGCCGCGCGCGCCGGTGATCTGGCCCGACGACACGTCAGCCACGACCACATGGTAGAGCAGCAGGCTGCGCAGCTCCTGGACGTTGGCCGGGTCGAGCAGGCGCGTGCGGTCCGCTTCCGGCAGGGCGGCGAAGGCTTCATCGGTCGGGGCGAAGATGGTGATCGCCGGGCGGGTGCTGAGGGTCTGGGTCAGTTGCGCCTGATCCAAGGCGGTCAGCAGGGTGGTGAAATTGCCCTGGGCGCGGAGCACGTCGACGACGTTGTTGGCCTGGGCGGCGGCCGGAGCCGGGGTGGCGGCGGGGGCCGCCGCGGGCGCGGGCTGGGCGGCCGGCTGCTCCTGCGGCGCCGGAGCGGGGCTCTGCGTCGCCTCCTGGGCGAGGGCGGGGCCCGCCAGCAGGGCGGCGGCGGCAGCGGCGGTCAGCAGTTGAGTGCGAAGCATGACAGTATCCCTTGCAATGAAAAGCTCAGCCGCCGGGGGAGTCGGTGACGGCCTGAAGTACGCTTGACTGCAGCGTTCAAGACCCAACCAGGGCCTTGAGTTCCATATGGGGATTGATCATCCACTGTTCATCGAAACGGCCAAGGTATTGTCTGGGCCATTTGTCGGCGAGCGGCACAATACCGGCGCCATGAGGTCAATAACCTCGAATATCGCCACATATCAGGCGAGTATGGTCGACTTCACCCACCAGTCCGGACGGCTGTCGGACAGGCGCCGTGCGGCCGCATCGGCATCGGCGGCGGTGTCGAACAGGGCGAAGACGGTCGCGCCCGATCCGGACATGCGCGCGAGGCGGACCCCGGGCAGGCTGGCGGCGGCTTGCAGCGCCGCGCCGATGGCGGGCTCCAGGGCGACGGCGGGGGCCTGCAGGTCGTTACGCTGCACCGCCAGCCAGACGAGCACGGCGTCGAGGTCCCACGAGGGCGGCGGAGCGGGACGGTCGGCGGCGGCGAGCGGCCCGGCGTCATAGGCGCGATAGACCGCCCCCGTCGGCGAAGGCCTGCCGGGATTGATCAGGACGGCGGGCAACGGCGGCAGGGACGGCTCGAACGTCAGGATGTCGCCCCGGCCCTCGGCCCAGGCGGCGCGGGCGTGCAGGCACATGGGGCCGTCGGCGCCGACCTCGGCGGCGACCCTAGCCAGGGCGTCGTCGTCGAACGGCAGGGCCAGGGCGTCGCGCGCCAGCTTGAGCGCCGCGCCCGCGTCCGACGAACCGCCGCCCAAGCCGGCGGCGATCGGCAGACGCTTGTCGAGGGTGAAGACCAGGGCGGGCTCGGCCACGCCCGCCGCCTGGGCCAGCGCCCGGACGGCGCGCAGGACCAGATTGTCGCCCTCCCCCGCCAGCCCGCCCGCGAAGGGGCCCGTGAGGGTCAGGGACAGCCGGTCCGCCGGAGCGGCGCTGATCCGGTCGCCCACGTCGGCGAAGGCCGCCAGGCTGGCCAGCGGGTGATAGCCGTCGGCGTCGACGGGGCCGACGTGCAGGAACAGATTGACCTTGGCGGGCGCGAGCGCCGGGGCGTCAGCCATGGATTAGGGCTGGCTTCCGGACACCGGGGTCGGGTCGCTCAGACCCGAGGTCAGCTTCTGCTCCACCTCGGCGCGGCGCTGGGCGTCGGGGGCGAGGGTCAGGACCCGGTTCCACTGCCACTGGGCCTCGCGGCGGCGGCCGACCTGCCAATAGGCGTCGCCCAGATGGTCGTTGATCTCGGCGTTGGCCGGCTCCTTGGCGACCGCGCTTTCCAGCGTGTTCACGGCGACCTCGTACTGGCCCTGGCGGTACTGGGACCAGCCGAGGGAGTCCTGGATGTTGCCGTCGTCGGGCTGAGCCGCGTGGGCGCGGGCGATCATCTCGGCGCCCTGCTCGACCCGGCGGCCGCTGTCGACCCACAGATAGCCGAGGTGGTTGAGCAGGATCGGGCTGTCGGGATGGGCCTGAAGGGCGGTCCACAACTCGGTCTCGGCTTCATCGACCCGACCCAGGGCTTCCAGGGCCGCGCCGCGCAGGAAGCGGACGTCGGCGGACTGGTCCGGGGTGTTGATTTCCGCGCGGTTGAGGACGGCCAGCGCCTCCTCGAAGCGGTTCATGGCCATCAGCTGGCCGGCGAAGGCCAGGGTGGTGCGGCTCTGTTCCGGCGCGGCGGCCTGGGCGCGGGTGAAGGCGGCCAGCGCTTCTTCGCCCCGCTCCTCACGCTGGTAGCTGAGGCCGATGTTGTACTGGGCGCCGGCGTAGATGATGTCGTTGGCCGACCCCACGCGGGCGAGGGCCTGACGGGCGGGCTCTTCCTGCCCGTCCGCCGCCAGCGCCATGCCGAGGCGCAGGGTGGTCATGTCCGAGGGGCGCAGGGTCTCGGCCAGACGCAGCAGGATGGCGGTCAGCTTGTGGTCCTGACGCTCGCCGGCGACGATCGAGGCGAAGTCCAGGGCGTCGGCGACGCCGTCGCGCGGGGTCGGCGCGGGCGGCGGGCGACGGCGGGCGGCGGCCCGCTCCAGTCCGTCGAGGGCGGAAGGATCCGGGGCCGGACCGGTCAGGGAGGCGCGATACTGGACCAGGGCCTCCTCGCGGCGGCCGCGGCGTTCGAGGAACTCGCCATAGTCGACGCTGTACAGGCGGGCGCCGTTGGGAATGGCCACCAGCGCCTTGTACTCGGCGTCGGCCTCGTCATAGCGGCGGCGGCCTTCCAGCAGCTGCGCGCGCTGCAGGCGCAGCACCAGGCCGGTGGGATCGCTGGCCGGGGTCTCGACCGGCTTCAGGGCGGTGTCCCAGTCCCCGGCGGCGGCGGCCAGCGACGGCGCCATGAACAGGCCGACGATGGTGAAGGGCTGGCCCAGCGGCTGGCCGTTGAGCGAGGCCCAGGCCGCGCGCCCGTCGCCCTGGTTCAGGGCGCTAACGATGGAGACCAGCCGGCCGGCGTCGGCCAGCTCGGGCGTGGCCTCCACCGTCGAGGTCAGGCGCACGACGGTGCCGAGGTCGCCGTTGAACAGGCTGGTCAGGAAGGTCTCGCTCTGCAGCAGCGGCTGCTCGGGCGTCAGCTGCTGGCTTTCGGCGATCAGGCGGGCGGCCTCGGCTCCCTCGCCACGGAAGCCCGCGATGCGGCCCGACAGATAGAGGCCGTAGGCCGACTGGCCCCGGGCGTCGACCGGAACGGGCGCCCAGACGGCGGGGATCGGCGGCTCTGCGGGTTCGGCCTCGGCGACGGGCTCATCGACCGGCACGACGGCGGGCGGATGAATGCGGGCCGGATCGACGGCGTCCCCGTTCGCCGGAACCGGCGCGACGGGACCGTTCAGCGGCGGATCGACGACGATCGGCGCGTCCTGCGCGAAGGCGGGCGACGTCAGCGCCAGCAGGGCGCAACCGGACAGGAGAAGGCGAAGCGAGGAAGGGCGCATAGGCCAACCCTTCCCACATTATGCGGCGGCGACAAGGCCCCTCGCCGCGAGGGCGAGGGTTTTGGGCCTACATATTCGGATAGTTGGGGCCGCCGCCGCCTTCCGGCGTGGTCCAGACGATGTTCTGCGACGGATCCTTGATGTCGCAGGTTTTGCAGTGGACGCAGTTCTGGGCGTTGATCTGGAAGCGCGGATTGGACTTGCCGTCCGCGTCGTACAGCACTTCGTAGACGCCCGCCGGGCAGTAGAGGCGCGCGGGCTCGCCATACTTCGGCAGGTTCACCTGGATCGGGACGGTCGGGTCCAGCAGCTTCAGGTGAGCCGGCTGGTCCTCGGCGTGGTTGGTGTTGGAGATGAAGACCGACGACAGCTTGTCGAACGACAGCTTTCCGTCCGGCTTGGGATAGGCGATCGGCTTGTGCTTCGAGGCGGGCTCGGTGGCCGCCGCGTCGGTCTTGGTGTGCTTCATCGTGCCGAACAGCGAGAAGCCGCCGGTCAGGGTCTGGAACCACATGTCGAACAGGCCGAGCGCGCCGCCCAGGGTCGTGCCGACCTTGGACAGGAGCGGCTTGGCGTTGCGGACCAGCTTCAGCTCCTTGTGGACCCAGCTGTTCTCATAAGCGGTCTGGTATTCGGTCAGTTCATCGCCCGAGCGGCCGGCCATGACGGCGTCATAGGCGGCGTCGGCGGCCAGCATGCCGGTCTTCATGGCGTTATGGCTGCCCTTGATGCGGGGCACGTTCACGAAGCCCGCCGAACAGCCGATCAAGGCGCCGCCCGGGAAGGCCAGCTTGGGCACCGACTGGAGGCCGCCCTCGGTGATGGCGCGGGCGCCGTAGGAGACGCGGGTTCCGCCCTCAAGATGCTCGGCGATCAATGGGTGGTGCTTGAAGCGCTGGAACTCGTCGAAGGGCGAGATGAAGGGGTTCTTGTAGTTGAGGTGAACCACATAGCCGACGGACACGTAGCGGTCGCCGAAGTGATAAAGGAAGCTGCCGCCGCCGGTGAACTCGTCCAGCGGCCAGCCGGTGGAGTGCTGGACCAGGCCGGGCTGGTGCTTGTCGGCCGGGACCTGCCACAGCTCCTTGATGCCGATGCCGAACTTCTGGGGGTCGGAGTCGTCGCACAGGTTGTGGCGGGCCATGATGGTCTTGGCCAGCGACCCCCGCACGCCCTCGGCGATGAAGACGTATTTGCCGTGCAGCTCGATGCCGGGCTGGAACTCGCCGGTCGGCTTGCCCTCACGGTCGATGCCGAAGACGCCGGCGACGACGCCCTTCACCCGGCCGGACGGCTCGTCCCAGACGACGTGGCTGGCGGCCATGCCGGGGTAGACCTCGACGCCCAGGGCCTCGGCCTGCTCGCCCAGCCAGCGGGCCATGTTGCCTAAAGAACCGATGTAGCAGCCGTGATTGTGCATCAGCGGCGGGAAGGCGAACATCGGCAGGGATACGACGCCCTGCGGCCCGAGCAGCAAGAATTTGTCCTTGGTGACCGGCGTGTCCAGCGGCGCGCCGCGTTCCTTCCAGTCGGGGAAGAGTTCGTTCAGCGCCTTGGGGTCCATGACGGCGCCCGACAGGATGTGGCCGCCGATCTCGGCCGACTTTTCGAGCACGGCGACGGAGATGTCCTTGCCGTCCTTTTCCGCCCGCTGTTTCAGGCGGATGGCGGCCGACAGGCCGGCGGGGCCGCCGCCGACGATGACGACGTCATATTCCATGATCTCGCGCTCGACGCCCGCCAGGGCCTCGGCGGGTGGCAGCTTGTCGATCACCGCCTCTTGCCAGGCGTTCGTCGCGCCGCCTTCGATCTCGGCTTCGGCCATGCCCGATGTCCTCGTTATTCGTATGGTCTTCCCTGCCGTCGCTTATCGGAAGGTGACGCGGGGGCGGTCAAGGACTATCCCTGTGCGGACCGACATGAACGCCGCAACTCTCGACACCGCAGCCGCCGAAAGCCTGCTCGCCTTCTGGCGCGACGCGGGGGTCGACGGCTGTTTCGAGGACGCGCCGGTCGACCGCACCCATGTGGCCCCGCCGCCCGCCGTGAAGGCCGTCGCCAAGGCGACCGCCTCGGTGGTGGCGGCCCCGTCGGTAGGCGATGCGGCGTCCGAGGCGCGCCGCCTGGCCGCCGGAGCCGAGACGATGGAGGCGCTGGGCGAGGCCATCGCCGGTTTCACGGGCTGTCCGCTGAAGGACATGGGCGCGCGGCAGTCGGTGTTCTCGCGCGGCGATCCGCAGGCGCCGGTCATGATTATCGGCGAGGGTCCGGGCGCGGACGAGGATGCGCGCGGCCAGCCTTTCGTCGGCAAGGCCGGGCAGTTGCTGGACCGGATGCTGGCCGAGGCCGGGCTGAAGGATAAGGTCTTCATCACCAACACCGTCTTCTGGCGGCCGCCGGGCAACCGGACGCCGACCCCGGCGGAGCAGGCCGCCTGCGCCCCCTTCGTGGAGCGGGCCTTCGCCCTGCTGCAGCCGAAGGCCGTGCTGCTGCTGGGCGCCGCGGCGTCGAAGTCGGTGCTGGGGACCGACGAGGGCATCATGCGCCTGCGCGGACACTGGAAGGAATGGCGGCTGGCCGAGGGCAATGTCTCGGCGCCCGTGCTGCCGACCTTCCACCCCGCCTTCCTGCTGCGCACGCCGATGGCCAAGAAGGCGGCCTGGGCCGACCTGCTGGCGCTGGCGGCGCGGCTGGACGCCGCCGAATCCCGTTAACCTTCGCGACGCAAAAGCGCCCCAAAAATCGGGCAAATCTTGACATGGGTCGAGGCCATGGCGCCTTTCTGGCCTGACGACCGAACGAACAGCGGCCCAAAGGATCGAATCGAGACGATCCCGCAGCCGCTCTCAGGGGGGCCGCCTCAGTGCCTGTATTTTTCCGCCGCGCGATCCTCGCGCCGACGCTGGCCATCGCGCTCGCCGCCTTCGGCGCGGCGGCGCACGCCTCCGATGACGACCGCCGCGCGCCCTCCGCGCTGAGCGCCGCGGACCGTCTGAGCTACACCACCGCCTTCGACGCCCTTCGCCGCGGGGACCTGGACGCCGCCCGCGCTTCGGCCCGGCAGGCCCAGGACCGCGTCCTGCTGGGCCAGGTCGAGTTCGAGCGGATGTTCCACGCCGACTACAGCGCCACCTATGAGGAATTGGCGGCGTGGTTGGAGGAGTATTACGATCTGCCCTGCGCCGACCGCGCCTACAATCTGGCTCTGCGCCGCCGGCCCGACGGGGCGGCCGAGCCGCGCCGTCCGTCCCGCTTCTCGAACCGTAGCTGGGCCGCCGCCTCGGCCGCCGGCCAGAACACCGAGGGCGATCCCATGAAGGCCGCCCGCGTCGCGCTGAACCGCGACGACCTGGCCGGTGCCGTGGTCATCGGACAGGAGATCGGCGACTGGTGGACCGTGGCCCTGGCCCAGTACCGCCTGGGCGAGTTCGGCGCCGCCGCCACCGCCTTCGAGCGGGTGCTGAACGATCCGACCGAGGACGGCTGGATTCGCTCGGGCGCCGCCTTCTGGGCGGCGCGTTCGGCCGCGCGGTCGAGCCAGCAGGACCGGGTGCAGCCCCTGCTGCGCCGCGCCGCCATGTGGCCGGCGACCTTCTACGGCCAGATCGCCCTGCGCCAGCTGGGCGAGGAGCCGACCATCGAGAACATGGGGCCGCGCCCCTACGGCGCCGCGACCCTGCAGCAGGCCGCCTATACGCCGGACGAACCGGTGGGGGTCGATGCGGACGAGCTGGAAGAGTTCGTGCGGTCCGAGCCGCGCGCGCGGCGCACCGTGGCCTTCTACGAAGTCGGTCGCCGCACCGACGCCCGCGACGAGCTGCGCACCGGCATGCGCTCCGCCGTCACTGACCGCGCCCGCCAGCTGTGGGCCGCGCTGGGCCGCGCGCTGGGTCCGCGGGTGATGGGGTCGGACAACGACGTCCGCCGCATCGACGCCAACAACTACGCCCAGCCGGTGATCGAGCCGGAGGGCGGCTTCACCATCGAACGCTCGCTGGTCTATGCGATCGCCCGCAAGGAGACGAGCTTCAACGCCCGCGCCCGCTCGGGCGCCGGGGCCTATGGCTTGATGCAGGTGATGCCGACCACCGCGGCCGAGCTGTCGGGCGACCGCGGCTTCGTCAGCGCGCCGGACCGGTTGTTCGATCCGTCGGTCAACGCCCGCATGGGCCAGGCCTATGTGAACCGCGTGCTGGCCCTGCCCGAGATCAACGGCGACCTGCTGCGCGTCGCGGCCTCGTACAACGCCGGGCCGGGCCCGATGATGGCGGCGGTGCGCAAGCTGGGACCGGACGCCGACCCGCTGCTGCTGATCGAGACGATCGACGTGCCCCAAGCCCGCGACTACGTGGAGAAGGTGGTCGCGGCCTATTGGATCTACCAGCGCATGAACGGCCGTCCGCTGAATACGCTGGACGCCGTGGCCGGGGGCGCGACCCTGGCGCCGCTGAGCCTGGACTATGTGCCGCCGCCTCCGCCCGCGCCGGCGCAGCCGCTGGAAGTGGCCTCGGTGCAGGGAACAGGCGGTTAAGAGCGCCCCTCACTCCGCTCATCCCCGCGAAGGCGGGGACCCAGTGCTTTGGGTGATGCGGCGGTTGAGTGAAGCCTGAACCGACAGTCCTGAAACGCCGGCGTTCCGCTGGACAGGACTGGGTCCCCGCCTTCGCGGGGATGAGCGGAAATCAGATCCCCGCCAGCAGCAGGGCCGGAAGGCAGCAGGCGACGACGATCAGCAGGCCATAGACCAGCAGGCTGGGACGACGGGCGACAGGCTGTTCGGCTTGCATGGACATGGCGGACCTCGAACGCGTCGGCGTTCATCGGGCTCCAGACATACCGCCGTTGTCTTAAGGTCGGGTTCGGGTGTGCGGTTAACGCAACGCTTCGGCCGCCCACTCCAGGAAATCGGGCTGGGCCAGCAGGACGTCGCAATAGGCCTGGGCCGTCCCGTCGTCGCCGAAGTCGGCCAGATCGACCTGGAAGTGGCGGAAGCGGGTCGCGACTGGGGTGAAGAAGGCGTCCGGCACGGACCATGCTCCGAACAGGTAGGGCCCGCCGGCGCCGAAGCGGCCGCGCATCTCCATGAACAGCGAGACCAACCGGCGGATGTCGCGCTCCAGCCCCGGATCGGACGGCAGGGGCGAACGGTCCTGGCCGACCATGGTGTGATCCGGCCCCATGCCGCAGTGGGTGCGCAGCGCCATGAACCCGCCGTGCATCTCGCAGGCCGCAGAACGGGCCAGCCAGCGGGCGTGCGCGTCGGCGGGCCACAGCTTCGCATCCGGGTAGCGCTCGGCGCACCAGACCGAGATGGCCATGGAATCCCAGATCGTCTCGCCGTCCACCTTGAGCAGGGGAACCAGGCGCGAGGGCGAAATCCGTTCCAGCTCGGCCTGACCCGCCTCGGAATAGATGTCGAACTCGGTGGTGATGAAGTCCGCGCCGCAGCGCTTGAGCACCAGCCAAGGCCGCAGGGACCAGGTCGAATACAGGCGCGGGCCGATGATCAGTTCCATGGAGCGGTCTCTCTCAATAGCGGTCGTCGAGGGCGAAGATCGGCGCACGGTCGCGCCAGCCGCCCTCGGTGAAGTCGGGGAAGTCGACGGTGCGGTTGCGGTCGGCGATGGACGCCTCGGACAGAGGCGTCACCGCGCTCCAGGTCACGGCGTCATAGATGTCGATCGGCATCGGCGCCTGAGCCTTCAACGCCTCGACGAAGGCGTGGATGACGAAGAAGTCCATGCCGCCGTGCCCCGCCCCTTCGGCCTGGGCCGCATGGGCCTTCCACAGCGGGTGGTCGTAGCGGTCGAACCAGGCCTGGGCCTCGTCCCATTTGTGCGGCTGGCTCTGCCCCTCGATATGGACGGACTTGTTGACGTCCATCCACAGCCCCTTCTCGCCCTGGACCCGGAAACCCAGCGAATAGGGGCGCGGCAGGCTGGTGTCGTGGCTCAGCAGGATCGTCTCGCCGTTCTCGCAGCCGATCATGGTCTGGACCACGTCGCCGAGCCGGAAATCGACGCGGGCGTTGGGGTGATCGGGGCCGCCGTTGGCGACCACATAGTCGTGCAGTCCCCGGGCCTTGGAGGCGTAGCTGGTCAGGTGGGTGAAGCGGTTGCCGCGGTTGACGCCGGCCCACATGGCGCAGGGGCCGATGCCGTGGCTGGGATAGAGGTCGCCGTTGCGGCGGACCGAATGCTCGGTGCGCCAGCGCGCCTCGGACCAGCCCTTGTCGCCGAACTCGACGCCGCCGCCGTAGGCCTGACCGGGAACGCCGCCGTTGAACTTCACGGCGCGCAGGTCGTGCTGGTAGCCGCCCTCCAGATGGATCATCTCGCCGAACACGCCCTGGCGGACCATGTTCAGCGCCGCCAGCACGTCGCGGCGGTAGCAGACGTTCTCCAGCAGCATATAGGGCGTGCCGGTCTCCAGCTGGGCGCGCAGCACCCGCCAGTGATCGTCGAGGGTGACGCCGGCGACGACCTCGCAGCCCACCGCCACCCGGGCGCGCATGGCCGCGACGGCCATGGGGGCGTGCAGCTCCCACGGAGTGGCGATGATGACGCCGTCCAGGTCCGCCCCGGTCAGCATCTCCCGCCAGGCCTCGTTCGAGCCGGTGTAGAGGCGCGGCGCGGGTTTGCCCGCCTCGGTGAACTGCTTCAGCGCCTCGTTCAGGGTGAAGGCGTCGATGTCGCTCAAGCCCACGACCTCGACATCGTCGCGCCGGACCAGTTCACGCAGCAGCACCCGACCGCGCATGCCGACGCCGATCATGCCCAGCCGCAGCCGACCGGACGGTCGGGTGGTCTTCGCCTGCGCCGTTCCGCCCGTCAGGGCCATCGCCCCGCTGGCCGCCGCGGCGGCGGAGATCAGATCGCGTCGATTCACAGGCGGACTCCAGACGGTGGGGGAGGCGCCGGACCAGACCCGAAATCGCCGAACCGGACAAGCCGCCGGTTGACTCTCGCGGCCATGAGACCGACACGGCGCATCCATGATCACGCGCTATTCCCGCCCCGACGCCGTCGCCATCTGGTCGCAAGAGACCAAGTACAAGATCTGGTTCGAGATCGAGGCCCACGCCGCCACCAAGATGGCTGAGCTGGGGGTGATTCCGACCGACGCCGCCGAGGCCATCTGGGCCAAGGGCAAGGACGCGGTGTTCGACGCCGGCCGCATCGACGAGATCGAGCGCACCACCAAGCACGATGTCATCGCCTTCCTGACCCATGTGTCGGAAATCGTCGGCGAGGAAGCCCGCTTCCTGCACCAGGGCATGACCTCCTCGGACGTGCTGGACACCTGTTTCGCGGTGCAGCTGGCGCGGGCGTCGGACCTGCTGATCGGCGGCGTCGACCGGGTGCTGGCCGCGCTGGAGACCCGCGCCAAGGAACACAAGTTCACGCCGGAAGTCGGCCGCAGCCACGGCATCCATGCCGAGCCGATCACCTTCGGCCTCAAGCTGGCCGGCTATCACGCCGAGTTCCAGCGGGCGAAGCGCCGCCTGATCACGGCCAAGGAAGAGATCGCCACCTGCGCCATCTCGGGCGCCGTGGGCACCTTCGCCAACGTCGATCCGGCGGTGGAGGCCTATGTGGCCGAGAAGATGGGCCTGCAGGTCGAGCCGGTCTCGACCCAAGTGATCCCGCGCGACCGCCACGCCGCCTTCTTCGCCGCGCTGGGCGTGGTCGCCTCGTCGATCGAGCGCCTGGCCACCGAGATCCGCCACCTGCAGCGCACGGAAGTCCTCGAAGCCGAGGAGTTCTTCGACAAGGGCCAGAAGGGCTCGTCGGCGATGCCGCACAAGCGCAACCCGATCCTGACCGAGAACCTGACCGGCCTGGCCCGTCTGGTGCGCTCGGCGGTGGTGCCTGCGATGGAGAACGTCGCCCTCTGGCATGAGCGGGACATCAGCCACTCGTCGGTCGAGCGCGGCATCGGGCCGGACGCCACCATCCACCTGGACTTCGCCCTGCACCGCCTGGCGAACGTGGTCGAGCGGCTGAACATCTATCCCGAGAACATGCAGAAGAACATCGACCTGCTGGGCGGGCTGGTGCACTCGCAGCGGGTCATGCTGGCCCTGACGCAGGCGGGGGTGAGCCGCGAGGACGCCTATGCCGCCGTGCAGGAGAACGCCATGAAGGTCTGGCGCGGCGAGGGCCGGTTCCTGGACTTCCTGAAGGCCGACGCCCGCGTGACCCTGCCGGAAAGCCAGCTGGAGGCCCTGTTCGACCTCGGCTACCACACCAAGCACGTGGACACGGTGTTCGCCCGGGTGTTCGGCGCCGACTGATGAGCAATCCGCCGATCCGGATCAATCCCGACCTGGACCTCGCCGCCGCGGCGGCGAGTTACAAACGCGACGGATGGGTCCAGATCGCCGACATCTTCGAGCCGGAGACGGCGGAATATCTGGCGACGCTGCTGGAGACCCGCATCGACTGGGACCTGGCCTTCCAGGGCGAGGACGGCCGTCCCGCCGTGCTGAACCGTGATCAGATTCTGGCCCAGGGCGATGCGGCCCTGCAGCAGCGGCTGCGGGCCATGATGACCAAGGCGGGCGCCGGCTACGGCTTCCTGTACCTCGCCTATCCGCTGATCACCGCCTACCTGACCGGCCGCGATCCGGGGCATCCGATCCAC
>Ga0307406_10001280_pt1 | contig 14097 bp, 13 predicted proteins | sample 322Cmetagenome_3_FD_203706 | JGI IMG/M metagenome (GOLD analysis project Ga0307406, IMG submission 203706) | Maize rhizosphere microbial communities from greenhouse at UC Davis, California, United States - 322HYB-C-2 | ecosystem: Host-associated > Plants > Roots > Rhizosphere > Soil | place... | reverse complement strand
AGCCCGGGTATGCATGGAATAAACGACTCCACAGCGAACCTCCAATGCTGACGGGCCAGCACCCTTCGCTGCGGAAGAGGCAGCCACAAGATTCGCAGCGATCAGCGCGAGGTATCGGAGCCGGAGACCTTCCAATGGAATCATTAAGGACTGATCGTGCATCATCCCCGAAATATCAGACGAGCAAAAACCGAATGCTATTTGAATTCGTAACGGCATCTATCTAATCCGGATCGGCTCCGAGGAAATCTCCCCCGGCATGCCACGCAGGTGCATGTCGAGAAAGACGCGGATGCGCCGGTTCAGCTCGGGGCTGGCGAAGCCGTGGCCGGCTCCTTCCATCGCGACGAGGTGGTTTTCCACGCCGGCCTTTTCCAAGGCGGTTTGGATCGTGGTCGCCTGCGAGTAAGGCACCAGCGTGTCCTTGGTGCCGTGGGCGATGAAGAAGGGCGCATCGTCCTTGGTCACCCATGACACCGGCGAGGCGGCCTTCGCATTGCTGCGAGCTTCCTCTTCATTTCGGCCGAGGAAATCGATGACCATTTTCCGGCCGCTGTTTCGCGCTTCCGCGGCTTCAGGAAGAAGATTGGTGAAGAAGTCGGTGGGGCCGAAGAAGTCCACGACGCATTGCACGCGGCTGCTCACCTTCGCGAAGCCACCGAGAGTCCCTTCCAGACCGGGATCATCGTTGCCGGTGCCGAGCAGCGAGACCAGATGCCCGCCCGCGGACATGCCGACGACGCCGATGTGATCGGCATCGATCCCATAGTCATCCGCCTTGGCCCGGAGGAAGCGGATGGCCGCCTTGCAGTCGTGGATCTGCGCCGGCCACTTGGCTTCTGGGGAAAGGCGGTAATTGATCGTGGCCGCGGCATAGTCGCCGGTCGCCGTGACGGCGCGAATCACATCCAGCCCGTCTTCCTTTCGACCCGACCACCAGCCGCCGCCGTGGACGAAGACGACCAGCGGGCGCTTCTTCGCCTTGCGGTCCTTCGGCAGGAGCAGGTCGAGCTTCTGGCGCGGGTTGTTGTTGTCCGCGTAGGCGATGTCCTTGAAATGCTCCACCTCGCCGCCGGTCGCTGGGCCGAGACCCGCTTGGCCGGCCACGGCCTTCATGAACTCCGCGCGGGTCACAAAGCCATCGCCATTGGTATCCACCAAGGGGAACTGCGGGCGCAGCGGTTCCGGGGTCTCAGCGCGGCTGAGCTTGCCGTCCTTGTTCTTGTCGAGGGAGGCGAAGGGGTCGCCCTGCTGGGCGAAAGCGACGGAAGCAAGGAGCGGGAACAGGAGCCAACGCATGGCCGAGCTAACACCAAGGCCCGCGAGCTGTCGCGGGGAAAGTCGGGCTTTTCCCCTCCATAGGCGCGTTCGTGAGAACGCGGAAGCCTCCGTCGAAGCACGCTTCCGAGGACCATTCCGCGTCCTCACGAACGTGCCTGCAGGAAGGAAAAAACGCCCGGCCTCGAGAAAGGGCGGGCGTTTGAATCAGGCGTGCACGGACGCAGACCGGCCGCGGCCCCATTCCCTCCGGCTACGGGTTCCCCGCACCGGCACCGGCCAGTACCGCGGCGGGCACTCCAGAGGCCGGCTGCGGCACGTAGTTGTAGTAGCTGGCCGGATTGAAGACCGTGCCGCCAGTTTCGCGGCGGCTGGTCGCCGATACCCCGGTGTAGATGTTGTCGGCGAGGTTGGTTTGCAGCGCGCCCGCGCCCGCGGACGAGGAGAGATCCCAATCATAGTAGTGGGGGCGTTGGCTGTTCTCGAAGTAACAACGATCAAGCCGGGTCTGGGCATTCTCTTCCGATGCCACGCAGTAGAAGCTCACGTCACGGTAGTAGTTGTTATAGCCGTGGACCATCGCGCCGGATCCGCTGACACGAGGATTGCGGCCACCGCCTCGGTCGAAGTAGCAGTGGTGGATTGTAACCATCGCGCCAGTGCTGATGCCCGACACGTAGTTGTGCTGGTGCGGGCTGCAAAACCCGAGGTCGTAGCCGTCGAAATGACACCACGAGACGGTGATGTAGCGCGGGTTGGTGCCGTTGATGTCGATGTGGCCGTCGCTGATGTTCCGGAAGGTGCAATGGTCGACCCAGACGTGGTGGGACGATGCGATGGTGATGCCGTCGCCGGCCTCCACCACCCCCTGGTTGACGTCCGAAATGGTGAGGTTGCTGACGATGACGTTGCTCTTGCCATCGATCGCGATCCCCGCGCCGATCAAGCTGGCTCCGCTGCCGAGACCGACCAGGGTCTTGTTCGAACCGAGACTGACGCCGCCGTTGTCCGTGACGACGTTGGCAATCTCGCCGCAGTAGTAGGTGCCATTGTAGAAGCCCACGGTTTTGGTTCCGATGCTAGAGGTTCCGTCGGTCAGATCGATGACGGTTCCCTGCGGGATCTGGAGGATCCGCGGGGTGTTATCGGTACCATAGGAAATGAGCTGCGCCCGGGTGGTGACGGTGACGGTCTGTCCGCCCGCCCCACCGGTGGTTCCTGTCAGCCCCAGGGCGGAGACCGAGGCGAAGCCGTCTGCGCGCGAGGCGGTGAAGACGGGGAACTTCTCCCAAGCATTGATGGCGGTGCGGTTGGCGACCAATCCCTCCGATTGGGAGCTGACGTAGTTGCCGTTGGCATTGGAGACCAGCGAGGCGCTGCCATCGGCGTTGTCGATCCAGGTGAATTTCTCCCAAGAGTTCAGGGCGCTGCGGTTGGCCCGCAGGGTGGCGGAGCCGGCCCCTTCGGCGCAGACATACTGGTTGTTGGCCAGGCACAGCAGCCCGATCTGACCGTTGCCGGCATCGGCCACCACGAAGCGTTCCCAGTCGGTGACGGCGGAGGAACTGGCAACCAGAAGGTTTTCCGAGGTAGTGCCGTTGTCGGCGGAGACCCATTTCTGGTTTCGTCCATCAACCAAGGCAATCACCGATCCTGTGGGCGGAGCGGCGAAGCTGGAGATGGTGCCCAGAAGCAGGCAGGGAACGATGCCCGCGAAGGGCCAAAGGATGCGGTGGTTCATGGGATTGCATGGTTTTTGGATGGGGCGGCCCGTGAAAGCGGACGCCGGAGCCCCGGAAGGCCTTGGGACCCAAACCGGATAACTCCATGATGTGAGGCTGCGCCATCATCCGATCCCGGAGAAACGCCGAATCCTGCAAGGTTGCTGCGGATTTCGGCAGGGAGGGGAAGCGGCAAGCCCCATGCATCCCGTGACAATCCCACTAACTTCCGAGACCCTCTCCTCCGTTCCCGCATTCGCTACGCGACCGTTGGCAGAGCGGCTGGCAGTTTCACGCGACAACGGGCGGTGATCACCCGGCATGGATGCCCCTCCTTCGCCGCGCTTCATCGCGAACCGCCTTCGGCAGCGCCGAAAAGAAAAACGCCCGACCTCTCGCGAGGCCGGGCGTCTTAAAATCAGGCGTGTGCCGGAAGGATCAGATGCCCTTCTTCACCACGTCGAACAGAAGGTCGATGACGCGGTTGGAGTAGCCCCACTCGTTGTCGTACCAAGCGACCAGCTTGAAGAAGGTCGGGTTGAGTTCGATGGACGAGCCAGCGTCGAAGATCGAGGAGTGCTTGTCGTGGATGAAGTCGGTCGAAACCACTTCGTCTTCGGTGTAAGCGAGGATGCCCTTGAGGTAGGTCTCGGAAGCGTTCTTCAGAGCGGCCTTGATCTCGTTGAGCGAGGTGGACTTGGTCGTCTTCACCGTGAGGTCGACCACCGACACGGTCGGAGTCGGCACGCGGAAGGACATGCCGGTCAGCTTGCCCTTCACTTCCGGGCAAACCAGAGCGACGGCCTTGGCGGCACCGGTGGTGGACGGGATGATGTTGATCGCAGCGCTGCGGCCACCCTTCCAGTCCTTCTTGGACGGGCCGTCCACGGTCTTCTGCGTGGCGGTGTAGGAGTGGATGGTGGTCATCAGACCTTCCTCGATGCCGAATCCTTCCTTGAGGAGGACGTGGACGATCGGGGCGAGGCAGTTGGTGGTGCAGCTCGCGTTGGAGATGATGTGGTGGTTGGCGGGATCGTAGAGCTCGTCGTTGACGCCTTGGACAAAGGTGCCGTCTTCGCCCTGCGCAGGAGCGGAGATGATGACCTTCTTGGCACCGGCGACGATGTGGCCCTTGGCCTTTTCAGCGGCAGTGAAGAGACCGGTCGACTCGATCACGACTTCGACGCCGAGCTCCTTCCAAGGAAGGCCATCGGGAGTGCGAGCGGAGACGACCTTGATTTCGTGGCCGTTGACCACCAGCACGTCGTCTTCTTCCAGCTCCGGCTTGGACTTCTTGGAGGTGACGGTGCCGTCGAACTTGCCCTGGGTGGAGTCGTACTTCAGCAGGTAGGCGAGGTTGTCGGCCGGGACGATGTCACCCACGGCGACAACATTGAAGGTGGTGCCGAGATGGCCCTGCTCGACGAGAGCGCGGAAGACGAGGCGGCCGATGCGCCCGAACCCGTTGATGGCGATGGTGGTCATGGTGTTAGGTCGTGTACCAGGCGGATTTCGCCGCCCGGGGGCGGGATGATGCACGCGCTCCAGCAGCCGTCAATGGCCCGGTAAGTCACGAAAAAGCAGCAGCCAGCGTGCCCGCGGAGCCTCCGGCGGGCTTGTGACGCACGTTCTCGCATCATCTGCTGCAAATTCCGCGTGCTCGGAGCGGGCGCAACCGCCTTTTCGACGGGCTCCAATCGGGTCGAGCGGGTGCATTCCGGCTCCCGCTGGAATGCCGCCAACGCGTCTCAGTGCGTCATTTCCCGCAAATTCCGCGTGGCGGGAGCGTATCCAGCCCCCTAGCGTTCCCGCCATGCAGCACACCATCCCCGTCGAGCACAACGACCCGATCAACGCGCAAATCCTCGCCGTTTCGGAGGATCTCGTGTCCGGTTTCCACCGGCATCCCTTCCATGTGATCGCGGAAAAGAGCGGCGTGGATCTGGGCACCGTGCTCGAGCGAATCCGCGCGATGCTGGAAGCCGGAGTGGTCCGCCGCGTGCGCCAGACGCTGCTTTCCACCAAGCTCGCCCACGGCGCGCTGGTAGCCTGGAAGGTCCCGGAAGAGAAGCTCAATGCCGCGTTTGATTTCATGTCCAAGGAGGACCCGTTCTCGGGTCACGTCGTCATCCGCTCGACGGATACTGAGGTTTCCGGCTCCGGCTACCGCCTCTGGACCACCCTGAAGGTGCCAGTCGGCGAGTCGCTCGACGAGCACGCCACCACCCTGCTCCGCCTGACCGGAGCCACCGAATACCTCCTCATGCCCGCCAACGGCGTATTCGCCCTCGGCGTGGGCCACGTCCGCCGCCGCTCATTGGAACCGGGCGACAGAGCCGAGGAAACCGCGGTGATGATGACCACCGTGCCCGTGGATCTCACCGAGGAAGAGTGGAAGGTCCTGCTCGCCTTGAAGGAAGAGCTGCTTCCCGAGGAGGTCATCGCCAGCCCGTGGGATGGCCGCGCGGCCAAGGCCGGCGTCTCCGTCGACCGCTTCTGCGAGGTCGCCACCACGCTGAATGACAAGAAGGTCATCGGCCGCTTTTCCACCTTCCTCGAGCACGTCAAGCCGTCCTCGACCGGCGAGCGGGTCACCCGCTTCAACGGTCTTTTCCACTGGGCGGTGCCGAAAGGCCGCGAAATCGAAGCCGGCGGCGAAGTCGGCCGCCACTACTGCATGACCCACTGCTACTGGCGCGAGGGCGGTCCGCAATTCGGCGACGTCAATATCATGGGCGTGGTCCACGGTACCGAAAAAGCCCGCGTGCTGGAGCATAAGGCCGCCATCGACCGCTACCTCGAAAGCATCGGGATCCCGGTTTCCTACACGAACGTCTTCTGGGGCGGCCGGTCGGAAATCAAGCCGTCCGAAATTTCCCCGGTGGTGTATCGGGAATGGCATGCGAAGATGGCTCAGGCCTAAGTCGCAGCGGAGCTTCCGCCCTGTGCGACGATTTCGTCACAAGCCCCCCGTTCCCGGCGTGACGGGGGGGCCCTAAAGCTCAGCGCGCATGCAGAAAATCCTGATTGTCGAGGACGAACGCGATATCGCCGACCTCGTAGGTTTCAACCTGGAGCGCGCGGGCTATAACGTGCTGAAAGCGCACGATGGCATCACCGGCACCGAAGTGGCCATCCGCGAGCGTCCCGATCTGGTCATTCTCGACCTGATGCTACCGGGCAAGGACGGCTACGGGGTGTTCAAGGAACTCCGCCGCGACTCCCGCAGCCGGGACATTCCGGTCATCATGTTGACCGCCCGCGCCCAGACCGAGGACCGCATCCAGGGTCTCGAAGCCGGTGCCGATGACTACCTGACCAAGCCCTTTTCGCCGAAGGAGCTCATGCTCCGCGTGCAGGCCGTGCTGAAGCGCAGCGACGGCCCGCCGGGCTCCGTGGAGGTCACCTACGGGCCATTCCGCTTTGATAAGAACTCGCTCAAGTTTTACCTCGAAGGTGAGCCGGTCGAACTGACTTCGACCGAATTCAAGCTGCTGCTTTTCCTGACCGAACGGGCAGGCAAGGCGCAGGACCGGAACGATCTGCTCCGCACGGTCTGGGGTTACAGCGATGAGGTCCACAGCCGGACCCTCGACACCCACATGAAGCGACTCCGTCAGAAACTCGGCGAACATGCAGCGATGGTTGAAACCGTGCGTGGCATTGGCTACTGCGTGTCCTCTCTCTGAGGATGCCCGAGCCATTTACCACCCTCTCCACCGTTGCCGCACTGGCCGCCCTCGCGGCGCTCGGCGTGACAGCGCTGCGCCTGCGACGAGCGAAAAAGGAATTCAACGAGGAGGTCTCGGCGTGGAAAATGAAACTGGACCTGGATCTGCGGCAGGCGAAACGGGAGCGCGACCAGTTGCTGGACGCGCTCGGCGACGCCTTCATGCTGGTGGATGCGAATGCCCGCGTGCTCTTCGCCAACAAGGCGGCGCGCACCCTCTTCCGCGGCCGGGATCTGACGGGCCGGACGGTGCAGGAGGCCTTCCTCGACCAACGCCTGGCAGCCGCCTTGATGCGCTGTCTGGAAACCGGCGAGCCGACGGTGACCCGAGCTGTGCTACCGCAACAATCCTCCCCGCTTGGCGATCAAGAGCGTCGCGGGATGAACGCCTGGGTCATCGATGCCGCCCGGCTTTCCGACAGCCCGGCGGACGACCCTACCACCCGAGTTGTGATTCGTGACGTGACCAGCGAGTATCAGACCGAGCAGATCCGGAAGGACTTCGTGGCGAATGCTTCCCACGAACTCCGGACGCCGCTGGCCATCATCAATGGCTATCTGGAAAACCTCATCGACGACGACCTGCTCGACGACAAGGAACTGACCCGCCGTTTCCTCAAGGTGATGCGCAAGCACACCGAGCGCATCTCGCGCATCGTGGAGGACATGCTGGTCATCTCCCGCCTCGAGTCCGGCGAAGCCGCGGCGCTGAAGGTTAAGCCATTCCGCGTCCGCTCCTGCATTAGTGACGTGCTGGAGCGCTTGGAGTCGATGATCCATAACCAGCAAGCGACGATCAAGATCGACATGCCCGATCTCGATTTCACCTTCGCCGGCGACCGCTTCTACTGGACGCAGGTGCTCTTCAATCTGGTTGAGAATGCGCTGAAGCAGAACCCGCGTCCCGGGCTCACCGTGACGATCGGTTGCAACCGCACCGAGCAGTCCACGCAGATCTGGGTGGCGGACGATGGCGTGGGCATTCCCAGCGCCGACTTGCCGCACATTTTCCGGCGCTTCTACCGGGTGGAAAAGCATCACTCGCAGGAAGAGATCAAGGGCACCGGCCTAGGCCTCTCGATCGTGAAGCGTGCGGTCGAAGCCCACGGCGGAAGCATCCGCGTCACCTCCACACCGGGCCAAGAGACGCGCTTCACCATGGAAGTCCCACGCGACGCCGAAGCACGCCTCTTGGCCGAAGCGGAAGCGAACGCGCTGCCAGAGCTTCAGAAGACCGAGGGCTGATAAGGGCAGTCGACGTTTCGCCCACACTCCCTATGGGCTTGGGGATGGATACCTACTCGCTCCAAGCGATCCCTTCGTAGATCGCGCGCAGCTTCCGTCCCTTGTCAGGATGGATGAAAGTGACCCACGATAGCTTGCCTAACAAATGGGCCGCGAAGTCCGAATGTCCGTCGCGGTTCTGTGACTGCGGGCCATGGCGCACGCAGTTCGTCAGGATCGCCTTGAGCCGGTCGAACTCACGCCGATCGAGGTTCGGTCGCTCGTTCAGGACGATCCCGGCGGCGTGCTGCTTCTGAGCCTGCCGCATCACACGGGTCTTGCGATGATTCAGATGGAAGCCCTCTTCCAAGATCACCGCACCGGCGGTGATGACGAAGCGCTTCACCTGCCGTGCGAAATCCTCATCGCCGGAGAACAGCAGGTCATCGGCATAGCGGGTGTAGTTCGCGCCTGCCGCCTTCGCGAGTCCGGCCAAACGGCAATCCAGCCGGAACGCACAGAGGTTTGCCATGGCGGGTGATGTCGGTGCGCCTTGCGGAAGATGAGGCGTTGCCAGCCGTCGACTCGCAAACCATGGCAGCGATTTCTCAGCGAGGATCACCGTCGGTGTCGCATGAGTCGCCAGGCGGGTGAGCGCACGGGCCACGGGCTCGGGATACCCAGCAGTTAGGAAGACCCGCAGCACCCGCGTCGCGGTGATCGAGGGAAAGAAATCCTCCAGGTCGAAGCGGATCAGGATGTGCTTGCCGGTGTGCGGCTCCACGAAGTCGCGGACGGAACTTCCTTTCTGGAATCCCTTTGCTGCTTCGTGGATTGGGATGGCGTCGAGGATTCGCCGAAGCACTTGCCGCTGCCCGTGCTTCAGCAGCGCCTTCGGCATTTCGATCAGTCGGAGCCCGCCACTTTTCTTCTCATGCCAGCAGTGGCGATAATGCCCGGCGGTGCCGTATGCGGTCAGCCAGTCAAGACCGTCCCAATGGAGCCCCAACTCCCCCGCCAAGTCTCCCAGTGTGGCGATGGGCGGCACCGGCCACGACCGCGGCCCGCCCTCTGCGGGAGCCATGGTCGGCTCAATGAAAGCCGGCACAATCCGCCCCTGCCCCGCGATCCATGCCTTGATGAAGGGCGGATGCGCGGCAATCCGGTCCGCCACCTTTCGAACCGTCGGCCGCGGCTGCGCACCGAATTCCCGGCTCAGCTTCTCTGTCAGTGAAGAGAGCCAACGGGCCTTTCTCAGATCCCCCACCAGCGGCTCCGCCCGCCGCACCATCGCCACGGGGTCATCCAGCGGCCCGGCCACAAGCGCGGCGGCGAGGAGTCGGATGCTATGGGCTTGGGAGGGCATTTGAGAAAAACCACAGGATGCGGGGAGGCACCGCCCGCCAACGCGTCCGGTCTGGCGCGAGCTGTTTCACGCGGCAGCGTGACTAGGCTCTCGCCTCGGAATGCCTTGGTAATTCGATCCCCCGGGGTAACCCCGGAGAGGCCGGGTGCGTTTCTTCACACGGCCAGCTTGGCGTACGGGCCTCCCCGCGATCCGGCCGCAAACCTAGGCAGCCGCCGCACGTTCCGTCAAAGCCCGTGGTTCCCACCGGTTTCTCCCGAAAACCGCTTCGAACAATATTTTGACAAACTCCGGGCCTGCCGCTACAGACCCCGCCCCCGGCCGCGAAAACCGCGCGGCGGGATCCTGAATCCTCACGCCCATTTCGTCATGGCCAAGAAGCACGTTCTCAAAGCCGAACCGCGCGCACGCTCCGGTTCCGGTGTCCTCAAACAATTGCGCCGCGAGGGCTGGGTCCCTTCCGTCATCTACGGACGCGGAGCTGAAAACAAGAACCTGAAGGTCGACGCCAAGGCCTTCGGCGAGCTGCTGGCCCACGCCACCTCGGAAAACATTCTCATCAACCTGGACCTCGGCGGTGCCAACCAGCTCGCCTTCCTCCAAGCCGTCCAGCACGACCCGCTTTCGGGCAAGGCGCTGCACGTTGATTTCCTTTCCGTCGACGAGAACAGCGAAATCACCGCCCACATCCCGGTCCACCTCACCGGTGAAGCCGCAGGCGTGAAGGCTGGTGGCCTGCTCGAGCAACTCGGCCACACCCTCGAAGTTCGCTGCGTCGCTTCGGTGCTTCCGGAAATTCTCGAGTTCGACGTGACCCACCTGAACGAAGGCGACTCGCTGCACATCGGCGACGTCAAGCTGCCTGAAGGTGTCGCCGCTACCCACTCTGCCGACGTTGTCATCGCCCACGTGGCGAAGAGCGCCGCCGCCGTGTCGGAAGCCGCTGCCGCCACCGCCTGATCGGCCATTCTTTCCCGAAAGCCCGGTCCGCACTAGCGGCCCGGGCTTTTTGGCACTTGGAACTTCTCATTTGGAACTTGGAACCTCCATCCCCCTTATCGTCGGCCTCGGCAATCCCGGCCGACAGTATGAGAACACCCGCCACAATGCGGGCTTCATGGTGCTGGACCGCCTGGCACTGCTCGCCGGCGTGCCCTTCGAGTCCAAGCCGAAGTGGCAGTCCCACGTCGCCAAGCTCCCCGGCTCCGGGATCCTGCTGGTGAAGCCGCAGTGCTTCATGAATCTCAGCGGTCGTCCCATCCGCCAGATCGCCGCATTTCACAAGTGGACGCCGGAGCAGATCCTGGTGGTCTATGACGATGTCTCCCTGCCGCTCGGCAAGCTGCGTTTCCGCGAAAAGGGCGGTGCCGGAGGGCACAATGGCATCAAGTCCATGATCGAGCACCTGGGTGGCGACGCCTTCCCCCGGCTCAAGGTCGGCATCGGTGGCTCGGAGCCCGGAAACATGACCGGTCACGTGCTCGGAACCTTCCGCGAGGAGGAGCGGGAAGTGCTTGAAAACACGCTTGCAAGGGCCGTTGCCGCTGTGCAGCTTGCGCTCTCCCAAGGCCTCCCGGCCGCCGCCAGTTTTTACAACAGTAATAACGGAACCACCTAACCAAAACGTCCGCACATGAGCCGCAAGTACGAAGGACTCGTCGTCCTGAACACCAAGTCGATCGAAGGCACCCTTGAAGACCTCGTCGCCACCGTCAGCAAGGAAATCGAATCCGAAGGTGCCAAGGTCGCCGACGTCCAGCAACTCGGTCGCCGCAAGTTCTCCTACACCTCGAAGCATCTTGAGAGCGGCCACTACGTGACCTACTCCTTCAAGGCCGAGCCGGAGTCGATCGACCGCATCCAAGCCAAGCTCCGCTTGAACACGAACGTTCACCTGCAGCACTTCTCGCGCGTCGCCTGAGATTTCGCTTGAGCTGTTCCCACGAACAGCTAATTTCGTTTTTCCTCTGCCCTAACTAGCCTGACTCTGCCATGGCCAATCTCAATAAAGTGATGTTGATCGGGAACCTCACCCGTGACCCCGAAGTTCGTTACACTCCCAAAGGAACCGCTGTCGGCGATCTCGGCTTGGCCGTGAATCGACGCGTTTCGGATGGCAATGGCAACTGGTCCGACGAGACCACCTTCGTCGACATCACCGTTTGGGGCACCAACGCGGAGAACGCGCAGAAGTTCCTGACCAAGGGCCGCGGCGTCTTCGTCGAAGGTCGCTTGCAGATGGACACCTGGGAGGACAAGCAGTCCGGCCAGAAGCGCAGCAAGCTCAAGGTCGTCGCCGAGGTCCTGCAGTTCCTGCCCGATGGCAAGCAAGGTGCAGGCGGTAGCGGCGGTGGCAGTGGCCCGCGTCCCGGCAATGGAGATGGCAATGGCGGTGGCTATTCGCAGCCACGCCAGTCGTCCGGCCCGCCACAGGGCGGTTCGCCGGCCAGCTCCGGCGACTACCACGACGAGGAAGACGACATTCCATTCTGATCTTCTGATCTATCGGAAAAAGGCCGGGCAGCGATGCCCGGCCTTTTTCGTGTCGCTGAAGAGAGTCGAGTCACGGCCTCTTGGGATGGGCTGTCAGAGCATCTTCACGACCACGCCAAAGGCAGCGCAGGTGGCAAGCACAGGGATGACTCCAACCTTGAACCGCTCCATCGCCACCCACGCGCCAACGGCGGCCAGCGCGACGAACCCATCGAAGCCCTTGTCATCGGGAAACAGCGCATGCTTCGCGAACCAGATGGCAAGATTGAGGATTACGCCAACCACGGCCGCGGTGATGGCCGTGAGCGTCGATGCCAGCCTCGCCCGTTCATGCAGGCCCTCGATATGAGGTGCGCCGAGAAAGACGAACAGGAAGCATGGCAAGAAGGTTACCCATGTGGTGATCGCCGCACCGAGCGTCGCCGCCAGCAAAGGCGACAAGTCGCCAGGATTCTGCCAAGCGGCGACGAAGCCTACAAACTGGAGCACCATGATCAGCGGTCCTGGCGTCGTTTCCGCCAGGCCAAGCCCCGCCATCATTTGTCCGTCGCCAAGCCACAGGTAACGCTCCACCGCCATCTGCTTCACGTAGGGCAGCACCGCATAGGCACCCCCGATCGTGACCATGGCGGTCTTGCTGAAGAAAAGACCCTGTTGGAAATGAATCCCCTTCCAACCTAACAGTAGCCCGCAAGCCAGCACTGGCAACCACCACAAGGTGAGACAAATGGCAGTCACGATAAACGTCCGCCGCCAGGTCGCCCGCGGCAAAGGCGGAAGCTCCACGAAGGGAGCATCGCCTACGTCAGCCTTGCCGTGCCCCTTCCCCACCGGGAACTGCTTGGGGAAATATTTGCCGCCGATCCACCCGATCACGGCAGCACTGGCGATGATCGCCACGAAGTTGATCTTGAGAAAGAAGATCGCGACGAAGGCCAGCAACGCCACCACCCACAGCGCGGGAGTCTTCAGTGCCTTCGAGCCAATCCGCTTCACCGCCGAGGCCACGATGGCGATCACCGCCGGCATCAGTCCGTAGAAGATCCCTTGGATCCAATTCACCTCCCCACCGGCCATGTAGAGCCAACTCAGGAAGAACAGGATGAATACGGAGGGAATCACGAACAGCACACCTGCCGCGATGCCGCCGCGCGCGCCGTGCAAGCGCCAGCCAAGGTAGGTCGCAAGCTGCTGCGCCTCCGGCCCCGGCAGTAGCATGCAGAAGTTCAGTGCGTGGAGGAAATGATCCTCACTGAGCCAGCGGCGTTTCTCGACCAACTCCTTGTGCATGATCGAGATCTGCCCGGCCGGTCCGCCGAAGCTGATCCAGCCGAGCTTGATCCAGAAGCGAAGCGCTTCACCGAAAGTGGGTGCGGGAGGTGGTGTCATCGGGCGGCGTTCAGAATCATTCCATAGTGATAGTCGCAACACTCGGAAAGATCCTGGTGGCGCACGAAATGAAACCCAGCAGCCTCCGCCCACGCGCGGCAATCGTCCGGCCTTGGCCGAATCTCCATCGAAGGCCCCCGCGGCGTGGCAGCGTCGTGCTTCCAATGGATCACGGATGCAGTCGCTCCCGGCTTGAGGATGCGCAGGCTTTCCACCAGCAGCCTGACGGGATCCTCAAGATGGAGGATATTGAAGAGCATCACATGATCGAGGCTTCCCGCCGGCAGACCGCTCCCCTCCTCCACGAAATCGCGCATGGACGCACGGATGTTCCGGATCCCTTCGGACTCCGCCTTGTCTTCTAGCTTTCCGATCAGTTCCGGTTCGATGTCGATAGCGTGGACGATGCCGGTGGTGCGGCGCGCCGCGGGCAAGGTGAAGGTTCCGTAACCTGAGCCGAACTCGGCGATATGTTCATCGCCGCGGAGCGCGCATCCGAGCTTCGCCAAGATACAATCGGCGTCGAAGAAGGAACTCCAGTAGTCCTCTTCGGGCATGCCACTTTCGCGCGCTTTCATCGGTCTCACTTCACTTGTAGCGCCGTCGCGTTGACGATCAAGGCATCTGCCGACGATCCGGGAGCGACCTTTCCGGACACGACGACGGTCGCCAGATTCTGCAGTCCACCGACTCCTTCGAGTCCTTCACTCAGCACCTTGCCGTCGGCACCGGCAATCTGGATGGTGGCGATTCCGGTCTTCTTTTCTTCCGCCGAATCACAGCAGGCATCCCATGGAGTCTTGCACTCGTCGCCCGGCATCTCGTTGCAGGCTTGAAGGACTTCGGGATCACCCACGATAAAAGCGGCGCGTCCTTCGACGAAGGGCTTCTTGCTG
>Ga0307406_10001278_pt1 | contig 14107 bp, 12 predicted proteins | sample 322Cmetagenome_3_FD_203706 | JGI IMG/M metagenome (GOLD analysis project Ga0307406, IMG submission 203706) | Maize rhizosphere microbial communities from greenhouse at UC Davis, California, United States - 322HYB-C-2 | ecosystem: Host-associated > Plants > Roots > Rhizosphere > Soil | place... | reverse complement strand
TTATTCTTATTTACTTGTCAGATTTACACGAGCAACTATTTTGTTGTCCTGAGGGAAGGGGGGCATATCAGAGGGCCGGGCTACTTTGGTAAACTCACCTGCTTCTGAGAAATACGAATACTCTATGTTGTAATTGGTGAGATTCAGCGTCTGCACTATATCTGTGCCAGTAGAGTTGTCGACTACATTAATTGCATTACTCATATTGTAAATGCTCATAAAATCGCCAAGCGTGAACCTGATGGGTCTGATGTATTCAATATGCACCACGTTGCCTACTTCATCTGTGTGGATGGGGCGTAAACATTCTTGGCCGTCCTTGGGCTGCTTGCCAACATTATCTGGCAGCAGCATCTGCTTGCCATCAACAATTACTTCGATTCTTGGGTGAAGCTGGAATGATTCAATGTTGTGTTGGCTTTCTTTAAGGCATACCTGTGCGGGATTGGGTGGCGGCGCAAAGCTAGGGATGATCACGAGCGCGACAAGTGTTGCTGCTCCCATGGCAACAGGAGCTATCAGAAGCTCCTTCTTTCCCACCTTTCTCTTTGGCTTTTCTTCCTTTATCCTGCGTTTTGGCAACTGACGATGACTCTACGGAAACAAGCTGGATAGGGCATTAATAATAATATTGCTTTGTGTATACGTTATATATAGGGCATCGAGGTCGCACAATAATAATAACAATAATTGCAAATAGTCCAGCTATCAGATATACACATTGGCGGCCTTTACGTCCAGAGTGTCTTTGACACTGTAGTTGAAGAGGTCAATAAGCTCAAGCCAGATGCGATAATCGTGACTGGCGACTTGACAGATGACGGGTTATTGATTCAATTCGAAAAGGCAAGGAAGGACCTTGAGCGGTTTGTCTGCCCAAACATGATCGTGATCGCCGGTAACCATGATTATCGTCATACCGGATATTTGCTGTTCAAGAAGTTCTTTCCCACAAAGCAGATCTATGAATTTGATGATGCCAATATCTTCACTGTGGGCACAGCTAGACCGGATAGAGATGAGGGAGAGGTAGGCTATCGCCAGAACCTCTGGATGGAAAAGACACTGAGCAAATATCCAGAGACCAAGCCCAAAATAGTGGCGATGCATCATCATTTGATAGGCATACCTGATACAGGCACTGACAAGATCATCATTCTTGACGCTGGTGATACACTTCGCACATTTCTGCAATCAGGAGTGGACCTAGTGCTTTGCGGTCACAAGCACAGGCCTTGGATGTGGAATCTTGGACGGCTGGCGATAGCGTATGCGGGCACTACATCTTCAATCAGATTTCGAGGATTCTTTGAAAACTGTTATAACATAATTGAGGTTGGAAAAGAGAAAAAGCCCCGCGTTGACCTAAAAATAGTTGGCAAGAAGCGCTTCCCGCTGTCAGAGCTTGTCGAGCGCTATCGGCCATTCTCTTAGAGCATCAGGACATAAACTTGTGCAGAGTGTTTGTGTTTGTGTTTGTGTTTTTTCACCTAATTCCATGCGATTTTGATGCACTCATAAGAATTAATTAATGAGAAGATCGTATAGGTGTATGGCAGCAGTGAAGATTCAGAGTTAAACTGAGGCTATGAAGAGAAGGCATTTGACTGAGCTGCCCCTGTATTATTTCTAACAGATTATCATCGATGATTAGCATTAGCGTCTATCTTCAAGCCTCTGTCAATTTTATATTATTACCTTCTAAATTATAAAAGAACTTGAATTTACTAGTTCTAAGAAAATACGTTTCATACTATTATGTGGCATTTATCTAACTACAGATTAAAATATTAGAACCTGATATACATTGCTATGGCTCAGATGCCAGCGCTGATACCAAAAGAAGTCGAAATCCAGAGACTAAAGAAGATCTACATAATGGTCATCATGCTGGGTTCAATTGCAGCCTCAGTAGAGGTCGACAACTTCGTCGATGGCTCACTGCACCAGACGGCAATCAGAGATAGTGCATTCACACCTGCTCACTGGTGGCTATACAGTCACTTCGTAGCACTCCCACTAGGTTGGGGCTTTGTCGCAATCTACGACAGAAGAGTACCAATCCTGAGAGGACCAGGCAATTCAATGAACACCGGTTTGAAGATTACAATCATTGGCTACTTGGCCACAATGTTCACAATCGGTGTCAACGAGATGTGGCACTTCTGGTTCGTCGAAGAAATCTTCGCAGTTCCAAACCACTGGATGTTTAACATGGGTGTCGTCGTGGCATTCATGGGTGCTCTGGCTTATGTAGTCAGAGTATACGCCAGAATGGTCGAACTTGGTGCAGAAACACCAGCCAAGAACCCATACGTGGCCGAAATGTACAAGCTAGCACTTGAAGGAAAGCTGTACAGCAGATCTATCCCATAAGCTTGGAATTTCGACAATGTCTGGGCAACCAGACGCCAGCTTTTTCTCTTTTTTTTGCTCTCTAAAATAAGAGATTTTCAAATCCATCAAATAAAACACACATAGTCTGTCTCTGTGTGTATGTGTCTGTGAATGTATCAGATGAAGTATTAAGAGGCAATTGTCATAGGTCATAGAATAGGTCAACTCTCTGCATCCATCCATTCCAAGCTGGAAAACGAAAATTTTTCAATGCCCTATTTAAAAGACAACCTGCTTTATCTAGAGTTTAGCTGCATCACCTTTCAACAAATGTCTATTCCACCTTTTATCTTATGAAAGAGATATGATATGCCAATGACTATTTTTGGTAAACAATAAATACGTAATTTCTTTGCCTAGTTCTGATGCCTGTTGTTGATCCTGTCTGTGGAATTGAAATGCTTCAGGAACTTGCAATTAGCCATGAGCATCATGGTAAGACTTACTACTTTTGCTGCGAAGGCTGCAAGAGGATCTTTACAAAAAAGCCCCGTAAGTATTCAAATTGAGAGGGGCACAATAGGAAAAGCGCCACACGTTCTGCAAAACCTAGCGTCAAGTGCAACACACCCTCGACACTCTGAGCAGCGTGATCTGCAAGTACCATCATCATCTTCTTCCTCTTCTTTTGGTGGAGGGAAATAGCTTCTGAAAATGGCATAGTAGTGCAGATGTTCCTTGCTTCTTATTGTGACACTCTCCTGTTCCTGAGCTATTCTTTTCTTGTTTGCAAAAGTCAAGTTGTCGATCATTTCTTCAATATAGTGCTGGTAACGATCAGTGGCAGCTCCCTGCTCCTGTGCAAGCTTAGGTCTCCATACAAGTGAGCCCAGCGCCGGTTCAAAGCATTTTCTCAGAATGAACTTGCCCCACTTTTTCCCATCATGTTCGCCCACTTTGTCGTTCACATTGATCAATTTTGCAAACGACGCAAACTTCTCATCAAGGAAAGGAGTTTTAACCTCGATGTCAGCGTGTTTACCTAGTTTTCTTGAGGAAAAATGCATGATCTGCCACAGCCGTCGCAGCTCTGAATCAAATCTTTGCATGTGAGAATAATAGCGAGAAAAGTAGTTGTAGCCCGCGAACAGCTCGTCGCTGCCATCACCGGTCATAATACTAGAATAGCCATCGCTTTTTGCCCACTCGATGCCTGCAAGCGCTACAGCAGAATTCCTGATCTCTATCGGATCAAATGTTTTAAAAATTTGTATAACTCGCTCGACCAGCTCTGCCATTTTGTTCTGCCCAAAAACAATCTCAACATGGTGTTTGCTGTATCTTTCTGCGACCTGCCTTGCATAGACAAAATCAGGAGCAGCAGATCCGAACCCTGCCGCAAGTGAGTATTCTGGCCGCAGTATACTTGCCAAGATGCTGCTATCAAGCCCTCCGGAGAGTAGCAGGGCATCGGCGTGATTTTTCTCAATGCTTTCAGTCAGCAGATTGATAAGCTGTTCGCAATCTTGCAATACAATACAAAATCCCAGTTTTTCTCTTATTATTATTATTCTTGTTCTTTAGTGTCTTCTGATCTGGGTGATGGTGGGGCTTCACAGAACTCTGTCAGAACACCGTGAAGTGATTTTGGATGTATGAATGTGATCTTACGTCCGTACGAGCCTGTACGCAATCCACCAAGCATTCTCATACCATTGGCAGATGCCCTTGCAACATCCTTTTCGATGTTGTCAGCAGTGATTGCTATATGATGTATGCCTTCTCCACGTTCTTGTAGGAACCTTGAAATTGGACTGTCAGGAGCCGTCGGCTCCATTAGTTCTATTCGAGTGTCTTCGAGCATTAGCATCGCGACCCTGACCTTTTCATTGGGCACTTCCTCTATTTCCAGCTCGTCAACATTGAGTATTTTTTGATAGTCGGTTAGTGCCTGTTGCACATTGTTAACTGCAATAGCTATATGGTCGACTCTCATTTGATAGTAGGTAGAGCCAATGAGAGTTTATTTAATCTAATGCCGGCCTCTTGCTATTTTTATCGCTAGCATGATAAGAACATCTTGTATCTTCATTGAGCTGCAGACAGCCATAACATAGTAAGTTAACAACCATCTTTTTAACATTAGCAGCATAGCAGTAATACCAGAACCAGCAGAACTTTCCTCCCGTAACTATGATGATTATTGATTTCGTTTTGCATTATACCGCACCATGTAAAGTGACCCAATGTTCCAAAACCGGTCTAAAACAATTCGTGAAAATATCCTATAAATCATAAATAATATTGCATGGGACTATTTTTGATTCTTATAGTAAAAGGTGGGATTCTCAAGCCGTTCCATAGCAACTGTCCAATCAATTGTATCACTTGAGCTGGTCCATTCCACAAATGCAGAGCCCTCTCCAGCCCATTCAGTGAACTTCTTAATAGCAGTTGCGTGGGGCTCTGCCATAACAAAATGCCTGAGAGAATCTTGATCTTTCCAAATGGATAGCGTCCAGAAGTGCTTTTTTGGAAAATCAGCCTTGACAGCATAGTTCATTACGCCGTTGGCTTCTTTTACCTGCTTCAGTACTTTTGAGGTCATCAACTGAAAAGGAATCATATACTTCCAACTCTTTAGCGGCAGGAAAGTGGCAACCCACAGGAATTCTTCTTGTTTCTTGGAGCCTAAGCCCTTATTCTCCTGCATTAGATTGCCTTTGTGGAATTCAGTTAAATAGGTTATTTCTACTAACAACTTTCTATTAGCCGATTGCATAGCTTCTCTTGACCAATCACTGCGTTATTTGTCTCAATTATCATCAGTTAAAGGCTGTCTTTTTCAAGACGACGACAGGGCGAGCTTCTAATAGGCAGCTGATTTGCAGATCTTAATATTTGCATTGAGCGAAGAAAGGTCGAATCGAATCACCCCCTCTCCTCGTAACCTATCACTGACGCATTACACGCATATGAATAGGCATTTAGAAAGGAATTCAATATTCGAAAAACAGATTATATCAAGGCACAGTCACTTTCAGAAGGCTTTGCTAACGTCACATTGCAGGGTTGGCGTACTAATAAATGGCAACTACACAAGCAAAACCTAAGCTGCCCTTTTAACTAGTGGTAGAGACGAAGCTAACGCCCCCCACCACCAGCTCGATTCTTGCACTGTCTCTATATAGTTCTTCTTACACATTAGAAAGATATCTTTGGTTCGTATCTGCCAAACACAGTTCGTAAAGTGCTGCTAATTTCTCCAAGCGTACTGTAGCTCTTAACTGCATTGATGATATGGGGCATTAAGTTATTGTCGTCGTCCTTCTCAGCTGCCTTTTGAAGTTGTGATAGCGCTTGGTCAACCCTTGACTTGTCCCGATTGCTCTTGAATTCCTTGAGATTTGCTAATTGTTTTTGCTCCATCAATGGATCTATTCTGTTGATCTTCGGTTCTACATCCTGCTCGTCTTGATACTTATTGACGCCTACGATAATGCGTTTATTTTCGTCAATTTCTTTCTTCAATTGATATGCGTTATTCCTGATTTCTTCTTGGAAGAAACCCTTCTCCACCGCAATTAGGGCACCGCCCATCCTTTCTATCTTTTTGAGATACTCGTTAACCTCTTCCTCTATCTTGGCTGTAAGGTATTCAATGTAGTATGAGCCACCCATCGGATCCACAGTTTTGCTTACACCTGTCTCAGCGGCAATTATGTGCTGAGTTCTGAGTGCGATCTTGACTGATTCTTCAGTTGGAAGTGCAAGCGCTTCATCACGCGAGTTAGTATGCAACGATTGGCATCCACCAAGTACTGCAGCAAGTGCTTCCGTTGTGACCCTGACTATGTTGTTGTCGACTTGCTGGGCAGTGAGTGATTCACCAGATGTCTGAACGTGGAAGCGGAGGTGTTGTGATTTAGGATTCGTTGCATGAAACCGCTCTTTCATTATTTTGGCGTAGATCCGCCGAGCAGCTCTGAACTTGGCAATTTCCTCACAGAATTCCATTGTACAGCAGAAAAAGAACGAAAGCCTGGGAGCAAAGTCATCGACATTCAGTCCTGCTCTGCTTGTGCAAGTATTAATGTATTCAATTGCGTTTGCAAAGGTGAAGGCCAGCTCTTGTACAGCGTTACATCCGGCTTCTCTCATGTGATAGCCAGAAATACTGATGGGGTACCATTGTGGAACTTTTTTTGAGCAATATTCGATCATGTCTCCTATCAGGCGCATCGATGGCTTGGGTGGGTAAATGTAGGTATTTCGTGCGATGTATTCCTTCAGAATATCGTTCTGAGTAGTGCCACGCAACTGATCCGGCGACACTCCCTGTATCTCGGCAACAGTAATGTAAAGCGACAAAAGCGTAGATGCAGTTGAGTTGATAGTCATCGAAGTGCTGACCTTGTCAAGTGGTATGCTGTCAAAACAGGTCATCATGTCCTTTATCGAGCTAATGGATACTCCTGTCCTTCCAATCTCACCCTCTGCCTGCGGGTCATCTGAATCCCTGCCAGTCTGAGTGGGAAGATCAAATGCAAGTGAAAGGCCTGTCTGGCCATGGTCTAGCAAAAACTTGAAGCGCTTGTTTGTTTCTTCTGCACTACCAAAGCCGCTGTACTGGCGCATGGTCCACAGTCGCTCGCGGTACATGTCTGGATACAGGCCTCGGGTATACGGGTACTTGCCAGGCTCTTCTTCAACAAAGCTATCATAGTTTTTCAAATCGTTATTTGTAAAAACTCGCTTAACCGGTATGTTTGAATCAGTCTTGAAAGTCTCGTTCTCCATAATTATGGTCACCTAAAGAGGATAGTTGCCAGCTCTTCTGCAGCCACATAAGGATCGATCTCTTTTCTAGCCAACCTGTCGATATACTCTGAATATTTTCTGTCTTGAGCAATCATAGAAGAAACCTTCTTCTCTAGGTTATTTAAAATCATGTCTGTTAACTCATCCTCCAGCATCTTTCTCTCGCGTTCTTTATAATTAATGCTTTTTTCCTTTAATAATTTATCAATACTCTTGGATAGTTCCGCCACACCGTCTCCTGTCTTGACAGATGTCTTAAGAATGGTGGGTTTTCTACTAGTATCGCCAATCAGGTCAAGTACTGTTTGATAGAGGCTGGTAGCACCTTCTAGATCTGCCTTATTTACAACGTAAATGTCACCTATTTCAGTGAGCCCAGCTTTTACGGCTTGCACGTTATCTCCTGTGTGCGGTGTGAACACCACCACTGTAAGATCGACGACTTTAGAAATTTCAACCTCAAGCTGCCCTGCACCAACGCTTTCAATAAGCACAATATTGTAGCCGGCGACATCAAGGATTCTGATTGCATTTCTGAGCGATTTCGAAACACCTCCCATCGCTCCCCTTGATGCCATACTTCGCATGAACACTTTATCTGTACCCAGGTTACCCTGCATTCTGACCCTGTCTCCCAGTATAGCGCCACCAGTTATGGGGCTTGTGGGATCGACTGCAAGCACCGCAACCTTGTAGCCAAGCGCCTGGCATTCAGGTATTAGCTTGCCAACAAGCGAGCTTTTACCTGCGCCACCAGGACCTGTAAAACCCACTGTCCTTATATTGCCTGTCTTGCTGAAAATCTGCTTTATGATTTCGCGAGACTCAGGTTCGTCGTTGTCGACAATTGATATTGCCCTTGCAAGTGCGCGTCGCTCGCCTGCAAGCAAACCCTTTACTATTGGAAGCACACCAGCATGTATTAGTTTGTATATATAATAATATTAGTTCTTTAAGATCCAGTTAGGTTGGATCTCACAATTCTTTCTCGAACTATACAGTGTTCTTGAGGACAGCTGACTGGTACCAGATATCTCATATTTTCAATATGTTGGCCTACAGTATCATGCTGGGCGATAGGTCTCCGAGGACTCATGTAAGGAGCTGATATTCCACACTATTTTACTGCTAGTGTGATAGACGATAATGAACATAGTCGATATAGTCAGCTCTAATACATTTCCGGGATAGAGAAAGACTATATCTTATGACTGCTAAATGCTCGAATTTTTATTATTCTCTGAGCGATTCAGAGATAATGCTGGCAAGCTTGGGATTGCCTTCTCTTTGATGTCTCCCGACATCATTGATAAGCTGTTCCCTAAGCTGCCTGTAAAGGTCAACCTGCTCTCTAACGGCCCTTGTCCTAAGCTCCTCGACTTCCGATGAAGATTGTGATGAGCACATGCAAGATATTATGTTTGCTTGTTGTATTTATGAATTCACTCCTTTTAGATGGTAAGAGCCGCTACAGCAGTATCGCAGAAGACGAGGATGGCAACATCCTGTTCGGTACTACTGGCACAATATGAGACAATGGAGAGAGACACACAGATAGTGACCTAACATTTCTGTCGGAATGCTCATTCAAAAGAGAAATCGATTGAGAGTGACGTGCCGCAATAAGTACGAGTTGGCAATATAGCTTCATTTTCGGGGGGCTTGGGATAGAATCACATATTACAAAGTCCGGAAAAGAGAGGGACACGCAGCAAGCACATGAAGAGGCCAAGTTTGCATCCTCTGTTTAGCAGTTAAAAGATATCCTTGTTGTCATATTATTCGCTCTGAAATTGAATAAAATATTTTAAGCAGAGAGGCCTACTTCATGATAATAATGTCGGCACACCAACAGCAAAAAAGGCCAACACGCGTTCTTGTGTGCAAGCTTGGACTAGATGGACACGACCGGGGAGCCCTAGTAATATGTAGAGCTTTTCGTGACTCCGGCATGGAGGTCATTTATTCTGGATTGTTTTGTACACCAGAACAGATTGCCAACATGGCTATCGATGAAGACGTCGACGTGGTGGCAATGAGCCTGCTAAACGGTGCTCACTTGACCTTGTTTCCAAAGGTGGCAAGATTTCTTAAAGAGAAGGGTGCTGAAGAAATTCTAGTCGTGGGAGGCGGCATAATACCAGAAAGCGACAGAAAAGAGCTGGAGAAGCAGGGTGTGACTGGTAATTTTGGCCCAGGTACCCCGCTGCCAGTCATTATTAACCACATTAGAGAAAAGGTTAAAGAAGCATAGGAAATACGTCTCTACATTATCTCTCTCGCTTTCTACCTCTTTCTTCTTTTCTTTCTTTGATCGTTTACGCTCTATAATTAAGGTATGATAATTGCATTACTTTACAACTATTTTGTCTCCCTTACATCCATGTACGTAATTGTCAGTCATCTCTTTAAGCTATTATAAGGTGCTAGAGGTTATGAACTGTTGTCGTCGTCATTCTCGCTAATTTTTTGTTCTTTTACTTGATTCTTCTACTACTTCTTTTTGTAATAAAGACTGTGAGGATTTCCAGACAATAGGCATTCCCCATGAGATACCTCTTGTCTCGCTCTAGTGTGAGAAATCAGAGCAGTTGCTAATAAGATTTTTACACTGTAAAGATGATAAGGGTAAGGAATACTATGGCAGGTGTGGCTGGTAACTATGTGCAAGCGCTATAGGTTATGAGATGCTGGTTCTTCTTGTAACAGTCAATCTTGTACCGACAACCAGACGACTGTAGGAGAAAAATCGGTGCTGAAACTTTGTTACAGCTGCTACACTGGTGCTGGTTGAGGTTGTTGTTGTATAATTGATGCTGGTATCGAGGCAAAGGACTATAATCATAAACCTGATATACGACATCACTATACCTTTCCCTGCGCCAAGTTTTGCAAAGCAGCGCACCTAGATGTTAAGAACAGATGGATAGGGGATGAGTGAATGATTGGATTGAGTTTACTCATAAGGCTCGTTAGTCTTCACGTAACTTAGTTACGTGTCATGGGTCAACAACGGTTAAAATAATTCTCCACAAAGTTTAGGCATGTCAACAACAAGAAACTTTCTCAGCAAGAAAGCAATAATAGTGGTGGCAGTTCTGGCTGTAGGCGCACTATCTGCCGTTTTGGTGACGTCCTCATTAGCACAGGCAACTGCACAACAAGAGCAACAGCAACAGCAGCAGCAGAGAATGATGATGTGGTCGGGCCAAGGGATGCCCCAAATAAATGGTTCAGTGAGCCTTGCAAATGAGGCAAGTAACTTTATCAATGAAAATGTTAATGTGTCGTTTGTCGAAGCCGCCCAAACTGCGCAAGGGCAGCTAACCAATGGAACAGTGTTTGGAGGACACCTAGGCGTAGTCCAGGGGTATCTTGTATACACATTCTTTGTAGCAAACACCTCAAATCAGACGGGACAATTGGTGGTAGTCGACGCTGGAAATGGCAATGTGCTCTACACTTCTGAAGGTCAGCCATTCGGCTCCTTTGGTCATCCGATGATGTTCGGGCTCTCGGGCGGACACGGATTCGGCGAATGGCATGGATCAGGCAAGCCGCATTGGTTCGGCGGGGGAATGTGGCGCTAGCCCATTCCTCCTTGTATGTAGAGACGATTTACGCCTGCACCTTACAAGCTTTCAAACCACTTTTGGAGGCAGTACTAGAACAATGATGGCCAAGATACGTTACAGGAATTATTAACTTGCAATGAATTTTTCAATAGAATAAAACTATGCAATGTCCTAAGTTCTTCATTCCCTCCTCTTCCTCCTCCTCCTCTTCTTTTGAAGAAGCGGCTTTCTTTGACTTTATTGGATTAGAAGGGAACTCACCGGAAGGAAAGGGCTTGGCCTTTTTGACCAAAGGCAAACAAGAAGTCATTGACAATAATAACCCATATTGGATAGAAGACAATATTGAGAACTTTTTAAAGCGTCATAAAGAACGACTTAAAAAGGGAGACATTGTAGCAACCACTCTCGAGACGTATTACTGGCCTATCAAAGTTTTCTGTGACAGGAATAAACTTACCCTACCCGGTGACATAGACTGGGATAACCTTTCTAAGATAATACCAAAAACAAGCAGTTATTCTAATGATAGGTGTCCTACAGTACAAGAGATTCGTAGGGTTATCAAAAATCCAAACAGGCGTGTGAAACCTATAGTGTTGGTTATGTGTTCTTCTGGAATCAGGTTGGGTGCATGGGATTATCTGAAGTGGAAACATGTAATTCCAATCACCAACAGCCATTATTTGCATTGGAAGAAGCAGAAGGAAGAAGACGAGAACGGCCATAGCAATATTACAATCACAAGTGACGACGAAAGTAAAATCATAGCAGCAAAATTGATTGTTTATAACGATGGTGAGGGCGACAACAGCCACCAACACTTCAGCTGTATCACCCCTGAAGCATATTATGCACTCAAAGAAATGATTGACTATCGTGAACAGGTTCAGGGAGAGAAGATAACGGGCGAGTCTTGGCTTATCACAAATGAAAAAGTCGGTTTTGCGACTGCACCGAAGAAACTAACTTATAATGGATTAAGAAGGGTGTTAAATCGTACGCTAAAGACGGAAGGGCTTCGCAGTGTTTTACCAGAGGGAAAGCGAAGGTATGAGTGGAAGCAAAGTCATGGATATAGGAAATTTTTTGAAACATATGCAGGGTCAGTTATGCATCCTTACAATGTTAAAATGTTGATAGACCACAAATTAGAAGGGTCTGAGAACTCTTATTGGAAGCCTACAGAGCTGCAACTCTTGGAAGACTATTTGCGGGCAATACCCAAATTAACTATCAACAATCAGGATAATATCGACAAGTATGTTCTGCAAAAAGAAGTTGCAGAACTTAAAGAGAAAAGCGAACAACAAAATGCTGAAAAGGAAAAGGAAGCTGAAGAGACTAAAAAAGAGTGGAAAGACGCGAGGGAAGAGATTAGTCTCTTGAAACGAGGTTTTAATCATCTCATCGAAACTGGAGTCATGGAACCCATTCTAAGACAAAGCGCCGACACTGATAGATAGATTTTTTGTTATACACACACAAGCCGTAGTCGTTGTCTTAGTCGGCGCCTAAAATCAATCAGTTTTGGACTGGATTTCATAAGAGTAAGCAAGGGCACAAAGATGTAAGCCGTCAAAGCAGTTACCGCCTGAGTATTTTTATAGAATAATTGCGCTATAGCCTTATTTCTCTTTGTTAGCCGTCACTTATTCCGGAAATGATGATAACGACGTCCCAACTTTTTGTTCTGCTGTTGGCTACATTGTCATTTTCTTTTCCAATGACAGCAGTAATGGGACAGCAAACAGTACCACCAGCCACACCCACACCCCCATTATCAATACCTGCGGATTATATAGAATGGCGCTACCCCTTGTTTGGAGTAGTAGTTATAAGCCATCCTCCTGATTGGGAAATAAGACCGCCATATAATAGCCCACGTGGATATAGCCTAGCTCAATTCTTTTCCCCCGGAGGCGAACAAGGTGTTTTTACAGCAGATAGGCCAAACTTCAACGTCGAGATAGCTGAAGATACGGGAGCAATGGCTGACTACGCAGCAAGAGCGTGGCTAGAACAGCGAGCCTTTGAGCTTATGACTATGCATGAGAACTTTCAAATCATAGAATCAGTACCGACAACTTTAGCAGGCCTACCAGCATGGATGATGCGATACACATTCACAAACATGACAGACAATTCGGAAGCGACACACGTGCAGGTAATGGGCGGAGTAGCTGGCAGAACATACATACTAACCTATAGCTCGCCAGCGAACTTGTTTGACGAGTATTTATCAGATGCACAGAATATGATAAACTCGTTTAGAGTACAATCGAGAACTACACCCTCAACAACAACCACACCCTCACCACAGTCGTCACCAACCACATCATTTCAAGTTACAGATGACAGCTTTAGTGTACAGATACCACAGGGCTGGGTAATTCAGGATGTCAATAATACAGGTGCTGCTCTGTCGGAAGAGGCAAGATTAGGATACGGATTATTATCACAGCTATGTCCAGAGGAAGAACAAGAAGAACAACGAAGTGCAGCAATTTCACTCAATACCAGTGGACACATTACAAACAACACTGGCAGCAATAACGCTTGTCAAACAACTCAGGAAGAAGTAGTATATGTTATTCGATATCCTGATTTAGTGACAAGAATCCAACCAGCTAATAATATTACTGCATATCATTTAGAAAAGCTTCGGGAAGCTGGTTACAATAACATCCAGATTGTAAACAGTACAAATCTGACAGTCAACGTTACAAATTCATTAAGAAATGAAACAGTAACAACTGAACCAGCCAAGTTTGTAGAAATGACATATAATAATGCTTCTGGTTCTAGTGAGACAAGAAGAGGATACTTCATTTTAACTGCTACAAATTGGACAGCACCTAACGCAGGGACAATAAAGGGCTATAGTCTCTTTTATGAAGGCAATCCTGCTAACAGTACTGTTGCAGCAAGGCCAGACATCACAACAACTTCATCGTCATCATCAGACAGTTTAGCACCAATACCGCTGCCACCTGCAGTAGCACAGCTATTTGATACATTTGAGCTAATAGTAGCGCCAGAAGTAGCACAAATATTAGCACAAGAACCAACGCAAGGCCAACCCCTGCAGGTGACTAATACAACGGGGACTAATCCAACACAGATTGCAGAACCATCTGAAACCAGTGAAACCGAGGAAGTTGATGATGGCGATGATGGAGGTGGAGGAGACGGTGATGATGGAGGTGGAGAAGAAGAACCAGCAGAAGAATCAGAACCTGAGCCGGAGCCGGAACCAGAACCAGAACCTGAGCCGGAACCAGAACCAGAACCTGAGCCGGAACCAGAACCAGAACCTGAGCCGGAACCTGAGCCGGAACCAGAACCTGAGCCGGAACCAGATGATGGGGATG
>Ga0307406_10001277_pt1 | contig 14114 bp, 9 predicted proteins | sample 322Cmetagenome_3_FD_203706 | JGI IMG/M metagenome (GOLD analysis project Ga0307406, IMG submission 203706) | Maize rhizosphere microbial communities from greenhouse at UC Davis, California, United States - 322HYB-C-2 | ecosystem: Host-associated > Plants > Roots > Rhizosphere > Soil | place... | reverse complement strand
GCGCCCTTTGGGTTGGCGCCCTTTGGGTTGGCGCCCTTTGGGTTGGCGCCCTTTGGGTTGGCGCCCTTTGGGTTGGCGCCCTTTGGGTTGGCGCCCTTTGGAACGGCTAGGTCAGCGCGCGTTTCAGCCCCGGCGCCAGGTTTCCCTTCCGTCCCACCGCGAAGGACTCGAGCGACAGCCACCTGGCCATCGAGCGAAGCTCGTCCGCCAGCGCAGCGGCCGTGTCACCCGCATCGAGCCTCGGCTCGAGATACGCTGCGTGCACCACCAGCGTCGACGTCTTCCTGTCGGCCTTGAGATCGACGCGCGCCGCGAATCGGTCTCCCATCACGAATGGCAGCACGTAGTACCCGTAGATGCGCTTCGGCGCGGGAACGTAGATCTCGATCTGATACTCGAAGCCGAAGACGGCGCTCGTCCACGTTCGCTCCCACAAGATGGGATCGAACGGCGACACGAGAGCACGCGCGTCGACGGATCTCGGAATCCTAACGCCGGGGGTGACGAACGCCGATTGCTTCCACGCTTCGACACGCACGCGCTCGAGGCGCCCGTCCTCCACCAGCTCGTCGAACAGGAGATGTGTCTTGGCGGGTGGCCGGCGCCCATCCACCGACGAGCGATCCCACCACGCATCGACGTGAAAGTACTGCGCGATGTCCTTCGCCGTCCCGACGCCCATCGCGCGGGCCGCGCGAACGAGCAGCTCCTTCTTCGCATCTCGGTCGGCGACCGGGCTCGCCTCGAGGACTGCCTTCGGAAACACCCGCTCGGCGAGATCGTACACCCGCTCGAAGTTCCTGCGTCCGGCGACCGCGACGCGCCCCTGTGCCATCAGGAGCTCGATCGCGCGTTTTCCCTCCGACCAGCCCCACCAGGCTCCGGTGCTCTTGCCACCGATGGAGATCTCGCCGGCCGACATCGGCCCGCGCTCGGCTACCTCACGATAAACGGATTCGACGAAGTCCTTGCGCTTACTGCCGATTCCTGCCCAGCCCTCGATCTGTCCGTTCATCCGCCAGCGCATGAGCGGATACAGCTCGATGGGAAGGAAGCACGCCGCGTGTCCCCAGTACTCGAACAGCTCTCGCTTGCGGTGGGCGAGATCGTCGAGCGCGGACATCGGATACGGCCCGTACCGTGAGAACGTCGGGAGGTAATGCGCACGGGCGAGCACGTTCACCGAGTCGATCTGGATGGCGCTCAGGCGCGCTGCGGTCGCACGCACGTGCACCAGTCCCGCGCGCGCGGGCTTCTTCACCCCGAACCCGAGCGAGGCGAGGGCGAGCTTACGTGCGTCGGCCGAGGAAAGGTCAGTCATGACGAGCGCTCAACGGCATCGCATCATTTTCAGGACCCTCGCCAAAGAAGCGCCTTCGTCGCCCTACACCTTGAGGTAGCTCCACTCCTTCGTGAATGGAATCCGACTCATCAACACGGCACGATCGTCCAGCACGACCAGCCGATCGCTCGGATTGATGCCGATGCCCGCTTTCGCATCGTACAGCCCGGGTTCCACAGAGAACGTCATCCCCTTCTCGATCACGGTGTCGTCGCCGAGGGCGAGGAAGGGCGGCTGGTGGCCAACGAAGTTCTGTCCCTGCCCATGCCCCGGGCGGTGATAGATCAGCTCCTGCATCCCCTGCTTGATCTGGTAGGCGTGGACCTTGTAGGCGATCTCCGAGCAGACCGCACCGGGTTTAGTCTCCTCGACGATCATCTGCACCGTGTCCGCGACGACCTGCCACATGCGGTCGTGCTGCTGCGTGGACGGGAGCAGTATATAGTTGCGATAACCCTCGCCGCCGTAGCCGCCGAGGAGGATGTCGCAGTTCACGTAGAGCGGCTTTCCGCGCTCGACCTTTGCGTGAAAGAACTGGTTGGGGTGCGGATACGCCGTCGCCACTCCTGTCCGGACGTAGTTGCCGGTTACATCGATGCCGACCGCGCTGTGAGGTTTCCCGTCGCGCCTAACGTCTCGCATCATGAGGTTGATGCCGTACGACGCCAACGCCTGGCCGATCTGATAGTCGGTGGTGTTCGTGCCGTGCTCGAGGATGTAGTCGCGAGCGAAGGCGTGGATGCGGTCGAAGTAGCGGTACGCGCGCTGCGTGAGCGCGATCTCCTCGGGCGTCTTGATGACCTGCATCGCGAGGCACTCATCCGACACGTCGATCGCACGCGCCGACGGCAGCACTCGGCTCCACGTTCGCTGTGCCGACGGACCGAGCTCGCGGTCGAGTGCGATCGTCCTACGCCCAAGTCCGCGCGCGGCCAGCTTGCCGAGCACCCACTCCCAGAGATCGACGCGCGTGCCGCGCGCGAGCTGCCCGCGATTGGGGAAGCCGCCCTCGGCGTGCGGATAGCAGAAGTAGTAGTCGTTCTCCGTGCACCACCACGAGGTGATGAGGTCGCGGTCGATCGCGGGAGAGAACCAGTAGACTGTATCCGCTTCGTTCACCGGGAGGAGCGCCCACGTCGTTCGCTCGCCGCTTCCGCGAAAGCAGCCGGTGAAGTAGACGAGGTTCGTGTCGCTTTGCAGGAGCACGGCGTCGGCACCCCGTGCTCGCGCTCGATCGCGGAGCGTTTTCGACTGCGCCTTGTACCATGCGAGCGGAAGCCGATCGACGCCGACGGGCGCTGGCGTCGGATGCTGTGGGTTGTCGACGAGGAGGCGCTCCGAGCCGGCGCGGCCCTGTGCCGACGTCGCCTGCGCGGCGAGCGACTCCGCCGCTAGGGATGCGGCGGCGATCGATGCCCCCATCGAACGAACGAACTCTCGACGTGAACGCATGGGTCCAGTGGACGATTGGGGTAATTGGCTAACGCCAAACCGACAGTCATTCCCGCAGAGGGCAGAGCATCACTCAGGAGATCACCTTCGGCTTCGGTGCCAGGATTCGCGGCGTCGTACCGAACAGCTTGTTGATCGCGTCGATGCGGGTCCCGATCAGCCGGTCCAGACGCGCCTGCGCGGCATCCGTCTCGGTCGTGAGCTCGGTTGTCCGAAGCTTCTCCCCCGCTGTCGGCGCGTGAATGCCACGCCACACCATCCCCGCCACCGTCGTGATCTCTTCTCGCAGGCGCGGGTACTGGCGATAGCCCATCACCGGCTCAGGCCTAACGAGCGTAGAATCTCGGAAGTGGGTGAGCTCCTTGATGGTGCTGTCCACGAGCGTCATCGCCTGCTCCCGCTGCGGGAGCTCGCGACCGCCGGAATCGAGCTGCTGTTTCAACCCCTTGAGCTGCCTGAGGAGATCGTTCGTGTTGTCCATGATCCGGTTCACTCGAGCAACGAGGTCGCGAAGCTCCAGCCCCGTGTGCACCTGCGCCACGACGTCGGCGGCAGGCAGGTCATAACGCGGATCCAGCTCCACCACGACCGGCTTCGCGAGCTTCCGGCCATCCACGTCGAGCGTGAGCGTGTACTGCCCTGCCTTCACCATCGGCGCCGGCGGCGTGCCGAAGCTCTCGAGCGTCACGTCGCGATCGTAGACGCGCCACGGTCCCTTGGGCGGCGGCGGCGTGTCGGGGCGCGGCCTTTCAACGCCTCCCTCGGGCGGCTCGAAGCGAAGATCCCACGTCGTGCGGTTGAGCCCGGCCTTGTTAGGCAGCTTCTTCATCGACCGGATGACGGCGCCGCTCGCGTCGGTCACCGTGATCGTTACCGCCTTGGCCGAATCCTTCAGCGTGTACGCGATGAGCGCGCCGTACGGTGGGTTCTCGCCCGCCCAGGCACGGTAGCCGAGGTTACCGTCCTTGTTCGCGAAATTCCAGCGAACGGCGTTGCGGATATCGAAGAGGGCGACATCGCTGCCCAGCGCCGACCGGATCTGCTGGAGCGGCGTGATGTCGTCGAGCACGTAGAGCCCTCGACCATGCGTCGCGACGATCAGGTCGTTGTCGCGCGGGTGGATCTGAATGTCGCGCACCGGTACCACCGGCAGGTCACCGCGGAGTGGGACCCAGTGCGCGCCACGATCCCACGAGATCCAGAGTCCCAGCTCGCTGCCGAAGTACAGGATGTCATGCCGGCGTGGATCCTCGCGAATGACGTGACCCCAGCCAGCGCTCTTCGGCAGGTCACCCACAATCGACTTCCACGTGCGACCGAAATCGGTCGTCATGAAGATGTACGGCGCATAGTCGTCGTCCTGGTGGTGATCGGCCACCACGTACGCCGTCCCGGCAGCGTCGCGAGACGCCTCGACCGTCGGGATCCAGGCGTTAGGCGCGAGGCCTGGCGCATTCTTCAAGACGTTCGCCCACGTCTTCCCGCCGTCTCGCGTGACCTGGACGTTGCCATCATCCGTGCCGACCCAGATCACGTTGGAGTCCAGCGGCGAGAGCGCGATGCTCAAGAGCGTCGTGTGAAACTCCGCCGCGGTGTTGTCGGTGACGATCTGCCCGCCGGAATTTTGCTGCTTCTTGGAGTCGTTCGTCGTGAGGTCAGGCGAGATCACGTCCCAGGAATTTCCGAAATCGCGTGACCGGAAGAGCACGTTACCGCCGAAGTACACCGTGCCAGGTTGCAGCGGCGTCACTGCAATGGGCGAGTTCCAGTTGAACCGATACTTGTGCCCGAACATCATGTCACCCACCGAGCCGACGCGGTTCGGGTAGGGGTAGATCGTCTTGATGTTGCCCGTGCGCGCGTCGGTGATGGTGATCATCCCGCCCTGCGCGTCGGAGTACACGAGCCACGGCTTCGCCACATCCGGCACGGTGAAGAACCCGTCGCCGTAGGAGATCGGCACCCAGTCCGCGCGCTGCACGCCGCGCAGCTCGAAGCCCATCGTCGTGCCGCACCAGTTGCCGTTATCCTGCAGCCCACCGCACACGTGGTACGGCTTCTCGTTGTCCACGTTGACGTGGTAGAACTGCGTGAACGGGTAGTTGTTCTGAACGTCCCACGTCCGGCCGCCGTCGTGGCTCACCTGCCAGCCGCCATCGGATCCCTCGAGAATGCGCTTCGGATTCGTCGGGTCGATCCACATCGCCTGGTGGTCGCCATGCACGTCGCCGCGAAGCTGTGTGAACGTCGTGCCGCCATCTTCCGAGAGATACAGATTGCCGGAGAGCGCCCAGATGCGATTCGGGTTCTGCGGATCGACGCGAATGTCGGAGTAATAGAACGGCCGGAAGCTGATGTTCGGGTCCTTGTTCACCATCCGCCACGATTCGCCGGCGTCATTGCTTCGCCACAGCTCTCCTTCATCCACCGTCTCGCTGACGACGTAGACGACGTTCGCATCGCTCGGCGCCACGGCAACGCCAATTCGGTCCATCGCCTTCTTCGGCAGGCCGCGCGTCTCGTTAGGCCCGCTCAGGCGCGTCCAGTGCTCGCCGCCGTCCACCGATTTCCAGACCGACGTGTTTCCCGCGCCCGACTCGAGGTGCCACGCCCGGCGAAGGAACGTGTACATGCCGGCGTAGATCACGTTGCTGTTGCCCGACTCGGCCGAGATGTCCGAGCAGGCCGTCTGCGTGTCGATGAAGAGCACGCGCTTCCACGTGCGGCCGCCGTCAATGGTCTTGAAGACACCGCGGTCCTCGTTAGGCCCCCACTCGCGCCCCAGGGCACACGCGTAGACGACGGCCGCATCGCGCGAATCGATCACGAGGCGGGCGATGCGCTCGCTCTTCTCGAGCCCCACGCGGGTCCAGTGCTCGCCGCCGTCGATGGACCTGTACACGCCGTCGCCGATCGACGCGTTGTTGCGCGGGTTGCCTTCTCCCGTGCCGGCGTAGACGACGTTCGGGTTCGAGGGCGCCACCGCGATCGCCCCGATTGACGCCACGGTCTGGCCGTCGAACACGGGTCTGAACGTCGTCCCACCGTTGGTGGTTTTGACGATCCCGCCGTTGGCGCCGGCGACGAAATAGGTCGACGGATCGCCGGCGATGCCGGCGACGACGGAGACGCGTCCGGCGTTGTTCGTCGGTCCGAGGGATCGCCATGGGAGTTTGCCGAGGGCGGCGAGCTCGCGCGGGGTGGCGTTCGTGTTCGGAGCTTGGGCGTCGACAGCGGGCGCGCTTGTGAGCGCGAGCGAGACGGCTATTGCGAAACAGGGGCGCATTTGGCGTCGGGGTACGGGACGCCGAGAAGGTCGCGTCGCCGAGGCCGGTGCACAACCGAGCGCGGCGATCCGACGCAGCAGGCTTCGATTGCCGGGTCGGAAGAACCCCAACAGCCGTGCCACTCAGCAGTGGTGACAGCGACGACGCTCCTCATGTGTGCGCTCACTCGCGTTAGGCGTGAAGTGGTGGCGCCTCATGGCAGGACTCCGGTTCCCGGCCGACGTGCTCGTGCGCGAGTCGCCGCTCGCGACGGTGCGCACGGCCGTGCTGGCGTGAGGGCCCGGCCTTGGGCGCGCCGACGGTCGACGAGGGCACCAGAGCTCCGCTCGGCGCCGGCGTTCTACGCGGGGCTTGACCTTCGGCGTGTTCTCCAGGAACACCACACACGCCTCGACCTGCCGCTCCTCGAGGACGCGACGCGTCGTCGACACTCAGCGGGGCCGTCTGCTGGGCCGCGTGAAGGACGAGAGTCGATCTTAGGAGGCCCGGGAGTCTAGCCCAGGAGACATGGCGTGATGTAGTATCTCCGGTGCCTTCGAGAAGGAGCGAGGTTCTCGAAGGTGTCGAGGTGGCGGAAGCCAGCGGCAGCCGCTGCTCACGGGCATCGAGACTCATCACATGCATCACCGCATCAGTCTCCTGTATCCGATACTGTTCGCGGCAATGCCGGCTCTGAACGTGGCCGCGAGCAACCCCGGCCAGTACCTCCTCTTCGACCTCGTCACGGTCGTCCTCGCGGTGGCCGCCGGGGTTGGCCTCCTCGGTGCGCTCGTCGCCCTCGTATTGCGTCGTTGGCAGCCGCCGCCGCGGGCCGAGCAGCTCGGCGCGTTGGTCACCCTGTTCGCGGTGGCTGCCATCTTCTTCACCCTGCCGGCCCGCGACGCCGTATCCGGCGTATCGCGGCCGCTGGCGCACAGCGCCGCGTTCCCTGCGGCTGTACTTCTCGCGTCCGCACTCGCGGGCGTCTACCTGCTGCGCCACCCGCGTGCGGTCGCCAGCGTCGGCCCGGGACTGACGGTCGCCGGCGCATTGTTGGTCGCGACCGCGGTGGTCCGGATCGCGGTCCAGCACGCACGCGCTGCGCAGGCGATCTCCCGGAGCCAGCTCGTGCGTTCGTTGGACGAGCCCCTTCGCATCGGGCCCGTCGCGCCTGGGCGCAACCAGCCGATGCGCGACATCTACCTGATCGTGCTCGACGGCCGGGCCAATTCGGCGGTGCTCCGCGAGTACCTGGGCGTGGGCGACGACGCGTTCGAGGATAGCCTGCGCGCACTGGGGTTCGTGCTGCCGCGCGAGATGCGCAGCAACTACGGACGCACCGTGGTCTCCCTGCCGTCGCTCCTCAACTTCGAGCACGTCACCCGCCTCACCTACGACGCCGGGCCGAAGAACTCCGGAGCTAATCAAATCTTCAAGACCGAAGACTACTCGCTGCCGCGCCATCTGATCGCCCAGAACCGGGCCGCCCAATTTCTCAAGGCGCGCGGGTACAAGTACGTCTTCGTCCCGTCGGCCTGGTACGGCATGACCGCTCACAGTCCTCTCGCCGACGCGGAGCTCGACTCTCACTCCGAGCGCAGCGTGCGGGACGCGTTGCTGCGTACGGAGTTGCGTCGGCTCCTGATACGCATGACGCTGCTGCGCAAGGTCGGCTGGCTACAGGGCAATCCCAATTCCGAGCTGCGGTTTTACCTGCGGAACTTCGAGGATCTCAAGCAGCTGCCAGCGGACCCCGACCCCACCTTTGCCTTCGCGCACGTGCTCCTCCCGCACCCGCCGTTCATCGTCGATAGCCTGTGCCGCTCGCTTACGCACCCGATAATCACCGGGGCGGAACGCGACACGCCGAGGCACCGCGCCGGCTACGCGCGTCAGGTGCAATGCGTCAACCGGCTGGTGCTTGACCTCGTCACGTCGGTGCTGCGGCGTTCGCAAACGCCGCCGATCATCCTCATCGTCGGCGACCACGGCACGCAGTTCACGAACGCGCCCAACCTCGGCTACTGGAACCGGGCGGAGCGCGCGTCGGCGACCTTCGTTCGCGAGCGGTTCGGCGCGTTCGGGGCGTTCTACGCCCCCGCCGGGGGCGACAGCCTGTTCGCCGGACAGGTGACGCTCGTCAACGTCATGCGGCACGTGCTCCGCTACTACTTCGGCGCCGAGCTCCCATTGGCGCCGGACGACCAATACATGTCGGGGGCAAGGTCGCAGCTGTACCGATTCGTCCGCGTCACTGAGCTCGGCCGGACGCCGGCACCTCCGGCCGCCGCCACTCGCTAGCGGACCAACCCGCTCTCCCAGGCGCGCACGAGAGTAACGCCTTGAGCTGGGCGAAGTCCTTGGGCCCGAGCTCGGCGCTCCACTCGCGCTCGATGTCGCGCAAGATCTCGCGGAGCTTGGCGTACGCGGCGCGTCCGCGTTTGGTGAAGCGGACGATGCGTCGCTGGTCGATCAGGCCTCCCATTGCCTGCTCAGGACTCATGTAGTGCGGCGAGCCGATGACCGCGCCCGTGATCGTGAGATGATCGCCGCGCGTGTCGGCGGGCATAGCGATGCCGAAATCCGCGACGACGGTATTCCACGAATTCGTCGGAGCGCCGGACGAGTAGCCGGCCAGCAGAATGTTTTCCGGCTTGATGTCGCGATGGACAAGTCCGCGCTGGCCGGCGTAGGCGAGTGCCGCGGCGACCTCTCGCGTGACCTTCTCGACCTCAGCCAATGGCAGTGGCCTGCCGTCGCTCAGACGCTGCCGCAGCGATTGGCCTTCGACGAACGGCATCACGTAGAAGAGCGTCCCATCACGACGCGAGCGCACGACGCCGTGATGTGGCTTGCGTCTTCAATTGACGGGTCATGATGTCGCACAGCTCGTCCACGGACTCCGCCAGCGTGTAGTACACGCTCACGCGCGTTCTTCACCGCGCCATGATCGTCGTGCCGGTTCTGTACTGGGAGCTGCTGACGTCGCGTCGGCGTCGGATCCGGAGAATGCTCATGTGCACCCTGACGCCCGCGTGGCTGCCTAATGCCCTCCCACCGCTACAGGAGTCTCGGTATTCTGGGTCCACGACCTCGTGGATATCCCCATCTCGGCTTGAGCTCTCTCTCGTGAGAATCCCGTTCCTTCCCGGTTTGAGCGTCCTGCTCATCGCAGCTCCGCTCTCGCTCGCCGCACAGGACATCCCCCGCGGCGAATACGCCGATCGCCGTCACGCGCTGATGGAGCGGCTTCCCGACGGCATCACCCTGCTCCACGCGACACCACGCGAGAAGCCGGAGAGCGAGCCAGGCTTCATCCAGAACGCTTCGTTCTTCTACTTCACGGGGTTGGGCGGCGTGCCTAACGCCGTTCTCGCGATCGATGCGCCTCGCCGCGAGGCGCGGCTGTTCGTTCCACCGAAGCCGCGAGCCTTCGGCTTCCCTGTCGACGGGGTGGTGCCCGAACCATCGAGCGCCGCCACACTCGGCCTCACGCAGATCGTACCGTGGGACTCGTTGATCCCGTACGTTCGAAGCCGACTGCGCGACGGGGTGAAGACGCTCTACGTCGATGAAGCCCGACGGCCCGGGTCACCCGGCGTTCCCTCAGGGATGCGCGCAATCGCGGGCGACCCGGAGCTCTGGGCGCAAAGTCTCTCCGCGACATTTCCGGACGCCCGCATCGCGAGCGCCGCCGAGACGTTTCGCGCGATGCGCTTCGTCAAATCACCCGCGGAGGTCGCCGCGCTGCGTGACAACGCGCGGGCGACCGCGATCGCCGTGCGCGCCGCGATGCACGCCGTGACTCCCGGCGTTCGCCAGCGCCAGGTCGAGATGCGCGCCGCGCAAGCGTGCCTCGACGCCGGAGCGGTCGGACCATCGTTCTGGCCATGGACGATGTCAGGTCCGAATGCGCACATCCCGATGCTTGTGCGATCCGTGTACTCGTATGACCAGCTCGATCGCACGATGAAGACCGGTGAGACCGTGCGTATCGATCTCGGCTGCACGAACCATGGGTATGGCGGCGATGTCGGACGCACGGTGCCGGTTTCGGGCAAGTTCACCACCGGCCAGCACGAGATATGGAACCTGCTCATCGACGCGTATCGCGCCGGCATGGAAGCCATGAAGCCGGGCGTCTCGATCGCCCAGGTCATGGCCGCGAGCCGCGCCGAGATCGAGCGACGGACCGGATCCCTCCGGACGACGGAGGGCAAAGAGGCCGCCAGAATCCTGTTGACGCCTGACGGCATGTCGGGATGGAGCATCCACGGCGTCGGTGTCGAGAGCGGCGAGACGCCTCTCGAAACTCTGGTGGCCGGAGCGGTGATCGCGTTCGAGCCGATCTTCTCGGTCGGCGCCGACGCCTACTATCTCGAAGACATGATCCATATCACCGCAGCGGGTGTAGAGGTGTTGAGCGCCGGCCTTCCGTACACGGCGTCGGAAATCGAGGCCGCGATGCGTGGCCGTTAGACGGGCGTGGCACGCGAATCCCCCCGACCACCCGAAGGACAGGTACTGTTGAGCGCTCACATCGCGTCGAACCTCACACTCGGCCATCGGCGAGCGTCGTCCAGAGGCGCGCGTGGACTGGCGGCGATTTCGCTCGTGTGGGCGAGCCTGGCCTGCGGTGACGGCACGGTCGCACCCATACGCGGGTCACTCGAGGTGATGATCGCCGGACTCCCCGCTGGTCAGCCGGCGGACGTCACTGTGACTGGTCCCGGCAGCGCGCCACAGACGCTTACCGCCACGACGACGATCAACGATCTCGCTGCCGGGAGTTATGACATCCGAGCGCAGGACGTTACGGCAGGCGGCGTGGTGTATGTGCCAACGCCAACGACGCAACGCATCGCGGTGATGGGAGGTGACGCAGCTACAGCGACCGTCACCTACGCGTCGTCGACATTCACCCTGCGCGCACAACAGATCGTGGAAGGACTCGCGAGCCCCGTCTATCTCACGGCGCCGAAGAATGACCAGCGACTGTTCATCGTCGAGCAGCCCGGCCGCATTCGTATCGTGAAGGATGGCGCGATCCTCGCCACGCCGTTTCTGGACATTACCGACCGTGTGGTCTCCGGGGGTGAGCGCGGTCTTCTCAGCCTGGCGTTCGACCCGGCGTACGCGACCAACGGGCGGTTCTATGTGTACTACACCGGAGCGCAGGGCGACATCTTCGTCGACCGATTCACGGTCTCGGCTGACCCCGACGTCGCGAATACCGCGTCGGACCGTGTGCTCACGATACAGCATCGCGTCAATAGCAATCACAACGGCGGGCTCCTCTTGTTCGGACCTGACGGGATGCTCTATCTCGGTACCGGTGACGGCGGCGGTGCCGGTGACGTGCCTAACAACGCGCAGAACATCGACGTCCTGCTCGGCAAGATCCTGCGTCTCGACGTCGCGACGCTGCCGTACACCATTCCGGCGGGCAATCCGTTCTCGGGCCAACCAGGCGCCGATGAGATCTGGGCCTACGGACTTCGGAATCCGTGGCGTTTCGCGTTCGACGTTCCGCCGGATGGCACGCCGCCCCAACTGTACATCGCCGATGTCGGCCAGGGCGCACGGGAAGAGGTCGATGTCGCCGACGCGTCAGCCGGCGGCCGCAACTACGGGTGGCGCACGATGGAAGGAACGCAATGCTACAACCCGTCCAGCGGCTGCAATCAGGCGGGTCTTACGCTTCCCATCCTCGATTACGACCACAGCCAGGGGTGCTCGATCACCGGCGGCTTCGTGTATCGTGGCGCGGCGATTCCGGAAGTCCGGGGTCTCTACTTTTACTCCGACTATTGCTCGGGGTGGCTGCGAAGCTTCCGGCTCTCGGGCGGACTGGCGGTAGACCAGCGCGATTGGGCATTCACGAACATCGGCAATGTGACGTCGTTCGGCGTCGATGCTGCGGGTGAGTTATACATGCTCTCGGCGAGCGGTCGCGCGTATCGCGTCGTGAAGCAGTAAGGACGCGTGCTATTGTCTGTCGTAGGCGCGAACGCGTTGGTGCCGCGCGTCCATCGTTAGGTCTCGCGCCGTCGCGAATTGCACCGCGCTGCGAGTCAGCGGAACAGATCCGCGCCTGGCGAGGTTTGGAAGGCGGGGATTAACGGGATCGCCCCGTTCCACGCGCTGGCCATCGCCGTCTCGACACGCGCTAGGGCCTCCGCAGTGATTTGCGACCGGTGGCATGCCGCGCTGCGCTTTGCCGCCTGGAGGTCTTCCGCTGCGAAGGGCACCCGCACCGTGAAATACTTGGCCTGCGGCACGACGAGCGGTGGCTCCGGGCGCGGGGGGTTCAGGGCACGCATCGCCTCCACGGGCAGATTCATGTAGAAGACGCGCTCCGGCACGCCGGGCGCCCCTGTGCGTTGGAGCTGCGTCGCGATGGCGCTGACGATCCGGTGGTCCGGGTGACCCGTCCCGCCATCGGGCCCCCACGTGATCACCGCATCGGGACGAAGCCGTGCGAGCTCCTCGGCGATGCGCTGCGTCGCCCGGTAGATGAGCGCGCGGTCGCCAACATAGTCGCCGAGCTTGCCATCGGGGAATCCGAGCAGGATCGGCGCCTGAATCCCGAGCGCCTGCGATGCGCAGCGGGCCTCCTCGGCGCGCTGGCGGACGAGCTCCTCGCCTGCCACGGTCGTCTCGGGGCGCGGGATGTGGCCCTGCTGCCCGGCGCCGGCAAAGCCGTCGGTTGCGATGATCAGGTATACCTGCACGCCCTCGCGCGCGTAGCGGGCGAGGATCGGGGCAACGGGGGCCTCGTCGTCCGCGTGGGCCGCCACCACCACGAGCGTTTTAGGCGCGGCGCCTTGGGGAAACGCGACGTTCGGTGTGCACGTTGCGAGCACGGCGACGACGGCGAGAGCGCGTACGCGCATGGAGACCTCCTGTGAGGCACTCCGAGCGCGACTCGCGGTCCCGACGGAGTACACATCGGGCCGAAGCTACGACATTCCAGGGACGATGCAAGCGACACCAGGCGGTGTCGCCTCTCGGGCGAACGAATGATGACCACGTACAACGGCGGCCGCGAGCCCTAACGATCACAATCCACAGCGTGGTTCGCAAACAACGCAGCTACCGTGGGAAGATCACCGGGAAGACAAGGTCGGTCGTGTAGATGCACCGATCATTGTGCCCGCACTCGGGAACAATGATTGCCTGGTGCTTCGCGCCGAGCATCTCGTTCACGTACTTCAGGAACGCCTCCCCGCGTGCGCGACGGGTCGGTCCCTGCGCCATCGCGTTCGGCGACGAATCGAACCCGCCGAGTGGCAGCACGTCCACCTGGCCCAGGAGGTAGGTCGTCGGACGTTCCACGAGCTGCTTGCGCAGTTGATCGTCCGTGAGCCCGGCGGTGTAGCCAGTGCGATTCGCGAGCCCGGCCGGCCAGCGGTTGTAGTTAGGCGCCTTCGTCGTATCGAACGAACCGTACGTGAAGTCCGCGTTCACCCTTTCGCCGTTGGGGCCGACCGCTTCCTTGTCGGCCGTCGCCGGATCGGCAGTGCCACTCGGAAGCGGACGGTCGGCGACGGGCCACGCGTAGCTCGACGGGTTCGCCACGACGTAGCTCACCTCCACGCCGTTCAGCTTATCGTGCACCTTGTTGGTCATCGCATAACGCGTGGCGAATTGGCCGCCGGCCGAGTGCCCCGCGACCACCATCTTCGTGAGGTTCGGGAAGATTCGCTTGTTGGCAAGCGTGCGCAGGAGGTCGTCCACGAGATCGAACGACCCGTAGGTGGTGTCCGTGGAGAGTGCGCCGCCGGACCGCCAATTACCGTCCCGCTCGGGCCACAACACCTCGTTCTCCGCGACTTTGTCGTTGGCCGCGGCGAAGCGCGGGGCGAGGATGATGGTGTTCTCGAGAACTGGCAACTTAGCCGGACGAGTCCACCTACTGCCAGCCAATGACCACTGCCGAATTTTCGATTTGCGGAACCCATTCGACCATCGGCGACCCTTCCGTGTGCCCGGCGCGACACAAACGGCAAGACCTAACGCGGATCACTATCGACCTCGGAACACAGGGGCTT
>Ga0307406_10001274_pt1 | contig 14121 bp, 11 predicted proteins | sample 322Cmetagenome_3_FD_203706 | JGI IMG/M metagenome (GOLD analysis project Ga0307406, IMG submission 203706) | Maize rhizosphere microbial communities from greenhouse at UC Davis, California, United States - 322HYB-C-2 | ecosystem: Host-associated > Plants > Roots > Rhizosphere > Soil | place... | reverse complement strand
TCGGCGACATCGTGAAGGAATTTCTCGGCGCGCTCGATTCGGCCACCGAGATACACTGCTCGCCGATCGAGTGGCTGGGCGAAGAGCAGTGGTGCACCGGTCGCGTCGTGCTCATCGGCGACGCGGCACACGCCAGCTCCCCGATGATGGGCCAGGGCGGGTCGCTGGCGGTCGAAGACGCGGGCGTGCTGGCGGATTCGCTCCGAGCGGCCGACACGGTGGAGCAGGCCCTCGAGGCGTTCGTCGTTAGGCGCAGGCCACGCGTGCGGTGGGTCCGCGAGCAGAGCCGCATTGCCGGCGAGAGCCTGCGGATGCCCGTCTCCGCGCGCAACGCGGTGCTGCGAGCGCGCGGAGACGAGATGATGCGCCAGCGATTCACCCCGCTGATCGAGGCACCGTAAGCCCGTCAGCGCACGACGACCGGGACATCCGTCGCCTGTCCGGGAATCGGCCCCTGCTTCGGTGCGCCGAATTGCAGCGTTAGGCCTCCCGCCGTGGTCGGTGTGAATTCGACGTCGTAGATCTCGCCGGCGGCGAACGTCAGCGTCGCCGCCCGCACCGTCGCCTGCGATGGCGGCAGATCCGCTCCGTCCTTCGCGATGACCCGCCACTGCGTGGGCTCTCCGTCCTCGAAGATCGACACCGTCGCCGCGTAGTCCGTGCGGATGTTGATCAGCCGGAACCGATACGTGACACCCGACCGGAGATGCATGGGCTTCGGTTGCGACTGGCCGTTGAGCAGTGCCTGCGGGAACGGCCCGCGAATCACGTTCTGTGTCGGACCGTCGTCGCTCAACACCAGCACGCGATCCGTGTCGCCGTCGTAGCGCTTGCCGCGGTCCAGCACGACGATCGACCCATACAGGCCGGACGCGATCTGGCCGAACTCGTCGAAGTGCGAGTGGTACATGAACGTGCCGGCGCGCGGCGGCGTGAAGCGCACGGTCAATGAATCGTTCGGTGCGATGGCTGGCAGCACCGACGATCCCGACCCGCTCCACCCGGGCACGCCGTCGGGATAGCTATCGAGCTCGATGCCGTGCCAATGGACGGCCGCGGGCATCTGCGACCGGTTCACCACCGTGATCGCCACCGGTTCGTCCTTCTCCAGCACGAGCGTCGGTCCCGGCACCGTCAGCGCGTTCGTGTCGCGCTCGGCAGACGTTCCGCCGAGAATGTAGGCGTACCCGGGGAGACCATCGTAGACGTTAGGCTTCGAGCGCACGATCAGCCGCATCCGGCGATACGCACGCGCTGGTTGCACGGCCGCCGCACCGCGAGGCGCCACGCGAATACCGAGCACAAGACCCGACATGTTGTGCTGCACATGTCCGCCCGCACCGTCGGGATGCGAGTGCACGCTGGGCTCCGATGCGTCGGCGTCGGCGTCCGACAGGTCAGGCATCGCCATCGGGGTCGCCGGTACGCCGCGGTGTGTGCCGATCGAGACGAGCGGCGAGATGTGGCCGACGAAGTGGCAATGGAACACCCAGTTGCCCGGGCGGGTCGGCGACCATGCAAGGCCCAACGTTCCGCCCGGCGCAACGACCTCGGTCACGGCGCGACGCTGGTCTTCCCGAGCGTACGTCGTGTATTGCGCCCCATTCCCCACCGCGTCGACGCGGAAGTAGAAGCCGTGCAGATGGAGAGGGTGTGGCAGCTCGGTGAAATTGATCCAGCGCCAGCGAAGCGAATCGCCCTGCATCGCATCGACTCGCTCGGTATACGGCCAGGAGCGGCCGTTGATCACGATCGTTGCACGATCGAGCCCTGTCGGGCTCGAGGGGTCGATCACCGCCCACCACGAGATCGTGAAGATGCGATCGTCAGGCACCACCGTCGCGTTGGCAGGGTCCACGACGATCGCACCATTGAGCTGGCTGTCGTCGCCGACACGGCCGAACACCGACGCCTTGCTCGTCTTGCCGGCGTAGTAGTAAGTGCCGGGCTCCGTCGCGCGAAAGCGCATCTCGCGCACCGCGCCGGGCTCGACGACGAAGCTGTCCGCCGCGAGCCCACGCGTCTCCGCGAGGCCGAATAGCGTCAGCGGCTTGTCGAGGGAGTTGCGCACGAGCGCATGCACTTCGGTTCCCGCCCTCACGCGAATGAGCGGCCCCGGGTTCTGCAGCGGCTTGCCCTCCTCGGCGAACGCGGCGACCCGTACGCCATAGCCGTCCTGCGCTTCTGGATACCAGACGCCGTTCCGCGCCTCGAGTCGTACGGTGAGCGTGCTGCCTTCCAGTCGGCCGGCCGGCTGCCGATTGTCACTCGTTTCGATGCGCGCGAGCGGAGGGGTGGCCGGCGTAACCTCGGAGTTGAGTGTCGAAGGTTCGGCGCCTTTGGCGCCGGTGATGGACAGGACGATGGCGAGCTGCGCGGCACCTGCGAGCGGGGCGCACAAAGAGTATCTGCGACTCATACCAACCCACGGCTGTTAGGAAGTTTTCATGCTGCTGCCTACGCCGGTAATGAGCGCACAGCCGATTCGTTGCGGGATCGGGCGCCCGTCGGGATTTGGGTGGTGTGATGGATTGGTCGCGCGCCTGACTCCGGTGGGAATCGGACCCGACCAAAGTCAGGGACCGGTCGGGCGCGGCCCAATATCGTCCAAGCATGGAGCCGGAACGCCGGCTCACCTTCGGGCATGACAACTCGTTACCACACTCGCGTCCGCGGCCTTCTCTATGGTTGTGCGACGCTCGCACTCGGTCTTCTCGCCAGCACCGGGATGGCACCGGCGCCCGGACCGTTCGACTACGACACCGTCGAGATCGCGCCCAACGTCCACGGCTTTTTCGAGAAGCGGCTCAACCCGATCGTCAGCAGCAACATCATCGCGGTGATAGGGCGGGACGCGGTGCTCGTGTTCGACACCGGGCACCACCCGACGATCACCCGTCGGATCGTCGGCGACATCAAGCGGCTTACGACCAAGCCCGTGCGGTACGTCGTGATCTCGCACTGGCACGACGACCATTTCGCCGGGAACACGGAACTTTCGAAGGCGTTTCCCGGCGTTCAGATCATCGCGCACGAGTTCACGGCGAGAATGATCGAGAGCCGCAAGGACAGCTTCCGCGGCGAGCCGTGCCGGAGGGACATCGTGAGCTCGTCGAAGCCGTTGCGCGATCTGCTCGCGACGGGCAAGCGCGCCGATGGAACACCGATCTCCGACTCTACGCGCCACCGTCTGGAGAACTTCGCCGAGGCGCTGGACGCGCAGATGCCGGAATGCGACGCGATGGAGTACCGGGGCGTCGATCGGCGCATCGACGGGTCGCTGACGCTCGATCTGGGCGGTCGAAGTGTGCGGCTCAGCGTCCTGGGGCGTGGCAACACGGCCGGAGACCTGGTCGCGTATCTGCCCGACGCGAAAACTCTGCTCACGGGCGACTTGGTCGTCTATCCGTTCCCGTTCGCGACCGAGCCGTACGTGACCGAGTGGGCAGGGGTGATGCGGCGGATCGAGGGGATGGACCTAACGCGGATCGTCCCCGGTCACGGGCCGGTGATGAACGACAAGACGTACGTTCGAGACGTGGCCGAGGTGCTGGAGTCGATCTCGAGCCAGGCGAAAGCCGCGTATCAGCCGGGCATGACGGCGGATCAGCTGCGCGAGAAGATCGATCTCTCGCGCTTCAGCGACCGTTTCGCGCACGGAGACGCCTTCATCAAGGCGAACTTCGACGCGCAGATGAAGGGGTCGGCGATCGACCGGATGTGGCAGGAGCTCACGGGACAGTGGAAGCCGGAGGGATAGTTTTGCGCGCCCAGCCCGCATCGCGTTAGGGCCGGCTTCAAAAACAAGGAGACACAGATTGACGCAGACCGGCGCTTCGCGCCGGACGCAGATTGACGCAGAGGGGTGCATCGAACATCCACCCTTCATCACATCAGGCATTTTTTGAAAGGGGGAACAACCTCGGACGCTATGAGTTGAGCCGAGGCCATTCCCCTTAGACAGGCTCCTTGCGTGAGGAGCCGAGCCCTCGCGCGGAGCAAACCGTGTCGATCTGCGTCCGCCCGCGTCAGCGGGCGGTCTGCGTATTCTGTGTCTCCTTGTTTTTAAAAACCCGACGGGAATAACGTGCTGGTAGATGCGCGGAATCTGGACGTGACCCCAGTCCGTACGGTCCGACGCGTCCCTCCGATCGCTGCCCGATATAGATGCCCTGGAGTCTGGAATGACCGAGTCTTTGCACGACCGAGTGGTTGCCGCCATCGGACAGGCCTACGAGCTCGAGGATGAAATTGGCCGCGGCGGCATGTCGGTCGTGTTCCGCGCGCGCGACCTGCGGCTGAATCGACCCGTGGCGATCAAGGTCCTCCCGCCCGAGCTCGCTCACGACGCCGCCATCCGGACTCGCTTCACCCGCGAAGCCCAGACGTCGGCCCAGCTGTCGCACCCCCACATCGTGCCCATCTACGACGTCGGCGAGCGCGACGGCGTTGCCTACTTCGTGATGGCGCTGGTGACCGGCGGGAGCCTCGCCACCCACTTAATGCGCGAGCCGAGACAGCCGGTCGACGAGGTGCGACGCATTCTGGCGGAGGTCGCGGACGCCCTTGCCTACGCGCATCTGCGCGGCGTCATCCACCGGGACATCAAGCCAGACAACATCCTGCTCGATCGCCTGACGGGTCGCGTGATGGTCACCGACTTCGGGATCGCGTGGGCCATGGAAGCCGGCGCGCGCCTGACCGCCACCGGAATCGCCGTCGGCACGCCGACGTACATGTCGCCGGAGCAGGCGGTTGGCGAGCGTGAGCTCGACGGCCGGAGCGACATCTATTCCACGGGAGTGCTCGGCTACCAGATGCTGACGGGACGCGTGCCGTTCGAGGCAGGGAACTCGATGGCGCTGCTGCTCAAGCACGTGACGGAGCGGCCGAAGCCGATCGCGGAGCTGCGGCCCGACACGCCGCGTGGGCTGCGCGAGCCGATCGAGCGGGCGATGATGAAGGCGCCGCAGGATCGGTGGCCAAGTGCTGCGGCGCTGCGTGAGGCACTTCTGTCGCCGGAGTCGTTAGGGCCGGTGTGGCGCGCCGAGCAGCGCGAGCCCGTGAAATACGTGTCGCCCCGGCCCGACGGGTCGCGAAAGGTGGCAGCAGTCCGCGCACCGTCCAGGCCGACCAAACCGTTGCTCGCGGAGCCGCCGCACCTCGCATTGCTCACGCCCGAACAGCGGAAGGATCTCCGCCTGTGGCACGGTCGTGTCCCGTATGCCGAACGCATCAAGGCCATTCGCGGCTATGCGTTCCTCACGCTCGCCGCGACGGTCGGCGGCATCGCAGGGTTCGTGGTCGGCGTCAACGAAGCCCCGCCGCTCGTGCTCGCGCCAATCGTGCCGTTGTACATGTCGCGGAAGCTCTGGCTTCGCCGCCAGTCGCTCCGCGAGGCCGGATTCCGCCTACGTCAGCTGCTGCCGGCCCCGCACTTCACGATCCGCCGGAAACGACCGGTGCTGGAGGACCAGCTCGAGAAGCTGGCGCCGGCCGAGGTGCTCGAGAGTCCCGAAGGCGCGGCCATCCGCCGTGCGGTCGAGGACCGCGTTGCCATTCTCCAGATCTTCGAGAAGCTGTCCAAGGCCGATCGCGCAAGCCTGCCCGACCTGGGATCGACCGTGAACCTGCTGGTGGAGCGAGTGGCCCACCTGGCACAGGCGCTATACCGGCTCGACCAGAGCATCGATCCGGCGTTAGGCCACGAGCTCGACGGGCGCATTACGCGGACAGAGCGCGAGACGCCGTCGCCGGAGGCCGAGCGACAGCTCTCACTCCTTCGCCGTCAGCGGGCGACGCTCGATGCGCTGATGCAGCGGCGGTCCGCGCTCGCTCGTCAACTCGAGAGCGCCGGTCTGGCGTTAGGCAGCCTGCGGCTCGACCTGATCAAGGTCCGCTCGTCGGGACTGCAGTCGGCGCTGTCGGACGTCTCGTCGGCCACGCAGGAGGCGCGCGCGCTGTCGAACGACATCGATGCCGTCCTCGCCGCGGCGGCGGAGCTGAAGAACCTCTAAGGGACTGGGACTGGGGACCCCCAGTTTCAGGGCAGACGCTTCCCCGTCCCGATCAGCATGTCGTTCGTCAGGCGAACCTCGAAACCCTTCGCGCGATCGCCGGCAGTATCGAACTGGATCTGCATGTAGTCCATGACCTCGGCCAGCTCGCCGTTCTGGAAGCGGCCGACCTTGAACCAGTCGCCCTTGCCTGGGAGGAGGATGTAGTCCTTGTACCCGGGCTCGGTCTTGTACATCGGTGGGTCCATGACGGCGCGGAGCTCGCCGCCGTCGTGTGAGACGGTGAACACCACGTCCGCCGCCGGCTTCTCAACGTCTTCCTCGACGCTCGTCGAGTCCTTGGGCGGGTCCGGCATCGGGACGAAATGAAGCTGATACCGACCAACGATCCGGCGCGCGACGTCGGCGGTCACCGTCGTTGCGTACGACGGCGCCACCTTGATGTGCAGCGGCACGTAGACCGTATCCCATTGAAACGCGAGCGTCATCCCGGTGCTGCTCATGGCTGGAATGGACCACGTGAGTGCTTCCAGGAACGGCCTCTTCTCGCGCGGGATGTCGAACCGCACCTGGCCCGCGCGCGACTTCGGCGGCATGGTGTGGAACCGCGCCGTGTCGGGATCGAGGAGCATCCGCCACTGAGCGCGATCGACGACGAACCAGACCGAGTACGCCCCTTTGGGAACCGGCTGCCCCTGGATCGTGACGTCCTTCGAGAGCTCGAGGCGCGTAGCGACATTGGCCCCTGGCGTCCAGGTGCTTCCCCATTTCACCTGCGTCCCGAACAAGCCGGTGCGCCCACGGGCTCGCGGCCGGGAGTAGGTGACGGTGACCTTCGTGCCGTCGACCGTTTGGGATACCGCCGCCGCCTCGCTGGCCACCAATTGGCCCTGAGGTTCGGCACGTGACGTCACCAGTATCAGCGCGACTGGCGCAACCAAGATCGGCGCGAAGATTCTCATTGGTGCTCCGCGGCGAGAAGGTGAGATGCTCTACAATCTAGGGGAGCGGTCGGTGACGTCCATATTGTTCCGACGCCAACTGTGGCAGCAGGGGTGCCCCATCGCGTGCATGGCGTTCCTCGCGTGCACCGGCCCCTCATCGGCGCCGCGGCCGGACACGACGTCCACTCCCGCCCCCGAGCTGAAACAAGTGTGGGCCGATGAGTTCGACGGGCCCGCCGGGAGCAGCGTCGACGGCACGAAGTGGCGCTACGATCTCGGGGACGGATGCCAGTCGGGAAACTGCGGCTGGGGGAACCAGGAGAAGGAGTGGTACACGTCGGCCTCGGAGAACGTCTCGCTCAATGGACAGGGGCAACTGCAGATCGTCGCGCGACCGGCGGCGGCGGGCCTAACGTGTTACTACGGCGCCTGCCGATACACGTCGGCGAAGATCACCACGCGCGGCACCCTCGACGTCGCGCCGGGCCGCGTGGAGGCGCGCATCAAGCTGCCGGCGGGACAGGGGTTGTGGCCCGCGTTCTGGCTCCTCGGGAGCAACATCGATGCGGTGGGTTGGCCACAGTGCGGCGAGCTCGACATCATGGAGAACCACGGCAGTGATCTGACATCCACGAGCTCGGCGATGCACGGGCCGGGCTACTCGGGCAACACCCCGTTCGTGCACTCGTACCAGCTCGCTGCCGCCAGCTTCGCCGAGGGCTTTCACACGTTCGCCGTGGAGTGGGATTCGAGTCGCGTGAGGTTCTTCGTCGATGGGACGCATCACTACGCCATCCAGCGTGATGAGGTCCAGCGCCGCGGCAACTGGGTGTTCGGCGGGCCGTTCTTCATCATTCTGAATCTCGCCGTTGGTGGAACGTTCGACGGCGACCCGCGGTCGGACGCGATCCTGCCGGCGACGATGCTCGTGGACTATGTGCGAGTCTACGAGTGAAAGTGCGTGTGTTGAACCGCAGAGGTCGCAGAGGTCGCGGAGAAAACAAGAGCCACTTCACTTGTCGAGAGCGTTGACCATTCCCTGGTTAGGCAGCGCCATCCTGTTCGACCTCGACGGCGTTCTCGTCGACTCGACCGAGTGTGTCGAACGCGCGTGGCGAACCTGGGCCGCGCGGCGTGGGCTCGATCCCGAGCGTGTCATGGAGGTGGCGCACGGACGCCGCACCATCGAAACGGTGGCGCTCGTCGCGCCGCACCTCTCCCTGGCGGACGAGGTCGCGGCGCTCGAAGGCGTCGAGGCGCATACCACCGACGGCGTCTACGAAATACCTGGGGCCCGGCAGCTGCTGGAGCATCTGCCCGACGACGCCTGGGCCATCGTCACCTCGGGGATCCGCTCCGTGGCCACGCTTCGCATACGGCACACTGGCCTTCCGATGCCGCGAGTCCTCGTCTGCGCCGATGAGATCGCGCGCGGAAAGCCTGACCCCGAAGGCTACCTCACCGCGGCCGTGCGGCTGGGGCGCGCGCCGGCTGACTGCGTCGTGATCGAAGACACGCCAGCGGGGTTGGAGGCCGCACGCGCGGCCGGCATACGCTCGATCGGCATCGCCGGAACGTATCCAGCCTCGGCACTCACCGCGGACCTCGTGGTGCCAAGCCTCGTGGCATTGCCGGCCGAGCTTCTCGACGCCGTTATTTCCCGCGCAACATAAGGACGCTTCCATCGACGCCGTTCGGCAGTTGCTCGTTCGCGAGCTGGTCCTCGTCGCCGACGGCGTGCTTGAGACGCAGCAGTTCCGCCTTCAGCCTCGCGGTCAGCTGCTCCTGGCCCGGCTGGCCGTAGATGTTGTTCATCTCGAGCGGATCGTTTACGAGGTCGTACAACTCCCACTGATCCTTCTTCCAGAAGTAGATCAGCTTGTGGGTCATCGTGCGGACGCCGTAGTGTGCGCGCGTGTTGTGGTCACCCGGGTCGTGATAGTAGCGGTAGTACATCGATGTTCGCCAATCCGCCGGCACGTGCCCGCGCAGCACCGGTACGAGACTGCGGCCCTGCATGGCGTTAGGCACCGCGAGCCCGGCGGCGTCGAGGAAGGTCTCGGCGAAGTCGACGTTGAGCGCCATCGCGTCGCTCCGCGAGCCGGGCTTGATCACGGCCGGCCAGCGAACGAGAAACGGCATCCGAACGGATTCCTCGTACATGAACCGCTTGTCGAACAGCCCGTGGTCGCCGAGGAAGAAGCCCTGATCGCTGGTGTAGATGACGATCGTATTTCTCGCGAGCCCAGCCCGGTCGAGGTAGTCGAGCACCCGGCCGACGTTGTCGTCCACGGACTGCACGGTCGCGAGGTAGTCCTGCATGTAGCGCTGGTACTTCCAGCGTGCCAGCGCTTCACCTGTGAGGCTCACCATGGCGCCTGCACGAGTGGTCGTGACGGTCTCGGGCTTGGTCGCGAGCCAATTCGCCAGCGAGTCGCCAGTCAGGCCGGGCGGCGGCACCAGCTTGAGGTCGCGTCGGGTCATGTCCTTCGCCACACGCTGCTCGTTCTCGTGCAGCGCATCGGTTCGCGTGGCGTACGAGTCCCAGAACGTCGATGGCTCCGGTATCCAGCGGCCCACGAACGGCGCGCGATGCGCCGCGTCGGGCTCCCACGGCCGATGCGGTGCCTTGTGGTGCAGCATCAGAAAAAATGGCTTGCCGCGCGGGCGGTTCCTGATGAAATCGAGCGCCAGATCCGTGATGACGTCCGTCGCGTAGCGGCCGGTGTACGTCGTCTCGCCGGTGGCGGTGTAGAGGATGGGGCTCGTGTAGACGCCTTGACCGGGAAAGATCTCCCAGCGGTCGAACCCGACCGGGTCGCTGCCGAGGTGCCATTTGCCGATCATCCCCGTGTAGTACCCGCCCTGGTGGAGCAACTGCGCAACCGTTAGGCGCGAGCTGTCGAACCGGTTGAACATCGTCACGCCGTTCACGTGCGAGTACTGGCCGGTGAGGATCGTTGCCCGGCTCGGCGTGCAGATCGAGTTCGTAGCGAAGACGTTGCGCAGGTGCATGCCTTCCTTCGCCAGACGATCGATGTTCGGCGTCCGATTCACGTGCGAGCCGTAGGCGCTGATCGCGTGCGCGGCATGATCGTCGGACATGATGAAGACGATGTTCGGCCGCGCGGGCACCCCCGGGTGCGTGTTCGTCCCATCGACGACGCCGGCCTGGCCGGTGGCGAGGCCCGCGAGGACCACGGCAAGGATGAGAGGTCGCATGGGTGGAGTATGGTGCTGACGCGATGACAACGAAATGACAGCCCGATCGCGCGCGAGAGCACCTCAGAACTGAAAAACTCATGACCGCTGACTGAGAACTCTTACAGGGCAGCCCGTTTACGGACCCGCCATAAGCATGGAGCTCAGCGAAGCGCGGAGCTCAATCGCTGACCAGACATCACGAGATGTATGGCCAGCGAGTCGGCTCCTCTTTTCGCGAGCCATCGCCGGACGTTCAGCCGCCGAGCATCTCCTTCGACTCGGCGAACGGTCCGTCGGTGATGGGGAGCTTCCAGCCGCGACGGCGCGCCCAGCGGCGGACGGATGTCGTGGTGATCCGCAGACTCGAGTCCGCGGATGTTTCCGGTCGGCAGCCGGCAGGGTCGGTCGGTTGTGGTGCCTGTGCCTCGTGAGGTAACCTGACGTCCATCGCGCATCTCCGTCGAAGTCCGAGCGCACATTCGCCAGCCGGACGCGAACGCAGCAGACGTCGATGTCGCCAGTTCCCCATGACGATTGTCACTGTGAGGATTGCATTGTGTGGCGTATGACATTTGTCATTCGATTGTCATGAGACCCACGTCTGGCCAGCTTGCCCACGCCATGCGACACTCGACCCCATGCTCAGCGAGGATCATCCGGCGCTGTCGAGTATGCTGCTCTGGGGCATGGCTCTGGACGGCGCGCTCGGCATGACCGGGCGCGTCACCATTTCGCGTCGATTGGAGCGCGACGCGGGGCTGCCGGATCTCGCGCCGACCCTAACGCGCGACGTCGTCCGCGCCTTCGCGGCGTCCGCCATCGGCGTCAACATCGCGCTCAGCGTGATCGACGTGTGGCGCCTCGCGTACCTTCCGGTCGCGCCTGGCGCCGTTCGGGCCGCCATCATCGCGGCAGCGATCGCGATACCGCTGCACATTCGCCACGTCGTGTACGGGCTGCGCGGCACGCGCCCGCCGGTCGGGGCGCTCACGCTCACGGTGCTCGCGATCGTGAACGCCGTCGCGTGGCGGGTCGTCGGGCCGGGGTGGATCTTTCAGTTCGCGTCGCTCGCGGTTTCGATCCTCATCGTCGTGCCCGGCATCGCCGGGCTCGCACTGGCGGCCGCGGTTGTGCTGTCGCCGCTCGTGCTCCAGGGACCTCAGTGGTTCGCCACCGCGCCGAACATCGCCGGGGTCTATCTCGCATTCTCGATCGCGTGGCGATCGACGACGCAGTTCGTCCCACTGCGACTCATGGCGGCGATCCGGGCGCTCGACCTGGCGGGGCGCGAGCTCGAGTCGCGCGCGGTGGTCCAGACACGCGTGAGAATCGATGCCGAGCTGCGCGACGGCGTCGCGAGCGCGCTCGAGCAGATCGTCGCGCGTGGAGAAGCTGCTCGCCGAGCGGCCGGCGCCGAGCCGACACGCGCAACCACCGAGCTGCGCGAGCTCGTGGGCGACTCGCGTCGCGCCCTGACGAATGCGCGTCGCGTGGTCGCCGGGTACCGCGGCTCGTCAGTGCGAGCGGAGCTGGACGCCGCGGCCGCACTGCTCGAGGCGTCGGGCGCACGCGTGCACATCGATGTCCCCGAGGGGCTCGGGCTCGACTCCCCCGACGAGCTCGCCCACCGCACGATCCGTGCGGCCATTGCCCGCGCGCTGCGCGACGAGCCTAACGCGTCGTATCGCGTGCACCTCACGCGTGGGCCATCGGGCGCGATCGACATTGCCGTCTCGCCCGGTGATGGTGCGGATGTGGCCGACCTCGGTGGGGTCCGATGACGGCCGCCGCCACGCTGGTGCCGTTACCGCCGCTGCGGCGCAGTGGATGGTGGCTGCTCTTCGCCATCCACGTTCCCTCGATCGCGTTCGTCGTGGCGCAGGGTTGGCTGGGCCTCGCGTTTCCCGCTCCGGCGCGACGCGACGCGATCGGCCTCGTGCTGGCGGTCATCGCGTGCGCGATACAGCTCCGACACAGCGTCGCCGCCGCACAGGGCATTCGCCCGCGGTACTGGATGTGGACGCTGCTGGTCCTGATGCTGGTCTCGATCGTGCCGCTGCCGTGGTTCAGGGACCAGATCATCACGATGCAGTGGTTCGTGTTCGCGTCGTTCGCAATGCTGCTTCCCACGCGCGTGGCGCTGATCACCAGTATCGTAAGCAGCATCATGATCGGAGTGTGGTATGCGTCGATCAGCGAGCCTGCGGGCGCACCGATGGGGCAGATGGTGTGGGCGTTCTGCTATTGGGAGGCGCTGCTGTTCCTCGGCGGCGCGGGGCTCTACGGTGCGACTCGACTCGTCCGATTGATGGACCAGCTTCGGGACGCGCGCGCCGATCTCGCGGAGCTCGCGATCGGCCGCGAGCGGCTTCGCATCTCACGTGACCTCCACGACCTCCTCGGCCAATCGCTATCGGCGGTTTCGCTCAAGGGCGATCTCGCGATCGGCTTGCTCGCGCGAAACGAGCTGCCGCGCGCCGTCGGCGAGATCGAGAGTCTCGTGACCGTTGCGCGGTCAGCGCTTCACGACCTGCGCGACATCGCGCATCGCGAGCCGCCGATCGCGCTGTCGTCGGAGATCGAACGCGCCGTTGACCTGCTGGCGTCGACGGGAACCGAGACGCGTGTGGACATTGAGGCCGACGCGCTTCCGCCGGCGGTGGACGAGCTGTTCGCCTGGGCGCTTCGCGAGGGTGTGACGAACGTGCTGCGGCACAGCGCGGCGACGACGTGCGCGATCACCATTGGCCGCCACGACGGAACCGTCAGGCTCGAGATCGTGAACGATGGCGCGATGCCGACATCGGCCAGCGGCAGTGGGCTGAGCGGGCTCGCGGCGCGGGCCGCGGCGCTCTCAGGCGCGGCGACGGCGCGATCCCTGGCGGACGGACGCTTCCGGCTGCGCGTGGATGTTCCGGAGGTCGCGTCATGATCCGCGTACTGATCGCCGAGGACATGCACATGATCCGCGGCGCGCTCGTGGCGCTGCTCAAGCTCGAGCCGGACATCGAGGTCGTGGCCGAGCTGGACCGCGGCGACCTCGTGGTCGAGACGGCGCTGCGGACCACGCCTGATGTGGCGGTCGTGGATATCGACATGCCGGGACTCGACGGGCTGAGTGCCGCGGAGGCACTGCACGAGAAGCTGCCGGCCTGTCGCACACTCGTGCTGACGGGATTGAGCCAGCCCGGCAACCTGCTGCGCGCGCTCAAGGTGCACGTGCGCGGGTTCCTGCTGAAGGACGCGCCCGCGCCGCAACTCGCGAACGCGATTCGGTCCGTCGCGGCGGGGCGCCGCGTGCTCGACCCGGAGCTCGTTGCCGCTGCCGTGGAGACCGGCTCGAGCCCGCTCACGGAGCGTGAGGCGGATGTCCTGCGCGCGGCGGAGTCGGGGCTGTCGACGGAGGACATCGGCGTGCGGCTCAACCTCTCGGCGGCGACGGTTCGGAACTACCTGTCGAACGCGATCGGCAAGCTCGGTGCGCGAAATCGCCTGGACGCGATTCGTATAGCGGGGGATGCCGGCTGGCTCTAGTCGCGGACCAAAGGGGTCGGGGGCAGCGTTGGTTGAATTCAGGACCTCTGTCGTCCAGAGGTTCGGGAATTCAAACAACGCTGACACCTTTGTCCTCCTCCGACGCGTCGTTCCCAATACAATGCGAAGGACCAGGTCAAGGCTGACCTCCTCGCCTTCCTGCCGGAAAGGACGTCGAGTACCCAAAGCGGTACCGCTGGCAGCCGGACCGAACAACCACTCGCATCCACCTGAGGTCGCCGCAAATGACGCGCCTAACGAAGCCGGACACCATTGTCCTCGTCCACGGATTCTGGGTCACGCCGCGATCGTGGGAGCATTGGATCACGCGCTACGAAGCGCGTGGCTACCGTGTGCTTGCGCCCGCATACCCCGGCTACGAGGTCGAGGTCGAGGCGCTCAACGCTGATCCGTCGCCCATC
>Ga0307406_10001272_pt1 | contig 14129 bp, 11 predicted proteins | sample 322Cmetagenome_3_FD_203706 | JGI IMG/M metagenome (GOLD analysis project Ga0307406, IMG submission 203706) | Maize rhizosphere microbial communities from greenhouse at UC Davis, California, United States - 322HYB-C-2 | ecosystem: Host-associated > Plants > Roots > Rhizosphere > Soil | place... | reverse complement strand
GCTGGCCCAGGCGGCGGCGCCTTCTTCCCCGCTTACCCCCTCGCCCCTGGCCTCGCCCGATCCCTCGCCCAAGCTCTCGCCGCTGGCGGGTGGCCGCGACGCGCGCCCGGCGCCGAATTCCCAATCCTCGCTCGCCCATCGGGGCGCCAGGCTGCGCGCAACGGCGGGCCAGCCCCTCGAACCGGCCGCAACCGCATCGTCCGCGCACGGCGAATCCCGCGCAGCCCGCTGAACCCCGGCGCCGGGCGTTACCGCAGCGCTCCGCCGGCATTCCGTCCGCCGGCCCCACCACCCTGACGACGCCACCATTCGCCGTAGTATCCTCGCGGTTCTCATCACGACGGAGCGGCGGCATGAAAGCAGGGTCCTGGATGCGTCTGTTCGGCCTGGCGCTCGCCGCCGCCTTGCTCGCCAGTTGCGGCGGCGGACAGGTCCGCCGCGTCTCCGAACCCGCCGCCCGCATCCAGCAACTGACCGTGCGCGCCAACGGCAGCTGGGCGGTCGAGGTGCGGATCGAGAACTTCAGCAGCATCCCGATGCGCTTCGACCGTTTCGACCTGCAGCTCAAGCTCGGCGAGGACATCGCCGGCCAGCTCCAGGCCCAGCCGGCGGTTTCGATCGGCCCGGAATCGGCCGACGTGGTCACCGTCAATCTGACCCCATCCGGCGCGGCCAAGATCGCCATCGCCGACGCCCTCTCCGGCGCCCGCAGCCTGGCCTACAGCCTCAAGGGCGACATCGCCGCCACCCCCGACGAAGCCAAGCAACGCATCTTCACCATCGAGCGCAGCAGCGCGCTGAGCCCGGCGCCGGGCTTGCCCGGGGTGATGCGCTGAATTCGGGAGTCGGGAATGGGGAATAGGGAATCGGTTGAATCCGCCGCTCCTGTTTCCCTGCCCGAATCCGTCGCTCTCGCCGCGTCCTTGCCGTTTCGATTCCCCTTTCCCTATTCCCCATTCCCGAGCCTATGAGCACCTATAAAGCCCCCCTCGCCGACATGCGTTTCGTCCTGTTCGACGTCCTCGGCGCCGAAGCGCAGTTCCAACGCCTGGGTTACACCGACGCCACCCGCGACGTGCTCGACGCCGTGCTCGAGGAAGGCGCGCGCTTCAACGAAACCGTGCTCGCTCCGCTCAACGCCATCGGCGACCAGATCGGCTGCAGCCACGACAAGGCCACCGGCGCGGTCACCACGCCGCCGGGCTTCAAGCAGGCCTATACCCAGTTCGTCGAAGGCGGCTGGTCCGGCCTCACCGCCGAGATCAAGTTCGGCGGCCAGGGCCTGCCGCACGCGGCCGGCGTGCCGCTCAAGGAAATGATCGACGCGGCCAACCTGGCCTGGGGCAATTTCCCCCTGCTCTCGCACGGTGCCACCGAAGCCTTGCTGCACCACGGCGAGGAATGGCAGCAGGAAGTCTTCCTCAAGCCGCTGGTCGAAGGCCGCTGGACCGGCACCATGTGCCTGACCGAGCCGCACTGCGGCACCGACCTGGGCCTGCTCAAGACCAAGGCCGAACCGCAGGCCGACGGCAGCTATTCGATCAGCGGCACCAAGATCTTCATCACCGCCGGCGAGCACGACCTCACCGACAACATCATCCACCTGGTGCTGGCGCGCCTGCCCGACGCACCGGCCGGCAGCAAGGGCATTTCCTTGTTCATCGTGCCGAAGATCAAGGTCGCGCGCGACGGCAGCATCGGCGAGGCCAACGCGGTGCGTTGCGGCAGCCTCGAACACAAGATGGGCATCCACGGTTCGGCCACCTGCGTGATGAATTTCGACGGCGCCCAGGGCTATCTGATCGGCCAGCCGCACAAGGGCCTGATGGCGATGTTCACCATGATGAATACCGCCCGCCTCGCCGTCGGCCTGCAAGGCCTGGGCCTGTCCGACCGCGCCCTGCAGAACGCGTTGCGCTACTCGCGCGACCGCCTGCAGATGCGTGCGCTGTCCGGCGCGAAGTTTCCGGAACTGCCGGCCGACCCGATCATCGTCCACCCCGACGTGCGCCGCATGCTGCTGACCTGCAAGGCCCTGGTGGAAGGCGGCCGGGTGATGGGTTACGACGCCGCACTGCAGGTCGACATCGCCCATGCCAGCGGCGACGAGAAAGAACGCGCCGAAGCCGATGCGCTGATCGGCTTCATGACCCCGATCGTCAAGGCCTGCCTCACCGAGTGGGGCGTGGAATGCACCTACCACGCGCTGCAGTGCTTCGGCGGCCACGGCTATATCGCCGAGCACGGCATGGAACAGCTCGCCCGCGACGCCCGCATCACCACCTTGTACGAAGGCACCACCGGCATACAGGCGCTCGACCTGCTCGGCCGCAAGGTCATGCAGTTGCAGGGCGCCGGCCTGCGCGTGATGCTCGAGAAGATCGAACGCTTCTGCGCCGACAACGAAGGCAATGCCGCGGTCGCCGAATTCATCGGCCCGCTGCGCGCCAAGGCCGGCGAATGGCAGCAGCTGACGATGGCCGTCGGCAAGCGCGCCGCCGCCAATCCCGACGAGGTCGGCGCGGCCGCCTACGACTACCTGATGTACTCGGGCTATGTCTCGCTGGCCTACTGGTGGGCGCGCAGCGTCGCCGCGAGCGAGGCCTCCTCGCAGTCGGCGCGCTTCAAGACCGGCAAGCGCGAAACCGCGCGCTTCTACTTCGCCCGCCTGTTGCCGCGCAGCCAGGCCCACGCGATCGCCATCGGCGCCAGCGTCGAGACCCTCACCGGCCTGGACGCGGAAGCGTTCGACGTCTGAGGCGTCGCCCCGACGATGCGGTTCCGCCGGCCAGCTCCGGCGGAACCGTAGTTTCTACGGCATTCGATCCAGACCAGGCCGCCCCTTCGGACCGGGCGCGCGACCCTTCGCCATCGCAACTACCAAAATCGTCATCAAACGGGTATAAGCTGGATTCCCGATGGAGACCGATAGAGCGAAGATCCGCCTGGTCCGAACCGGAACCCACGCTGAAATGCTTCAGCGTGAGCCGGATGCCACCGGCGTCTCCGATCCTTACTCGCCTTGGGCCGGTCCCCGCGCGGTTCCGCGCAACGCTCTCGAACGACTCAACTCCGTGCGACTGCTGTCGCTCGATGCGCATGGCCGCGTGCTCGACTGGATGAACTGGCAGGAAGCCAGTTGCCTGTATGTGCGCGGCGCGGTCGCCTGGACCTTGGGCGATCCCTGCCTGGAAGTGCACGGCGGCACCAACCGACTGACCGGCGAACGCAGCGTGCTCGAACTGCATCCGATCGTCGCCGCGCGCGGCCACGCCCGCCCGAGCGCGCTCGACCCGACCCCGGCCCTGACCAACGCCGCGCTGTTCGCGCGCGACAGCCATCTGTGCATGTACTGCGGCCACGACTTCCATCGCCCGCACCTGACCCGCGACCACGTCGTGCCGGTGTCCAAGGGCGGTCGCGACATCTGGGAGAACGTGGTCGCGGCCTGCTTCCAGTGCAACTCGCGCAAGGGCAACCGCACCCCGCAGCAGGCCAGCATGCCGCTGCTCGCGGTGCCGTACCGCCCGAGCTGGGTCGAGCATCTGATCCTGTCCAACCGCAACATCCTGGCCGACCAGATGACGTTCCTGAAAAACCAACTGCCGAAGAACGCCCGCCTGAATGCATGAAGGCGTGAAATCCGTCGCAGTATTGAGGCGACAACCCCGGCCGGGGTGCCGAATAAGGGTCATAAACGACGTATAGCGCGCGTTGACGACAATCCAGTCGTCCCGGACACTCGTCGCAATCGATTTCGTGGACACCTCACAGATGCCTTTGACCCTCGGTCTGACCGGCATGGACCCGGCGACGGAGTCCGCCTTGCAGACGGCCTTCAAGGTCGCCAATGCCCAACTCGGCGGTCACTGGACTCTGCTGCCCGAACAACAGGCCCACTTCGTCGTCGTCGACATGGACAGCATGTACGGCCCGATGAGTTGGCTGCGCCTGCATGCGACCGGCAAGTCGGTGATCGCCCTGACCGCGGCCCAACGCACCCAGGCCGATTTCCTGTTGTCGCATCCCTTCACCAGCGATTCGATCTCCAAGCTGCTCGGTGAGATCGCCTTGCAGTCCGGCCAGGCCCTGCCGACGCCCGCTCCGGCACCCGCACCGGCGACGGTCGAGATCCCGAAGCAGCCCCTGACCGACCCGACCGCGGCCCTGCCCGAGGTCGTCGTCGAACTGCTGCAGACCGACCGCGCCCAAGCCAACGCGGCGGCGGCCAAGGCGGCGGCGCAGCAAGCGGCACCCGCACCGGTCGCGGCGAACGCACCTGCGCCGGCGGAACCCGCGCCCACGCCGATTCCTGCCGTGGCTCCGGCGGCCGCACCGGCGCCAGTGACCGACGCAATCAGCATCGCCGCAAGCGCCATGCCTGCGACCCCGCTCACCCCGACCGGCCCAACCATCACCGCTCGCGGCGACGGCTTGCTCGACTGGCTGGTGCCCGGCCGCCTGCGCGGCCTGTTGCGCGTGGTCCAGGGCAACGAGCGCCTGTTGATCGACGCCGATCAGCGCAAGTACCACGGCCCGGCCGCACTCAAGCCGCTGGCCGACTGGTTCGATCGCGGCTTCGCCGCCTCCGATTTCGAAGTCGTGCCGGCCGCGCAGTGGGAAGCCGCCGCGGCCGAACTCGGCGCCTCGATGCCGCTGACGCGCCTGGTCTGGTTCGGCAACCTGCTCGCCGGCCAGGGTCGCCTCGCCCCGGGCTACGACCCGCAGCGCCGCTACCGCATGACCAAGTGGCCGCAGACCGAGCGCGAATATCCCAAGCACTTCCGCATCGCCACGGTGATGATGAAGGCGCTCGCGACCGTGGCCGAGATCGCCGAAGCCAGCGGCGTCACCGAAGCCGAAGTCGCTGATTTCATCAACGCCAGCCTCGCCACCGGTTTCGCCGAGCCCGAGGGCGACCCGACTCCGGTCGAGCCGGCCAAGTCCAGCGGCGGCCTGTTCGGGCGTTTGCGCGGCCGCTGAGCCGCGCCTGCGGCAATCCGCCGCGACCATCCGGTTTTCCCAGGCACGGCGCCTTGTCGTGCCTACTGTCTGAACATGAAGCGGCCGGACTTCTTGCTCGCCTCACGCGGGGGCGGGACAATGGCCGACTAGCTGAAGACAGATGGTCGTAATGATCGATTCGCAGCGCTACCCGCGTCTTTCCCGTATTCAGGTCCCCGCCGACCTGCGCCGGTTCCCCGAAGAGGAACTCCCGGCGATCGCCGAGGAACTGCGCGCCTACCTGATCGAACAAGTCGCGCTGGTGGGCGGCCATTTCGGCGCCGGGCTCGGCGTGATCGAGCTCACCGTGGCCTTGCACTGGCTGTACGAAACCCCGGTCGACCGACTGGTGTGGGACGTCGGCCACCAGTGCTACCCGCACAAGATCCTTACCGGCCGTCGCGACGAGATCCACACCGTCAAGCAGAAGGATGGCGTGGCGCCGTTTCCGAAGCGTGACGAATCCGATTACGACACCTTCGGCGTCGGCCACAGTTCGACCTCGATCTCGGCCGCGCTCGGCATGGCGCTCGCGCTGCAGCACGCCGGCGACGAGCGCAAGGTCGTGGCGGTGATCGGCGACGGCGCGATGACCGCCGGCATGGCCTTCGAGGCGCTGGCCCACGCCGGCGGCCTGGAAGATCCCGAGCCGAACATGCTGGTGATCCTCAACGACAACCAGATGTCGATCTCCGAGAACGTCGGCGGCGTCACCAAGATGCTCGGCCGCCTGACCAGCAGCCGTACCCTCAACGCGATCCGCGAAGGCGGCAAGAAGCTGCTCGGCGACAAGCGCAAGCCGGCCGCGAAGTTCGTGCGCCGCTGGGAAGAGCACTGGAAGGGCATGTTCGTGCCCTCGACCTTCTTCGAGGAAGTCGGCTTCCACTACACCGGCCCGATCGACGGCCACGACCTGCCCGCGCTGCTGCACGCGATGAAGACGCTCAAAGGCCTCAAGGGCCCGCAGCTGCTGCACATCATCACCACCAAGGGCAAGGGCTACGAACTCGCCGAGGACGACCAGATCGGCTATCACGCGGTCGGCCCGTTCGACCCCGAGAAGGGCCTGATCAGCAAGCCCGGCGCGAAGAAGCCGAGCTATACCGATATTTTCAGCGAGTGGCTGTGCGACATGGCCGCCGCCGACGAACGCCTGCTCGGCATCACCCCGGCGATGCGCGAAGGCTCCGGCCTGGTGCGCTTCAGCAAGGAATACCCGAAGCGATACTTCGACGTCGCCATCGCCGAACAGCACGCGGTGACGCTGGCCGCCGGCATGGCCTGCGAAGGCGCCAAGCCGGTGGTGGCGATCTACTCCACCTTCCTGCAGCGCGGCTACGATCAACTCGTGCACGACGTCGCCATCCAGAACCTCGACGTGCTGTTCGCGATCGACCGCGGCGGCGTGGTCGGGCCGGACGGCGCGACCCACGCCGGCAACCTCGACCTGTCCTACCTGCGCTGCGTGCCGAATATGGTGGTGATGGCGCCGGCCGACGAAGACGAGTGCCGCAAGATGCTCAGCACCGGCCATCGTTACGAAGGCCCGGCGGCGGTGCGTTATCCGCGCGGCACCGGCCCCGGCGTGGCGATCCAGCCGAGCCTCGACACCTTGCCGATCGGCAAGGCCGACCTGCGCCGCAGCGGCTCGCGCGTCGCTCTGCTCGCGTTCGGCGCGATCGTGCCCGCGGCCGAACAGGTCGGCGCCGAACTCGGCCTGACCGTGGTCAACATGCGCTTCGTCAAACCGCTCGACCGCGCCCTGATCCTGGAACTGGCCAAGACCCACGAAGGCTTCGTCACCCTCGAGGACAACGTCGTCGCCGGCGGCGCCGGCAGCGGCGTGGCCGAGTTGCTCGCGGCCGAGGGCATCGTCCTGCCGATCCTGCACCTGGGCCTGCCCGACGAATTCCAGCACCACGCCAGCCGCGAGCAACTGCTCGCCGAAGCGGGACTGGATGCGGCCTCGATCCGCGCCTCGGTCCTGCGCCGCTGGCCGCAGGTAAGCGCGGCGCCGGTGCAGACGGCGATCGGGTGATCGCGTCGAACAGAGCCAGCTTGGTGCGTACCGCTAAAGCTGGCTTGCCTCTGGCGAGCCTCGTAGCTGTCTGCACCTCATCGGCTTGGGCCGCAACGTCCGATTACGACCATTTGTACGCGCGCGTCTCGCATTCCTGCGATGCGCCCTATTCGCTTCAGGTCACCCTGAGCAATCCAGGCAAGACCGATATCCAAGTGATGCCGGGCGGCTTGCCCTGGTCCGCGAATGCGAACCACATTCGCATCCGCGGCTACGAAGTACAGCGGGGGCAAGCTGCGAAGCGCCTGCCTGTCATGAGGATCATCGACGATCCGCTCGGCACCGACGGCGAGGTCATTCCCGCACGCAGTTCGTTATCGGGCGAGGTCGACCTGCGTTATTCGTTCGAGTACGTCGGCTTCGACGACTTGAGCAAGATTCCGGTCCTGATCAAGATCGATTTCCCCATGCCATCGACTTATCCCGGGCCGCCGCAGTTCGAGCACCGATTCCACAACGTTGTCGTACACGGGCCTTCGATTGAGCTGTATGTCCCTGCACGCCGCCGCTTCGGCACGCCGTGCCCGGTATTCAGCGTGCTGCCAGGATCATCGGCAAAGTAGTCGAACGCAGCCGCCCTACCCCATCCAAACCGGCATCAGCACCAGCGCGCTGAGCACGCTGGCGATGGCGATACGGGTGCTCGCGCGCGGCGCGAGCGTCATCAACAAGGTCCAGGCCAGCGCCGACAGCATCAGCGCCGCGCACCAGAACACCGGCCCCTGCGACCAGCCCCAGCCGGCAACGAACAGGGCGAAGTCGAGCACCAGCAAACCCCAACCGAGCGCACGCAGCCAACGGCCGCGGCGCGGGTCGAACGCATGCGCGAACAGCTGCTGGTGATGCTTCTCGAGTCCGAGACTGAGCAGACACCAGGCCGCGACACCGAGACTGAAACCCAACCACAGCATGCGACGCTCCTCAGTGATCGGCCAAGGCCGTGTCGTCGACCACGGCATCGCCACGCGCCGCGCGGCCGCGCCCAGTACGCACTGATGCCGGCTGGCGCGCCTTGGCGAACGAATGCTGCGCGAACCAGGCGAAACCGGCGCACAAGGCGAGCGCGGTCAGGTCGACGCCGGCCAGGGCCCAGTCGCCCCGCGCGATCGTCGCGAACACATGGCTTTGCGGAGATGTCGCCAGGTTGACCAGCGGAATCAGCCCGCAGGCGACGGCGTTGATGGCGAAGAAGTGGCCCCAACCGCGGCTGCGCACCGCCGGGATCGCGGCGTACAGCGAAGCCAGGATCCAGACCGCGCAGAACACGCCGATCTCCCAGCTCGCGCGTTCCGCCATCGTGGCCGGGATCAAGCGGTTGGCGATCAGCATCGCCGCGCTCGCCAGCGGCATGCCGCCGACCACGCCGAGATTCAGCGCCTGCACCAGCCCATAGCCCGACCAGGCGCCGGCTTCGGCGACCTTCTTCGCGCGCTTGGCGACCCAGACCTGCATGCCGCTGGCGATCATCACGCAACCGGCCAGGCCGAGCACGAAGTACAGCCAACGCAAGGCGCTGCCGCCCCACTGCGCCATGTGCAGGCCGCCGAGGAAGGTATAGGTCTTGTAGCCGGACTTGAATGCGCCCGACTCGTGCAGCAGCTTGCCGTCGTTGGCGTCGTAGAAGACCTGGTCGAAATTCCACGCCACCGCACGGCTGTGGTCGCCGCCGAACGAGATCGTCGCGCTGGTATCGTCGGGATGGTGCACGCTGACCCAGGAGATCGGCTGGCCCAGGCGTTCACGCGCGTCGGCGATCAACTTGTCGATCGGGTAGATCGACTTCAGCGGCTGGTGCGTTTCCGGGCGCTCGTAGCTGTCGCTGGCTTCGACATAGAACTTCTCGACGTCGCCGTCGTAGGCGGCGAGCAGCCCGGCCGGCATGTAGTTGGCGACGAAGATCGCCACGCCGGTGTAGGCGATCATCAGATGGAACGGCAGGCCGAGCACGCCGGTCAGGTTGTGGCCGTCGAGCCAGGCGCGCTGTCCGCCGCTGGCGGGGCGGAAGGTGAAGAAATCCTTGAAGATGCGCTTGTGGATCACGATGCCGGTCAGGATCGCGATCAGCATGAACATGCCGGCGATGCCGACGATGTACATGCCCCAGGTTTCCGAATGCAGGTTGTAGTGCAGGGTGAAGAAGAACTCGCCGCCGGCGGTTTCCGGTATCGCCTGGCCGGTGCTGGTGTCGATGTTGATCGCGTCGTGCGGGCCGGCGTCGTAATACACCGCCGACTGCAGCGCCGGGCTGCGCTCGCTCGGCAGGGTCACGTAATAGGCGTGCGGATGCGGCTTGGCGATGCGCTGCAGGCCTTCGATGGTCCGGCTCAGGTCGATGTTCGCGACCGGGGTCTTGCCGTGCAGCGCCGGCTGCATCCAGTGGGTCAGTTCTTTGTCGAAGCAGGCGATGGTGCCGCCGACGAAGATCACGAACAGCAGCCAGCCGATCACCAGGCCGGCCCAGGTATGCAGCCAGGCCATCGCCTGCGAGAAGGTGTTCTTCATGCGCGCGGGCTCACGGTCGGGCACCGAGTTCGGGGAACGACGCAGCGATGCCGTACAAGGCGATCGCCCACAAAGACGGCGCCCAGCACGCACGCCAGGGCGTGCGCGCGGCGAAGGCGTACATCGCGACGCCGCACCAGACGAAGAAACACAGCAGGCTCGCGGTGACCACGCGATCGTTGCGGCCCAACGGCAACACCAGGGTCAGGAAGGCGGTCGAGGCGTAGGCGACGGCGTAGCCGATCGCGAAGGCGGCGAACGCGCGCACCGCGACTTCGCCGCGATAGCGCCACGACAAGGACGGGCGTGGCTTGCGGACGGGCACGGAAGTCGCAGGAGCGAGGGTCTGGGTCATACGCGGATCATGGCCTGGCCGGTCCAGGCGGCACTCCGGCCGGATGGATGGCGAAGCGAGCTCGGAGCGTGCTCGTAATGGGGGTAAGCCATCAGTCTAATTGGCAATAGTTCTCATTTGCAAATCGCTCGAATCGCGCTGCGACCCGCCGGGCGCTTCACCCCGCCGAGCTGGCAAGTCGTGACCCAGTCATGGCCGCGTCGTAGCCGGGCGGTCGCCCGACCGAGCTTGCGAACCGGCGCACTCGCGCACCGGTGCACAGTCCGTACAAGTCCAATACAACTCTGACCCACAGTCCGACCCCGGGACCGGCTACGATCCCGGCTTCCGCTGAGTCCCATCCCCCGCTCAGGAGCGTCACGGATGCGTCGTGCCCTGTTTGCCGTACTGCTGTTGGCCTCCACCGCCCTCGCCCAGCCCGCTGCCCGCGCCCAGCAGGCCGCGCCGCCGGCCGGCGACATCCGCGATCTCGACACCCTGGTCGTCACCGGCGAGCAGCCCGGGCCGGGCATGTGGAAGGTCGTGCGCGGCGGCCACGTGCTGTGGATCCTCGGCACCCTGAGCCCGCTACCGAAGGACATGACCTGGCTGTCGCGCGATGTCGAAGCGGCGATCGCCGAGTCGGAGGAAGTGATCGCCCCGCCCTCGGTCAACTTCGGTACCGAGCTCGGCATGCTGCGCACGATGATGCTGATCCCGACCGCGCTCAAGGCGCGCAAGAATCCCGACGGCAAGACCTTGCAGGAAATCGTCCCGGCCGACCTCTATGCGCGCTGGCTGACGCTCAAGGCGCGCTACATCGGCCGCGGCGGCGGCGTCGAGAAATGGCGGCCGATCTTCGCCGCGCAGGAACTCTACGAAGCGGCGATCCGCCAGTCCGGGATGACGCTCAAGGGCGTGGTCCAGCCGGTGGTCGAGAAGACCGCGAAGCAACATGGCGTGCCGATCGTCGAGGCCCGGGTCACGGTCAAGATCGAAGACCCGAAGGCCGCGCTCAAGGAGTTCTCGGCCAGCGCGCTCGACGACCGCGAGTGCTTCGCCAAGACCCTGTCGCGCATCGAAGGCGACCTGGAGTCGATGCGCGCACGCGGCAATGCCTGGGCGGTCGGCGATATCGCCAGCCTGCGCACCCTGCCGCAGGGCGATCAATACCGTACCTGCCTGGAAGCCCTGGCCACCACCGGCGTCGCCAAGCGCCTGGGTTTCGGCGATCTGCGCGAACGCGTCACCGCGACCTGGCTGGAACGCGCGCAAGACTCGCTGGCGAAGAACCGCAGCACCTTCGCGACCTTGCCGGTGTCGGACCTGCTCGAACGCGGCGGCCTGCTCGACCGTCTGCGCGAACAGGGCTATACCGTCGAAGATCCCTGAGCGGCAGTAATCGAACCCTCGCGCCGCTGGGCGATCAATCGCGCAGGCGGCGCACCCGGCCGCGATGACCGTCGACTTCGATGCGCTCGCCTTCGCTCAGCTCGCCGAGAATGCCGGGCAGGTTCGCCACCGCCGGAATGCCGAACTCGCGCGCGACGATGGCGCCGTGGGACAGATAGCCGCCGGTCTCCATCACCAGCGCGCCGGCCTTGAGGAACAGCGGCGTCCAGGCCGGGTCGGTACTGGGCGCGATCAGCACATCGCCGGTTTCGAGCGCACCCGCCTCGCGCGGGTCGCGGACGATGCGCGCCCGCCCGCTGGCGCGACCGGCGCCGATCGGCGTGCCGGACCAAGCCCCGTCCTCCGCCTCGTACACCGCGCTCGCAGTGCTCTGCGCCGCAATCGCCGCGAATTCGCCGTGTTCGACCACCACCTCGGGTTCGGTCGTCGCTGCCCAGCGCAGGCGCGTCGCACGACGTTCGTCGGCGCGGGCCTTGGCATGACGCAGGCCGAGCCGGCCTTCGGCTACGGCGCACAGCTCCTCGGCGGTCAGATCGAAGACTTCGTCGGCCTGTCCGAAACCACCGTCGCCGGACAGGCGTTCGCCCAGCTTCATGGCGAGGCGGCGTATCGCCTCGAAGTAAGCCATCAAGGCGCTGCGCGCCGCCTCGCGCTGGTTGCAATCGACGATGGCGCTGCGCAACAGGTGACGGATCAACGGCCGCAGCCAGGCCGGCGCGCACGCGCTCAGACGCTGCCAGGCCTGTGCCGAAATCTCGCGCTGGCGATGCCGCAAGGCCTCGGCATCGCGTCCGATCAGGGACGCCACCGTGTCGAGCAGATAAGCCGGTTGCTCGCGCCAACGCGGCTGGCGCAGATAACTCTCGGCCACCGCGCGGTGGCCGTAGCGTTCGAGAAAGCCGGCGAATTCGCGGCGGAATGCGCTGTTCTCCGGCAGCTGCGCCGACCACTGCGCGCTGTCGCGCCCAGCGCCGCGCAGCCATGCCAATGCGGCTTCGTCCCCGGCCGCGACCTGCGCCAACGCGATCAGGTCGTAGCCTTGTTGCGCGGTCACGCTCGCTTCGCCGCCGGCCATCAACGCCGCCGTCAGCGCCTGTCCTTCGCCGGGACAACGTTTGTCGACCAGATCGACGAGGGTGGTCAAGATGCCGCCCGCCGAACCTTGCAGGAAGAACAATTCGTCCGCGGCGCGCACCTGCGCGACCTGGTGGCGCAATAGCGCGGCGAGCCCGCGATTGCCCTGCGTCAGTTCCTGTTCGCGCCAGGCCCGCGCCTGTTCGCGCGCACGGGCCAGGTCCGCCGCCGCGTCGCGGCGTTTCTTCAGCGAGCGCCGCATGAAGCGCAACAAACGTCCGCTGCGTTGCGTGCGTGCGCGCCAGGTCGGCGCCGGCACCGCGATCGTCCCCTGGCTGCCGCCGAGCAAGGCGTTGATCGCCGCCGGCGCGATGCCGTAAGCGTCATGGCCCTCCCATTGGATCAACGACGCCTCCAGATAGACCCGGCCGTGATGCAGGCTGGCGTGCGCGACGCCGGGCAATACCCGATAACCGCCGAGTTCGTAACCGAGCGTCAGCATGCGGTCGGCGGCGATCGCATACAGCGACCAGTCCATCGCCGACAGCGGCTCGGGCAGGATTTCCTTGGTGTTGGCGCGCGTCCACAGGCTCGGCTGCTGCGACAGCGCCGGATAGGTATGCCGCGCGCTCGCCGTGACCGGCCGCGCCTGCACGATCCAGAAACGTTCGCCGTCCCAGACCCACTCGACGTCGAAGCGCGGCCGGGCGAAATCCAGCGCGGCCGCGGCGTCGCGGGCCAGGGCGGTGATCTCCAGAGCACCCGCCGAGGTTAACACCGCGCGCTGGGCCAACTCGCGCGGGGTCTCGGCCAATTCCGTGCCGCCGTCGGCGCGTTCGCGCGATTGTTGGCGCTTGGCGCCGATGCGTTGCTCGATCAGCTCCAGGCCGTCGTCGATGCGCCGCACTTGCAGGCGGTACTCGTCGACGTCGGCATGGCCGCCGACCAGGGCTTCGCCGAGCCCCCAATGCGCATTGATCAATACCCGGTCGTCGCGGCCGGACAGCGGGTCGCAGGTGAAAACCACGCCGGAAGCGACCGCAGGCAACAGCGGCATGATCAGTACCGCCATCGCGGTGTCGTCGGCCGCGAAGCCGAAGCGTTCGCGATAAGCCACGGCCGCGGGTTCGCGCGCCGAATCCCACACCGAGACGATCGCGGCCGCCAGCGCCTGCGCGCCGCGGACGTTGAGACAGGAGCGATGCAGGCCGGCGAACGAAGCGCGCGCCGAGTCCTCCTGCGGTGCCGACGAACGCACTGCGAGTGCGCGCTCGCCCCAACCGCGGGTATGCATTTCCTCAAGGATGCGCGCCAACAGCTCCGGCGGCACCGAGCCGTCGGCGGCCCGTTCGCGGCTGGCCGCGGCAGCGATCACCAGGCCCTCCGGCACCGGTAAGCCGAGCCGCGCCATCCGGGCGAGTTGCCAGCCTTTGCCGCCGGCCTGCGCAGGCCCGGCCTCGGCCGCGGCCGGCCAGTCCAGCAGCCACGCACTCATCGCGACTTCCGCGCGCCCTGCGGGCGGCTCGCACCATGCACGAAGACATCGACGATCGCAGCGAATTCGTTGTCCAGATCGCCGTCCGCGCTTCCCAGCCAGCGCATCAGCGCGGCGAGATGCAGATGCTGCAACAGGCTCGCCAGGTGCGCCGGCGACAGGTCCTCGCGCAGTTCGCCGCTGCCCTGCCCGGCGGCGATCAAGGCCTCGAACAGACGCTCCATGCC
>Ga0307406_10001270_pt1 | contig 14133 bp, 10 predicted proteins | sample 322Cmetagenome_3_FD_203706 | JGI IMG/M metagenome (GOLD analysis project Ga0307406, IMG submission 203706) | Maize rhizosphere microbial communities from greenhouse at UC Davis, California, United States - 322HYB-C-2 | ecosystem: Host-associated > Plants > Roots > Rhizosphere > Soil | place... | reverse complement strand
TTTCGCAGATTGGAGACTCTCGCCTCATAGAAGAGCAGGATGAGATTCGACGAATTTCTGAGCAGGACGGCATATCAATTGATCACGCAAGCTTCAAGCACTTGCTAGAAAAGATCGATTCAAACCTAGACGAAGGAGGGCGCGCCGTTGACTATCCGGCTGTCATGAAGCACTTCAAATCGGGTCAGCTCAGTGTCGTTAGACATGTTAAAAGCCGCTAGAGAGATCAACACGTGAGTCAGCTCTGGCACTTCTGTTCCAGCCGACGCCGCTTCGCGGCGCGGCTTGACCGTCGGCACTGTTGAAGGTCCGCTCTTGGCTGGAAGCTGGCCGACCCGTGGGAGCCCATATAGTCCCTGTCCGGCCCCTCATTGGCTCCCAGGGGCCCCAAACACCCATCAGCCCAAAGAGTGTTTGAACCCGGTCTCCCGTGGTTCCACCATCCCCCAACTGCCCTCATTGGCCCCCAAACGCCCCCGTTCGCCCGTCAAGAGGGTTTGAACCCGGTTCCCGTGGCTCCAGCCATCGAAACCATCAAACCTTCTCTAGCGACCCTCTTCATTCCCGTGCAGCTTTGAAGTTGCGCTCTCATGGGTTGACCCATAAGGGCTCAGACAGCATTGAGCGACGCGTTCAATCTCTGGGCGCTGTGCCCAGCCATGGGTTCGCCTGACGTATAGCGCCGGGGTGCACCTGTTGCAGCTCGGGGATCAGTCGGCGTATTCGGCGTGGGCGAGGGCGGCCGCGGCGACGCCGGGTTTGTAGTGGTCGACGCCGGTCATGCCCGTCGAAGCTGTAAGCGGTGAAGCTGGCTTCGGCCTAGCTGCCCTGCAGCGGCAGCGATTGCTTGCTCAGCAGTCCGCCGGTGAGCTCCACGTCCAGGCCCGACGCATCGGCCAGTTCCCAGGCGATGTTCAAGTCGTTGCTCATCACCGTGACGAGCGCCGCATTAATCGGAAATCGCCAACTTGACAGGCGGATCGTCGCGCACCACAGTCGGCAGCGTCCTATAGCGCTGCACATGCATGCAGCGCACTGCGCGGATCAGCAACTGACCGCACAACGATCGTCATTGTTCTCTGGGGGGAACGGCCGCGCCGCAACAGGTTTGCCGCGTGGCTCGAAAAGGTCGGCGCTTCCGCGCCCGCCTCCTTCCCTATCCACCAGGTACCTGGAGAACACACCTAATGAGCATCCGATTGACAGGAATCTTGCTGTCCGGCTTTTTGCTGGCGGCCGGGCTGTCGCCCGCGCACGCACAGAGCGTCAGCTGCGCGGGGATCGCCGAATGGAATGCGGCTACCATCTATAACGCAGGCAGCAAGCTCGTCTATCAGGGGCGGCTGTACCAGGCGACTATGTCGATCTGGAATACACCGCCCACGCACTGCCCCAGTTGCGGCTATTACCAGGATCTGGGTGCCTGCAGCGCCGGCGGCAACCAGCCGCCGACGGTCGCGTTGACCGCACCGGCGAACGGCGCGACCTTCACTGCAGGCGCCACCATCACCGCTACGGCGAATGCAGCCGATGCCAACGGCACCGTCGCCCAGGTGCAGTTCTTCCGTGGCAGCACTTCGCTCGGCATCGATACCACGTCCCCCTACAGTGCGAGCTGGGCCAATGCGGCCGCGGGCAGCTACGCGATCACTGCGGTCGCTACCGACAACGAGGGCGCCACCACTACGTCGGCCGCGGCCAACATCACCGTCAATTCCGGGACGCCCGATACCACCGCACCCAGCGTGCCGGCGGGACTGGTCGCGACGTCGGTGACGTCGTCCAGCGTCAACCTGAGCTGGAACGCCTCCACCGACAACGCGGGCGGCAGCGGCATCGCCGGCTACGACGTCTACCGTAATGGCACGCTGGTCGGCTCGCCTGCCGGTACGTCCTTCAGCAGCACCGGCCTGGCCGCATCCACGGCCTACACCTTCCGCGTGCGCGCCCGCGACAACGCCGGCAACGCCTCGGCGCAAGGCACGCAGATCAGCGCGACCACCAGCGCCGGCGGCGACAACAGCTTGCCGCGCCATGCGCTGGTGGGGTACTGGCACAACTTCAGCAATCCATCCGGCCCTACCTTCCCGATCAGCCAGGTCTCCAACGACTTCGACGTCATCGTGGTCGCCTTCGGCGACGATGCGGGCAACGGCGCCGTCAGCTTCACGGTCGATCCGGGCGCCGGAACCGAAGCGCAGTTCAGGGCCGACGTGGCCGCGGCGCGCGCGCGCGGCAAGAAGGTCGTGCTGTCGCTGGGCGGCCAGAACGGCACGGTGACCCTGAACAATGCGACGCAGGTCGCCAACTTCGTCAACAGCATGGAGGACCTGATTCGCTACTACGGTTTCGACGGCGTGGACATCGACCTGGAAAGCGGCGCGGGCGTTTACCACGGCGCGGCCGTGCAGACCAACCTGGTCACGGCCATCAAGCAGCTCAATACGCGCATCGGTCCGTCGTTCTACCTGTCGATGGCGCCCGAGCACCCGTATGTCCAGGGCGGCTTTGCTGCGTACAGCGGGATCTGGGGCGCCTATCTGCCGATCATCGACGGACTGCGCCAGGAGCTGGACCTGATCCATGTGCAGTACTACAACAACGGCGCGCTGTATTCGCCGTACAGCCAGAACGGCTTGCCCGAGGGGTCGGTCGACATGCTGGTCGGTGCCAGCCTGATGCTGATCGAAGGGTTCAGGACCAACAACAACACCGGCGTCGTCTTCAACGGCCTGCGGCCGGACCAGGTGGCGTTCGGACTGCCCTCGGGACCTTCCTCGGCCAACAGCGGGCTGGCGTCGCAGACCACGATCGCCAATGCCCTGAATTGCCTGACGCGCCTGCAGAGTTGCGGAACCATCCGGCCCCAGCAGGCCTATCCCAGCTTCCGTGGCGTCATGACCTGGTCGATCAATTGGGACCGGCACGATGGTTTCATCTTCTCAAGGCCGGTGCGCGCAACCTTGAACACCTTGCCCTGACCGGCAGCGAAAAGTCGGGGGCGGGCGACGCTTCGCCCGCCCTCCAACTTCTCGCTAACTCGGCGCCCTTGGTGGGCGCCGATTTTTTGTGTCGCCTCCCGGTAAACGCACTCCAGCCACAACCAGAGGTCTCTGTCTTCTAAGACGATCCTGCCACGCCGGATTGTTTGCGCGACCGCGCTCAGTTTCGCTCGCTCGCGAACAGCATTCGATCAACCAGCCATCAACGTCGCGCTGACGATATAGGCGCCCTCTGACAGACGAAGTAGTTGGGCAGGCAGGTGGCCGAATCAAATCAGCCCAACAACCCGGCCCGTAACCACCACCCGCACCACCCGCAACTGCCAATGCAACATCACGATATCCGCGCAGGCGCCAGGCTCCAGCGGGCCGCGGTCGGTCAGGCCGAGGTAATCGGCCGGGAAGGTAGAGGCGTGATGAGCGTTGCCGGCGAGGTTAAGCCCGACTTCGACCAGGTTGCGTAGTGCCTGATCCATCGTGAGTGCGCTGTCGGCGAGCGAGCCGTTAGCGAGGCGCACGCGGCCGGGGCCGCCGGTCATGCCGTTGAATAGTCGGCAAAGCCTGCTGTGCCGGCGCGCACAGCGGCCAGACCCTTTTCGTAACTGCCTGTACCGTGGCCGATCTTCGACGCTTACGACACTTCGGTCATCGCCACGACCCTGCGCCCACCCGACCATGCAGTAGCCGAGGCGCGCTCGCGTCCCGCATCCCCGCGCGACCCATGTTGCGATGCGACAAGAAAAGTAGCGGAGAAAACGCTTTTTCCAAGATCGAAATGCGACTTCTGTCCGGAAAATTGACAGCGCTGTCATAGGCGTGCCAAATCGCCACGGCAGTTGAGGGGGGCGGGCAGGGTCTGTTCGCCCATCTATCGTGAGTGATCCGGGGAGGGGGTTCGATGAAAGGTAGGCATTGCGCTTTGAAGCGCACCGTATTGATGTCCGCGTTGCTGGTGGCATTGGGCCAGTCGGCGTATGCGCAAAGCACGACACCGGCGGCGGAGGCTCAGGCCGCCGTCCCTGCGGAAGGGGAAGCGCAGGCGCAGAGCCGGCCCGGTGCCGTCGGCGAGGCGCGCACGCTCGATACGGTCGTGGTGACCGGCATCAAGGGCAGCCTGACCTCGTCGATGAACCTCAAGCGCGACGCCCAGGGCGTCGTGGACGGTATCGCCGCCGAGGACATCGGCAAGTTCCCCGACACCAACCTGGCCGAGGCGCTGCAGCGCATCAGCGGCGTGTCGATCGATCGCAATGCCGGCGAAGGTTCGCGCGTGACCGTGCGCGGCGTCGGCCCGGATTTCAACATGGTGCTGCTCAATGGCCGGCAGATGCCGACCGCGACCGGCAGCCGCGCGTTCGAATTCGGCGACCTGGCCGCCGAATCGATTTCCGCGGTCGAGGTATACAAGACCAGCCGCGCCAGCACGCCCGCCGGCGGTATTGGTGCGACCATCAACATCAAGACCGCGCGTCCGCTGGACAATCCCGGCCTGCACGCCAATGTCGGCGTCAAGGGCGTTTGGGACACCTCCGACGACGATCTGCCGGGCGACCTGCGCGGCGACACGGTCACCCCCGACGCCTCGGGCATCTTCAGCACCACCTCGGCCGATGGCCGCTTCGGCATCGGCCTTAGCGCCAATTATCTCAAGCGCGAATCCGGTTCGGCCTCGGCCTTCGTCGCCCCCGGCAACGGCTGGCGGCCGTTCCTCGACACCCCGCTGGCCAGCGGCGAAGGTTCGGGCTCGGCCTTGCCGCTGCCGGGCCAGCCGGGCTCGGAGAACATCACCGGCCGGCCCGGCCCGAACGACGTCTATTCGATGCCGCAAAGCCTGGGCTACAGCGTCAACTCGGTGAAACGCGAGCGCCTCAACGGGCAACTGACCCTGCAATGGGCGCCGACCGACAACCTCACCACCACGCTCGACTACACCTATTCGCAGAACAAGATCGAGCAGATGCGCCACGACATGTCGGTGTGGCTCAACTTCACCCCGGGCATGAGTTCGTGGACGCCGGGGTCGGGCTCCTCGCCGTTGATCTACGACGAGCGCTATAACGGCAACTCCGACTTCGCCAACGGCGCGGGCAAAAGCGCGATCAAGCGCGAGAACAAGTCGGTCGGCCTCAACGTCGATTGGCGGCCGAGCGACGACTTCAGGTTGAACTTCGACTACCACCGTTCGACCGCCGATTCTTCGCCCGACAGCCCCTACGGTTCGAACAACACCCTGGCCAGCGCCGGTTTCTTTCGCGCCGGCAACACCATCGATTTCAGCCGCGATTTCCCGGTACTGACCCTGCACCTGCCGGCCGGCATGAGCGCGATCGACCCGGCGCAGATGCTGGTCACCGGTTCGGTGTTCCGCAACGAACGCGAGCGCGCCCAGATCGAGCAGTTCCAGGCCAGCGGCGAATATCAGTTCCAGGGCTATTCCAAGCTCAATTTCGGCATCGCCTCGACCGACTACAAGAACCGCTCGGCCTTCACCCACGTACAGCTCGACACCTGGGGCGGCGCGACCAGCCCGAACGACTATCCCGATTCGACCTGGAAGCTCGCGCACATGGGCGATTACTTCCGCGGCGTCGGCGGCGCCAACGACCCGCGCTTCACCGACGCGTTCTTCCTGTTCGACTTCGACCAAGTGCGCCAGTTGGCCGAAGACGCCTGGGTCGCCAGCGGCAAGGGCGTGCGCGAGGACTACCGCGCCTCGTTCGACTACACCGGCGCGCGGGTGCCGGGCACCGCCGCCAACCGCACCGTCGGCGACAGCCGGGTGCGCGAGGAGTCGCGCAGCTTCTACCTGCAGTGGAGCAACAGCTTCGACTGGAAGTTGCCGGTGCATGTCGCCGGCGGCGTGCGCTACGAGAGCACCAAGGTCAAGGCCTCCGCCCTGCAGCCGGCGCCGGTCGGTATCGACTGGGTCGCGGCCAACGAGTTCATCATTCGCTACTCCGGCTCGCAGTTCCGCGAGCTCGACGGCGACTACAAGTACTGGCTGCCGAGCCTGGACGTCAGCGTCGACCTCACCGACGACATGAAGCTGCGCGCCAGTTACGGCGAGTCGATCGGCCGTCCGAACTGGAGCAACCTCAACCCGGCCCTGAGTGTCGGCGGCCAGGCGCGTTTCGACGGCGGCGGCGGCGGCGCGGGCAACCCGAACCTCAAGCCGTTGGAGTCGCGCAACTTCGACCTGTCCTACGAGTGGTACTACGGCGAGTCGAGCTATCTGTCGGCCGGCTATTTCCGCAAGAAGATCGACAACTTCATCGCCGACCAGGTCAGCCGGCAGACGCCGTATCCGGACTTGCATACGCCCTCCGGCGGCGCCTACTGGAACCAGGCGATCGGCGCGGGCGGCTGCGCCAGCACCGACCGGCCGTGCATCCGCAACTACATCCTCAACACCTACAACGGCCAGCCCGGGGTGGTGAAGACGGGCGTGGATTCCAACGGCTTCGCCACCGGCACCGTCAGCGGCCTGAGCGGCGATCCGGTGCTCGCGTTCAACATCACCCAGCCGGTCAACAACCGCGCCGACACGCTCGACGGCTGGGAGTTCAACATCCAGCACGTGTTCGGCCAGTCGGGCTTCGGCCTCGCGGCCAACTACACCATCGTCGACTCCGGCCTGACCTACAAGAACGGCAGCCTGGGCACCCAGTTCGCGATGACCGGCCTGAGCGATTCGGCCAACCTGGTCGCGTTCTACGAAAAAGGCCCGTGGCAGGCGCGCGCGGCCTACAACTGGCGTGACGAATTCCTGACCTCGCTGGGCGACGGCAAAGGCGCCAACCCGATCTACGTCGAAGCCTACGGGCAGTTGGACATGAACGTCAGTTACGCGGTGAGCGACAATCTGGTGCTCACGCTGGAAGGCATCAACGTGACCGACGAGACCATGCGCACCCGCGGCCGCAACAAGCGTCAGCTGTACTCGTTCGACCAGTACGGGCCGCGCTACATGTTCGGCGTGCGCTACAAGTTCTGAGTGCGATGGCCGTCGTCTGCGCGGTAGCGCAGGCGGCGGTCGCCCGGCCGCGGGCGCTATTTCACCAGACGGCAGCGTCCGCCCGCGCTCGTCCCGATCACGGAAACCGCGATGCCCCGAACCGTATTGCTCAATAACGTCGAGCACCACGACCTGCGCGTGATCACCGCGCGCGGCGCCCGTTACGGCGACGACGAAATGCTGGTGCAGGCCTTCTCCGGCGAATTTCGCGCGTTGCAGGCGCACTATCCCATCGTGTTCCAGAAAACCGTCGACGACGGCTTCCGCTCGGTGGCGCTGCTCGGCTTGCGACCGAGCGAAAACCTGTTCCTGGAAGCCGCAGGGGATGGCAACGGCGAACGCTGGGACGCGCATTACCTGCCGATGGCGATCGAACGCCTGCCGTTCTGGATCGGCATCGCCGAGGACGAACCGATGGTCCACATCGACCTGGATCATCCGCGGGTCGTGCGCGGCGCAAGCGAGGGACTGCCGCTGTTCCTCGAACACGGCGGCACCACCGCCTACCTGGAGCACGTGGCCTCGTTGCTGCGCACGCTGCACGACGGGCTGCGCGACGACGCCGGCTTTCTCGCCGCGCTGCAGCGTTACGAGTTGCTGGAGCCGTTTTCGCTCGACATCCGGCTGGACGACCGCAGCCAGCATGTCCTGTCGGGATTCCACACCCTCGACGAGCGCAGCCTGCGCGGCCTCGATGCTCCGGCCTTGCATGCGCTCTCGCAGGCCGGGCACCTCGAAGCGGCCTACATGGCGCTGGCCTCGCTGTCGCGCTTGCGCGACTTGATCGCCCGCCTGGAGCGCCGCCATGCCGCCGGTCGCTGAGCCCATAGAGGAACTGCACGGCGTCGATGCGGCGGCCTTGCCCGAAGCGCTGCTGCAGCCGACCCGTCCCTGCGTGCTGCGCGGTCTGGTGGCGCACTGGCCGTTGACGCGCGCGGCCTCGGCCGAGGCGTCGGCCGCTTATCTCAAACGCTTCGCCCGCGATGCGGAAGTGACCGTCAGCCTCGCGCCGCCGGAGGCCGATGGGCGGATCAGCTATCGGCCGGACCTGCTCGGGTTCGGTTTCGAGCAGCGCAAAGCGCCGCTGTCCGAGGTGCTGGACGCCTTGCTGCAATATGCCGGCGATCCGGCGCCGCCGACGATCTACGTCGGCTCGACCACGATCGACACCTGGCTGCCGGGGTTGCGCGAAGGCAACGACCTCGGCTTCGGCGAGGTGCAGCCGCTGGCCAGCATCTGGATCGGCAACCGCACCCGCATACCCGCGCACCAGGACCTGCCCGACAACATCGCCTGCGTGGTCGCCGGCCGCCGGCGGGTGACGCTGTTGCCGCCGGACCAGTTGCGCAATCTCTACATCGGCCCGCTCGATCGCACGCCGGCCGGGCAGGCGGTCAGCCTGGTCGATTTCGCCGCGCCCGATCATCGGCGGTTCCCGCGCTTCGCCGAGGCGATGCGCCATGCGCAGGTCGCCGAACTGGGCCCGGGCGACGCGGTGCTGATCCCGAGCATGTGGTGGCATCACATGGAGGCGCTGGAGCCCTTCAACGTGTTGGTCAACTACTGGTGGCGGCAATCGCCGCGCTGGATGGACACGCCGATGAACGCGCTGCTGCACGCGATCATGAGCGTGCGCGATCTGCCGCCGGCGCAGCGCGAGATCTGGCGCGATGCGTTCCGCCATTACGTATTCGAGGCCGATGCGCAGACCTGCGCGCATATCCCGGAAGCCGTGCGCGGCGCGTTGGCGCCGATGGAAGAGGCGCGTTCGCGCGAGTTGCGCGCGCGCCTGCTGCAGGGGCTGAACCGTTGAGGGCGGCATCGCCGGGTGCTGCACCCTCGGGCGCCGCAGCGTTCAGAGCCGATCGATTGAGAGCCGCAATGTCGGGAGCTGCCATGCACGATGACTTCGAAACGCCTCCGCGCAGGACGCGCGCGCTTGCCCTCGCGGCCGCGGCCCTGTTCGCCGCGCTCGCCCTAGCGTCGGGCGCGGGTCGCGCCGAGGGATTCCTGCGCGCCGAGGGCCAGCAGATCGTCGACGCGCAAGGACGGCCGGTGATCTTGCGCGGGGTCGGGCTCGGCGGCTGGATGCTGCAGGAGGGCTATATGCTCGGCCTGACCGGCCCGGGCATGCAGCACGCGATTCGCCGGCGCATCGTCGATCTGATCGGCGAGGAAGACACCGAGGCGTTCTATCGGGCCTGGCTGGATAATTACGTCGGCAAGGACGATATCGACCTGCTCGCGGCCTGGGGATTCAACTCGGTGCGCCTGCCGATGCACTACGAGCTGTACACGCTGCCGGTGGCGAAGGAGCCGGTGCGCGGACAGCAGACCTGGCTGGAGGACGGTTTCCGCCGTACCGACGAGCTGATCTCGTGGGCCAAGGCCAACGGCCTGTACGTGATCCTCGACCTGCACGCCGCGCCGGGCGGGCAGGGCAACGACCTGAATATCTCCGACCGCGATCCGTCCGCGCCCTCGCTCTGGGACGAGGCCGCCAACCGCGACAAGACCGTCGCGCTGTGGCGCAAGCTGGCGCAGCGCTATCGCGACGAGCCCGCGGTCGCCGGCTACGACCTGATCAACGAGCCCAACTGGGGCTTCGCCGATGCGCAGGACACGCACGGCTGCAAGGAAACCGGCAATGCGCCACTGCGCGAACTGCTGGTGCGCACCACCCGGGCGATCCGCGAAGTCGACCCGCACCACATCGTCATCGTCGAAGGCAATTGCTGGGGCAACAACTATCGCGGCGTGCTCGACGCGGGGCTGTGGGACGGCAACCTGGTGCTGAGCTTCCACAAGTACTGGAACGGCAGCGGGCGCGACAGCATCGCCGAGCAACTGGCCCTGCGCGAGCGCTGGAACGTGCCGTTGTGGCTGGGCGAGACCGGCGAGAATTCCAACGACTGGTTCGCGCGCGCGGTCGAAACGGTGGAAGGCGAGGGCATCGGCTGGGCCAACTGGCCGCTGAAGAAACTGCGTTACAACAATCCGCTGCAGGTGATCGCCAATCCCGGCTACGAACGGGTGCTCGCGTACTGGGAGGGCAAGGGACCGCGGCCGAGCCGCGCGCAGGCACGCGAAGCCTTGTTGACCCTGGCCGAGTACGACGTGCGCCTGCGCAACAACCTGCGCCGTCCCGATGTGGTCGACGCCTGGTTGCGCGCGCCGCGCGACGACCGCAGCCTGCCGTTCAAGCCGCAACGGGTCGCCCGCGACGGCGGCGAACTGGCGGCGGTCGATTTCGACATGGGCCGCAATGGCGTGGCCTATTTCGACCGCAGCGCGGGCAACGAGAGCGGCAAGCCGAACGCGGACTGGAACCCCTCGCAGCTCTATCGCAACGACGGCGTCGACCTGGTGCGCGACGGCGCGGGCTTGCGCGTGGCGGCGATGCAGCCGGGCGAATGGCTCAAGTACACGATCGAGGCCGAAGCCGCCGGGAGCTACCAGTTGACCGTGCGCGGCACGGCCGGCACGGTGCGGGCCAGGCTCAACGGCGACGCGTTGGCGCCGGTGCGGGTGAACCAGGCGCAGCGCGTCGCGCTGCTCGGCGGGCGCAACACCCTGGTGGTCGAATCGGTGTCGGGCGAGCCCGACCTGGCGGCGCTGCAGTTCGCGCCAGCGTCTGCTGCCAGAGCCGCCCGCTGATGCGCGTGCTGGTCAGCGACATCGGCGGTACCAACGCACGTTTCGCGGTGGCCGAGCTGGCGCAGGGGGAGCGCTTGCTGCACGAAAGCGTGCGCGAGTACCCGGCCGCGGGTTTCGCCAGCGCGGCCGACGCGGCGCGCCATTTCCTCGACGAACTGGGCGAGCGCGTGGACGCCGCGGTGTTCGCGGTGGCCGGGCGGGTGCGCTTCGGCGAGGCGCGCATCACCAACCATCCCTGGCAGATCCGCGCGCCGGAGATCGGCCTCGCGCTCGGCACTCGGCGGGTCGCGCTGATCAACGATTTCGCCGCGCAGGCGATGGCGATCTCGCGTCTGCGCGCGGGCGACGTGGCCGCGGTCGGCGCAGTCGACTGGCCGGGGTTCGACATGGGTGCGGCGCAGACCTATGCGGTGATCGGCCCCGGCACCGGCCTGGGCGTCGGCGGCCTGCTGGTGCGCAACGGCCGCTGCTTCGCCCTGGAAACCGAGGGCGGTCACGCCGGCTTCGCGCCTTCGCGCCCGCAGGACGTGGCGGTGCTGGACTGCCTGATGCGGCGTTTCGGCCGGGTCTCGTGCGAGCGGCTGGTGTCCGGCCCGGGCCTGGCCAATCTGTACCACGCGCTGTGCGAATTGGAGGGCGCGGCCGCCGAGTCGTGGTCGCCGGCTCAGATCAACGCCCAGGCGGCGGCTGGCGACGATCGCTGCCGGCGCGCGGTGGAACTGTTCTGCGCTGCGTTCGGTGCGATGGCCGGCGACCTGGTCTTGACCCTGGGGGCCTGGGACGGCGTGTTCCTCGCCGGCGGCGTGGTGCCGAAGCTGCTGGATGCACTGCGGCTGGACAGCTTCCGCAGCGCGTTCGAGGCCAAGGGCCGGTTCGCGCCGGCGATGGCCGAAGTGCCTTCGCTGGCCGTCGTCCATGCCTGTTCGGGTTTGCTCGGCGCCGCCGCGCATGCGGCGGAGACTTACCGCGGCACGATGCGCGCCTGAGCCGGAGCGAACGGAGGCGCTCGCTCGCTGCGATCTAGGCGGCACGGCGGCAAGATGCGCCGTGCGATGCTGTTCGTTGGGACGGTACGTTCGGCGGATCCGTACAACCCGTCCCGGATCAATCCGGTCAAAAATGCCGAGCTCTTATAACCTCCAGCCTGGACCAAGAACGAATTTCAGGCGGTGGAGATGGCGACACGCATCTGACAATTCATCCAACTGGTCGGGCTGAAGCGTTCTACCGCCAACTCTGGGGCAGGCTATGACCGACGAAGAAATTTCCCGATTGATTATCGAAAATCTGCAGTACGGCCTTCCCGCCTCTTTGCTGCATCGTGATTTTGCCTTGGCTCTGGTGCAATCGGGCGACCCGATGTTCCTGTTGAAAGTGCCGGAACCGTACAGGACCGCTGTCGTGGAACTGGGGAAGTGCGTTACAGATCAATGGTTCGAGATCAGCAACAACGACGTGATCGACCATTCCGCCCATGCCGGAACGCTGCATTCACTCGTCATGCAGTTCCTTAGGGATGTCCCGCTTGGAGAGTTCAGGGACTGGCACGGCCGCAAACGGCTTCGAGACGGCGACTGACGAGTCGATCGAGCCGACCGCTTTGCGCGGTTTGGCCTGACTCGCATACCGGGACTGCTTCGGTGTTTCAGCCTAGGGCTATCGCCCGCCCGGCGACACGCACCCCGACCACCCGCAACTGCGAATCCAGCACCACCAGGTCGGCGCAGGCGCCAGGCTCCAGCCGGCCGCGGTCGCTCAGGCCCAGGTAATCGGCGGGGAAAGTCGAGACGCGATGCGCGGCATCGGCGAGGTCCAGGCCGACTTCGACCAGGTTGCGCAGTGCCTGATCCATCGTGAGTGCGCTGCCGGCGAGCGAGCCGCTGGCGAGGCGCACGCAGCCGAGGCATTTGTGCACGCGTTGCGAGCCGAGTGCGTATTCGCCGTCGGGCATGCCGGTGGCGGCGGTGGCGTCGGTGACGGCGTACAGGCGCGGGATGGCGCGCACGGCGAGGCGGATAGCGCCGGGGTGCACGTGCTGCAGGTCGGGGATCAGTTCGGCGTATTCGGCATGGGCGAGGGCGGCCGCGGCGATGCCGGGTTTGTAGTGGTCGACGCCGGTCATGCCGTTGAACAGATGGGTGAAGCCGGCGGCGCCGGCGCGCAGTGCGGCCAGGCCTTCTTCGTAGGTGCCGGCGCTGTGGCCGATCTGCACGCGGATGCCGAGCGTGTTCAACAGCGGGATCAATTCGGTGTGGCGGCCGATTTCCGGTGCCAGGGTCAGTACGCGGATCGGCGCCAGGGCGTGCAGGCGTTGCACGGACTCGAAGGTGGCTTCGACGGTCAGCGGCGGCTGCGCGCCGAGGCGCTGCGGGCTGATGAAGGGGCCTTCCAGGTGCACGCCGAGTATCTGCGCCGCGTCCGGGTCGGGCTCGGCGATGGCCGTGGCCAGGCCGCGCAGCGCGTGGACGATGTCGGCCTCGGCGGCGGTCATCGTGGTGCCTAGCAGGGCGGTGGTGCCGTGGCGCACGTGCGTACGCGCGATGGTGCGCGCGGCGTCGCCGCCTTGCATCAGGTCGACGCCCGCGGCGCCGTGCACGTGCAGGTCGATGAAGCCGGGCAGGACGATGGCTTCGTCGCCGCCGATGCCGTCGATCGCACCTGCTTCGACACCAGCCTCTTCGATCGCACGGATCTTATGGTCGAAGCTGATGCGTCCGCGGCGCCAACCCTCGGGGGTCAGGATGCGGCCTTGCAGGCGGTGCAGTTCGGTCACGGTTGCGGCTCGGCGATGATCAATTCGATGCCCAGTTGCTGCAGGCCTTCGCGGTAGCGGTCGTCGATGCCGGCGTCGGTGATGATGGCGTGGACCTGGTTGAGATGAGCGATGCGGTGCAGGCTGACGCGGCCGAACTTGGAGGCGTCGGTCAGCACCACGATGCGGCGCGCACGCTCGACCATGCGATGGTTGAGGCGCGCTTCGGCTTCATCGTGGGTGGTCAGGCCGAACTGCAGGTCCAGGCCGTCCACGCCGAGGAACAAGGTGTCGAAGCTGTAGGCGGTGAGGCTGGCCTCGGCCTGGCTGCCCTGCAGCGACAGCGATTGCTTGCGCAGCAGGCCGCCGGTGAGCAGCACGTCCACGCCGGGGGCGTTGGCCAGTTCCCAGGCGATGTTCAGGCCGTTGGTCATCACCGTGACGTCGCGATGGCCGCGCAGGTGGCGGGCCAGGGTCATGGTGGTCGAGCCGGAGTCGATGATGATGTTGTCGCCGGCCTGCACCAACTGCGCGGCGCGCGCGCCGATGGATTCCTTCAGCGGCAGGTTCAGCGCGTCCTTCTCGTGGATGTCCTGTTCCTGCGGCGGCGTGCGCACCAGATTGGCGCCGCCGTGGGTGCGGGTGGCCAGGCCCTGCGATTCGATATGGCTGAGGTCGGCGCGGATGGTCACGGCCGACACGTCGAA
>Ga0307406_10001269_pt1 | contig 14134 bp, 11 predicted proteins | sample 322Cmetagenome_3_FD_203706 | JGI IMG/M metagenome (GOLD analysis project Ga0307406, IMG submission 203706) | Maize rhizosphere microbial communities from greenhouse at UC Davis, California, United States - 322HYB-C-2 | ecosystem: Host-associated > Plants > Roots > Rhizosphere > Soil | place... | reverse complement strand
CGCGTGTCGATCCAGCGCGTGGCCAAGCTGTTCGAGGAGATCCCGCAGGAGACCATCTCGGCCGTGCAGGAGCCGGCGCGCGACTGGGACAGCGTGCGTTTCGAGCAGGTCAGCTACCGCCACGGCATCAAGGACGACAAGGACGACGGCTTCCGGGTCGGCCCGCTCGACCTGGAGTTCCGCAAGGGCGAGATCAGCTTCATCGTCGGCGGCAACGGCTCGGGCAAGTCGACCCTGAGCAAGCTGCTGACCCTGCACTACCGCGCGGTCGGCGGCATCATCCGCTTCGGCGAGCACGCCGTCAGCGACGATTCGATCGGCACCTACCGGCAGTCGGTCAGCGCGATCTATTCCGACTATCACCTGTTCGACCAGATCCTCGGCGCCGACGACGACCAGCTCAAGGCGACCGTCGACCACTACCTCAAGGCCCTGCACCTGGACCGCAAGGTCAGCTACCGCGACGGCCGCTTCTCCACCCTCGCCCTGTCCGACGGCCAGCGCCGGCGCATGGCCCTGCTGGCCTCGATCATCGACGACAAGCAACTGTATCTGTTCGACGAATGGGCCGCCGACCAGGACCCGACCTTCAAGGCCGTGTTCTATCACGAGATCCTTCCGGCGCTGAAGGCGCGCGGCAAGGCGATCGTCGCGATCACCCACGACGACCGCTATTTCGATGTCGCCGACCAGTTGATCGTGATGGAGGAAGGCCGCGTCGCGCGGGTCGAGCGTCGCGAGACGCGCGCGGTGCAGGAACTCCCGTCGCCGCGCGCGCAAGCTTTCGTCATGGCCGGCTGACAGGCGCCGCCGCGGCCGATTTCGCCTCGCCGCTGTTAACCTCGCCGGTCTTCGCATCGCCCTCGGCCTCGCGCCGCTGGGTGTCGGCGATCAGCACTTCGCGCGCGGTGCGGCGCACCGCTTCGGGATCGGCCTTGCGCAGATCGGCGTCGGCGGCCAGGCCGAGCTTCGTCGCCACCTCGGCGGTGACGCGCTTGTTGGCGTAGGGATGCGGGTGATCGGGTTCGTCGTCCTGGCTGCGATAGAAACGGTCGAGCAGTTTCTCGCGGGTGGTATCGGCCTGGGCCAGTTCGACCAGCTTGGCGCGGTACTCCAGGGTCCAGGCCGGCATCTCCGGCCAGCGCTTCATGTCGGCGAAATGCTGGGCCTCGTGGCCGAGGAAGCTGACCCGGAAGTCTTCGCCCTTCATGTCGCCGTAGGAACTGCGCACTGCGTACAGGCCCTCGGGCTTGGCCCAACCGGCCGCGCCGGTGCGCTCGCATGAGGTGTAGTGGCCCCAGCCGCGGCTGACCCAACCGTCCATCACGAACACCTTCACCGGCTGCCGCTCGCCGCTCGGCAGGTCGACGGTGTAAGCCCGCTCCTCCTGCCGGCCCCACAGCATCAGGTCGTACAGCGGCGGCGTGCGGCCCTGCAGCGGATGAAAGCCGCGCTTGCGCAGTTCGACGTCGATGCGCTCGTTCAAACCTTCGAAAGCTTCTTCGGTCGGTGCCGGCGCGGGCTCGCCGATCAGCGCGGCCAGATCCGTCTTCAAGCGCGCCTCTTCGGCCGGACGCACCGCCGGGTCGCGCAACGCCTTCCACCAATAGCGCTGATACACCTCCAGCACGCTGCGCGCGAACGGATCGGCGACGGTGCCGGCCAGGTACGGCGGCGTGCTGCGGTCGTGACGGCTGAGCATGCAGGCGCGGAACGCGGCGTCCTTGGCGTTGAACTCCTCCAGCGGCGCCGCCTTCAAAGTGCTCAGCGCGGTCGGCGTGTCGGCGCGCAGCGACGCGCCGAGCGCATCGTTGACCGCCTTGGCCGCGACCGGGCCGCTGGCGGGGACCGTCGTCGATGCGCCGCTCGCCGCCCAGGCAAGCAGGACTGGCAAGGCCGTGACAGCGGCAAGTCGGGTGAGGTTCATGGCGTGGCTCCTGGTGCGCCGGCGGCGCGTTGGAGACATTAAGCCGCGATGGCCAGGGGCCGGTCTTGTACGCAATTGATCTGTTGCCGGAGCCGGCCGCGGATCTGTTCGCGCAGCCGCGCCGGCGTGCAGCCGGCATGGGCGACGACGATGCGGTGCAGATGGCTCTGGTCGCTGAAGCCGGCGGCGGCGGCGACTTCGGCCAGTGATGCATTGCCGGCCATCAACTGCAACGCATGGCGCCAGCGCGCTTCGCGCCGCAGCGCCTGCGGCGACATGCCGTAGGTGCGGGTCAAGGCGCGGCTGGCGTGCTCGGCGGAAACGCCCAGGCGACGCGCCAGGGTGCCGATCTCGTCGTCGCATTCGGCCATCGTGCGCAGCAGCTCGCCTTGCCAATCGGATACGACCGCGGCCGTCTGCGGCGTTGCGCAGGCCAGCAGTTCCGACAGGCGCTGCGGACAACGCGCGAACACTTCCTGGGCTTCGCGCAGGTCGTGCACCAGCCAGGCGCTGGCGGCGAAGACGAAGCGATCGTTCGGCAATTCGATATTGATCGCGCTCGCGCCGAGGCGGCCGAAACGATCGCCGTGGGCGTGATACGGCGGATGCAGCACCAAGGTGCCCGGGCGGCACGGCAAGGGGCCGTCGAGACTGGATTCGGTGTAGTCGCCGTCCAGCACCAGCGCCGCGTACGGCGCGTGGTGGCGGTGCGTCGCCAGGATCGCGCCGCGATCGTGGCGGGTGCGATAGGCGAGCCCGGAGCTCACTTGCCCGAACCTGCCTTGGCCGGGTCGCGCGCGCGGCGCAGGTAATCGGCCAGACCGCCGAGTTGCAGCCCCTGCACCTTGTCGACCAAGGCGGCGAACTTGCTGAGGTCGTCGGGCGTGTAACCGCCGGCGCGGTAATGCAGGGCGATGCGGGTGCCGCCGTCGTTGACCGGGCTCAGGCGGAACTCCATCGCCCCACCCAGGCCCATGCCCTGCAGCGGCCCTAGGCCGCCGAGCAGGCGCAAGGTCTTGCCGGGGTCGACGAAGCTGACCGTCATGTGCTGGGCTTGTTGTTGGCCGTTGCGGCCGATCTCGCAGAAGCAGCCGCCGGCGCGGGCGTCGATCGACAGGGTCGATTCGGCGCCCCACCAGGTGTGGTCCTTGGGCCACCAGCGGTCGACGTCTTCGACCAGGGCCTTCCATGCGGTGGCCTGGTCGACCGGGACGACCTGCTCGTTCTCGATGGTGAACCCGTTCGGCGCCGCGTCCTTGACCGCGGCCGCGGCGTGGCCGGCGCCAAGCAAGGCCAACCCCAGCGCCCCGACCCATCCGAGCCGGCTCAGTCCGATTCGGCCCGGTCCGCTCCGTTCCGATCCGCTCCGCTCCGATCCGATCCTGCGCATCGCCGCTCTCCCCTCGCCGGCCGCGCCGGCGTTCGAGGGGATTAGGAACCGCCGCCTACGCTCCGCGCAAGCGACGGAAGTTGGGGTCCGGCGGCGACGCCAGGCGCCCCTCAGCCGTCCAGTTCGGCCCAGCGCGCATAGGCCGCGTCGAGCGTGGCCTGGGCCTCGGCGAGGGTCGCGTTGTGGGCGTTGATCGCGGCGGCGTCGCGTTGGTAGAAGGACGGCTGGTTCATCTGCGCGGTGAGTTCGGCCAAACGCGTTTCCAAGGCCTCGATCTTCGCCGGCAGTTGCTCGAGTTCGCGCGCGTCCTTGTAGCTCAGCTTGCGCTTGGCGACGACCGGCGCGGCCGCTTCGGCGTCCGGCTTCGGGGCCGCGGTCTTGTTGGCGACGCTCCTGGCCACGGCGTTGGCGCGCTGACGCACCCAGTCGCTGTAGCCGCCGACGTATTCGCCGACCCGGCCTTCGCCTTCCATGACCAGGGTCGAGGTCACCACGTTATCGAGGAAGTCGCGGTCGTGGCTGACCAGCAGCAAGGTGCCGGTGTAGTCGCCGAGCAGTTCTTCCAGCAGCTCCAGGGTCTCGACGTCGAGGTCGTTGGTCGGTTCGTCCATCACCAGCAGGTTGGACGGCTGCGCGAACAGCTTGGCCAGCAGCAGGCGATTGCGCTCGCCGCCGGACAATCGGGTGATCGGCGCGCGCGCGCGCTCGGGGGTGAACAGGAAGTCCTGCAGGTAACCAATGATGTGCTTCTGCTTGCCGCCGACTTCGACGTACTCGCGGCCCTCGGCGACGTTCTCGATCGCATTCCAGTCCTCGCGCAGGGTCGCGCGGTACTGGTCGAAATACGCGACCTGCAGCTTGCTGCCTTCGCGCACTTCGCCGGCGCTCGGCTTGAGGTCGCCGAGCAAGGTCTTGAGCAGGGTGGTCTTGCCGCTGCCGTTGGGGCCGATCAGGCCGATGCGGTCGCCGCGGAAGATCGTCGTCGACAGATTGCTCAGCAAGGGCTTGCCGCCGTAGTCGAAGCTGACGTCCTTGGCCTCGATGACCTTGCGCCCCGAGGACTCGGCCTGGGCGAAGTCCATGCGCACGTTGCCGACGGTGTCGCGGCGCGCCTGGCGTTCGTTGCGCATCGCCTTGAGCCGGCGCACGCGGCCTTCGTCGCGGGTGCGGCGGGCCTTGATGCCCTGGCGGATCCACACTTCTTCCTGCGCCAGCAGCTTGTCGAAGCGGGCGTTTTCCTGGGCCTCGGCGTTCAGGCGCTCTTCGCGGCGGCGCACGTAGTTGTCCCAGTCGCCGGGCCAGCTGGTGACCTGGCCGCGGTCGATCTCGACGATGCGGGTGGCGAGCGAACGCAGGAAGCGGCGGTCGTGGGTGACGAACAGCAGCGCGCCCTGCCAGGACTTGAGGAATTGTTCGAGCCAGTCGATGGCTTCGATGTCGAGGTGGTTGGTCGGTTCGTCGAGCAGCAGCAGGTCGGGCGCCGAGACCAGCGCGCGCGCCAGCAGCACGCGCCGCTTCATGCCGCCGGACAGGCCCGAGAACGCGGCTTCGCCGTCCAGGCCGAGGCGGTCGAGGGTTTCGGTGACGCGCTGATCCAGGCCCCAGCCGTTGGCGGCCTCGATCTTGGTCTGCACGTCGGCCAGGGCGTCGCCGTCGAAGGGTTCGGCGTGGCTGAGGTGATGGTATTCGGCCAGCCAGTGGCCGAGCTCGCCGAGGCCGTCGGCGACCACGTCGAACACCGTGCCGCTGGCGCCGGGCGGCACTTCCTGTTCGAGCCGGGCGATGCGCACGCCGGATTCGCGGCGGATTTCGCCGTCGTCGGCCTGCAGTTCGCCGGCCAGCAGTTTCATGAGAGTGGACTTGCCCGCGCCGTTGCGACCGATCAGGGCGATGCGTTCGCCCGCTTCGATGGACAGTTCGACGTTTTCGAGCAGGAGCGGGCCGCCGACGCTGTAGTCGGCGTTCTGTACGGTAATCAGGGGCATCCGACCATTCTACCGGGCGCGGCGCGCCAATCGGCAGGTCAAGTCGGGCGGCCGGGGCTGGCCGGCGGCCCCGGGGTTCAGCCGCAAGGCCGCGCCAACGGCGGCTGGCCGACGCAGGCGCCGACCCGCCGGGCGGCGCATACTTGGCCACGGGCGCCCGCCATCCGCTGCGACGCGCCGCCATCGAACGAGGAAGAGATCATGAGCAAGGGAATGGACCGCAAGAAGGAAACCAAGAAGAAACCGGCCAAGACCATGAAGGAAAAGCGCGCCGAAAAGAACGAAAAGAAGACCACCAAGGGCTTCGCCCCGGTCTGAGCGACCGGCCCGGCGACTGCGGCGCCGCCGCGGCGCCGGCCGTCATCGGGCCACGGCCGCCGCGCGATGCGAGTCGTCGGCGCGGCGCAGCCGGGCGGCCCGGAAGCGACGGCGGCCAGCGCCGTCGGCGACACCGTCTCGCCCTCGCCAGTCCGCCCTCGCCAGCCTGCCGCCGCGCTTAGGTGCGCGCGAGCAAGGGAAACCGGTGCGGCCCCGCCGGCAAGACCAGATTCCGCACGAACAGATCGGCATCGGCCTCCGCCGCGACCGCACGGGCCTGCGGCCACAGCCGTTCCGGGGTGAAGCCGAAACGCAGCGTGTGGACCGGCTGCGCGATCAAATGCGGCAGCGCCGCCGACAGATCCAACGGCCGGGTCGCGAACACGTCTTCGATCGTCAGTACGCCGTCCTCGACCTCGGCGAACACCCAGGTGTCGTCGTCGAGCCGGTGCACAGGGCTGGCGTAGCCGTTGGCGGCATACCAGGTCGCAATGCGGCCGTAATCGCGCGCGGCGAAGCGTGCGCTGACCGGCGACGCCGCGGCCGCCGAACGCAGGAAGGCTTCGCGGATTTCGCCGTCGGCAAGGTCGAGGGCGGCGGCGCGAACGATGCGGCCCTCGTCCGCCGGCTCGGCCTGCAGCTCGGCTTCGAACAGTGTTTGCGCCGCCGGCGCGAAGCCGAAGCGCGGGTAGAACTCGAGCACGCTGTCGTTGGCGAACAAGAACACCGGCGCCTGCCCGCAATACGCCAGCGCGGCCTGCATCGCCCTGCGCGCCAGCCCCTGCCCGCGCGCCTGCGGCAGGCAGCCGACGGCGCCGAGCTGATAACCCACGAGCTCGCGCCCCTCGACCAGCAAGCGCATGCGCGACACCGAGGCGTTGGCGAACACGCGGCCGTCGTCGCCGACGATGCAGAACGCGCGGTAGTCCTCGCCCCACTGCCGCCATTCGCACCACCGGCGGAAATCGGCCTGGCGGAAGACCTGCGCGACGTAATCGCAATACGCGCCATGCCATGCGGCATCGTCGCGGTCGACGACACGGAGTTCGAGAATCGGGTTCATGGCAGCGGATTCTGCGGCAAAGCCCACGGGTTCGCGATGCCCGCTCAGGAACTACGCGCTCATGAGCTGCACGACAGCATCGAGCAACCGGCGCGGTCGCGGGCCCATTCCGGGCGGCGCGCGGCATAGGCCTCGCGGCCCGGCTGGTCCTCGTACGGCCGGCGCAGCACCTCCAGCAGTTCGGCGATGCCCTGCAGGTCGCCCTGCCCGGCGCGGTCGATGGCCTGCTGGGCCAGATAATTGCGCAGCACGTAACGCGGGTTGGCGGCGTTCATGACGGCGATGCGCTGGTCCGCGGGCCAGGCGTCGGCGCGCGCGCGTTCGGCGTAAGCCGCCAGCCAGGCACGCAAGGCCGCCTCGCCTGTCGCGCCCAATTCGGCGTCGTAATAGGCCTCGGCGAAAGCCTGCGATTCCGGCTGCGTCTGCGCGATATCGATCGAAGCCAGGGCGCGGAAGAAGATCGTCATGTCGACCTGATGCCGGTGCAGCCACTCGCGCAGTTGCTGCATCAGCTCGACATCGCCGTCGCCGCATTCGCGCAGGCCGAGCTTGCGCGCGATGCTGTCGCGTTCGGCGAGGTTGTAAGCGTCGACATAACGGCGCAGGCCGTCCTGCAAGGCCTCGACCGGCAGCAACAGCGACAAAGCCCCGGCCAGGCGGCTGAGGTTCCAGTACGCCACCTGCGGCTGCTGGCCGTAACGGTAGCGGCGCTGGCCGGCGTCGGTGGTGTTGGGGGTCCAATCCGGGTCGTAATCGTCGATCCAGCCGTAGGGGCCGTAGTCGATGGTCAGGCCGAGAATCGAAAGATTGTCGGTGTTCATCACGCCATGGACGAAGCCGACCCGCATCCAGTGCGCCATCGTCGCCGCCGTACGTTCGCAGACTTCGCCGAACCAGGCGCCGTACAGGGCTTCGCCCTCGCCGCCCAGGTGGGGGAAATCGCGGGCGATGCAGAAGTCGACCAACTGCCGCAGCAGTTCGGTCTCGCCGCGCGAGGCCGGCAGCTCGAAATTGCCGAAGCGAATGAACGACGGCGCGACCCGGCACACGACCGCGCCGGGCTCGGCCTGCGGATGGCCGTCGTAGAACATGTCGCGCACTACGTCCTCGCCGGTGCCGACCAGGCTCAGCGCGCGCGTGGTCGGCACGCCGAGGTGGTGCATGGCCTCGCTGCACAGGAATTCGCGCACCGACGAACGCAGCACCGCGCGGCCGTCGGCGGTGCGCGAGTACGGCGTCGGGCCGGCGCCCTTGAGCTGCAGTTCCCAGCGCTCGCCGGCGGCGTTGACGACTTCGCCGAGCGAAATCGCGCGGCCGTCGCCGAGCTGCCCGGCCCAATGGCCGAACTGATGGCCGCCGTAATTGGCCGCATACGGCTGCATGCCGTCGAGCAAGGCATTGCCGCCGAACACCTCGGCGAAGGCCTGGCTGGCGACCTCGTCTTCGCTGAAACCCAGGCGTTCGGCCATCTCCGCCGACCAGGCCAACAACCGCGGCGCCGCCACCGGGGTCGGGTCGACCCGCGAATACAGTGCGCCATGCACCTGGCGTATGCCCGGCGCGGTGTCGGGGTCGCCGGGAAGTTCGCGGACGAAGGCGTTGTCGAAGTGCGGCGAATGCATGCGGGGCTATGAGGCTCGAAAGGACGATGTTCGAAAGGGCAATGCTCGGAAGAAAGGCAGCGCCGGCGTCGCGGCGCGTTCCCAATCAGTGGGCCCGGACCGGGCCGAAACCAAGCCGCCGCGGGCGCGGCTCGGCAGTCAGCTCAGCAACGAGTACGGCCCGCCCTGCTCCAGGGCGCGCTGGTAGGCCGGCCGCGCCTGGATGCGTTCGACGAAGGCCTGCATGCACGGCCGTTCGCGATCCTTGGCCCGCGCGACCGCCGCCTCGACCGGGAAACTCATCTGGATGTCGGCGGCGGTGAAGCGATCGCCCGCGAACCACTCGTGCTTGCCCAATTCGCTTTCGATGTAGTCCAGATGCAGAGCCAGTTGCGGACCGACGAAGGCCGACACCGCTTTGTCGGCGATGCCGCGGGCGATGGGCTTGGCGAAGAACGGCATCGGCGCGCGGCGCAATTTGGAGAACACCAGGTTCAACAGCAAGGGCGGCATCGCCGAACCTTCGGCGTAATGCAGCCAGTAGCGATAACGCAGGCGTTCCTCGCCATCCAGCGGCTGCAGCGGCGGCGACAGGCGATGGCTGCTGTCGAAGCGCTCGCTCAGGGTCTCTATGATCGCGGCCGATTCGGCCAGCACCCGGCCGTCGAGCTCGACCACCGGCGACTTGCCGAGCGGATGAACCGCGCGCAGTTCCGGCGGCGCCAGCATGGTCTTGGCGTCGCGCTGGTAATGCACGATCTGGTACTGCAGTTCCAGCTCTTCGAGCAACCACAGCACGCGCTGCGAGCGCGAGTTATTGAGGTGATGGACCTTGATCATGCGCGGCGCCCCACTGAGATGGCCGCCAGGACCGCGGCGGAGACGAACATGGTAGCGGGCCGCGGGCGACGGCAGGCGACGCGGCGCACGGCTTGGCGCGACAATGCCGGATCGTTGCCGAAGCCGACCTCGCCTGCCTCATGACCGACACCCCCGCGCCGCAGATCTGGGTCGATGCCGATGCCTGCCCCGGCGTGATCAAGGAGATCCTGTTCCGCGCCGCCGACCGCGCCCGGGTGCAGGTGACCCTGGTCGCCAATCAGTGGCTGCGCACGCCGCCGTCGCCCTATATCCGCGCGATCCAGGTGCCCGGCGGCTTCGACGTCGCCGATGCGCAGATCGTCGAGCGCGTGGTCGCCGGCGACCTGGTGGTCACCCAGGACATCCCCCTGGCGGCGCTGGCCTTGGAAAAGCATGCGGTCGCGCTGAATCCGCGCGGCGAGCTGTACACCGCGGACAACATCGCCGAACGCCTGTCGATGCGCAATTTCATGGACGAGTTGCGCGGCGCCGGCGTGCAGACCGGCGGCCCGGCGGTGTTTCATGCGCGCGACCGCCAGGCCTTCGCCGCGCAACTCGACCGCTGGCTGGCGCAACGGCCGCGCTGAACCTTCGATTCAATCGCGCGCCGCAGCGATGCGCGCGCTCGCGGCCACCGCGACCAGCGCCGCCCCCAGCAGCACGAACGCCACCGGCAAGCTGCTGAACTTGGCGACCCAGCCGATCGCGGCCGGCCCGACCAGGATGCCGGCATAACCCAGCGTACTGACCGCGGAGATCGCCGGACCGGCCGGCATCGCCGTCTGCCGGCCTGCGGCGCTGAACAGGATCGGCACGATGTTGGAGGCGCCGAAACCGACCAGGGCGAAACCCAGCAAGGTCGGCAAGGCGCCCGGCGCCAGCGCCGCCAAGGCGAAACCCGCAGCGGCGCAGGCACCGCCGGCCGCCAACACAGGACGCGGGCCGAAACGGTGGACGATGCGGTCGCCGCTGAAACGCCCGATGGTCATCGCCAAGGCGAACACGGCGTAGCCGATGCCGGCCACGCTGGCCGCGACGCCGCGCTGCGACACCAGCAGCAAGGCGCTCCAGTCGAGCATCGCGCCCTCGGCCAGGAACACGATGAAACACAAGGCGCCGATCAGAATCACCACGCCGTGCGGCAGCGCGAACATCGAGCCGCCGCCGTGGCTGTCGTCGCCATAGCGCAACAGGCCGCGACTGCCGGCCAACATCAACAGAGCCAAGATCACCGCGACGCTCATCGCCGCGATCGCAGGCGCCGCCTGCAGCCACAGCAGCACGCTGACCAGACCCGCGCCGGCGATGCCGCCGACGCTGAAAAAGCCGTGGAAACCCGACATCAGCGCGCGACCGCTGGCCTTCTCGACGATCACCGCCTGAATGTTGATGGCGACGTCGATGGTGCCGATGGCGGCGCCGAACACGAACAGGGTCAGGGCCATCGCCGGCACGCCGGAGAAATGCGTGAGCAAGGGCAAGGCCGCGCAGACCACGGCGCTGGCGAACAGGATCACCCGGCGGCAGCCATAACGCGCGGCGATGGCGCCGGTCAGCGGCATGGTCACCAGCGAGCCGGCGCCCAGCGCGAGCAACAGCAGCCCGAGCATGCCCTCGTCGATGCCGGTGCGCGCCTTCGCGTACGGCACCAACGGCGCCCAGGCCGCCATCGCCAGGCCGGCGATGAAGAAGGCGATGCGGGTCGACAGGCGCTCGCTCGCGCCGATCGGCGCGTCGGCACGCGCGGCATCCGTCGCTGCAGTGGCACCGGCGTTTTCGCGCTCGCCCGCGGCGCTTGCCTCGTTGTCCGCCGCAACGGCGGCAGGATCGAGTTCGGTCATGATCGTTCTCGGTTCGATGGCGGCGTGTCGCCGCGACAGGACGATGCGGAAGGCATCGGCGCCCAGGCTGCTGGTCATGCGCCGCTCTAATCGGCAGGTTCGGCGCGCAGCACGCGCGCGGCATCGGTCGGTGGGTCGGCGCGCAGCATGCGCGCGGCATCAGTCGGTGGTTCGGCGCGCAGCACGCGCGCGCCGAGTCGAGCGAAGGCTTCTGCTTCGGCGGCATCGCCGCCGTGCTCGATCACCAGGGCCCGCACGCCCTCGGCCGGCCACACCGTATACGGCGCGGCGGTGCCGAGCTTGTCGTCGGTGGCCACCGCCACCACCGCGCGGCTCGCGGCGGCGACTGCGCGCTTGAACTGCGCATCCTCGTAGTCGATCGCGCTGATGCCGGCCTGTGCATCGGCGCCGCAGACGCCGACGAAGTACAGATCGCTGACGATCGCCGCGGCGTCGCGGATCGCGCCGCTGCCCAGGCTGGCGCCGACGTGCGGATCGACGCGGCCGCCGATCACGATCAGCTCGATGTCGTCGCGTTGCGCGAGCAGGGCCGCGATCGCCGGCGCATTGGTCGCCACGGTCAGGTCGAAATCGCGCGGCAAGACCTCGGCGATGGCGATGTTGGTCGAGCCGGCATCGAGGAACAGCAACTGCCCGCGTTCGACCAAGGCCAGCGCGGCGCGCGCGAGCGCCGCCTTGCGCGTCGGCGCCTGGGTCCGGCGCTGCGCCAGCGAACCGTGATCGGGCGCCATCGGCAAGGCCCCGCCATAGACCCGCCGGCATTGCCCGGCCGCGGCCATCTCGCGCAGGTCGCGGCGGATGGTGTCGTGGGAGACCTCGAGTTCGCGGGCCAGATCGACCGCGATCACCCGGCCTTCGGCCAGCAAGCGCTCCAGGATCAGGCGATGACGCTGTTGCGGCAGCAATTCCTCGGCGGACATATCGACTCAATCGTTAATGATTGGGCTCAATTGTGCACAAACGTGCATACGAAGCAAGCCGGAACGACGCGCCGCCCGCAAAGGACCGATCCGGCACAGCCAACCCCAGAGCGAGCCGGAAGATCGTCGAAACCCACCCGACCGCCCTTGCCGGCCGCCCGCACCTGTACCCAGGATGCCCGCCGATCCTGCGACCGAGCCGTAGCTCCACACTCATAGGAGTAAACTGGTGGGTCTTCCGACCGGCATCGCCGGCGCTGCTGAGCCTCGTTATGAGCGCCGACCTGACCAATACCTCCCCCGATACCCCGAAATTCACCGACCTCGCCCTGTCCGAGCCGCTGCTGCGCGCGCTCAAGGACGTCGGCTACGAGTCGCCCTCGCCGATCCAGGCCGCCACCATCCCGCCGCTGCTCGAAGGCCGCGACGTGCTCGGCCAGGCCCAGACCGGCACCGGCAAGACCGCGGCGTTCGCGCTGCCGATCCTGGCCCAGATCGATCCCAAGCAGTTCAAGCCGCAGGCACTGGTGCTGGCGCCGACCCGCGAGCTGGCGATCCAGGTCGCCGAGGCCTTCCAGAAATACGCCGTGCACCTGCCTGGCTTCCACGTACTGCCGATCTACGGCGGCCAGAGCTATTACCCGCAGTTGCAGGCGCTCAAGCGCGGCGTGCACGTCGTGGTCGGTACGCCCGGCCGCGTCATCGACCACCTCGACCGCGGCACCCTGGACCTGTCCGAGCTACGTTGCCTGGTGCTCGACGAAGCCGACGAAATGCTGCGCATGGGCTTCATCGACGACGTCGAGAACGTCCTCAAGAAGACCCCGGAATCGCGCCAGGTCGCACTGTTCTCGGCGACCATGCCCAGCCAGATCAAGCGCATCGCCCAGACCTATCTGAAAGAGCCGGTCGAGATCGCGATCAAGTCGACCACGACCACCGCCGCCAACATCCGCCAGCGCTATTGGTCGGTCAGCGGCGTGCACAAGCTCGACGCGCTGACCCGCATCCTCGAGGCCGAACCCTACGACGCGATGATCGTGTTCTCGCGCACCAAGCTCGGCACCGAAGAGCTGGCCGAGAAGTTGTGCGCACGCGGCCTGTCGGCCGCTGCGATCAACGGCGACGTGCAGCAGGCGCAGCGCGAGAAGACCATCCAGAACCTCAAGGACGGCAAGATCGACGTGCTGGTCGCCACCGACGTCGCCGCGCGCGGCCTCGACGTGGACCGCATCAGCCACGTGCTGAACTACGACATCCCCTACGACACCGAAAGCTACGTCCACCGCATCGGCCGCACCGGCCGCGCCGGACGCAAGGGCGAGGCAATCCTGTTCGTGACCCCGCGCGAGCGCGGCATGCTGCGCGCGATCGAACGCGCCACGCGCCAGCCGATCGAGCCGATGGAGTTGCCGAGCGTCGAGACCGTCAACGAGCAGCGCGTCGCGCGCTTCCTCGGCCGCATCACCGAAGCCCTGGAAAGCGCCGACCTCGGCCTGTTCCGCGAAATGGTCGAACGCTACGAGCGCGAGAAGAACGTGCCGGCGGTCGAGATCGCCGCGGCGCTGGCCAAGGTGGTCCAGGGCGACAGCCCGCTGCTGCTGACCCCGCCTCCGGCGGCGCGTTACGAGCGCGAAGAACGCGACGGCCCGCGCGAACACCGCGGCGCGGCCACGCGCAAGTTCGTCGAGCGCGACAACGCCTCGAACTCCGGCGCGCACCGCAAGGAATACCGCCAGACCGACGCGCGTGCGCCGCGCGAAGGCGAGCGCGCTCCGGCCCCGCGTCGCGAAGACCGTCAGTACACCCCGCCGTCGGCGCGTCCGTCCAACAAGGCCGAATCGCTGTTCGACGACGAGGCGCCGGCACCGCGCGCCGAGCGCAGCCCGCGCGGCGCGCCCGAAGTCGGCATGGAAACCTTCCGCATCGAAGTCGGCCATGCCCATGGCGTCCAGCCCGGCAACATCGTCGGCGCGATCGCCAACGAAGCCGACCTGGAAAGCCGCTACATCGGCCGCATCGACATCCGCGACGACTACACCCTGATCGACCTGCCGGAAGGCATGCCGCGCGAACTGATGGAGCACCTGAAGAAGGTGCGCGTGGCCGGTCACCCGCTGCGCATCCAGCACGCCAGCCCCGGCGACACCTAAGGCGGCCGCAGCCGTCGTCCGGGCCCGGGCGGCCCGCGTGGTCCCGGCGGCCCC
>Ga0307406_10001265_pt1 | contig 14146 bp, 15 predicted proteins | sample 322Cmetagenome_3_FD_203706 | JGI IMG/M metagenome (GOLD analysis project Ga0307406, IMG submission 203706) | Maize rhizosphere microbial communities from greenhouse at UC Davis, California, United States - 322HYB-C-2 | ecosystem: Host-associated > Plants > Roots > Rhizosphere > Soil | place... | reverse complement strand
GTCCTATTGCACTTACTGCGGGGCGAAGATTGAACCAAGTTCAAAGTTTTGTTCCAACTGCGGAAAAGCCACTTCAATAGCTGCAGCTCAAGAAACAACAGCATCAGCAGCAGGAGGAGGAGGTGGAGGAATAGTAAAGGACATTGGCGGAGGAAGAGTAGCAGGAATAGCAGAAAAAAGAGCTTCGGCTGCATGGTATCTATTGCCTATTTTTCTTTGGTTTATAGGCGGGCTTATCATGTTCTTTGTGCTCAAAGACGAAGACAGAGGACGAGCGAAGGGTGGTCTTAAACTGGGAATAATACTGTCAGTAATAGGATTCGTACTCTGGATGCTGATTCTTGCGGCTATTGCAGCCACAGCTCCAGCAACATCATCGTTTTATTATCCTTAATAGAAGGGGCCGACTGTGCTTGACAAACCTATTAAGATAATAAACTCTGCCAGTCTCACAAGAAGATAATGATAGAGGGAGGGGTGACATATTTGTTAATCGATGGATTTGGTTCTACAATTCGCTTGCTGATAGGTCTCAGGAATCCACATCGACTATCAGGCATTTCCTACATGCCAAGGGATTCTCACTTGTTCTATCAAATTTTAGTTTTTTGCCAGATATGCTGCAGCAATGTCTTGTACCCAACTGTTTCTTTGTTGTCAAGACTATCTTGCTATCTGTCGTTGCAACCATTCAAAGCAATCAAGCTCCGCAAACAACCAATCAGATTCACAGACATCGTTGCTATTATTCAATAGAGTATTCCTTTGTAATATGATGGATTCTACCTTTTTCAATATCGTCATCGACAGACGGAATGACCTCTATCGGAAGCTGGAACGTTTTGTTCACTTCAGGCTTGTTATCTTGGTTGCTTTGCTCTTTTAGAAAAGTTATCCTTTCGTCAATTGTCTGTTGTAAAGTAAATATTTCCATATTTTATGTTTGGTTAAGCCAATCTCCAATTGGATGGTTAAAACCTGGCTAGCACCTTTAGGGGAGGGGGATATTTTATGATACTTCATCGTCGTGATTACATTTCAGCTTACTTGTTCTTGTTGTTGTTCTTGCAGTAGTGAGGATGATGATGTTGTTGTTGGTAGTAGTTGTGAGGATTGTGCTGGTGGTGCCTTTATCATACCATCCATTTGATTGTAGATGTCAAGAAACCTTAGACCTTTTTCAGTAGTCTTGTATACCTGAGCATTTACGTCATAATCAATCAAGTCATGTTGAGTTAGAAATATCAGATAATCTTTCATTTGTGCATGACTAAGAAATGCCTGATACATTATCTTAGTTTTTGTGGAAACCCCACCATTTGCAATCTTCAAAATGCTGCTGATTATGTCGGTTCTGCTTCTATTGAATTTCATGTCTCTCTCTTTCCTTTATGCTGCCAGAGATTATGTTATTAAATTGTATCCTAAGCAGAGTATCCAACTAGTGGTAACTATCGAATTATTCTCCTAATCTTTCTTAATCTTATATGTGCAACTGGCATACTGCATGGCACCTACGACTGCAGCTGGAGCGGATAGGGAACAAGGAGAAAACCGTTTGCAAAGTGAACTAAGCTCGCTTGGTGTAGATTGCAAAAGAAAGAATGAACTCAATGATAAGGAGGAATTAGAAGCACTTGCAACAGCTATAAAGGAAGTCTATTTTCAAGATTACAAGACTGCCTATGATGATGATGATGACATCCACAAAGAAATTGACAAATCACACTTTGGCCATCTCATTTAGATAGAGACACCTTAATACCATCATGTACAATTTCACTTGAAATGGAAGAAAGGGAATGGAAACCATTTCGTAATGCACTTGACAAGTCAGATAGAAAGAAGTTTGATGAGATGTTTGACACTCCTCGACTCTATATCTCTGCCTGCTCTAATTCTGTTCAGTTGGTGCCACTTCATCCTATTATTATTATTATTATTTCGATTCTGGTTCATCATTATAGAGAGCTGAAGGAATATATCAATCAGGTTGGACACATGGAGGCTAAAGTCAATAGGAGTAAGAATAAGGACTTGATAAAGAAGGAAGGAGAATATTATCTGTTGCTAAACGACAGTCAATAATACTACCAGAGTTCTAAAGTTCCTGCTAGGTTCAACAAAAAAGGAGAATGAAAGTTAATGAAATTTACATTCGAAATTTACATTCTTTCGGTCATGTGCCTAGATTGCTGTTTTTGTTGATTTCTTCCTCCATCACACCACTCATGTTGTTGTAGATTTCAAGAAACCGATAATCGAGCCGAAGAATTTATTATCATTTGGAAGTAGATTGGCCCTTGTGACGGAGTATTTATGGTACTTTTTGTGTTGTGTTCATTTTCTTGGGGATGGCATGACATGACAGCTAAAAGCAAGTAGCTTCTCAAGAATCAGCAGCCTTCTTTAGTACATAGGTTTGTAGTAATAACTTAGTTCTCAATATACGGATAAAAGTAACCTTGCCGAACTATTCTGAGATAGATAGACAGAGAGAAGGCTAAGGCGAAGGAGAAGGGGTAGAATAGAGACATTGGGCAAGAAGCTCAAAATTGTAATAGTCGTTGTCATAGGCGTCGTAGTAGTCCTGTTTATAGGTGTAGCAATTGTGCTGTCATTTGTAGCACCTGGCACCGTGCTTGAAGCGGACTCTAACAATAACATAACGGGAGTGACACAATTTTTTGTGCTAAAGGACGGCAGCCTTTACGACGTTCGTTTCAGTCTTGTAAATAAAGACAATGCTGCTGTCGCAAGCAACGCAAACGTAACTTTTGCAGCTAAAACAAAGTCAGGAGATGATGTCTTGTATAGCAGAAATTTTAGCATAAATTCACAAGATTTTCAAAGGTACCGGTTCGTCATCACTGGTTTTCCAATGGTAGCTTATGCTTGGCAACTCAATGCTACAGACCTTGATAAGTATCCATCAGGTGACTTTCCAACGGCATACCTCAATGTCACGTTACCCGATGGCAGGACGTTTAATGCGTCCACGTCGTATTCTGAGTAGAAAAATGAAGAGCGTGCGTGGCAGCAGCAGGAAGAGGGAGAGGAGGATGAGGGGGAAGAGACATACAGTTCTATACTGGAATACAAAACACCGTTTTTCTACCCTTACTTTCTACTTGTTATCCTGGTACAAGGAAAGAAGCAAAGACATCTCATGACCAAGCGCTTACGGAACGTGCAGTAACATACACTATCCTATTCCGTATCATTATCTTTACGATGTAAAATGCTATTACCGTTCGGCTCTGGTTCATCACACTAGAGAGAGACTGGAGGTCTCTCATGGAGGATGCCCGTAGCTTGAGAATCATCCATGTCTTTACTAGATGAGGAAGTAATAGAAGAGTCAAGTAATAGCGCAAAAACTAGTACCAACCATAACATTTCAAAACCTCTGAATTATAGACGTACAACAACCATAATCACGACTACATTGCAACTGCGTAGTAGCTTATGTAATAGATGTATCCTACTAATCCTAATTATTGATTAAGTCTCCTCAGTATTTTTATAATATTTTACGCATCCCCTAATTCGCTGAGAACATTATGTTAACTGACGAACAAGTGATGAGGACAAAGAAGAACGAGACAAAATGACATACAAGATTTCAAGATGCAGTATCTGTGGCCAATTTTTCCAGTCAAAGAAAGGTCTGAAAGAGCATAAGGACAGGAATCATAGAATAACAAATTCAAAAATGATGACTATAATGCCAGAAATAACAACCAAGCCTGCTGCCAAGAGCGATTATTATCAACATCAAAATCGCTGAAAGTTAACAATCTAGATGATTCAAAAAATGAAGAAAGAAGGAAGAATGGATATAGTTTCAGGGTCTTGCTTCATAGACTAGATTAAAGGGCCTCTGTGTTGCCCGACGAAATTTTGAAAAAAAGCCTGCTGATTTTACTATTTCTCTTATTCTTTCTTCACCTGCTTGCGCTCCCAGTGCAGGCCCATTTTCGTTTAAAGACGCAGGAACGCATACGATAGAAGATACGGAGTAGAATAGCCTTCCAAGCGGATTGAAATTTTCCCCGCTTTATAGCTCTATAACTAAGAAGAAAGAAGGGTGTGGGGTGGGGGCCAAGAGTGCCCTCTCCCATGACCTCACCCCACACCTATACTAGTGAAGGTATTTTTCCGCATCGGTGCACACACTGCATGTATTATGTATGGAACCAGAAGACATGCAGCGGCGCATTGCGGTTGGTTACCTAGTACTGCATATAGTCTAGTCAGTGCTTGAACTTTATGCATTACGAGGGGATTTTAGTAAAAAAGACAGTACAAGAACTTAGTGACAAAAATGAGCGTGGCTGATGATGATGATATCTTGCAAGACACTCGATTATACTGTGAAATAATTAATAAAAGCGTGGGGGGCCAGTTAGTGAGCCGTCGTCGCCCCCTCACACTTACGAAATGAACGTGGTTTCCTTTTGCATGGATACACCATACTGCACCCAACAAACAGACATACTTGCACACACACGGCGCATTGCAGCTTTTGCATATATCCTAATCAACATTTAGGCTTTAAATATTGGCGAGGGGTTTTAGAGTTAAATCTATTCTAATCTTTTCTATTGGTCCCCGACTGGAATTTGAGAACCCAATCTTTCAACCTCAGACATCAACTCTTCGATAGTTTCTTTTCTAGTATTGTTGCTGTTGTTGCTATTATTACAAGCCAGAGCATTAATAATATCTCGATACAACTTAGGGCACTGTTTTAGTAGAGTCGCCATTGACGTTGGCCGAATGAAGAACTTACCACCTAATTCTTGATATTCTGCAAGGTTTCTTTGAACTATGAGATGAGTTAAGCGATTCAATTTGCTTGGGTTTATGGGAAGTGGCTTAACCCTATGAATTTGACCTAGATACTGTTTTGCTGTCTCTTTTACTGCATCAAGGTTATTTCCATGAATATCAAAGGCATAAGGAATTACTATCCAAACTAACAAAAATGGCATCTCATTTGTTACAATTGGAGTATCTAAAATGAGGTCACATAACTCATTTACTGCTTCAAGTTGAACCCTACGCCAAGGCGCCTACAATTTTTAGAGTATATTTATGCAAAAAATTATTTTTCACGGCACGCCCACGAATAGTTGAGCTACAAGTATGGCTATTACTATTTTGCATCATAATACACAATAAGTTTAGTCAATCCTAGCTTTAGCTTTTTCTCAATCCTTTTTTTTAAATGATAAAAAATATGATGGAGCCAACAGATATTCACCCAAAGCTACCGTAAAGCTACCACTGTCAAACTATGGTATGGTAAATTGCGTAGAATCTATTAAAAAGAATATGCGTTTGTGTTGCTCGGCATATAATGAGGACCTTCAGTGTTATAGAGTTAGGTCTCGCTGTGACAATAATAGCACTAGCGGGAATTTCTGTGGTGACAGCAGCCTCCTTACTAGCTCAATCTGCAAGTGCTACTGACGTAACAATGAATAACACAACAGTAGGAGGAGGAGGAGAAGCTGTAAGCAGCACGATTACCAACAATTCAAATGCTCTCTTGGGGGACCTGTTCATGATTGTGGAGTTTGAAACGGCAAATGTCAATCCAATCAATGAAACATACATTGAGACATCAACTGTGAATAACGTAACAATAATGCCTCCAAACGCTACTACTGGTACGACTATAAATGCAACAGAGACAGTAAACGCCACGGTTAATATTTTACCTAACGGTCTTGCGTTTGATCACGGGCAAAGCCTTATTGTGACTGAGGGGGATGAAGGTGGCGCAGCAGAACAAGAGAATGCTACCACTACCTTTGTTGACATTAGTCGTATGAATCCTGATGGGACAGGAAGTGGAACTGGTGTTGTGTTTTTCAATACAAACTCTACTGGGCAATTGGCATTCCTTGACAACATGGTAGGAATAAATCAAGGTGAACTCTCTCCGGAGGGAGGCAACATTAGAATTTGGGAATGGAAGGGTGAAACGCTTCCATTTGAGACTGGTGGTGGTGCCCCTATTACTGGGAACCAGACTACCATGACCAGTGCGCTACAGGAAGAAGAAGCTGTAAGCAGCACGATTACCAACAATTCAAATGCTCTCTTGGGCCGTTTGTTCTCATATGGGGAAGGGGAGGGGGAAGACATAGAAACAAACGTGAACCCAATAAATGAAACATATATTGAAGTGTCGTATTCGGGCAACAGAATACTAATTCCTCCAAATGCTACGGGTCTCATAAACGCAACTGAGATAGGCAACTTCACAATCAATATTCAACCTAACGGACTTTCCATTAATCAAGGCCAAGCCGATATAATGACTGAGAGGGATGGTGGAGCAGAAGAAGAAGAAGAAGAAGAAAATGCAACTATCACCTTTGTTTTGCTCACTCGTACAAATCCTGATGGCTCAGGAAGTGGAACTGGTGTTACGTATTTTAGTACAAACTCTACTGGGCAACTAGCATTCCTTGACAACACGGTAGCAATAGCTCAAGTTGAATACTCTCCTGAGGAAGGCATCAACCGTTTTGCAGAGTGGGAATGGAAGGGTGAAACGCTTCCATTTGAGAATATGTTACCTCAAACATAAGGGTGGTAGCTCCTTATGGTGCTCTAGTGCCCCTGTTAGATGAGCGATTTCATTGTCTGCAGATAGCACTATGAGAGGCTTCCTTTCGTTATCTCCTGTGACCAGCTCCTGTGGGACTATAAAGATAAAACTCAGGGGTTTAGGTGGGCAAAGAGCATAACACGCATCGGCCTCGGATATTTGATAGCCACAATAACGTTCTTCTTAGGGCTTAGTCAGTATGTGCCTGATACAACTACTAGCACCAATACCACCAATACTATTACCTCCCCCATCATGAACGCCACTAATACCACCGATAGCATGAGCAATGGTAGCAATACTGCAACAGAATTGACGCAAGGTCAATCCAACTATAACCAAACAACCAAAGTTAATTGAGTATATCGCTAAAGCTCCTGATAGACGGCCGCACTATGTCTTTTAGTCTCACTCCTACAGAGAGGGCCTTTCTAGAAGGGTCTAGACAGTTCACAAATGCGCAAAAGCGATACATAAGATGCAGGATTAACAAGAAGCTCAAGTATTATAATATGGATTTAGAGGCGTTGCAGCGTCTGAGTGTGATTGCAGCAACGGTAAAGGAGCTAGCCTGGTTAGGATACCGCCGCAGTTTAGGCAAGGGATAATAGCTAATGAGAGAATAAGAAAAGAAGAGTGGGCCGGAAGGGATTCGAACCCTCGGTCCCCGCCATATCACGGCGGTATCTAGTATGACGAGTAAACAATATCATCTCCTTCGGTGATAGTGATGGGTAAAAAGAGCTAAATACGTCAAGAACTGTTGGCATCTGCATGACAAGACGCTTCAATGTAGCAATGATTAACTCAACAAACACCATAATAGGCTCAAGGTCATTATAGAAAAAGTTTGGCTACTACTGTTGTCTTAATCGCGATATTTACTATAATCCAAGGTTCAAACTATACACCTTAGGAAAAAGTAGCAAGAAGAAGGAGGAGGCCATAGCCAATGCAGCGTAATGATAATGGTGGAAAATTTGCGTTACTGACACGTCAAGAACTTGCATACCTTTCTGATGGCTTACCACAACTCACCAATGCGCAAAAATCAAAACTTAATTACAAAATGAAGAAGAAGATAGTGATTTTTGAAAAGGTGGAGTTACCGCTGATGATAAGGGCGGGATTAGAACTTGGGTCGGTTTCACTATCTGTAGAGAATGACAAAGACTGTCACTCCTTCGACCCGGGTTCGAAATTCGGTTTGGAGAAAAACCGAACGAACGTCCAGGCCCGGACGCTTCCAATTTTTACGGTTAGGTCAAGGATGGGCTACCCTTGTTATTTATCATTCCACAAACCGATGAACAGACTCCGCTTTCTGAATCTGAAGAAAAAGTTACGATATTGAGTCTATGGTTTCTTGATCTTTAACGACGATCTTACCAGTCTCAGCACATCTTCCATTGAGTTCTCCTGAGGCTTTGAGATTATTGCACCATGAAAATTATTATCTCTTCTGAAAGATAGTGCCAAGCCTCCTACCAAGATAGGAATCAAAAACTCTGAGCTTATCCTTTTTACCAGACGTTCTCCTGCCTTGAGATTATCTGGAAGCGTAATTGAAATCATTATGAGATCAGGCTCAGTATTCCTTATGAACGTGATAATTGAATCGGCAGGAATGGAAGGCGTGGCATTAAAGACTCTGTAGCCTCTGCTTTCCAAGATAGATTCTATTACAGATGCAGACAAACCATGTAACTCACCATCAGGAGAGCATAACAGGATCTTCTCGCGGTTATCTGATTTTGAAATTCTCTCGTTTATTGCAGCAACCAGACCATATGCGGTATTGGTACAAACGTGCTCTGTTGCGACATCAATTTCACTTTTTTCCCACTTCATGCCTATATCATACATGACTGGCTTGAGAATCTTGTCGTAAAATTCTTCCAAAGAAAGAACATTTCTTGATCCTTCATAAATTCTTGTAGCGCGATCTACATCTGCTGAAGCCAATAACAGGTAGAGTTTTTTTGAGAAATCTTCAATGAGTATTTTCTTCTTATTTAAGTCTCGAGGGCTATGTTCAGAAAGAAATGACAATATTTTTGGATCTTGTTGGTATTGCGTAGGTATATCTTCAAGCTCAACATCGGAGGACCTACCTAGGTACTTGATAGTTTGTTGCCTGGATGTCTTTCCATCAGCATTCCACTCGCTTTTCACCAGGTATGCATATTCTATGCCCTTCACTCTCTTGCTTCTGATATATACCAACTTGCTAAATAACGAATGATAATACTTCCATATATAACTCGTGCTAACTATTTCTACTAATGACTAACTGTAATAATACACAATATGAAACTTAGGTACCAGGACTGACGAATTTGTATGCAAAATAAATACATCACCAACACAAACTTCAACTATCTGGCTTCTCAAATTATCCCAAAATCCCTAACAGAACATTACATAGAGGCTCTAATTGCTAGGAATATCTAAAAGCCATGGACTAATAATGTTAGCACTATTGCGATATTATTAGCACTTTTATATCAAACCTTAATGACTAATACAACTGTATGAAAAAAGAGATGGTATTTGAGGTTAATGTTAACCTTGCAGAGAGTTATCTTTATGGCGTAGCTAAAGGAATCAATGGTACTTATGCGATTAATATCCAAGGTGGCAGGACAGGCATAGCGTTGCCAAAAGAATTGTTATATCCTGAGGGGGATTCGTATGTAGAAGCACTATTGAATATCAGAACTAACTCCGGGACTGTATCATTACGGTCAAGAGTGCAAGTTGGAAGGGATATGATAGGGATTTTTGATGATAGGCTCCTCGAAAAGCTAGCTCTCGAAGAGCCCCGAGCAATAGAGATCTTGCTTTTAGGAGATAGCGAAGTACTACGATAATTCAAGAAATCGTGGAACATTTGGAAGATGAAATCAATCTAAAGACATATTTCAGTTGCGGACGGTCGCCACAAACAGGCATGTAGCCAATTTTTAAATCTGCTGTATATATAGGGCAAGATGAAACTCATCTCAGGTACTTCACTATATAGTTGAGAGATACTAATCATGCGGTCTCTGCCTCGCTCGCGATTACATTTTGTGTTACATGGTCAACACGCCACATTTTCTGATGATTTAGGGCTGAACAAGAGAATAGATTCTATAAATCATGTTTCCTTGTATGTTTCCAACTCCATTCCACTTCATCACATGATAGTATGAAGGATGGAGTTCTTTCGTGAACCCTTGTGTACGACTTATTTTTTCGAATAGACATTGACCTATCAGCACTGTATTTGCCGATGCCAGTGCAGTCATCTTTGATACAATACTCAAGCTAAATCCTATCAAGTCGACATTGTTTCCAAAAGAAACCACCAAAGCATCGCCGTAATCGATCCCAAGCTTGATTGATATCCTTGGAATTCCTTTCTTAATAAGCTCTGAGTTGATAGAATTTTTCAGGGTCTTAACCAGGTCCTGACCGCATTCAATGGCATGTTTGCATGCCACATCATTGTCGCTGATAAAGATAGCTATTACTGCATCGCCTACGTACTTGAAGACCAATCCTTCATGTTTCTCAATTGCAAGGCTCATTTGTTCCCAGAACGATTTGATAACGAATTCTAATTCGGGGGTTGAAAGATACACAGTCATCTTCGTCGAGCCTACAATATCCACATAGAGAACAGCAATTCGTATCGTACTACCTGACAAGGGTTTCAAGAACGATGCACACCTATCAGTAAACTGCCCAACCTTTCTTACTTCTGTAATCTTGTCCACTTCATTCTCTACAAATTCTGAACTATACACATGTTAGTTGTTCAAGATCTTCTTTTTAAGCAGGTGCTAATGTATGAGCTAGTGCTAACATCAGAAGAACTTACGAGAGTAGGATTACAGGTGCCACAAGGGTTGTAACTTGGGTTTAGGCGGTGTAGTGTAAGAATAAGCTAAGGTAATTACTAAAGCGAGCTAGGAATCATTACAATCTCCTGCTAAGATAACGGATGAAGTTAATTGATGTAACTATTTCAGTCCCAATAGAATTTCCATTATAAACCATGCCCTCTAAACCTTCCCCTCTGTTTAATACTGCTTTGATGTAGTTATCTATAACGAAGTCTTCTGTATTTTCACATAACCAGCCCGAAATTGGAAAACCATTTAGTGTTCCCACGCAGTTTGTCCCTAGCGATATTATTTGTCCCTTCTGGAGAAATTCTAATTCTAGCATTTCCTCTCCAGATTCTTTTCTAAGTATGTTTTTGGCAACATTTCTTGCCTGTCTTACTGCAAACTGTGCTAATTGTGGAGACAACTTGCCATCATTATCTAGCGGAAAGGCAGAGATATCTCCAATAGCAAATACATTATCGAATACTCCGCCATCTGATCGTAAGACCTGGGAGTACTTGTTGACTATAATTCTGCCTGAGCCAATTCTTTTGGCTTCAGGAATTATAGTTAAATCCTGTCCTCCAATTCCTGCAGTCCAAACTGTCACGTTTGTTTGTAAGGTTTCCCCAGAGGACAAAGTGACGCTGTGGGGACCTATTTCTATTATCGGTTTCCCTCTTAATATTTCCAAATTCTTATTTTTTTCCAGCTTTCCTTTTACCATCTCAATAATTGTTGGATCCCAGCCAGGAAGTACTTCTTTCTGAGCTTCGATAAGTCTGATTCTGATCTTGTTATCATACTTTTCGGACAAAGCCCCTGCTAGACTGAGCCCTGTGGCACCTCCGCCTGCAATTGTCAGTATAGAACCTTGCGGCAGGCTCTTGATTATTCTATCTAACTTGATGCTATCATCTACGGATCTAAAAGATAGGGTGTTTTCTCTGGCTCCTTTTATTCCAAAGTATTTATTTTTTGCACCGATAGCAATTATCAAGTAATCATATTGTATGATCTGTACCATTCCAGACTCTGTCAAGACGATTTCGGCTTGTTTAGCAACAAGATCCACTTTTTCAGATTTGCCTTTAACAAAAATGACATCTTTTCCAAGAATACCTCGTATATCCAACGTTATGTCTCTAGGTTGTAATTCACCTGAAGCTACCCTGTGGATGTTTTGCAATAATTGAAGTTGTGGGCCGTCGCTTACCAATGTAACTTGAACATTTTTATTCTTACACAAATTAGACGCAGCAAATATTCCTGCGTACCCTCCACCGAAAATCAAAACTCTCATAAATCATGATAATACTATAGAGTATAAAAATATCGTGCCAAATTAACATAATAGTGCCTAACTTCTGATAATTGAAGATTAGCAATCATTTAATGATGCACTTGACATATATTTGAGATAGGTTTCATTATGAATATCCCTATTAATCTCAAAAGTCTAATCTAGAAAGAGACTGGTATTGATACATGATCCTAAAGGATGATTTAGATTCTAGCTAGTCAGAAAGCAGTACGATGTTGTCTCAATGTCATTGGCTTAAAGCCCTCCATTTGCTCTACAGCAAGGCTAGATTTGAATTTAAGCTCGTTGATGTTGGCGTATAGCTGCCATAAGTTTGTCATGTAGGAAAATTGTGATTATCATAACGATAGATAATGAAGCGTAGGCTCTCTGTGTTTTTTACTTGAGCTTGATAAATTGAGAATATGTAAAAATTACTCATTATCAAATCGATGCTTAAACCTTTTGTCATACCGTACGCGTTGTCTAGTAAATTCTTTCTTGTCCTGTCCAAGTATGTAAAGCCTGCTTGCAATCAAACCCATGATTGATCCGTATACCATATGGAATGCAAAAGCAGACCCTAATATCACATAATATAATCCACTAAAATGTGAAGCGATTAGAAGTATTTGGTAGTTGGGAGCAGAGAGAGCATATGCATCCAATCGAGCCTGAATGCCAAAAGTTGTCAATGGGAAGAATAAGACTACCCATAACGCTATTCCTACAATCATTCCCGTAAATAGTCCATTGTACAAGTTATATGGAGAGAGTTTTGGCCAAAACATTGCGAGTTGCCCGTAAATGTTTCCTGCAGTTAGTCCGGTGAGCAAGTGTAGGCCAAAACCAATGAATTGCGCACTTGTAACATCCTCAAAACCAAGCGAAATTCCTATCACTGTAAAGAATGTACCAACAGGAGTTTGAGAAACAATATCTATAATAGCCAACATTCCTGATATTGCCCACGCTGCAATAAATCCAGCAAAAGAACAATAAAGCAAGAAAGATTTGGAGTCCTTTAGTCTTCTTTCATGATACATAAGATGAACCTATTGATGCTAATATTTAAACTAGTGGTAATCCAGTTGTCTAGTGCTAATTTTATTCAATCCAAATACTTCTTCCTATGAATATAACCACATTACTTATCGGTATTGACCTTGATGCCCTTCATCCTATTAGAATAATCGTAATGAAACAGAGATAATGGTTTAATTTCTATTGCTACTTCATTCTCTGCTTTCCTTAATAGGAAGTCAGCTAATTGAGATTTCTCGTCTTTAAGGTATTTCTTGATAAGTATATGAAGGATCTCAGAACCTCTTGTTTCATTCAGTTTTGCACGTCCCCATCCCCTAACACCTCGATATGGCGGTAAATCGCCAGCTACTTCAAATCCACACTTGGAATTGTTAGACAAATATTTCAAAATCATGGCGTTTTTCTGGGTAGCACAAAAGAATTTTCCTTCCATATATGCATACCACAGTGATATGGTTATTGGCCAGTCAGCTATCGTTACGCATGCAAGTCTAATTGGAACGCATGTTCTGGTTAGAAAATCATTTACATTCATTTAAGCAATAGGGGAATAATTAAGAAGTTATAAAAATATCGGGATAACTAGTTAGCACTATGTACATCAGTTAGCCCTAGTTTATATACAAAGACGTATCAGTAACTGCATGAAAACACAACGACTTGCGTGGACGTTAGTAACTGGCACAGCAACAGTAACTGCTGTAGGGGCTTTTGTACCAGAACCTGCACTGGCACTAGGAAGTGTGGTATTAGGAGGAGCAGCACTCGTCTCAACTTTGCATGCGCGGGTTCAACTATCCAGACAGAGAATTAGCGAGAAGATGCTTGAACAGCTGAGATGAGGGGTTTCTTCTCCCGCTTCTTTCTTTGTATTTCATTTTTAGCAGATTACCACCCTCTGTTTGGGTTAGCTATAATGCTTATCAATATTTTACAGCAAAAAACTATCAATTCTAACTAATTCGTACATTGTGAGAGTTAGAAGAGGTAAAAAGCTTTTGTAGTATCAATCATTGACAAGTCAGGTATTATCAATTCTATCTACATTGCTAAACATATTTTGTATATCGTATTTGCAAAGAATCAATTATTGACCTAACTATTAAAGCGCTTCTCTCTTATGCTTTACCTCCACCATAATGCCAAAGTCAAATTTCTTTGTATCTGCAAAAAGGTCCTAAACAATAAATGATGATTAATGGTGCAAAGCGTGTGTTTCATAACCAAAACTTATTTGTCAGATGACACTTATTGATAATTCTTAATGATAGTCCTCATGGTAAGTAACAG
>Ga0307406_10001264_pt1 | contig 14150 bp, 19 predicted proteins | sample 322Cmetagenome_3_FD_203706 | JGI IMG/M metagenome (GOLD analysis project Ga0307406, IMG submission 203706) | Maize rhizosphere microbial communities from greenhouse at UC Davis, California, United States - 322HYB-C-2 | ecosystem: Host-associated > Plants > Roots > Rhizosphere > Soil | place... | reverse complement strand
GCAGCGTTAGGCGGCTAGCGCAACCGCGGAATCGACTCGCCGCTCTTTGCGGCCAGCCGCTCCTTCGTGCCGTCCTCGTCGATGCGCGCCCGGAGCCGCGTCGGCTGTCCCGACTTCGGATCCAGCAGCATCACGTTCGAGTGATGGACCGGCGCCGGCATCTCAATGATGCCGCTCTGCTCCTCCGCCCGACGCGCCTTGCGATGCTTCTTCACGATGTTGATCCCCTCGATCGTCACACGGCCGGTCTTGGAGAACACGCGCAGCACCTTCCCTTCCTTGCCCTTGTCCTCGCCGCGCAAGACGCGCACGGTGTCACCGCGCGTGACGGGCATCTTGACCCGTTCGACGTTGACCGCGTGCCGTGCTCGGTTCTTCGCGTTCGCGCGATTGGTCTTTCTGTATTTCAGTATCCGCATGTCAGATGACCTCCGGGGCCAGCGACACGATCTTCATGTACTTTTTGTCGCGCAGCTCACGAGCGACCGGGCCGAAGATGCGCGTCGCGCGCGGCTCGCCCTGGTCGTTGATGATCACCACGGCGTTCTCATCGAACTTGATGTAGCTGCCGTCCTTGCGGCGCGTCTCCTTCACCGTGCGCACGACCACCGCGCGCGCGACCTCCGACTTCTTCACCGTGCCGTTCGGCAGCGCGTCCTTGACCGCGACGATCACGAGATCGCCGAGTCCGGCATAGCGCCGCCGCGTTCCGCCAAGGACGCGGATCACGAGGGCGCGCTTCGCGCCCGAGTTGTCCGCCACCCTGACCATCGATTCCTGTTGGATCATGGGGTCACCCTCCTCACTGTCCTTAGCGAGCGCGCTCGACGATCTCGACCACGCGCCACCGCTTGTCCTTCGACAGCGGGCGGGTCTCCATGATGCGCACGGTGTCCCCGGTCTTGGCCGAGTTCTCCTCATCGTGCGCCTTCACCCGCTTCGTGCGGGTGACCATCTTGCCGTACACCGGGTGGGCTACGCGGCGATCGATCGCCACGACCACCGTCTTCTGCATCTTGTCGCTCACCACCGTCCCCGTGCGCACCTTGCGCGCGTTGCGCGCCGGGCGAGCTCCTGCGGACGTCGTGGGCTGCTGGTTCGTCGTCATGTCGGCCATGGTTGCTCTTGAGCCTAATCAGCGCCGCCTAACGGCGCGCGCGCGGACGCTTGCCGGTCCGGCGCGTCGTCGTCTCCGACGCCGCCAGCTCCCGCTCACGCTGTATCGTCTTGAGGCGCGCGATGTCGCGGCGGATCGTGCGCAGGCGCAGCGGATCCTCCAGCGTCTCGGTCGCCGAGCGGAACTTGAGGCGGAAGCGCTCCTCCTCCATCTCGCCGATCCGCGTGCGAATGTCCGCATCGGACATCTCGCGAATCTCCTCAGCTCTCATCGGTGTGCGCCTCCTCCTTCGCAATGAACTTCGTCTTGAGACCGATCTTCGCGGCCGCGAGCGCCATCGCCTTCTGGGCGATCTCGGGCGTCACGCCCTCGAGCTCGAACAGGACGCGACCGGGGCGGACGACGGCCACCCACCCCTCGGGCGACCCCTTGCCTTTGCCCATGCGCGTCTCGGCCGGCTTCTTCGTGATCGGTTTGTCGGGGAAGATGCGGATCCACACCTTCCCGCCTCGCTTGATGTGCCGCGTGAGCGCGACACGCGCCGCCTCGATCTGGCGGTTCGTCACCCAGCCGGGCTCCAGCGCCTGAAGCCCGTAGTGTCCGAACGAAATCTCGGCACCACGAGTGGCCAAACCTTTGGTTCGGCCTTTGAACATCTTTCGAAACTTTACTCGCTTTGGACTAAGCATTGGTCGTTAGGTGCTATCAGCCATCAGCCATCGGCCATCAGCTTGGCTATCAGTCTGTCAGCTGTCAGCCGGCTGATGGCTGACGGCTGATGGCTGATAGCTCAGGCGTCGCTAGACGCCTGTTGAGTAGGTCTTGCCACGCCTGTCTTCTACGATCTCGCCCTTGAAGATCCACACCTTCACCCCGATGGTGCCGAACGTGGTCTTCGCCGTGGACGTCGCGTAGTCGATGTCCGCGCGCAGCGTGTGCAGTGGCACACGGCCCTCGTGATAGCCTTCGACGCGCGCGATTTCGGCGCCGCCGAGTCGCCCGCCGGCCTTCACCTTGATGCCCTGCGCACCCATCCGCATCGCGCTCTGCACCGCGCGCTTCATAGCGCGGCGGAATGAAATGCGCTGCGAGAGCTGGTTGGCGATGTTGTCGGCGACGAGCTGCGAGTCGAGCTCCGGACGCTTGATCTCCTCGACGTTGATCCCGACTTCCTTGCCGGTCAGCTGCGCGAGCTCATCGCGGAGCTTGTCGACCTCGGCGCCCTTCTTCCCGATGACGACGCCCGGCCGGCCGGTGTGGATCGTGACTACCACCTTGCCTGGCTTGCGCTCGATCGTGATGTCGGAGATCGCCGCGTGACCGAGCCGCGCCTTGAGATACTTCCGTAGCAGCTCATCCTCGCGAAGAAGTGCCGGGAAGTCGCGGTTGGCGTACCAGCGCGACCGCCACTGCTTGGAGATGCCCAGGCGGAAACCGAGCGGATTGACCTTTTGTCCCATTAGCGTCCCCCCCCTTCCTTCTCCGCCACGATGATCTCGACGTGGCTGGTGCGCTTCTGAATCGGCGTCGCGCGACCCATCGCCGCCGGCATGAACCGCTTGAGCTTCGGCCCCTCGTTGATGATCGCGTGCTTCACGTAGAGCTGATCGACGTCGATCGACTCGTTCGCCTCACGCGCCTTGAATTCGGCGTTCGCGACGGCCGAGGTCAGGACCTTCGCGATCTGCCTCGCCGCGTGCTTCTTCGAGAATTTGAGCAGCGCGAGCGCCTCGTTCACGTCCTTGCCGCGAATCTGGTCGATCACCAGCCGCATCTTGTACGGTGACTGGCGCGTGCTGCGCTGAAATGCGCGTGCTTCGGCCATGGGTTACTTCCCTCCGCGCGCGGCGGGCGCCGCCGGTGCCGGCGACAACGACGCCTTCTTGTCCGTCGCCTTGTTCCCGGTATGACCGCGGAACAGGCGCGTGGGCGCGAACTCGCCGAGCTTGTGGCCGACCATGTTCTCGGTCACGTACACGGGGATGAACTTGTTGCCGTTATGCACGGCGAACGTGTGCCCCACGAAATCGGGGATCACGGTGCTCGCGCGCGACCACGTCTTCACGACGCGCTTCTCGTTGCGCGAGTTCATCGACTGCACGCGCTTCGTCAGGCTCTCGTGGACGTACGCGCCCTTCTTTACGGATCTCGCCATAGGACCTTAGAACCCGGACTGGGTAGCCTTGCCGCGCTTGCGACCGCGAACGATCAGGCGCTGCGATGGTTTCTTCATGTTGCGCGTCTTCACGCCTTCCTTCTTGCCCCACGGGCTCACCACGTTCCGGCCACCGCGCGTGCGGCCGCCATGGGGGTGATCCACCGGGTTCATGACCTCGCCGCGGACCTTCGGACGACGTCCCTTCCATCGGGTCTTGCCGGCCTTGCCCCACGACAGCAGCTCGTGCTCGGCGTTGCCGACTTCACCGATCGTCGCCAGGCAGTTGCCGTGCACGCGCCGCGTCTCGGTGGACGCCATGCGCAGGGTCACGTACTCGCCTTCCTTGGCGACGACCTCGAGGGACACGCCGGCCGACCGCGCCATCTGCCCCCCGCGACCCGGCACGAGCTCCACGTTATGCACGTTCGTGCCTAACGGGACTTCCCGAAGCGGAAGCGCGTTGCCGATGCGGATGTCGGAGCCCTTGCCGGACACGACGGTGTCGCCCACGGCGAGGCCCTTCGGGTGCAGGATGTAGCGCAGCTCGCCGTCCTCGTACTGCACGAGGGCGATGCGCGCGGAGCGGTTCGGATCGTACTCGATCGTCTTCACGACCGCCGGCGCGTCGAACCGGTTGCGCTTGAAGTCGATGACCCGGTACTTCCGCTTGTGGCCTCCGCCGCGCCGACGCATGGCAATGTGGCCATGATTGTCGCGACCGCCCGACTTCTTCAGCGGCTCGGTCAGCGACTTCTCCGGCGTCGAGCGCGTGATCTCCGTGAAATCCGAGACCGAACGGAACCGCGTCCCCTTGGTCACCGGCTTGAATTGACGAATACCCATGCGCGTTAGCCCTCGAAGATTCCTTCGATCGTATCACCCTCGCGGAGCGTCACGACCGCTTTCTTCCAATTCGGACGACGGCCCGCCGACTTGCCGACGCGACGCACTTTGCCGCGCTGGTTCGACGTCCATACGCCAGTCACCTTCACCCCGAACAGATGCTCGATCGCCTGGCGAATCGCCGGCTTCGACGCGTCGGGCGCCACCTCGAACACGTACTCGCCGCGCTCCTGGCGGGCGATCGACGTCTTCTCGGTCACGATCGGACGCACGATGGTGCGATACACAGTGGCCATGACTTACCGGTCCTTCTTCTTGGGCGCCTTTTTGGCGGCGCTCTTCTTCGCGGCCGGCCTTTTCGCGGCCGCCGACTTGGTCTCTGCTTTCGCCGATTTCTTCGCGGTCTTCGCGCTCTTCTTCGCGCTCTTCTTCGCGGCGGCCTTCTTCTTCGCCGCCGACGCCTTCTCCACGGTCTTCTTCTTCGCCGCGGCCTTGCGGCCACTCACGGCCGTCGTCGCCGCAGGGGTCGCGCGACGCGGCGGCAGCGCGATCGGCTCCTCCTTGATCGGCGCCAGCGCGTGCCCGATTGCCCCACCCTCGATCAGCACCACATCCGACCAGAGAATGTGGTACGTCGAGACGTCGGTGTACGGCATCACGTGCACGTTAGGCAGGTTGCGTCCGGACAGGAACACGTTCGGCTTCACGCCGTCGGTCAGCACGAGCACCTTCTGCTCGCCGATGCCGATGCGGCTCACCAGCCCGAGCAGCGCCTTCGTGCGCGGCGCGTCGTAGCTGAATTGGTCGATGACGTAGATCGCGTTCTCACGAGCGCGCGCATTGAACGCGCTCTTTCGCGCGAGCGCGCGCACCTGCCGCGGCACGTACTCATCGTACGCGCGCGGCGTCGGACCGAACACAGTACCGCCACCCACCCAATGTGGCGCTCGAGTCGAGCCCTGTCGCGCCCGACCTGTGCCCTTCTGCTTCCACGGTTTCTGGTTGCCGCCAACCACGAACCCGCGCGTCTTCGTCGAGGCGTTGCCCTGGCGCTGATTGGCGAGGAACGCCTTCACCGCCTGGTGCATCACCGGCATGTTCACGGTGCCGTCGAACAACGTCTCCGGCAGGCGCACGCGCTCCCGCGCCGTCCCCTGCGACGTGTACGCCGCGGCCTCGAATGTCATCGTCTCTGCCATGTCTCGAGCCTTTAGGACTGCTTGCGGACGAGCACGATCCCGTTGGTCGGGCCGGCGATCGAACCGCGGATGTAGATCAGATTGCGCTCGGCGTCGATCTTCTCGACACGGAGGTGCGTCTGCGTGTGCCGCCGGTTACCGTGCTGCCCCGGCATCGCCTTGCCCTTGATGACTCGCGACGGATCGGTTCCCGGTCCGATCGAGCCCGGCCGCCGGTGCTTCGTGTTGCCGTGGGTATTCGGACCACCACCCGCCTTGTGACGCTTCACGATGCCCTGAAATCCGCGCCCCTTCGACGTGCCAGTGACCTTCACCTGATCGCCGACGGCGAACACGCCGACGTTGATCGTGTCGCCGACGTTGAACGACGGGATCTCCGGGTTCTTGCCGGGCGCGTCATCGAGCCGGAACGAGCGCAGCACCTGGGGCGCGTAGTCGAGCCCCCCCTTCTTCGCGTGCCCGAGCTCGGCGCGCGTCGCGCGGCGACCGCGCGGCTTGCCCTCGCCCCTCTTCGACTCGCGCGCCGTGCGCTGCTTCCCGTAGCCAAGCTGCACGGACGCGAATCCCGCTTTCGCCTTCTCGGTGACACCGAGCACCGGGTTGGGCGACGCCTCCACGACGGTCACGGGGATCTGCTGCCCCTGGTCGTTGAACACCTGGGTCATACCCAGTTTCTTGCCAATGATTCCGATCATGATGCCTCGAATAGTCTCAGCCTGGAGAGCGCCGTTAGGCACTCGAGTCCATTGCGGCCGTTGGACTGTACGTTAGCTGTAAGTCGGTAGTCGCGAGTCGTTAGCTAACGACTAACCGCTCACGACGAAAAGCTCCGAGTGACAGCTGACGTTCTCACTCCACCTTGATTTCCACGTCGACGCCGGCTGGCAGATCCAGCTTGGTCAACGCATCGACCGTCTGCGCGCGCGAGTCGAGAATGTCGATCACGCGCTTGTGCGTCTTGAGCTCGAACTGTTCGCGCGACTTCTTGTCGACGTGCGGCGAACGAAGCACCGTCCACCGCTGCGTCTTCGTCGGCAGCGGGATCGGCCCCGATACCTGCGCGCCCGTCTTCTCCGCGGTCCGCACGATGTCGGCGGACGCCTGGTCGATGAGGGCGTGATCGAAAGCCTTGAGACGAATGCGAATTCTTCCGGCCATTGGTTCAGTCTCGATTCACTAAGGGAATCGGGAATAGGGAATCGGGAATCGGGGTTGCGAGCTACGCTGCTAGCTCGATTCCCGATTCCCGATTCCGATTCCCTACTTCAAGATCTTTGTAACAACACCCGCCCCGACGGTGCGGCCACCCTCGCGGATCGCGAACCGGAGCTGCTCTTCCATGGCGATCGGCGTGATCAGCTCGATCGTCATCTGGATGTTGTCACCCGGCATGACCATCTCCGTGCCGGCCGGGAGCTCCACCGAGCCCGTCACGTCCGTCGTGCGGAAATAGAACTGCGGGCGATAGCCCTTGAAGAACGGCGTGTGGCGGCCGCCCTCTTCCTTCGTGAGGACGTACACCTCGGCCTCGAACTTCGTGTGCGGAGGAATCGAGCCGGGCTTGGCGAGCACCATGCCGCGCTCGATCTCCTTCTTGTCCACGCCGCGGAGCAGGAGACCGACGTTGTCGCCCGCCTCACCGCTGTCGAGAAGCTTGCGGAACATCTCGACGCCCGTGACGACCGTCTTCTTGCTCGCTTCGAAGCCCACCAGCTCGAGCTCCTCACCAACCTTGATGCGGCCCCGCTCGATACGGCCTGTCGCGACCGTGCCGCGGCCCGTGATCGAGAACACGTCCTCGACCGGGAGCAGGAACGGCTTGTCGATCTCGCGCACCGGCTGCGGGATGTAGGTGTCGAGCGCCTCGTAGAGCTCCTGGATCTTCGCGACCCACTGCGCGTCACCCTCGATCGCCTTGATCGCCGCGCCACGAATGACCGGCGCGTCATCCCCCGCATACTCGTACTTCGAGAGCAGCTCGCGAACCTCGAGCTCGACGAGGTCGAGGAGCTCAGCGTCCTCGACGAGGTCGCACTTGTTGAGGAAGACGACGATGCGCGGCACGTTCACCTGACGGGCGAGCAGGATGTGCTCGCGCGTCTGCGGCATCGGGCCGTCGACCGCGCTGACCACCAGGATCGCGCCGTCCATCTGCGCGGCACCCGTGATCATGTTCTTCACGTAGTCGGCGTGCCCTGGGCAGTCGACGTGCGCGTAATGGCGGTTCGGCGTTTCGTATTCGACGTGGCTCGTCGCGATCGTGAGGATCTTCGTGGCATCACGACGTCCCTGCGAGGCCGACGCTTTCGCGACTTCGTCGTATGAGACGTACTTCGTGCCATATCCCTTGTCCGACGAGATCTTCGTCAGGGCGGCCGTCAACGTCGTCTTGCCATGGTCGACGTGGCCGATCGTGCCGACGTTCACGTGCGGCTTGGTCAGCTCGAACTTTGCCTTAGCCATTGTAGTGCTTCCTCTGAGAGTTAACCCCAAGGCTCACGACTTCACCTTGTTGATAATTTCCTCCGCCTTGGACTTCGGCACTTCCTCATAGTGCGCGAATTCCATTGAATAGACGGCCCGACCCTGCGTCATCGAGCGCAGGCGTGTCGAGTACCCGAACATCTCCGACAGCGGGACGCTGGAAGCGATGACCTGCGCCTCGCCACGCTGCGTCATGCCGCCGATCTTGCCGCGCCGGGCCGATAGGTCACCCAGCACGTCGCCCATGTACGCCTCGGGGCAAACCACCTCGACGTTCATCATGGGCTCGAGCAGAACGGGGTTCGCTTTCTTCGCGGCCTCCTTGTAGGCCATCGAGCCCGCGATCTTGAACGCCATTTCGCTCGAGTCGACGTCGTGGTACGACCCGTAGACGAGCTGCACCGCGACGTCGACCATCGGATAGCCGGCGAGCACGCCGTTCTCCAGCGCTTCCTTGATCCCCTGCTCCACCGGAGCGATGTACTCACGGGGGATCACGCCGCCGACGATCTTGTCCTCGAACACGAAGCCCTGTCCCGGTTCGGCCGGGTACATGTTGATGACCACGTGTCCGTACTGCCCCTTACCACCCGACTGACGAATGAACTTTCCTTCGACCTTGTCGACGCGCTTCTTGATCGTCTCGCGATAGGCGACCTGCGGCCGTCCTACGTTCGCGTCGACCTTGAACTCCCGCATCATGCGGTCGACGATGATCTCGAGGTGCAACTCGCCCATCCCCGAGATGATCGTCTGAGACGTTTCCGCATCCGTGTGCACGCGGAACGTCGGATCTTCCTCCGCCAGCTTCGCCAGCGCGATACCGAGCTTGTCCTGGTCGGCCTTCGTCTTCGGCTCGATCGCCACGTCGATGACCGGCGCCGGAAACTTCATCGCCTCGAGGATGATCGGCTTATCGTCGTCGCAAAGCGTGTCGCCCGTGCGCGTGTCCTTGAGTCCGATCGCCGCGGCGATGTCGCCCGCGCGCACCTCCTCGATCTCCTCGCGCTTGTTTGCGTGCATCTGCAGGAGACGACCGATGCGCTCGCGCTTGTCCTTCGTCGAGTTGTAGACGTACGAGCCCGACTCGAGCACGCCCGAGTACACCCGGAAGAACGTCAGCTTCCCGACGAACGGGTCCGTCGCGATCTTGAACGCGAGCGCCGCGAACGGCGCCTCATCGGAGGGCGGACGCTCGTCGAACGTCTCGTCGTGATGCGGCAGGTGCCCCTTGATCGCCTTTACGTCGACCGGCGCCGGCAGGAAGTCGATCACCGAATCGAGCAACGCCTGCACACCCTTGTTCTTGAACGACGCGCCGCAGAGCACCGGCGTGATGAACCCGCCGACGGTCGCCGCGCGAATGGCGTGGCGAATTTCCTCGTCGGACAGCTCTTCGCCGCTCAGGTACTTCTCGATCAGCTGCTCGTCGTGCGTGACGGCCGCCTCGATCAGCTCGTGACGGGCCAGCTCCACCGCGTCCTTCATGTCCGCCGGCACGTCGACCACCGTGAACGTCTTCCCGAGCGTCTCCTCGTCGAAGATATACTGCTTGCGCGCGATGACGTCGATGTGCCCCGTGAACAGCTCGCCCGAGCCGACCGGCAGCTGGATCGGGTGCGCGTTCTTCGTTAGGCGGTCACGGATCATCTTGAGGCACCGATCGAAGTCGGCCCCCACGCGGTCCATCTTGTTCGCGAAGATGAGGCGCGGCACGCCGTAGCGGTCCGCCTGGCGCCACACGGTCTCCGTCTGCGGCTCGACGCCGGCGACCGAGTCGAGCAAGGTCACCGCACCGTCGAGCACGCGGAGCGAGCGCTCGACTTCGACGGTGAAGTCCACGTGACCCGGCGTATCGATGATGTTGATGCGATACTCCGGACCCGTAGCGCTTCCGGTCGCATGGCTCTCCCCGTGTCGACGCCAGAAGCACGTGGTCGCGGCGGACGTGATCGTGATGCCACGCTCCTGCTCCTGCTCCATCCAGTCCATCGTGGCGGCGCCATCATGGACTTCGCCGATCTTGTGGCTCTTGCCGGTATAGAAAAGAATGCGCTCGGTCGTTGTCGTTTTCCCGGCATCGATGTGCGCCATGATGCCGATGTTGCGGTAATGCTCGAGCGGTGTAGTGCGTGGCATATCTGCAGACTGTTCGTCGTCGCTTCGTAATCTCAGACCCGCCGCTCACGCGGCGAGCGAAAACTTCGCTCAACAAAAACGCGGGTGGACCAGGCGTTCCTTGAGCAGGAACCGGTATCCATCCGCCATCGCCGGGTGCGCCCGCCATTGTAGCGCGGGTGGGGACCCAAGGCGCGCCGTCTCCTCTCTGGCAGAGAGATCCGTTGCGTCACCCTCGCTCACGCGAAGGCAATCGCCTCGGACTGACTGGCGTTAGGTTGTCCTGCGTCGCTTATCGGGAACCGTGTCGCACCCGTGCGAATCGGTCGGTCGTGGTGCCCCTCGCCGGACTACGCTGGACCAGCGTATCGCGAGCCCTTAAGGTCACCGGCGCGCAGTTCGCCGGCTTCATCCGTTTCGATCGCCCGCTACGGAAGAGCTTGAGCTCTTACGGTGAGCAAGGTGTTCGAGCCGGGTAAATGTAGTCCCCATAAAGGGGAAGTCAATGCCGCGCCGCGCTCGAGAGGCGACGCGCGTCCAGCTCAGTACTGCCCCAGTGACCCGGCCTTTTTCGCGTACCGAAACGCGACGCGGAGCGAGACTCCGCCCACAACCGCACAGCCGAGCGCGAGCCCGGCCAGCTGCAGCAGGTCGCCAAGAATGGTGCTCAGCGGGTAGCCCAGCAGCAGCGCCTGCCGAAGTGCTCGTAAACCCGGAGTCAGCGGTAACCACTCCGCGACCGGAGCCACGACCGGAGGCAGCACGGACGTTGGAAAGTACACGCCGCCAAGCAGCGTCGAGATGAGCAGGACGCCCTGCGGAATAGCAGCGTTCGTCCGAAACGAGACGACCAGCGAGGCCGCGATGAGCCCGACGCCGGTGTACGCACCCATGAGCAGCGTCGTCACGAGCATCGCCTCCGGCAGCCGGAGCCAGTGCAAATCGACGCCGAGAAACATGCCCGCACCAACGAGAAGGACCGCGCGAGCTGTCGCCCAGGCGAATGCGTATCCCGTCTGGCCGGCGAGCAGCGGACCGAGCGAGGTGGGGGTGACGAGCAGCGCCTCGAAAAACCCGCTCGACAACCCGCCGCTAACGGCCGACGCGAACGACGAGAGCGACGCGGACACCAGCGTCAGCATCGCCGTCCCGATCAACACGAACCCGAAATAGTCGCGCCCCTCGTTCGAGATCACGGGCGCCATGAACTGCTGCAACGCGTTCGCGACGAAGTACACGGGTACGATCGTCACCGCGAGCGAGATAAACGAAAGGACGAACGAGAACCGGTAGCTCTTGGCGGTCCGCCAGGACGCCTGGGTAAGTGCCAGGGCGGCTCGCGTGCTCATGGGAGTCCGCTCCGAGCGATCGCACGATCGATAAGCTCACCGAGCGGAGCCACCACCCGCTCGAACCGGGCGATCGGCATCCCCGCCTTAATGAGCGTCGCCAGCACGACTCGAGCGCACGCATCACCACCATCGATCTCGAGCTCCACTCGCCACCACCGTCCGACGCCCTCGGACGTCGCCGCAACTCGGCGCGCCTTCGCCGACGCCACGGCCTCCTCGAGCGCGGCGTGGTTCGGCTCGAGCGTGTGCACGGAGTACCGAGTGCCAGTGAGCGCCTCGCCGAGCTCTCTCGCCGGGCCCGCGGCAACGACGCGCCCGCGATTGAGCACGACCACGCGATCGCACAGCTCGAACGCCTCCTCGGTGCGGTGCGTAGCCACGAGCACCGCACACCCCCGCCGGGTGCCCAACTCCTCCCGCAGGAACGTGCGGAACGCGCGCGCGGCGGCGGGGTCGAGGCTGCGCGTCGGCTCGTCGAGCAGGAGCACACGCGGGCTGCCAAGCAGAGCACGGGCAACAAGGAGGCGCTGCATCATCCCCGCGGAAAACTGCCCCACCATTTTCCGTCCCGCTTCCGACAGCCCGACGACATCGAGCGCCTCGCCGACACGTCGCGGCACATCATGCGCCGGGAGGCGCAAGAGCGCCGCGAATAGCTCGAGGTTTTCGCGTGCCGACAGCCTCCAGTACAGGCTCCGCTCGTTCGCCAGCACCGGCGCGATGATCTGGCGAACGCTTGCCGCCGCCGTGACGACATCATGTCCCGCGATGGTCACGGTGCCGCGGTCGGGAGTAATGAGGGTTGCGAGAATCTTGAGCAGGGTCGTCTTTCCGGCGCCGTTCGGCCCGAGCAAGCCGACGAACTCTCCCGCGCAGACGTCGAGGGAGACGTCAGCGACGGCCGGCGACGGCCGTCGGCCGGTATGTCGCAGCAGATCGGCGAGCGACCGCGCCGCCGGGAACTCCTTCCAGAGGTCGCCGACGCGAACGACCGGCGTCTCGTTAGGCACCGTCGCCGCGACCGGGACGTTCAGGCGCGCGAGATCCACCGCCATCAGCGCACCGCCGCCCGCGCGCCGGCGCGCGTCGCCGGCGCGTGCCACCCCATCACGCGCTCCGCCACCTCGTCGAGTCTCGTCAGATCCGGCCGCACCGCCGCGACGAACACCGGCACAGTCTTCGTCAGTCTGCCCGCGCGGTCGAGAACGGCAGAGGCGACCACGCCGCCGCCGAGCGCGCCAAGCTTGCTGAACCGCACGCACGCGAGCGCGGCGTGTACCGGCGAGAGCCGCTCACGCTGGATGGCCGCGCCATTCCCTTCCCCGCCATTCGGTTCAAGGGACGGAGCGAGGACGTAACACGCCGCGAGCGGCAGCGGCGCCGTCTCGAGCTCGTTAGGCAGCAGCGGCGGCATCGACTTCCCGTCACCGACGCCCGAGACGAAGGTGCCAAACGCGCGCGCCGCATCCTCCCAGAGACGGATCCGCCGGACGCCGGGCGCAGCCCACGCTGCGCCGCTCTGCAGTCGCACCACCAGCGTATCGTCCGTGAGCAGCCGGGCGCCCTTCCGAACAAGCGCCAGTGCAAGCGTGGATTTGCCGGCGTGCTTGGGGCCAACCAGCGCAACTGCGCCGCCCGCTAGCGACACCGCGCTCGCGTGCAGCGTCAGATGGCCATCGGCATGTGCGGCGAGCGCCATGACACGGCCCAGAACGTCTGCCCGGACGGCCGCTTCATTCTGCAGTGGTCCCGGATACCAAACGATCTCGCGATGGCTCGGACGCACATCGAACACGCCGGTGTCGTCGAACGCGATCCGCAGCGTCGTCTCGAACGCGTAGGTGCGGACGTGCACGTCTCCGTACACGCAGTCGGTACCGAGTGATGTTCCGAGGGCGCCGGCGAGCTCCTCCCGCGCCAAACGAATCCGCCAATCGACGCGATCGCCGGCGGCCGCTGGATTCAACTCGGGAAACGGGATTGTGGATTCGATGGTGAATCCGAAGGCGCCGTACCTAGGCATGAGTCGACGCGGGTGGCTGGATCTTGCCGCTCGCCGCCAACCATACGCAGCCGAGGAAATTGTTGCGCGACGGACGCAGGTGCCGCACTGAGGCAACGCCGCGCGAGTGTTTTCCGCTCAGCTGCGGCCGCACGCCGACGGATCGCCCACCGGCACATTTGGGCCGCATTCTCCCGCGCCGATCGGTAGAGAGCCGCTGGCGAGGGATAGCGAAACGCCCAGAGCTGAGAACGGCGCAGCGGTGAGCTGTCGCAGGGTCCCGAAGCGTTCGAGTTTGGGGGGTTGGTACATGACGACTCCGACGGGTTCATGGTCGAGTCTGGCAATCGCTGCGCCAGCCTCGACCACGATAAAGACGACCCTGAAGGTCGGTCGGCCACGAGCCGGAGTCAACAGGGCCAGCTCGGCTTCGATCGGTGCGTGGGGGCGAGAGGCTCCAATCCCAAAACGGCGCGAAATCCCAAACGGCGCCAATCCCGAACAGCGCCAATCCCGAACAGCGCCAATCCCGAACGGCGCCGATTCCATAGGACGCAACGCCCAAGGGCGAATACAGCGCTGTTTTTCGTCGTTTGGGATCGGCGCCTTTTGGGATCAGCGCCTTTTGGGATCGGCGCCTTTTGGGATCAGCGCCTTTTGGGATCGGCGCCTTTTGGGATCGGCGCCTTTTGGGATCGGCGCCTTTTGGGTTTGGGATTTCGCCCCTCGCAGCCCGCTATCGCTGGATGTCGAGGTTGGTCATCGGTACGAACGACCCAACATGATCGTCCGCATCGCCCAGCGTCTCTCCAGCCAATTCCACCCACGCGTGGGCCGAGAACTCCCCGTTCGTGCGGCGGACCCCCACCCTGACGAG
>Ga0307406_10001263_pt1 | contig 14151 bp, 9 predicted proteins | sample 322Cmetagenome_3_FD_203706 | JGI IMG/M metagenome (GOLD analysis project Ga0307406, IMG submission 203706) | Maize rhizosphere microbial communities from greenhouse at UC Davis, California, United States - 322HYB-C-2 | ecosystem: Host-associated > Plants > Roots > Rhizosphere > Soil | place... | reverse complement strand
TCGCCCTGCCGCGCGCCTCGTTCCCGCGCGTGCCGCATTACTGCTCGGGCTGCCCGCACAATACCTCGACCGTGGTGCCAGAGGGCTCGCGCGCGCTCGGCGGCATCGGCTGCCACTACATGGTCACCTGGATGGACCGCGACACCAACACCTTCACCCACATGGGCGGCGAAGGCGTGACCTGGTCGGGCCAATCGGCGTTCACCGACACCGAGCACGTGTTCCAGAACCTCGGCGACGGCACCTATTTCCACAGCGGCTCGCTGGCGATCCGCCAGTCGGTCGCCACCGGCGTCAACATCACCTACAAGATCCTCTACAACGATGCGGTCGCGATGACCGGCGGCCAGCCCGTCGACGGCACCCTGTCGGTGCCGCAGATCGCCCACCAGGTGCGTTCGGAAGGCGTGCACACCATCGTCCTGCTGTCGGACGACATCGCCAAGTGGAACAAGCGCGAGATCTTCCCCAGCGACATGGAGTTCCATGACCGCAAGGAACTCGACGCGGTGCAAAAGCGCCTGCGCGAGGTCAAGGGCACCAGCGTGCTGATCTTCGATCAGACCTGCGCGACCGAGAAGCGCCGCCGCCGCAAGCGCGGCAAGATGGTCGATCCCCAGAAGCGCGTGATGGTCAACACCCTGGTCTGCGAAGGCTGCGGCGACTGCGGCAAGAAGTCGTTCTGCGTCTCGGTGCTGCCGAAGGAAACCGAGTTCGGCCGCAAGCGCGAGATCGACCAGTCGAACTGCAACAAGGACTACAGCTGCGTCAACGGCTTCTGCCCGAGCTTCGTCACCGTCGAAGGCGGCGGCTTGAAGAAGAAGAAAGGCTCCTCGGCCAAGGACCGCCTGCAGAACCTGCCGGCGCCGCAGTTGCCGGCGCTCGACACGCCCTGGAACATCCTCATCACCGGCGTCGGCGGCACCGGCGTGGTGACGATCGGCGCCCTGCTCGGCATGGCCGGCCATCTGGAAGGCAAGGGCGCGAGCGTGCTCGACCAGACCGGCCTGGCGCAGAAGGGCGGCGCGGTCACCACCCACATCCGCATCGCCAAGACCCCGGCCGACATCCACGCCGTGCGCATCGCCGCCGGCGAAGCCGACCTGGTGCTCGGCTGCGACATGGTCGTGGTCAACGACTACTGGGCGCTGTCGAAGGTGCGCGCCGGCCGCAGCGCGGTCGTGCTCAACACCTACGAAGCCATGCCGGGCACCTTCACCACCCGTCCGGACATGCAGTTCCCCGCCGCCGACATCGTCGCCGCGGTACGCCAGGCGCTGGGCGGCGTAGAGCCGCTGCTGGTCGACGCCACCCAGCTCGCCACCGCGCTGCTCGGCGACGCCATCGCGACCAATCTGTTCATCCTCGGCTACGCCTGGCAGCGCGCGCTGGTGCCGATCTCGTTCGATGCGCTGATGCGCGCGGTCGAGCTCAACGGCGCCGCGATCGAGATGAACAAGACCGCGTTCGCCTGGGGCCGCCTGGCCGCGATCGACCCGAAGGCGGTCGCCGAAGCTGCCGGCCTGGTGCGCAACGCGCCGACCGCCGCCGAAGCCACGCCGCACGCCCTGCCACACCTGGCGCCGGGCGAATGGGAAGGCAACGAATGGGGTGCGACCTCGGCCCCGCGCGCGACCCGCAACGAAGACGAACTGCGGCATGTGCCTGCGAACGCCGACAGCGACAACGTCGCCTTCCTGCCGCTCGACGACCTGCGCCTGTCGCGTTCGCTCGACGAACTGATCTCGCGCCGCATCGCCTTCCTTACCGAGTACCAGGACGCGAACTACGCCAAGCGTTACGCCGACTTCGTCGCCAAGGTGCGCGCGGCCGAGCAGGCCAAGGCGCCGGGCTCGACCGATCTGGCCGAGGCGGTCGCGCGTTATTCGTTCAAGCTGATGGCCTACAAGGACGAGTACGAAGTGGCGCGCCTGTACACCAGCGGCGATTTCCAGCGCAAGCTGGAGCAGCAGTTCGACGGCGACTACAAGCTCAAGTTCCACCTCGCCCCGCCGTTGCTGGCCAAGAAGGACGAGCAGGGCCGCCTGATCAAGCAGGAATTCGGCCCCTGGGTGTTCACCGCGTTCAAGTGGATGGCGAAGTTGCGCAAGCTACGCGGCAGCAAGCTCGACATCTTCGGCTACACCGAAGAGCGCAAGATGGAGCGCCAGCTGATCGCCGACTACGAGCAGACCGTGACCGATCTGCTGGCGACGCTGGACGGCGGCAACGTCGATCTGGCCGCCGAGATCGCCAGCGTCCCCGAGCACATCCGCGGCTACGGCCACGTCAAGGAAGCGCACCTGCACAAGGCCAAGGAGCGCGAGGCCGAGTTGCTGAAGGAATACCGCAATCCCTTGCGGATCGTGCAAGCGGCCTGAAGCTCGCCGGCATGAAAACAAAAAGCCCCGCATGCGGGGCTTTTTTGTTGCGCAGACCTTTTTGTTGCGCGGACCTTCTTGTCGCACGACCTTCATCGCACCGATGAAGACTTACGGCGACGACTTATGGTATTTCAGCTGCTGAAGCGGCGATCGATCTCGCTCGCCAGGTCCTGCACCTTCGACGACTCGGTCGGCATTTCCGATTCGTGCTGCGAAGCGCGGACCAGTTCGATCCGCGCGGCTTCCAGGGTGGGGTCGTGATAGTGCGCGATCGTGAAGCGGCGCCAGTCCTGCTGCGTCGCCATCCCTTCCGCCAACGAGCGTAGAAACGTTCCGAACGCGTTGCGCGTTTCCTGCATATCCGTCGAAATCATCGTCATGGCCTTTCCTGAGTTCTGTCAGATCGCGCCATCCAGCGCGCGCCTGACGACATCCGCCGATTCCCCGCTGCTCACCATCGCATAGTTGTACCCCCCGCGCGACCAGTACTGTGTGAGCAAGTCGCCGTCGCGGCGGTCGCCGCGCGGCAGCAGGTGGCGGCGCGGGCCCGGCGGCCGGATATAGAAGCTGATTGCGTTACCGCCGGCGTCTTCGTAGACCACCAGGGCGGCCGCGCCCTGTTCAGTCGCAAGCAGGCGTGCGCCGACCTGGCGGAACCCCGCCCCGCTCAGATCGGGCAGGCGCATCGGTTCGCGGAAATTCGTATCGAGCCAGCCTTGCAGGTCGCCGCCGCGCGCCGCCCGATCGGGCCGCAGATCGTGGCGCGCGGCGAACAAACGGTGCGCCTGGATCGCATCGCCCATCGGCGCCATCGCCACCGCCGCCGGCGCGCTGCCGCGCCAGTCGCGCGCCTGCCATCCGCCGATGCCGCCGACGCCGAGACTCAACAGCACCGCCGCGGCCATCGCGTAGCGCGCGTTGCGCCGACGCGCGAGGCCGGCACGCAGGCGCATGGGGTCCAGGCGCGCCGGATCGGGCCCGGCGGGCGCCGCCCCGGTTTCGCCAGCCAGCGCCGCGCGCAGCAGCTGCGCATCGCGCTGCCAGGCCTGGATCTCGGCGGCGCGTTCGGGATGCTGCGCAAGCCAGGCCTCGAAGGCGGCGCGGCGCTCGCCGTCGAGCAGGCCGTCGACATAGGCGTGGATTTCGTACTCGCTCGGCGTAGTGATCATGGGGTCGACTTCGTTGCGGCAGGCGTCTTCAACAATCTCAGCGGCGACGCCGGGGTTTCGCCGTCGCTGAGCCGGCGCAGAGCGTCGCGTGCGCGCGACAAACGCGACATGACCGTGCCGATGGGCACCTGCAGAATGTCGGCGACTTCCTGGTAGCTGAGTCCCTCGACCGAAACCCACAGCAGCAGGCTGCGTTGTTCGACCGGCAGGCGCTGCATCGCTTCCAGGGTCGAACGCGCGAGGACTTCGCGCTCGGCCGACGGTTGGCTGTCGTGGGAGATGCCGAGCCGCGACAACAGACCGGCATAACGTTGCGAGCGGCGTTGGCCGTCGAGGAATTGGCGGTACACGATCGCGAACAGCCACGGCCGCAGCGCCTGCGCGTCGCGGCGTTTGCTCCAAGCGGAAATAGCCCGTTCCAGCGCGGCCTGGACCAGGTCGTCGGCGGCATGCGGATCGCGGGCGAGCCAGCGCGCGAACCGCCGCAGCGAGGGCAGTTGTTCGCGCAGGGCGCTGTCGAGGTCGCTGGCGGGCATGGGCGGTCCGTGGACGCAGGTCGGGGAATCTCTAAATGGGACGCCGCTGGCCGCAGTTTATTCCGCGGCCCGGGAATAAACCTCGCCGGCGCGCGTCGTACCCAGAGAACCCCGCCCTGCCTCCCCAACTCGAGTGCCCGAATGTCCTCGCCCACACCACCGCCCGACCCGACCGACCGCCCCCGTCGACCGCCCTTTCCGCTCGCACGCTGGGCCCTGATCGCCGCCGCCGTGACCGGCGTCGCCGCCGCGTTCGGCTATGTCGGCGGTTGGCTCGACCCGCACCGGCTCACCCCGCAACGCATCGTCGACCGCCTGCAGGTCAACGGCGGCCTGCATCCGGGCTATCGCCGCAACCACGCCAAGGGCGTCTGCGTGATCGGCCATTTCGACAGCAACGGCAGCGCCGCCCGGTATTCGAAGGCGGCCTTGTTCGCGCCCGGCCGCACGCCCTTGGTCGGCCGCTTCGCGATTCCCGGCGGCAACCCGCATGCGCCGGATTTCGGTGTGCCCATCCGCAGCCTCGCCCTGCGCCTGACCCAGGCCGACGGCCAGCAGTGGCGCACCGGCATGAACAGCATGCCGGTGTTTCCGGTCGCCACGCCGCAGGCGTTCTACGAGCAACTGGCGGCGGGCCGGCCCGATCCCGCCACCGGCAAGCCCGACCCGGCCAAGCAGGCCGCGTTCTTCGCCGCGCATCCGGAAACCGCGGCCTTCCGCGCCTGGGCCAAGAACCATAAGCCGTCGGCAAGCTACGCCACCGAGAGCTACTACGGACTCAACGCGTTCTACTTCATCGATGCCGCCGGCACGCGCCAGGCGGTGCGCTGGCGCGTCGCCGCCGACAACCGCCCTGCGGGCAACGCGCCCGTGCCGCCACCGCAGGATTACCTCGACGGCGAGTTGAACCGACGCTTGGCGCAAGGCCCGCTGCGTTGGCGCCTGTTGGTGACCCTGGGCCAGGCCGGCGACCCGACCGCCGATGCGACCCGGATCTGGCCGCAGGATCGTGTCGAGATCGACGCCGGCACGGTGGTGATCGAACGCAGCGAAGCGCAAGACCACGGCGCGTGCCGCGACATCAACTTCGATCCGCTGATCCTGCCGGCCGGCATCGCCGCGTCCGACGACCCGCTGCTGCCGGCGCGCTCGTCGGCCTATGCCGAATCCTATCGTCGCCGCACCGCCGAGCAGGCCGGCGGCGCCACCGCTCACGCACAGGAGCGAGCGCCATGAATCGCGATACCGAATTGTTCTGGTGGCCCGCCCGCGTGCTGCATTGGCTGATGGCGGCGATGGTCCTGACCATGTTGTTCGTCGGCGTGGGCATGGTCGCCAGCGTCTCGGCGCGGCACAGCTGGTTGCTGGCGCTGCACAAGCCGCTCGGCGCGGCGATCCTGGTGCTGGCGCTGCTGCGTTTGATCCTGCGCCTGTGGCGCGCGCCGCCGCCGTTGCCGGCCGATCTTCCGGCGTTGCAACGCATCGCCGCGCAGACTTCGCATTGGCTGCTGTACGCGCTGATGCTGGCCTTGCCGCTGGTCGGCTGGGCGATGCTCTCGGCCGGCGGTTATCCGGTCATGCTGAGCGACAGCCTGCGCCTGCCGGCGATCGCGCCGTTCGACGCCGACTGGTTCGCCCGCCTGCGCTGGCTGCATCGGGTGCTGGCGTATTCGCTGTTCGGCTTGATCCTGGTGCACGGCGCGGCGGCGCTGTACCACGGCCTGATCCGCCGCGACGGCGTGCTGCGCAGCATGCTGTGGCGACGGCGCGCGGCGGCGGAAACGCCGTCACCGCCGCAGGACGCGGACTGAGCGGCTTCAGCCGCCGCCCAGGCCGTGGCCGCCGACCGGCTCGGTCTCGTGGTATTCGTCGAAGCTGGCGATGATCGGTTTCGCCTTCGCGATCGCGGCTTGCACCGACGGCAACGCCAACGAAGCGCGATGGCTGCCCTGGCTGTCCCAGACTTCGCTGATCCAGATCGCGTCGGCGTCCTTGGGATCGCGCGCGACGACATAGCTGAGGCAGCCGGGCATGGCGTCGATGCCGTCGAGCAGGATCGCGATCAGGGCATCGCGCTGGCCGGCGGCGGCTTTCATCTTGCCGATCAATCCGTACATGGTTTGGGTCTCCTCCTGAACGTCGACGATGCCGAAGTATCGCCCTACTTCGGCGCGTAGATCTTCGACAGGCGATCCGGCGTGCCCTCAATGCGTTCCAGCTTCGGGTACTTCAGGCCTTCGCGGTAGTCGATGCGCACGGTCTTGATGGCATCGCCGTTCTTGATCAGCAACTCGATCGGGTGCCGACCGTCCTTGGCCGCGGTGACCGCGTCCTTGAGCCGCTCGCCGCTGCTCGCGTAACCGTTGACCGCGAGCACGGTGTTGCCCGGGGCGATGCCGGCGTCGAAGGCCGGGCCGTCCCAACGCACGCTGTTCACCGAGGAATCGCCGCTCGACACGCTCATGCCGAGCGAATAAGTGAGATCGACGGCCTTGCGTTCGCCCTCGGCGAGTTTCTGGAACTCGCCGGGCGTGTCGGTGAACACCAGCTTCCAACCGCTCGCGGCCAGACCGTCGACCGGCGGCGCGTTGCCGTCGATGCGCTCGCGCAGGAACGTGGCCCAATCGAACGCGGCAACGCCGTTGAGCGCAGCGACCACGTCCTCGAATTCGTAGGGTTTGACCCGATAGTCGCCATTTTCGCCGGCGAAGAACGTACGAGCGAAGTCGTCGAGCGAACGCTTGTCGCCGCTGAGCGCGCGCAGCTTGGCGTCTACCGCCAGCCACACCAGTTGCCCGCCCTGGTAGTAATCCTCGCTGAGCTGATAGCTGGTATACGACTTGGGCCGGCGCTGGGCGATGACCGGGTCGTAGGTGGTGTCCTGCAACGCGCGCCAGGCCAGGCCCGGACGGTCGTGGCTGTAGCGCGCGGCGACCTGCGCCAGCGCCTCGCGCGCGAGTTCCGGCTTCCACAGCCCCGAGCGCGCGGTCAGCACGTAACCCCAATACTGGGTCTGGCCTTCGTAGACCCAAAGCAGGCTGTCGCTGAGCGGAACATTGAAGTTGGGCGCGGCGATACCGCCCGGGCGACGGTACTTGCCGTTCCAGGAGTGGGCGAATTCATGCGCGAGCAGATCGCGGCTGATGGCGCTGCCGCCGTCCCAGCCGGTGAAGTAGTCGACGTCGAGGCCGTTCTCGCTGGAGCGGTGATGCTCCAGGCCGATGCCGCTCATCTGGCCCGACAGCGAGAACAGGAAATCGTAGCGGTCGAACGGACGCGAGCCGAACAATTTGAACGCCTGGCTGACCAGCTCGCGATGCAGTTTGATCTGCTCGGGCTTGGCTTCCAGGTACTTGGCCGCATCGGCGACCACGTTCAGGCGCACCGGCGTCTTCGCATCGGGAGCGAGATCGATCTGCTTGAAATGGCGCCCGGCGAAGACCGGCGAATCGAGCAGGGTGTCGAACGGCACCGCGCGGTAACGCAGGCTGTCGCCCTGACGCGATTCGAGCTCGAGCGCGGTGCCCGCCTGCCAACCGGCCGGCAGTTTCAAGCTCGGCACGATCTGGATGCCGCGCGCGTAATACCCGGCCGGATACAGCGCGACCTGGTTCCATTGCACGTTGAGCATGTCGGCGGTCATCACCACCCGGCCCTGGTTGCCGCCGGTGGGGGTGAGCATGTCGAAACTCGCCTCCAGCTCGCTCACGCCCTCGGGCACGACCAGCTTGAAGGCATAGACGTCGAGCGGATCGCGCTGCCAGGCGATGGCCTGGCCGTTGCCGCGCAGGCGCAGACCGGCGAGTTTGTCGATCGGCCCGGTCGGCGAGTGGTTGCCCTGGATCCACTGCGGAAACAGCAAGGTCAGCGCGCCCGGCTGCACCGGAATGCGTTGCCGCACGTGCAGCACGCGCCGCGCCAGGTCGGTCGCATCGACGTCGAGCTGCAAGGTGCCGGGGTACGGCAGGTCGCGCGGCGCGGCGGTCTGGGCGCCCGCATTCGAGAACGGCAGGGCCGCGGCGATCAGCAGGGGCAGGACGGCGTGGATCGGACGAACCATGGAAGACTCCGGCGACGCGAACACGGACAGGATTCCGCATCCTACCCATCGCGTCCGCCCTGCCCCCTGCCATTCGGCATGCCCGGGGCCCGCCGGGCGCGGTCGACCGATTGCGCACATGGCTTGCGCAATCGGGGGACAGGGCCGGAGGCCCGCTTTACTTCGGCGGAGCCGAACACTCAGGGCTTCACCTGAGCATTGCGCTGAGCTCTCTGGAGCTCGCCTTCGCGGGGATGATGGTTGGGGAATCGCCGCACAAACCAACCACCGTCTCGCCCGCGGCTGGAAGACACACGCCTCAGGCGCGGCCGAGGCCGGCCATGATGCTCATCGCCACCGCTTCGGCGGTCTTGATGCCGTCCACCGCCGCCGACAGGATGCCGCCGGCATAGCCCGCGCCTTCGCCGGCCGGGAACAGGCCGCGGGTGTTGAGGCTGTGGCCGTCCGGGCCGCGGGTGATGCGCACCGGCGACGACGTGCGCGTCTCCACGCCGGTCAACATCGCATCGGGCATGGCGAAGCCCTTGAGCTGCTTGTCGAAGGCCGGCAAGGCTTCGCGGATCGCCGCGATCGCGTAATCGGGCAACGACGCACTGAGGTCGCTGAGTCGTACGCCCGGCGTGTATGAAGGCTGCACCGCGCCGAGCACGGTCGAGGGCCGCCCGGCGAGGAAATCGCCGACCGTCTGGCCCGGCGCTTCGTATTCGCCGCCGCCCAGGGCGAAGGCCTGCGCCTCCCAGTGCCGCTGCAGGGCAATGCCGGCGAGCGGACTGCCGCTGGCGTCGTAGGCCTTGTAGTCCTCGGGGGTGATGCCGACCACGATCGCGGCATTGGCGTTGCGCTCGTTGCGCGAGTACTGGCTCATGCCGTTGGTGACCACGCGCCCGGGTTCGCTCGCCGCCGCGACCACGGTGCCGCCGGGGCACATGCAGAAGCTGTAGACCGAACGGCCGTTGCGGCAGTGATGCACCAGCTTGTAGTCGGCCGCGCCGAGAATCTCGTGGCCGGCCTGCGGCCCGAAGCGGGCGCGGTCGATCAGCGACTGCGGGTGCTCGATGCGGAAGCCGATCGAGAACGGCTTGGCCTCCATGAACACGCCGCGCTCGTGCAGCATCGCGAAGGTGTCGCGCGCGCTGTGGCCGACCGCGAACACGACATGATCGGCGCGCAATTCGCCGCCGTCGGCGAGGGTCACGCCGCGCAACTGCCCGTCTTCGATCAACACGTCTTCGACGCGCTGCGAGAAACGGATTTCGCCGCCGAGCGATTCGATGGTCTCGCGCATGTTCTCGACCATCGAGACCAGACGGAAGGTGCCGATATGCGGCTTGCTGACGTAGAGGATTTCCTCCGGCGCGCCGGCCTTGACGAACTCGGTCAACACCTTGCGGCCGTGATGCAGTTTGTCGCTGATCTGGCTGTAGAGCTTGCCGTCGGAGAAGGTGCCGGCGCCGCCCTCGCCGAACTGCACGTTCGACTCGGGATTGAGCACGCGCTTGCGCCACAGGCCGAAGGTGTCGACGGTGCGCTCGCGCACCGCCTTGCCGCGTTCCAGGATGATCGGGCGGAAGCCCATTTGCGCCAGGATCAGGCCGGCGAACAGGCCGCAGGGGCCCATGCCGATCACGATCGGCCGCAGCGGCAGCGCGTCCGGCGCACGGGCAACGAACTTGTAGTCGGTGTCGGGGGTCGGCAGCACCTTGCCGGCGTCGCCCGCGCCCTTCTTCGCATCCTGCGCCGGCACCGCGGTTTCGGCGGCCTGCAGGCGCTGCAGGATCTCGGCCTCGCGCGGCGTGTCGACGTCGATCGAATAGATCAGCACGATGCCGCCGCGCTTGCGCGCGTCGTAGCTGCGCTTGGCGATGGTGTAGGCGGTCAGTTCGTCCGCGGCGATGCCCAGGCGGGCAAGGATGGCGTCGGTGAGCGCACTGGCCGGGTGGTCCAGCGGCAATCGGAGGTCGGTGAGTCGAAGCATGGCGATATTCTAAGAGGCTTCGGCGGCGGGCGGTTTTCGGCGCGCGTGGCCGGGCGACGGAAGCCTTGGCGACGCCGGCGGTGCTGCCCTCTCCGCCCCCTCTACTCTGGGCGGGAAAGGCAGCCGAAAGGCGGCCGGCCTGCCTCCATGGCGATCGGCCCCTCAACGCCGGCATAACCAACGCCACGCCGCTATTGGCTAGCATGTTCAGTCCTGTTGCCACGACGTCGCCTTCCCCCAATGATCCGACGCCAGTTCCTCAAATCCGCGGCCGCCACCCTGGCCACCCTCGGTTTGCCCTTGCCGGCGCTCGCCTGGGCCGCGCCCGGCGCGACCAAGCTCGGCCCGGCCCAGCCTTTCGATTTCGCCGCGCTCAAGGGCCAGGCCCGCGCGCTCGCCGAACGCGCCTACGCGCCGCGCAGCACCACCCTGCCGCCGGCGGTGGAGGCGATGAACTGGGACCAATACCAGTCGATCCGCTTCCGCCGCGACCACGCCCTGTGGGCGCAGGACGACACCCGTTTCCTGGGGCAGTTCTTCCACCTCGGCCTGTTCTTCAAATCGGCCGTACGCATGTACGAAGTCGATGGCGGCCAGGCGCGCGAGATCGTCTACGACCCGACGATGTTCGACCGCGCCCGCAGCGGCCTGGACGGCAAGCCGCTGCCGGCCGACCTGGGTTTCGCCGGCTTCCGCCTCAACACCCGCAAAGACCCCGAGCGCGATTTCGCCGCCTTCCTCGGCGCGAGCTACTTCCGCGCGGTCGGCGGCGAGGGCCAGTACGGCCAGTCCGCGCGCGGCCTGGCCATCGACACCGGCACCGGCCGCGCCGAGGAGTTCCCGGATTTCACCGCTTACTGGCTGGAACGTCCGAACCCGCAGTCGGACACCTTGGTGGTGTATGCGCTGCTCGATTCGCCGAGCATCGCCGGCGCCTACCGCTTCGCCATCACTCCCGGCAACGTGCTGTTGATGGACATCGATTGCGCGCTGTACCCGCGCAAGACCATCGAACGCATGGGCCTGGGCCCGTGCACGAGCATGTACCAGGTCGGCGAGAACGACCGCCGCATGGACTGGGACTGGCGTCCGGAGATCCACGACACCGACGGCCTGGCGATGTGGACCGGCAGCGGCGAATGGATCTGGCGCCCGCTGTGCAACCCGGCGCAGCTGCGCTTCAACATGTTCGCCGACGAAAACCCGCGCGGCTTCGGCCTGCTGCAGCGCGACCGCAACTTCGATCACTACCAGGACGACGGCGTGTTCTACGAGAAGCGTCCCTGCCTGTGGGTCGAACCCAAGCAAGGCTGGGGCGCGGGTTCGGTGCAGTTGGTGGAAATTCCGACCGTCGACGAGTCCTTCGACAACATCGTCGCGTTCTGGAACCCGCGCGCCAAGCCGCAGCCCGGGCAGGAACTGCTGTTCGGCTACCGCCTGTACTGGGGCGCGATGCCTCCGGCGACACCGAAGCTCGCTCACTGCGTGGCCACCCGCACCGGCCTGGGCGGCCGCATCGGCTTCAAGCGCGATTATTTCTCCTCGCGTTTCGCGGTCGATTTCGCCGGCGGCGCGCTGGCCGAGTTGGCCAAGCGCAATGCGACCGTCGAGCCGGTGTTGCAGATCGGCCGCGGCAAGCTCGAAACCGTATCGTGCCGGCCGCTGCACGAGATCGGCGGCTACCGGGTGATGTTCGACGCCGTACCGCAGGACGACTCGACCGAACAGATCGACCTGCGCCTGTTCTTGAAAGACGCCAGCGGCGCGCTCAGCGAAACCTGGCTGTACCAGTGGTCGCCGCCGGCGAAGAGCGAACGCAAGTTGTACTGAGCGGCGGCGTCGCGGAAGGCAGAAGCAAATCCCTCCTGCCCCCCTTTTTCAAAGGGAGGAACGGCAAAGCGAGCTTCCGATATCAGGCTCGACCGCGAATCCGGAACCCCGATTCCCGATTCCCGATTCCCGATTCCCGATTCCCGATTCCCGAGTCCCGAGTCCCGAGTCCCGATTCCCGATTCCCGATTCCCGATTCCCGAGTCCCGAGTCCCGAGTCCCGAGTCCCCGACCAAGCGAATCACATCACCCCCTTTGCAAAGGGGGCTGGCGCCTACGTCATTCGGTGGACAACGGCGCTAGCTGCGCCGGGGGATTTACTCGAGCTCGCCAGAACCTCGCGATCAGCGGACGAATGCGACCCTCTCGCCACTCAAGCTTTTGCTCTGACGAATCTCAGATCCGAAATGCCCAATCCCTGCTTTCAAGCCACCCGGGCCCGCCGCGCGCGCGTCAGATGCACCAACAGCAGCGAGATCGCCGCCGGGGTCATGCCGGGGATGCGCTGCGCCTGGCCCACGGTCTGCGGGCGCACGCGCTCCAGCTTCTGCTGCGCTTCCGCCGACAGGCCGCGCACCGTGGCATAGTCGAATTCGCTCGGGATCGGCGTGCTCTCGTTGCGCTGCTGGCGCTCGATCTCGTCGCGCTGACGGTCCAGGTAACCGGCATACTTGACCCCGATCTCGACCTGCTCGGCGACCTCGGCCTCGGCCACCGCCGGGCCCAGCGAGGGCACGCTCATGAGTTGGGCGTAGGTGATTTCCGGACGCTTGAGCAGATCGCGCGCGCTGCTTTCGCGGCTGACCTCGATGCCGAGGGTTTGCGCGATCTCGCGGCCGAGCGGGTTGTTCGGCGCCGCCCATACCGAGGCCAGGCGCGCGCTCTCGCGCTCGATGGCCTCGCGCTTGCGCGCGAACGCGGCCCAGCGCGATTCGTCGACCAGGCCGAACCCTCGACCGGTCTCGGTCAGGCGCAGGTCGGCGTTGTCCTCGCGCAACTGCAGCCGGTACTCGGCGCGCGAGGTGAACATGCGATAGGGCTCGCTGGTGCCGTGAGTGATCAGGTCGTCGACCAGCACGCCGATGTAGGCCTCGTCGCGGCGCGGGCTCCAGCCCTCGGTGCCGGCGACGAAACGCGCGGCGTTGACGCCGGCCAGCAGGCCCTGCGCAGCGGCCTCTTCGTAGCCGGTGGTGCCGTTGATCTGGCCGGCGAAGAACAGGCCGGCGACCGCCTTGGTCTCCAGGGTCGACTTGAGCCCGCGCGGGTCGAAGAAGTCGTACTCGATCGCATAGCCGGCGCGGGTGATGTGGGCGCGCTCGAAGCCCCGGATGCTGCGCACCAGGTCGAGCTGGACGTCGAACGGCAGCGAGGTCGAGATGCCGTTCGGGTAGATCTCGGCCACGTCCAGGCCTTCGGGCTCGACGAAGATCTGATGGCTGGCCTTCTCGGCGAAGCGCACCACCTTGTCCTCGATCGAGGGGCAGTAGCGGGGGCCGATGCCTTCGATCTGGCCGGTGTACAGCGGCGAGCGGTCGAGGGCGCCGCGGATGATCTCGTGAGTGCGCTCGGAGGTGTGGGTGATCCAGCACGACACCTGACGCGGATGGTCGGCCTGCGTGCCCAGGAAGGACATCACCGGACGCGGATCGTCGCCCGGCTGTTCTTCCATGACCGAGTAGTCGAGGCTGCGGCCGTCGATGCGCGGCGGCGTGCCGGTCTTGAGCCGGTCGACCACGAACGGTCCTTCGCGCAGGCGCGCGGCCAGGGCGATCGCCGGCGGGTCGCCGGCGCGGCCGGCGGCGTAAGTCGTCTGCCCGACATGGACCTTGCCGGCGAGGAAGGTGCCGGCGGTCAGCACCACCGCCGGCGCGACGAAGCGCAGGCCGGTCTGGGTGAGCACGCCGGTGACGCGGCCGGCGTCGAACTGGATGTCGTCGACCGCGGCCTGGAACAGGGTCAGGTTCGGCTGGGCCTCGACCGCGCGGCGGATGAAGCTGCGATACAGCGAACGGTCCGCCTGACAGCGCGTGGCCCGCACCGCCGGGCCCTTGCTCGCATTGAGCCGGCGCCACTGGATGCCGGCGGCGTCGGCCGCGCGCGCCATGATCCCGCCGAGGGCGTCGATCTCCTTGACCAGATGGCCCTTGCCGATGCCGCCGATGGCCGGGTTGCAGCTCATCGCCCCGACCGTCTCGAC
>Ga0307406_10001262_pt1 | contig 14165 bp, 17 predicted proteins | sample 322Cmetagenome_3_FD_203706 | JGI IMG/M metagenome (GOLD analysis project Ga0307406, IMG submission 203706) | Maize rhizosphere microbial communities from greenhouse at UC Davis, California, United States - 322HYB-C-2 | ecosystem: Host-associated > Plants > Roots > Rhizosphere > Soil | place... | reverse complement strand
GCAAGCCTCGGTAATCTTCTTCCGTGTCTCTGACTACTCGCGTAAGTTCGTTGCTGAATGGTTGAAGTGGTGTCTCTTTGAAGGTGGTCGTTTAATTGACGACTCACCAAGCCGCTTGCCTAACCATCCAGAGTTCAGAGAGAACAGGCACGATCAGGCAATCCTAACCACACTGGCATATCGAGAAGGGTTGAAACTTCATTACTGGCCCGCTCAGTACAATGACGGCGCATTCAGCTATGAGAAGCTACCGGAGTACGCGGGAGACGATTATCCGATCTTGTTTCATCATCATCGCAGACGTAACCATGAATGGGAGAGTGTGGCATGATTTTGTTTTTAAGGCTATTTACGAATGCAGAGCCAGGGTCTTTCGGCGAATTATTAGAAGTCCTCGGGTTTCTCTATTGCATCCTCTCGCTAATGGCTCCTATCTTTTGGTATGTGCAGCACGGAATTAATGATCCTAACCGCCTTCGGCGTTATCTGACGCTTATCTGCGTGCCATTTATCTGGTCTTTTGTAGTTGCGATTCGGGCGGTGCGGGCACTGGGCCATTACTTTGGGAGCGATTTTATGTGCGAGTGGCTAGAGATGCTACCGAAGCGTAAGCCCGCGCCTGTTCTAAGATCGCCGCGTGACTTGGGCTTATACGACTAGGATGCTTAGCTTCTTACATAAATACGCAAAGAACTACGGTATAATGCGAGTCGCCCGAATGCTATCAACACGCGGGCGACTCTTACCAAAGAGTGATACCTGTCGTAGAGGTTCACGTCAGTGGCTAATGAAAAGCCTAACATAAAATCAGCCATAAGCATTTACAAGGTTACTTCGCCGACTGGCAAGGTGTATATTGGTCAGACGGTTGATCTTGCAAAGCGGTGGAGTCAATACAGGAACGGTCACTCAAAACGGCAGGCAAAGCTACACGCCTCGTTTCAGAAGCACGGTATAGACGCACATGGATTTACCGAACTTTGTTCTTTGCCGGACGGAACGCATCAGATTGTTATAGACCGCCACGAGCAATTGTTTATGGATCTTTATCGTGAAGCGGGTTACGAATTGTTGAACTTGAGGCATGCTGGATGCACTGGTAAGCACTCAAAGACTTCGCGGGAAAAGATGAAGGGCCGATTAGGCAAGTGGATGATTGGACGCAAGCTTGATCCTGGTACCATTGCTAAGAGGACGGCTAAGCAGAAAGGTATGAAGCGATCCAATGAAACGCGACAGCGACTCGCGGCTTCTAAAAGAGGCGCTAAGAATCCGCGTTACGGACAGCGCCCGTGGAATTACGGCTTGCGTGGCTTAACTACCACGGAATGGTCTAAGCGACTGAAGGAACGCGAGCAAGGAAAATAATGCTCCAATTTTTAAGAGAGTACGGGTTTAACGTCCATAGCCAGAATTTAGAGGACGGGGTAATTTCTGAATGTGTCAAACGGCTGGGCCTAACATGCTCTCACGCAGTCGAGATTGGCGGCAATGATGGACGCTGGATGAGCAACACGGCACACCTGATTGAGCAGGGATGGTCAGGACTATTTGTCGAAGCTGACTATAACTTGTACCGGCAATGCGTATCTAACTGGAAACATAATCCACCTGTGCGCGTCCAGTGCTCCCGCGTTGATGGGCGTAACGTCAACGCCTTCGTTGACGAGCGCTGCGACCTCTTGTCGATCGATACGGATGGCAGCGATTATGCAATCTTCTGTGGTATGAAACCCCGCCCCAAGATCGTCATCGTTGAAATCGACTCCAGCATTGAGCCCCCAAGTGAACGCGTTAACTCGGACGGTGGCGTAGGCTATTGGACCATGACGGTCGCGGCGCTGGAACGTGGATATTTTGTGCTGTGCCACACTGGAAATCTCATTCTAGTTAAGCAGGAGTACGGCCATCTGTTTCCTGAGTGCGAACCACATCCGTTGCTGGAGTGGGAACTGTATTTCAATCGGAGTTGGTTACGATGATTGTTATGGGCGCTCGGGGCCGTAAACCTGACGGTTCAGGCGGTGAGATAGCGATCTACCGCAATGAGTTGTCGCGCTGGCCCTTTCTACTTCTAAAGCCAAGTAAATTCTCATACTGGCTTTTTAATTGGTACGTTAAGCGATGGCCGCGAAAGCGAGCAGTGAAATGAGACTGATCGCGTGGTTGTCCTTGCGAGTTTGGCCCACCGTTTGGGCGCTCCGAGGCAAGGGAAAGCTGATGAGCACCACTTACATCGCCGGTCACACTGGACTCGTAGGGAGCGCATTGCTACGGCGGATTCCTGATGCCGGCACTCGCAGTCAGGAGCAACTTGACCTGACAGATCAAGGGAGCGTTAACGGATTCTTCTTTGATAATAAGATTGAGTACGTGTACCTCGCTGCCGCCAAGGTTGGCGGCATTCATGCAAACTCGACTTATCCGGCCGACTTCATTCGCGACAACTTGCTAATCCAAGCGAATGTAATCGACGCCGCGTGGACCTGTGGCGCACGTAAGCTTCTCTTCTTGGGGTCATCCTGCATCTACCCGCGTGACGCGCAACAGCCCATGCGTGAGGACGCGTTGCTTACCGGCCCACTGGAGCCGACGAATGAGTACTACGCGATTGCTAAGATCGCCGGGTTGAAGCTGTGCCAAGCCTATCGCAAGCAATACGGCTTCAACGCGATCGCCGCGATGCCAACTAATCTCTATGGGCCAAACGATCACTTTGACTCAGTTGACGCGCATGTCATCCCGTCGCTGATGTCGAGGCTCTACCGCGCCGCGTTGAACGGCGATAGGTCGGTTACGGTGTGGGGATCGGGGCGGGCAAAGCGCGAATTCCTGCACGTTGACGATCTGGCCGATGCACTGATTATACTGATGGCGGACTACAATAGCAGTGATCCGATTAACGTTGGCTCAGGGCAGGAAGTAACGATCCGTGAGCTGGCCCATATGATAGCGGAGATCGTTGACTATCGCGGCGAGATTTACTTCGACTCAACCAAACCTGATGGCCCACTGCGTAAACTGGTAGACAGAAACCGCATCCATGCCCTTAGTTGGCATGCTAAGATTGATCTCTATGACGGCCTTCGCTCAACTTTCAACTGGTATCGCGCACGAGTGGGAGAGTCTGGATCAAGGCCAAGCGAGTTGCCTGCGATGCGGAATAATCAGCACGAATTATGATAGTGACATTTGCCAGCCTCGGGCTAATGGGCCGATTTTGCAACGGCGCCTACCAGGTGGCCGGGACGATTGGCGTAGCACGTCGCAACAATGCGGACTTCGCCTTCCCGTTATGGATCAATCACGACCATCGGGATCGGTTTGGCTCAAGCGAAGGCGTCAACGTTTACGAGCATTTTGCCAATCCGTTGCCGCTTTATTCAGGTCCACCATTACCCGAGCGCTGGGTCGATTGGGGCTATCAAGACGTGGTGTTAACTGAGAACGTTAGCCTGAAGGGGCATTTTCAATCCGAAAAGTACTTCTCGCATGCACTAGATGAAATCCGGTGGTACTTCCGCATGAAAGATGAACCACCGCAGAACGACTATGTAGCTATCCACTGGCGGGCGGGGGATTACGCTGACGGTGATGGATACCACCCTCGGTTAACAATGGACTACTATCGCCCTGCAATGGCTGAGTTTCCCGGCGCCAAGTTTCTTGTGTTTAGTGATGACATTGCAGGGGCGAAGCAGATGTTTGGGCCAAGTGTGGAGTACTCCGAAGGGCGAGACTACCTGGAAGACTGGAAACTACTTAAACGATGCAGGCATTACATCATTGCTAACAGCAGCTATTCAGCAATGGCCGCAGTGTTGAGCGATGCGCCGGGCAAACGAGTGATTGCGCCAAGGCCCTGGTTTGGGAAAGCGCACACGCAGATTACGGCGGATGATATTTACGGTCCTGATTGGAAGGTGATTGACTGGCAATGAACGACGAAGAGTCTATCCGGTTGGCGCATTTACGGAATGACAACCAACAGTTAAGCCCGGCCATAAGAGACATATACGCTGCTGAATGTACACGATGTGGCGTCTGCTGTGTGTACTACTTTCAACGTCCATTCGGCGTACCCGTCTTTTCAGATGATGTCCAAACACCACGGAAGTTGATTCAGATTGGCCCCCGCTATGCGGACACAACTCGGTATATGAGAACGGAGCCGATGGATACCCGTATGTTTTTCGGATGGAAAGGGTTTAGTAAGTGCATTGCATTCAAGGGGAATGTTGGCGATAACGCCGCGTGCGGAATTTATACGGATCGCCCGCGTGCTTGCGTGAACTTCGATCCTGGTAGTCCGGCATGTAATCGCGCTCGGACATGGGCCTTTATGCCCCCACCTAAAGATCTCATGGAAATGGGGCGTTCCTAGCATGAACGCCCTTGAGCCCCTCCCAAAGCACGAATACGCCGCGATTCTTGAACTCGTGCGCGCCAACAACCTCCCGGAGTCGCAACTGGCTTGTCATATGACTCGCCAGACCGACAGCGGACGTGGGCGACATCCTGACGACGGGAGCTTCCACAGTGGCAAGGCGTTCAACATCAGCTACAACCTCATGCTCTGCGAGTACTGCGGGAACCTGATGCCGCGAGCCCATTGTCCGGCAAAGATGCGGGAGTTGGCGCGGAAGTGGTTACATGAATGAGAGTTGATTGCGTTGATGGTCACGAATACTGGACAGCGGAATCGTTGGACGACTTGCGCGGCTGGGAGATTATTACTACTGAGCTATTCACCGAAGCAGTCAGTTGTCTCCACTGTTGCCGAGCCGTAAATTCCGCTACCACCGAGTTTCGGATGATCTATTGCCGCACTTCGATTCTGCATGAAACCAATTGAAGTTGAGACTGTCCAGTAGATTTCTTCTTGCAAATGCTTAACCAAACTGTGCTAAACTCCGCATGGAATGACTAATGAACCGCAAACCTTGTTTTGGATTTCCCGTTGTGATTACAGATGCGGCACCTAAAGACAGTGTAGTCTTTGGTCCCATGCCGACTTGGTTAGACTTACTGGAGCATGGTTCATGGGAAGCCTACATCGAGGCCAAGCGTAATGAATTCGGCGTAATTACTAACCTTGACGACAGCCATGAGCGACACAGAGATAGTTAAAGCAATTACACTGAATACTACAATGGCCGTAGTGTTTAGCATGATGGGCCAAAAGGACAAGGCTCAATTATTCATTGCCCATTCGTGTCGCCTTATCGTTGCTAACTATGCCGCCTGTAAACGGTGGATGGATGAGCGGATAAGGCAGCAGTTAATCGCCCAATGAGTCAACAATCTCCTAAACCTGAATCTACCTTGCTGAACACGCAGAACGTTCCCTTAGTCAAACCGGACACGTCTCCGCAAAGCACCAAGCAGGAACTACAGAAGATTGAGCGGCAATTGTACCATCTGTTTGACCGCGTAAAAGAGCTAGGCCGAAAGTTGGCCTAAAAGGGAAGTTTAGTTTGACAATCAACTAGCGAGTTAAGCGTCAGCCCGTGATGACGACCTGCCCGCCCGTGGTTCTCGGAAGAGGATCATTGGCGGGCTTTCTTTTTTGGGTTCAACCATGCAAATTGAGCGCAAGTTCATCGACCTTAAAGACCTGACAGTCACAGATGAAGGTCCGGGTCGTATCTCCGGCTATCGAGCTGTCTTTAATGAAATTGATGAGGGCGGGGATCTCATCGTTCCCGGTTTTTTCAAGGATTGCATAACCGAATATCTAGAGGCAGGCTTCACGGCTCACTCACATGATTGGGACTTCGATAAAGCGGTTGGTTATCCGATGGTAGCGAAGGAAGATGATCACGGCTTTTTCGTTGATTCTGAGTTCCACTCTACGTCTGATGCGCAGGCAGTTCGCACTAAGGCGGTTGAGCGCAAGAAAGCTGGGAAGCGTGTTGGCTTCTCGTTTGGCTATTCAGTCTCAGACAAGTCTTACATCGAAGCAAAAGATTACAAGGAGCAGTTGCCGCTTTATGTCAAGGCTGACCGCCTGCAAGCCAATCTTCTCAAGGCGCAGAAATTTGATCGCATCCGGATCCTGAAAAAGGGTGAAGTGATTGAAGACTCAATCGTCACTGCGCCGATGAATAAGTTAGCAATGGCGACCGCGGTCAAGATGTCTATTGTAGATGAAGGTAAAGGCATGCTGGCCGAGGAGATGGCTCAAACGACTCCCTCCATCTGGGAGGTTGAGTCAGCCTTTCATCGCGTAGTTCGCAAGATAGCCGAGACTGCGAAGGACTCCAACGTGACCGGAGCAGTACTCGACTGGCGGGCAAAGATTACGGATCTGGTTGGTGAGTACGGTCCACAGTTATTGCCGATCGTGATCGGCCAGATTGAAGACTACCTCGACGGTAGCGACAAGGAATTTTACCTCAAAGGTGAATCGGTATCCGGCTCCTTTGAGTCCTTCGATGCTGTGGTATCCGCAGTTGAGAAGCATACCCACAACATGCAGCGCAACCACGAAAATCGAGTCAAGGAAGGCCGGATTCTCTCTGCTTCCAATCGCGCGAAGGTGGTAGCCGCAAGAGACGCGTTAGACCAGCTTCTTGCCGCTTCCGAGCCGAAGGAGCCAGTAGAGAAAGAGATTACCGTGGAAACGCTAAGGACTCAATCGCTACGCATGCAGAGCCTCGCAATCCGAGCGCTGGCGTAGTTTTCCCCTAAAGGAGCAGTAAGATGGCCGAAGAGAAAAAGACAGCCGCGCAGCAGCTCAAAGAGCTAGTCACGGCAGAGAAAGCATTTTGGGAAAAGCAAGGCGACGAGAAGCCTACCGCTGAGCAGCAGACGGAACTCGACACGCGCTGGAAATCAATTGAAGATCTAAGCGCGCAGGTTGACGAGGAGAACAAATTCGCTGATCGCAAGAAGCGAGTCAAGGCGCTGGAGACCTTTCTTGCGCAGCCAGTGGATCGCCCTGACTTTGGCAACGGCAATGGCAACGCTGAGCCCGAGCTAAAAACAATGGGCGAGTTGCTGATCAATACGCCGGACTTCAAAGCGTGGCGTGCTCAGATTGCCCCTGAAGGTAAGGAACTAAGTGCTTCGTATCAGTTTGGCAGATCGCCCAACATTAAACCGGCGGAAGTAGGGTTAGGCGATTTATCATTCAAAGACTTGGTAATGAGCGTGCCAACCTCTGCTGGCGGTGCGCTTGTTCGTCGAGATTACGGTCCGTGGCCCGTTGATCTTCCCTTACGCCAGCCTTCTATTCGCGACGTGATCACGATCTTGCAAACCGGATCGAACGCTATCGAGTATGTCAGGGTTAATTCGTTGACGCGAGCGGCGAAGATTGTTCCTGAGGCAACATCGGATACAGATGAGGCCGCACGCAAGCCTAAAGCGGCAATGGCGCTGGAGGTTGTGCAGGAACACGTTAAGACGATCGCTGTCATTATGCAGGCAACGCGCACGATCCTCGCGGATGCCCCGCAACTCCAATCAATGATGACCGCTTTTATGCGCACGGACATCGATCTGGCATTAGAGGATGAGATTGTTTCAGGTCCGGGCGGAACGGGACATTTTACAGGTCTAGAGAACACTCCGAATTTAACCACCCAGGATTTCGTGCCAGACGCGGAAGACACCACGGGCGGATTGCTAACCACAACTCGCAAGGCTCGCACGGCGGCGATGATCCGAGGCCGGGCGCGCTCAACCGGCTTCCTGCTCAATTCATACGATTGGGAGACTATCGATCTTGCCCGTGGCGCTCAAGGCCAGTTCTACTTTGGCGGCCCTATGCAGATGGGCACTAAAATGCTGTGGGGCTTGCCCGTGATCGAGTCTGAAGTCATCCCGCAAGGCACGGGCTACACTGGAGATCTAAAACAGTTGGTAGTGTGGGATCGGCAAGATCCGACGATTTACATAACTGACTCGAACCGAGATCACTACGAGTTGAATATCATCGACATCTTGTACGAGGGCCGCTGGGCCTTTGGTGTATTGCGACCGCCTGCAGTAGTGAAGATCGACCTGCATGCCGGAGCGAACAGCTAGTACCGTAACGACGCCATAGCCGTTACGCCAGCAGGCGGCTTCTCTTGCTCCTGTAGGAGGAGCCGCCATTTACTTTATGAGAATCACGGCTTACTTCCATCTTTTCCCGCCTGAGCATAACGCGGGCTCAGAAACCACCGTTCACGCTGCCCTTCGCGCAATGGTGAATCGCGGCCACACGGTTAATGTAATCTGCGATCGCAGTAAGACTGCGCCTTACGAGATCGACGGGATTAAGGTCGTCCGGCCACCGCGGCGAGGCGTGCAATCATGGCTGGAGTACTTCGTTAAGGACTCGGATCTGTTAGTCACCCATCTCGATCTCACCAGCCAGGCCATGAGCCTCGCAATGGCAACGAAGATTCCGCTGGTCCACTTCGTGCACAACGACGCTCAACTCATGTATTGGCGCGTCGATGCGCGCGTGCCTTACAAGAACGCGCTGGCGATTTACAACTCACACTGGTTAGCGGCGAAGCGTAGTCAATGGGCCGGACAGGAAATGCCGGATGAATGGCTGGCTCCATCAATTGTGGTTCATCCGGTAGTTGAGCCGGAACGCTACCGCTGTGAAGCCGGGACAAAGATTACACTCGTCAACCCGACGCCAACAAAGGGCGCAAACACGTTCAAAGCGCTGGCGAAGCAGATGCCAGAGCGAGAATTCCTTGCGGTTGAAGGCGGCTACGGCGATCAGGTGATTACCGCGCCGGGCACAGATCTGAAATTCGCCGCATCGGGCAATATCGAATGGATGGCCCATACGCCGGACATTCGCGAAGTGTTCCGTAGGACCAGGGTACTGCTAATGCCTTCTGATTATGAATCCTATGGTCGTGTCGGCATCGAGGCGGCATGTTGCGGCATTCCAACAATCGCGCATCCGACTGAGGGATTGAAGGAAGCGTTTGGTAATGCAGGGATCTTCATTGACCGCAACGATATTGCCGCATGGTACATGGAAGTCGATCGCCTGCTCATTGATGAAGCCTACTATCGCGAGCGCTCAGAAGCGGTACTTGCCCTGGCTGCATCTTTAGATCCTGAGAGTGAATTTGATAGACTTGAGGCGGCGCTAATTGAGACCGCTGCACGATACAGAAACGGAGTACCGGAAGCGATGAAAATATGGACCTCGGATCGATGGATCTACAAGATGCAGGATGGGAGTTATCAGGCGGTTGATAATCCAGGACGGATTCCCACCGGCGCAGCGGTGCAGATCGCCGGGAAAGGTACGCAGATTCCTGAGTCGATGGCTAGAGAGCATGGCTGGATTGACGTTGACGCAAAGGCCATCCCTGCTCCGGCTGAGAATAAGGCGATTGTAGGGCCGGAGGAGAACAAGCAGCGTGCCCGTAAAAAGACTGATGAGGTAGCAGCGTAAAAGGAGTGATCTAAATGGGAACATTTGCTGATTCTGTAGCTAATTCATTTCTTGACGCTTTTGCTCGCAACGTTTCTTACGCGAATGCGGCTGTGTGGGTGAAGCTCCATCTTGGCGATCCGGGCTCTGCGGGAACGGCTAATGCGGCGGTAGAAACAACCCGGCAACAGGCGACTTTTGGTTCAGCGGCAGCAAGCCGTGCGATCTCCAATACCGCTGTTATTGAATGGCTCAACGTAAGCACTACGGAAACCTACACGCATATTAGCTTGTGGACCGCTTCAAGTGCTGGGACGTTTCTTGGGCGAGATGATCTTTCGTCATCGGCCGCGGTAACGGCAGGCGATACGTTTCGGATTCCGATCGGTGATTTGGACCTTACCTTCACATAAGGAGCACTCGTGGACGCAATCAAAAACTTTGCCAAGGCTGTTGTCTCAGACGGGAACTACGACGCATCAGCCACCGAGATCGATGTAATTGCAGGGCACGGTGATCGTTTACCAGTCGCGCCTTTCAACGCAATATGGTGGAACGCGACAGATTACCCTGATCCCTCAGACGATCCCGGCGTGGAAATAATCCGCGTCACGGCCAAGTCAACTGATACCCTTACGATTACCCGCGCACAGGAAGGCACAGCAGCAGAAGATCATAACGTAGCGGGCAAGACCTATAACTTGATTGCGGGAATGACGGCACGCACAATCACTGAGATGGTAGGCGACGTGTTTGGCTTTGGTCCTGCATTGGTGATTGATCCTAACGAACCAAGTGTGCTCGTGAGGCTTGATACCAGCAAGTTTATCGATCTTAAAGATGGATATACGGAGATTCAGCAAACTGCCGTATATATCGGCGACTTTGAGGGACAAGGCAACTCAAGTTATATGGTTCTTGACGACGCAAATAATCGTCTGACGCTAAATAACATGAACTTGGCGACTACGCAGGCCGAATCCGCGACGGTAGCGGTCGGTACATTAGCTGGAAAGCTTGCTATCCGTGACGCAGGCGGAACAATCATTGGGTACCTCCCGATCTACAATACGATTACTTGAGAAGCTTTAATGTCTTACGGATCCTCAACCTATGGTGCAAGTGCTTATGGTGGTAGCGCTAACGCTGTCAATGAGCAGGTGTTCTTCCCTGCGAATGCTCCCAACCTTGAGCCCGACACACTATACGAAGCGACGGCGTTCTTTAATGGGCCGGAAGAGTCATATGAGATCCTGACCCATCAGGGATCAGAGTCTGGCAGCGGGCCATCAGGAGTCGCATACCAATTTTACACATCACACGGGCCAGGGGAAACGCCCCAAGATGCGGGAGGTTTTGGCGGCAACGGGCAATCCATAATCGCCGCGGCACCAATCATTGTAGTCACCGTTTTCGTTGATAGTACTGTTTGGCCCACTGGCGTTGATGTCAGCGTTAGAGGCCGTCCCTATAACCAGAATCAATAAGCGAATGTGGCTAACGCAACCATCCGAGACTCAACCGCTACCAATCCCGGCGGCACAGGCAGCACGATCACGGTTACGCTGCCGACTCACGCTGCGGGCGATATCATTTACATTGCTATCGGCAACACCGGCAATACTCTTTGGCTTGGTAATCCGGCAGGTTGGTCACGAGTAGCACAGCCGCAAGTAGGAACCTCAGCAAACGGACTCCTGGCTACAGTGTTTCAGCGGCGCGTCCTTTCCGGCGATTCACTTCCCCTTAGCAATCCGGTATTTACACTAGGAGCCACCGTCACGCGCGAAGCGTTTGCTTGGTCAGTTGACGGGGCAAGCGAAGAGGGCGTGTTCAGCTTGCCCGCATGGGCGGCACGGAACTACAACACTGGCACGGCTAACCCAATCCGCCCCGCCTTAATAACCACGCCTTTTCCAGAAGCGTTAATTATCCACTTCTACTTTCAGCGCTCTGCAACAAACGCTCCTGACCCGTCAGGCTATACACAAGACGAAGAGATCATCATCAGCGGCACACTAGTTGGCAACGCGTCTAGTAAGACCGTCGCAGATCAGGGCACTGTGTTAGCAAGTCAGGATGCCAGCCCGACATCGGGAGTTAGATGGGTGGCCGGCATCATTGCGATCCCATCGGCTGATTATCCTTACTATCGCTCCGCCGCCCAGGCGACTGCGACTGCGACCAGTGTGACCCCAGCGCTCCCTGCGGGAACGACAGACATAGATGTTTTAGGAAACAAAGACGTCTTGATAGCCACGGTTGAAGGGGCAGGCTCGACCACACTTTCGATGACCGATGGAGCATGGACGGAGATCGCTACCTGGGAGACGACTACGAGCGGGGGCGGATCCACCGTCAGCAAGTTTTGGGCTTATGCCTCAGGAACGCTGAATCGACAAGCGAACAGGACTGGCTCAGCGGAGATTTCGGCGCAAATCTGCACCTTCTACAACTGCAAGCAGACTAATCCGATCGGGGCTGTGAACGTTCGTCAGAACGCTTCATCAACTACGAGCACATGGGATGCGCTTACTCACACGGCAACAAAATGCATAGTTCAATCAACCTGTATTGCGGATGGCGTCCCGACTTTTACCTCGCCAAGCGGCTGGAATGAGCGCACTGATGGTCTAGGAATCTCGACTGGAGATCAGGTCTTTAATGCGTCAGGATCTACGGCATCCGCATCGTTCACGTTATCCGCTGGAAGCCCTACTGCCGTCGGCTTAGTTGAGATTATCGGCGCCGCCAGCGTCATTGAACATGCTCGATCGTCTGCCGTAGACGCCGCGGCGTCTATCGCGGTTTCTGGCACCTTCTTTTCAGTATTCAGTCGCTCTGGAACGGCTGACGCTAGTGCCTCAATAACAGTCTCCGGTTTGCGACAGGTGTCCCGAAGTGCGGTGATCGAAGCCACTGGCGACATTGCGAGTTCCGGCATCGCGTCATCCCCGAGTGAAACTTTCGAGCGTTCCGCTTCAGTTGGCTGTACCTCCGTTGTTGAATCTTCGGCAACGGGGTTTTCTGTGTTAAGTGGCTCAGCCTCGATTGACGCCACCGCGACTGTCGAATCCAGCGGTCAATTCTTTTCAATTCTCAGCTCCTTATTATCTTTTGATGCGGTAGGAGAGATTTCCAGCACGACACTCTTCTTCTCTGTTTTTGAACGCAGCACAACAATAGATCTACTTGGGGCGCTGGAGTCTTCTGCTCAGTTTTTTAGTGAGCTATCCGCATCTGTAACAGTGTTAGTTACGGTGGGGATAGAAACAGCGGCGCTATTCTTTTCCGAGCTTCAGTCTTCCGCCTTGCTGGATGTCTTGGGAGAGATCGTTAGCGTTGGAGAGGTGGACTCGGGAAGTGCAAGCCATGAGCGCTCCACGTCTCTGACCGTTGCGGCTAGCGTCGAGTCAGCCGGAATCGCTCATTCAATTATTGAGCGAACTGTCTCATGGGAAGCACAAGGCGGAATAACAGTCACACTCCAACGTGCCTTTTCCCGATCGGTAAGTTTGGATGCGGCAGGGTTAATTTCGATTTCTGGCGTGACCCCCTCAGTGGGGTTTTACCCTACGCGGTTGGCGAAGGTAGAGAAAGAAGTCCGTAGTCAATCAATCGGGACAGAGTATAGAACTCTCTAAATGGCGGCAACTTATCGTACATCAGTGGCGGGTGGTACATCCTCAGGAACGGGCAATCGTACCGCGACTATTACTCCGGCTGTCGGGGATCTGCTAATCGTTTACTGTTTTGTTGCCGCCAACACGAATGACACGCCTACTTGCTCAGATAGCAACGGTTCTGGAACCTACGATCGCATTGACGTGATGAATGCTTCCATTGCGTCTATAAATTACCGCCTCTCAGTCTTCATCCGCACGGCGTTGATGGCGAATACGACCTCAACCGTGATTACCGTAGCGACGGGCTCAAATACGTCCGGCTGCGTTGTGTCGGTTGCGATTAGTGGTATGTCTCGCGTGGGCGCGGATGCGGTTCGCAGCAAGGGATCGCAGAATAATCAGGCGGCGGGAACCGCTGCGCCAGTCCTCAACCAAAGCGCATTGACCGGAAACCTTACTATCGTCGCGCATGGCAGCGCGGATACGACCACCACGGAGCCGACCGGCTGGACCGAACGACAAGACACAAGCCAGTCGAATGATACAGTTGCGCTAGAAGTCGCTACACGCAATAGTGGATTTACCGGAACCACAATAACCTTTGGAGCAGCTTCGAGCACGGTCTTTTGCTCGCATGCTTTAGAGCTTGATGGGAGCGCGCTCCTTACCGGATCTGCATTAGTTGACGGTGTGGGCGCAGTGGCATCAGCCGCAACTTTCTTTTCTGTGTTCAGTCGGACGTCTCTTAATGACGCAGCGGGGCTGATAGCTACGGCGGGACAGAGAAGCTTACTACGTTCAAGCGCGATCGACGCAGCGTCCATCATTAACTCTTCAAGTGTTTTCTTCTCCGTTCTGTCGGGCTCCGCACTGGTAAATACAAGCTCGGATATTAGCGCGACCGGGGAATTGCTCTCTGTAGTTTCCGGGAGTTCTGCGATAGACGGAACCGTGTCGGTCACGGTCTCGGGTGAATTCTTTTCAATCTTTGGAGGATCAGCGTTACTAGATACCGAGGTTGGAATTCAGACAGCGGCAACTTTCTTCTCGATATTTCAGGGAGCGGGAACCGTTAACGTCGATGCTGCTATTGAGAGTAACGGAGAGATTGAGGCACCTACCGGAGCACATGAACGCTC
>Ga0307406_10001261_pt1 | contig 14175 bp, 14 predicted proteins | sample 322Cmetagenome_3_FD_203706 | JGI IMG/M metagenome (GOLD analysis project Ga0307406, IMG submission 203706) | Maize rhizosphere microbial communities from greenhouse at UC Davis, California, United States - 322HYB-C-2 | ecosystem: Host-associated > Plants > Roots > Rhizosphere > Soil | place... | reverse complement strand
GGAGTGCTGTATTGTTGGGGTCGCAATGAAGACTTCGGCCATCTGGGAGTAGGGGGCTTCGTTAATGCCCTGGTGCCGTCTGCTGCGGCGACAGCTTCGAGCGGGCTAGTAAGCGGCAAAGTAGTCTCGAAGGTAGAAATGGGCTATTACCACACCTGTGCGCTGGCTGATGGTCTGCCGTACTGCTGGGGCTGGGCATACTTAGGAAACGGCGCAAATAGTGCTGCGGGTACTGCACCGGTTGCGGTAACAGTAAGTGGTGTGCTTTCTGGGAAGACAATTACCGACATGGGTCTTGGGTATCGTCGTACCTGTGTTGTGGCGAGCGGTAAGGCATACTGCTGGGGTGTGAGTGACCTTGGAAACAACGGTACGTTCTCAACGAACCCCGTGGCCGTCGATGACACGGGTGTACTCTCGGGTAAAACCGTTACAAAGATCGCGGTAGGGGCATCATTCTCATGCGTACTGGCCGACGGTGCACCGTACTGCTGGGGCAATAATGCTGCCGGACAGCTTGGTGATGGCACGACGGTTACGAAAAATTATCCTGTAGCAGTCATTACCTCGGGCGTTCTATCTGGAAAAACAATAACCGATCTTATTGCAGGTGAAGACCATGCCTGCGTTATTGCCGACGGTGCACCGTACTGCTGGGGCAATAATAGCTACGGTGCTCTTGGAATGGGCTCTGGTACCACTAATCAGTCATCGCCAGTAGCAGTCAGTATGAGCGGTGTGCTTAGTGGCAAGACGGTCACATCTATGGCGATGGGCGCCATGTTTACATGTGCAATTGCGAGTGGGCAGGCCTACTGTTGGGGTTATAACATTTACGGCGAGCTTGGTAAGGGTGACTCTGGCCCTTGGAACAATGCAGCACCAACTGCCGTAACGGCGAGCGGGGTGCTTTCTGGTAAAACGCTGACTTCTATTGAGGCGGGCCAATATCACGCCTGCGTCATCGATACGGCGAATGCGATGTACTGCTGGGGTCGCAATGCATACGGACAACTTGGAAATAATTCAACAACTGACTCGAATGTACCCGTAACGGTCAACGCACTTCCATAGCAAACTACAGTTTTTGAACAATAAGGCAGTACTTCATTACAACTTCATAATCTCCTGCCATACTAAGGGGTAGCCTCCTTGCAATAAGAGGTAAACTACGGTATAATTACACCGTTAATAACTCAAGCTTGCCGTCATTTCTCATAGCGAGATGACAAATGGAAAAGGGCAAGCATTCATTTCAAATGCCACACTAGGCAGCTGATCTGAATTCCAAAAGGAGACAACTAGTGAAGGAATACGAACTTACCGTTCTTATCCACCCAGATCTCGAAGCAGATCTCGAAACACCACTTACAAAAGTGCGTGAAATTGTCACCAGTGCTGGCGGTACTATTGTCCGCGAAGACAACTGGGGCAAAAAGAAGCTTGCGTACCCAATTCGACGCGAAGAGTTTGGTATCTACGTCTACATGGACGTTGAACTACCAGCTGACGCACCGCTTAAGGTAAGCAACACTTTCAACATTACCGACGAAGTACTTCGTTACCTCTTGGTAAAGGTTGACCCGAAGGCTCGTGCTGCACTTGCAGAACAAGCAAAGAAGGCTCAAGAAGAGAAGACTTCAGACGAAACTAAAGAAGAAGCGTAGTCCGAACGGACAGCGCACCTAACAAAGAGAGATAGAGGGGAGTACACCATGGCACGAAGCATTAACCAAGTAATTCTCATGGGACGCCTAACACGCGACCCAGAGCAGCGCACAACCACTACTGGTAAGACAATCGCAAGCTTTAGCATTGCAGTCGACCGTGGCGGTCAAGAAGATGCCGCTGATTTCTTTAACGTAACAGCGTGGGAAAAGCTTGGCGATCTTGTCATGCAGTACCTTGCAAAGGGACGCCGCGTGCTCGTACAGGGCCGCCTTCGTCAGGACACCTGGGATGACAAAGAAACCGGTAAAAAGCAGTCTCGTATCGAGGTTGTTGCAACCGACGTTACATTCCTCGATGGTCCAAACGGTGGCGATGGCGGTTCGCCTGCTGCAAGCGCTGGTGCTGGCTCAAGCAAGAGCAACTCGAAAGATGTCGTTATTGAAGACATCGACGACAAACCAATTGATTTAAGTGAAATTCCTTTCTAGAAGCCCCAGGGCCTAGAAAGCATAGGAGAATACAATAATGGCAAAACGACTTAAGAAAGATACGCCTGCATACTTTGACTACAAAGACGTCAAAACTTTGCAACGTTACGTAAACATTTACGGCCAAATCGAACCAGTAGGAAAGACCGGCCTTAGCGCAAAGCAACAACGTCAACTCGCTGTTGCAATCAAGCGTGCTCGTCACCTTGCATTACTACCATTCGTAGCACAAGGTTAGTCTGTTATGGCTCAGTTGCAACCAACTGACCTCAAGAAAGGCGTTGTCGTCCAAATTGACGGCAAGCCTTTTAAGGTTATCGACTACAACCAAAAGGTAATGGGTCGCGGTGGAAGCATCGTGAACGTTCGCCTCAAGAACCTTATTGACGGTGCGGTTATTCCGAAGACCTATAAGGGACAGGAAAAAGTTGATTCAGCAGAGGTATCGTACCAAACGGTTCAATATCTTTACAAAGACATCGACAACTTTTACTTCATGGATCCTGAAAGCTTCGAGCAGTTCCAGCTTGCAGCTGATGTTTGTGCCGATGCGGCACCGTACCTAAAAGAAGGCGATAACCTATCGCTCCAATTCTTTGAAGGAACGGTTATTAACGTTGAGCTTCCGAAGAATCTGTATCTTGAAGTTACCTATACCGAAGACGTCGTAAAGGGTGACACAACAAGTAGCGTTCTTAAAGACGCAACGCTTGAAACCGGTCTTGTCATTAAGGTTCCCGCATTCATTAAAGTAGGGGATATCCTTTCTGTTGATACCACTACCGGTGAATACCGCGAACGAAAGAAAGACTAATATGTCAGAACTGCTCATTACAAGCAGTATTGACCCAATTGAAGAGGGCGCGGTATTTCTAAAAGGATTACCTCGCCACGTGACTATCTGGCAGTATTTTACGCTGCCAGATTCTCGTTTAGATGCCTTTACGACCGAACTGGGCGAGGCGATTGAAGCCTTTTCGCCCATTACTATTATTGGCGGTGAGGACGATATGTTTGGCCCAAAGAATGATACGCCAGTTCGACGCGTACGAAGCCTCGGTAGGGGAGCGGCTTCACTTGAAGGCCTCCACGCTGTTACAGGTGCGATTATTGAACGCCACGACGGTGAAATTCAAAATCCAGCCTGGGCATACAACGGCTTTCAAGCACACATGACGTATGTTGATGGTCTTGCGCTCGACAAAGGCGAAGAAGCTCACCTTAAAACCATTGAACTTATTGAGAAAAAAGAACCACGTAACTACAAGCTTGTTCGTAAAATGTGGGAGCTCGAAGACGCATGAAACGCCGGCTTGACGCTGAACTAACTTCCAGAGGGCTTGTTTCGAGTCGCTCTCAGGCTGAGAGTTGGATTAAGCTTGGAAAAGTAACCGTTGACGGTAAAGTTATTACAAAATCTGGTCATTTTGTGACCGAACATTCAGACGTTATTCTTACCGCAACGGAACAGTACGTCAGCCGCGCCGGGCTTAAGCTCGCAAGTGTCGCACAGCTTCTTCACGTTAATTTTAAAGATACAATTGTGCTGGACGTCGGCAGTAGCACGGGTGGATTTACCGATTACGCCCTGCAGCACGGGGCAAAAAAGGTGTATGCGGTTGACGTTGGTACTGACCAATTGCACCCAAGCCTCCACGATCACGACCGCATCGAACTCCACGAGAAAACAGATATTCGCGATTTCAGGCTCGCTCTAGAGGATCGCCCTGATGTTATTGTTATCGACGTTTCCTTTATTAGTCTTCGCGAAATTTTGCCACATATTGCCCGAGAACTTTCAACGAAGCAGACCCAAATTGTTGCTATGGTGAAGCCGCAATTTGAAGCCGGTAGGAACCAAACCAATAAAGGTATTATCAAAAATGATGCCGTGCGTAGGCAAATTCTTAAAGATTTTGAGCTTTGGGCGAAAGACAGCTTCGTCATACGCGACAAGCGCGATAGCGAAGTAGCTGGCTCGAAGGGTAACAGAGAGCGGTTCTATTTACTATCACCACTTTTTATGGTATAATTTCGTCTAAGTGTTGCGAGAGGGAAGTGCGCCTGCCATGGTGCATGCAGACTCGTGATGCACGTTCGTGAACATCGGCACAGACGCGACCCGCGTTAGTGCCTCTACTCAAGAGACAACTCAATAAGCAATAGACCCCCTTCCAGAAATCACCGAACTCAAGGAGTGAGATGAAGAAGTCAAACCGCGGTCGCCTGGCGTCCGCTCTCGGAGCGGTCGCCCTCGTGGCGTCCAGCATGTTCCTCGCATCGCCGGCCTACGCGGCCGACGAGGCGAGCCTGTTCGTGGCCTGCCAGCCGGGTGACCCCGGTGTCGCAGCGTTCGCGAACCTCACCGTGACGGGACCGACTGACGTCGGCTTCCTGATCGATGGCGCCTCGCAGGGGACGGCCACCACGGTCGACGTCGGAACCCCGATGCCGATCACGCCGCCTCCGCGCGTTTCCGTTTCGGACGGACCGCACACCGTTCAGTTCTGGGTCGGCACGACGAGCAACACCGTCGGCGCGCCGCTCCTCACGAACTTCCCGTCCGGCTGTGGCGGCGACAACTCCGGTGGCGACCCCTCGGCCTCGATCTCCTCGTTCGGAGCCACGGCCAGTGGCAACGAGGCACCGCGTTCCATCGCCCTCCAGGGCGAAGCGGTGATCGAGAACGTCGATGACGAGTCGGTGACGGTGAGCTTCACCATCACCGGCCCGACCACGCTCACGGCGCCCAACGCCACGGTCAACTCGGACGGTTCGTTCAGTTCGTCCGTGTCGGGCCAGACGATCCCCGACGGCACCTACACCGTCACGGCACAGGTCCTGATCAACGGCACGCCCTCGGGCTCGCCGTCATCGACCACCGTGACCTTCACGGCGCCCCCGGTGGATCCGGATCCCGTTCCGGCAACGGTCGGCGGCACCTTCACGGGTGTCCTGGTCGACAACACCTCGACCGTGAACTACAGTGTCACGGTCACGCCGAACGACGACGAGGGACCGTTCGTCGCCATCATCCGTGACGGCGACGGCAACATCGTCGAGGAGCTCACCTTCACCGAAGGGGGCACCCAGACGGGCTCGTTCATCTACGAGTGCGGAGCGGCCGCCTTCACCGTCACCTTCGAGGGTGACGAGCCCGGCGAGCCGACGATCATCACCGTTCCGTGCCATGTCCCCGATGGGGGCGGCAACCCGGGCGGCGGTGACAACTCCGGCGGCAACAACGGAGGGAACAACGGCGGCAACGGTGGAACCGGCGGGAACAACGGCAACAATGGTGGCAACACCGGCGGAACCGGTGGGACCGGTGGTACGGATGGCACGAACACCAACGGTGGCAACACCAGCGGCGGATCGACCAACACCGACAACGCCAGCATCGAGGCGCCCCCGGGCGCTGCGACTGGCGACACCGGACCCATCGTCTGGGTCATCGGTCTGGGCATCGCGCTCATGGCGGCTGCCGGCTTCGTGCTGGCGCGCCGCAAGGGCGTCTTCGCCCTGATCGGGGCTCGCTGCATGGGCATCCTCGCTCGCTGACGTGTCGGAAGATGCGACGTAGCGAGCGAAGTGCCCGTCGGCGTCGCGCCTGGGAGGGTCTGCTGATCGGAGCTTTGGTGGTCACGGGACTCGTTCTCGTGGGCATCGGCTTCGCTCCGCTGATTCCGGTCTCGGGGTCGTCACCCACTGTGGTGGCGGCCCCGGGGCCGACCCAGTCCGAGGAGGCTTCACCGGTTCCATCGGTGACCCCCTTGCCAACTGCGACGCCCACTCCCACGGAGGCTCCCGAGCCTCCGCCCTGGGAGTTCACGGGTGGACACATCTCGGCTCCGACCATCGGACTCGAGGCCAACATCGCCGAATACACCTTCGAACAGAAGGAGGCGACTGATGGCGACGTTCATCCGCCCACGGACATGGACGCGTACTACTACTCAGGCTACTACAAGCACTTCGGTGTGAAGAGTATCCTGTCTCCGGAGGGCGACTTCCGGACGTTCGTGTACGGCCATGCCTGCGCCTGGGATCCGTGCGTATTTAACGGTATGAAGTCCAATGCTGAACAGCGAGGGCTTCTGCCGGGCGATATCGTCACGGTGACAACGGGCGCCGGTGAGGTGACGACACTGCGGGTACGTGAACAGTTCAACGTCCTGAAGGTCAACTTCTCAACCGATCCACGTGTTTTCGTGGAAGGGGAGTCGTTTGCCGGCACTTGGATCTTTGTGGCCTGTGAATTTGACGGACCACGAGACCTCGGTGGCGGCACGATCAACAACACCGTCGTGGTGTTCGATGTCGTGCAGCCCGAGCCAGCAGCTTCGGCTTCCCAGAGCCGTCCCGCGGACCGCTACTAGTACCCCTTCGGGGTGAACGTGCGGTCCGCGGGGCACCGGCTCATTGAGCGAGATCTCTTTCGAGTACCACACGAATAAACCCCGGCATGTCCGGGGTTTTCGCTTTCTCAAAACTTGTTCAGTAGGGAGCTACTTACTGACGTTGAAACGAAACTCAACGACGTCACCTGGGCGCATCACGTAGTCGCGCCCTTCGGTGCGCAGCTTTCCGGCGGCTTTAGCGGCCGATTCGCTACCAGCAGTAATGAGATCATCGTAATCAACAATCTGTGCAGCAATGAAGCCTTTTTCAAAATCGGTGTGAATGACACCGGCTGCTTGCGGAGCAGTTGAACCTTGCTTAATAGTCCAGGCGCGCACTTCTTTTGGCCCGGCTGTCAGGTAACTTTGCAGGCCAAGGGTATGGTAGGCAACACGTGCCAGTTGAGCAAGACCAGATTCGCTGACGTCGTATGATGCCAGTAGCTCTGCTGCGTCTTCGTCGGTAAGACCGCGTAGTTCTTCTTCAAGCTTGGCGCAAATAAACACAGATTCAGACGGAGCTACCATAGCGGCAAGTTCAGCTTTTCGAGCATCGTCACCGAGGGTAAACTCATCAACGTTAAACACATAGATAACTGGCTTCGCACTCAGTAGCTGCAGACTTTGAATAACTTCTTTGCTCAGTCCTTCAACAGCCGAAGCGAGCGTACCTGCTTCGAGCGCACTTTGTAGTTGCTTCAATTCTTCAATTTGCCCACGGGCGAGTGGGTTCGACTTGGCTTCACGTTCGAGCTTTGGAATATGACGCTCAATTGATTGTAGGTCGGCTAAAATAAGTTCGGTATTAATGACATCGATGTCTTGAAGGGGGTCAACGCGGTCGTGAACGTGGGTCACATCGTCGTCGACGAATGCGCGTACCACGTGGGCAATCGCATCACATTCGCGAATATTCGCGAGGAACTTATTTCCAAGCCCTTCGCCTTTACTTGCTCCAGCAACCAGGCCAGCGATATCAACGAAGGTGACCGTTGCAGGAAGGACTTTATCAGAAGAGAACATTTTCTTTAGTTCGCCGAGGCGTTCGTCGGGCACGGCAATAATGCCGGTGTTCGGTTCAATTGTTGCAAAAGGGTAGTTTGCCGCCAAAATATTATTGTCGGTAAGGGCGTTAAATAGCGTGGACTTTCCAACATTTGGCAGTCCAACGATTCCAATAGATAAACTCATGCTCTCATTATAGCAAAAGAACAGGGGATTATAGGGGTGGTTTCACCGTAAAAAGTTTCCTTGTATTCCGCTTACGGCTTCCCTATAATGAACAGCAATGGAAAATACAGGACCTCAACCACAGCAAGTGCAAGCAAAGCGAAAGGGTGGTCTACCGCTCGTGCTACTCGTTATTGTTCTTATTCTACTTATTAGCGGCTTCGTGACGGCGTACGCTTTGGGGTACCTTCGTATCGTCAACCCGGCTGCATCCGTGTCATCGAACGGTGGGCTCTGCGGCTCATTGATCGCCGATTACAACAAGGCCTTTGAAACCTCAAACGGCGATGTATACAAAACGACCATTTCGAACGCTGCTCGAAACGCAGAGGAAATCGATGGCAACGAATCTGATCCAAACTGTGTGTACATTCGCTACACGAACGCGATTATCTCATCTTCAAAAGATGACGCCACGCGTTTTGCTAATATCCTTGCCGATCTCGCAGAGCAAGACAAGTACCTTACCGGTGAACTTGCAAACCCTCAGGGAATCGAGGGTATTCTTAATAGCGCCAAGGCACTCAGCGAAGTAGTACCACAGGATGGTGGTGGTGATCAAAGCAACAGCTAAATCTGAAGTAGCAACGACGAGTCGCGTGCGGCGTTTTTTTGGTATCGCATTACTTGTCGTAACACTCGGGTTTGTAGCATCACTCACTCAGTCAGACACTACCTATGCGGTGGTATGTACCTACGACCGTTATTCATGTAACTCAGACGAAGCCAGGGCGAAATTCGCCTGTATAAATGGGGTGGCTAAGTGGGCGGAAGGTGCCATCTGGTTTAACAATACCGGAAGTAGCAATACGGACACAGGATACTATGCAATTGGTGTGAACGTACCAGCTAACGCAACATCGGTAACGGTCAATATCCGTGGTTCCGTCAACAGTTGTCAAGACGTCTCTAACGGAAGTGGAGTCTGGGCTGTAAATGTGAGTCGCGACACAGTAGGTGGCGCATTCCCTGAGTCTAATCGTCTTTCGAACTTTAGTAGCACAACGCTCTTTAGGGGCAACTATAACTGGGGATGGCACAGGTGGACAACGCAGGGGGGTACTATCCAGGCAACACTTGATGTGAGCGGACTTGCAACGAATAACGTAGACGGAGCGAACACGCAAACTATTAACGTTGGACTATATCGCTGCTACTCAGGTAACGGCTCAACCGTCACCGGTTCTTGTGGTACGGCAATTATTCCGGTGGTTGTGACGCGTGCGCAAGAGCCTAAGTTTACGCTTAATCCTATCGTGTCGACCGACCGCGACTCTGGGTCGGTAGGCGAGCCTGTAACAGCGTCACCATCGGTTGTATCGACCGGTGACCCGGGCGCGGTGGCAACAAATGCACAGTGGCAACTCTCTCGTTTTGTTGTGCCTCGAACTGGTTCATACCCAACAACAATTGGATACAATGATCGTACTCCGTTGCAGCATTATGGCAATGGGTTAACCCCGGTGGGCGCAGGAAATACGAGCTTCGGTATTGGCTCGACGCCACTAGCTGACTTTAATCAGAATATCGCCGATCTTTCAGTGGGAACAAGAGTCTGTTACGCATTATCGGTGCGACCATATACGAACAACAACACGCTCAATTATTGGGCGCACGGTGAACCGAAGTGTGTCGTTGTCGCGAAGAAGCCAAAGGTGCAAGTTCGTGGTGGTGATTTAGTCGTTGGACGGGGTATTCTTGGAACAACAGCTTCACCAAATGTCATCGCAGGCACAACACTTCTGGGATCAACTCCAGCCGGTGCGGCGGGTCCGTTGTTTGGTTCTTGGTCTGAGTATGGCCTTGTTGCCAAAGGACGAGTTTCAGGTATGGCGTCTGGTTCCGGGTATGTAAATGGAGCAACGAGCACGTCGCTGTGTGATGTGAGCCTCCTTACGTTTAACAACAAGCCAACGGCAACCTCAACGGGCTGTCCGGCTAACTCGGTAGGGAATTATACGATTGGTAGTACGACGCCTCGCACTATTGCAAGTAAGTATCCTGCAGCCTCAGCAACACAGTCCCTTACGGGCACCATAAATGTTTCGGCTCGCCAGGGCTTCTACAATACAACCGGGTCAATTGAACTAATTGGAACGACAATCAACCCTGGACGCTGGATTATTATTAATGCCGGCAACAATGACGTTACAATTCGAGGCAACATTCTCTATGGAAACGGTCCAATTACCCAAGCAATTAACATTCCTCAACTTGTTGTAATCGCACGTAATATTATCATCGCCGATTCAGTGACTCAGGTTGATGCATGGCTATTTGCATCAGGTAGTGGTACCGAAGGCCGACTTAATACCTGTGCGGTACAAAGTGGAGGCACCTTCAATCAAACAGCCGAGCCTCGCGCTGATGTTTGCGCGTCACCGCTTACGGTGAATGGTCCGGTTGCGGCAAACCATCTTCTTCTTCGACGCACAAACGGTGCCGGTACAGGAATCGACGCCGGCGATCCAGCTGAAATCTTCAACCTTCGTCCAGACGCATATCTCTGGGCAACGGCGGTAAATAGCGAAGCAGGGCGACTCCCCACGATCAATACGACCGAACTTCCACCACGCTATTAGGACTTTGCTAAAATTCACCCGGTAATTTCCTTGCTTTTCCGCTTATGCTTTCGGTATAATGAGGCACAATATGGCAGTACACGGCGTGGGCGACTTCTTTGCACTAGACATCGGGACAAATGCTGTTCGAGTAGCACAGCTATCTTCGAACGGTCCAGAATCCTGGAACCTTGTTCACTTCGGGTACGCGCCGCTCGATGAAAAAATCTCAAGCTCATCATCTCCGGAAGCACTTCGTAAGCTTGGGGAAGTTATTATGACTGCGGTAGGGCAGAGTGGTATTAAAACTAAAAACGTTGTAATTGGGCTTCCTTCAAACAAAACCTTCACAACGGTTATTGAAGTGCCTGTTATGCCCGAGAACGAGCTTCGCAACACTATTAAGTACCAAGTCGACCAGTACATCCCAATGGCTGTTAACGAAGCAAAGGTAGACTGGGCGCTGCTTGGTACGTCTCTGCACGACCCTAAGATGCAAGAAGTACTTATCGCGAGCACTGCGAATAGTTACGCTGAAGAACGCCTCGAATTTATTGAGAACCTTGGTTTGAACGTTATTGCCGCTGAACCAGACCCACTCGCAATGCTTCGCTCACTTCTTCCAGCAGGTATCCCTGACGCTCGTCTTATCATCGATGTTGGTGAGCAATCAACCGACCTTGCCATTACGTTTGGTGACGCGCCGCGTCTCGTTCGTACTATCCCAACTGGTATTCGTTCGCTTATTAAGGCAGCAGTTCAGAATTTGAACGTACAAGAAGATCAAGCGCGTCAATTCATTCTTAAGTTCGGACTCGCGCCAGATCGTCTTGAAGGTCAGGTATACCGCGCTATTGAAGGTACGCTCGAAAACTTCGCCGTTGAGCTTACGAAATCAATCAAGTTCTTCCAAACTCGTTACCCAAACACTCCTGTTGGCGGCATTATGCTATCTGGCTTCAGCGCAATTGTTCCAGGTTTCTCTGAATATGTTACGCAGAAGACCGGCATTCAGGCGACAATGGCGAACCCGTGGCAGAAGGTGAAGGTATCACAAAGCGATCAACAACAGCTCGCGCCAGTCGCATCTGAGTTTGCAACAGCAATCGGCCTTGCGCAGCGAAGGAACAAGCTATGATCGAAATCAACCTGATTCCTGACGTTAAGCAAGAGCTTATCCGCGCACAACACACTCGTGCAGCGGTTATCTCAATGTCTATCCTTGCGAGTATTATCGCCGTTGGGCTGGTTGTCGTACTTGTTGGCTACGTCTACGGTGTTCAAACCATTCGTGGTGCTATTTCTGACAACTCAATCAAAGAAGAGTACGCGTCACTTTCTGGTGTTGAAGACCTTTCTGAAATGCTTACCATCCAAAACCAACTTGCGAAAATTGACGAGCTAAACGGCAACAAGCTTTCAACTTCACGTTTCTTTGACATGATTCTTGCGGTCATTCCACCAGCCCCAAACGATGTGCAAATTTCAAGTAGCAATATCGACAGCGAAGCGGGGACTGTTTCCCTTGAAGGGCAAACTCGTGCGTACGACTCAATGGAAGTATTCAAGAAAACCCTCGCAAGCGCCGTTATTGAATACACCAAGGATGGTGAAACCGCACAGGTGCCACTTGCAACCGACATTAGTGTCTCTGACGTGAGCTACGGCGAACAAGCCGACGGTACGAAAGTACTTCGCTTCATCGTCAGCTTTACCTACGCACCAGAACTATTTGCGCCTGATGTTGCTGGACTCACAATTAAGCTGAGTATCAATGGAAATGTGACCGACTCATACCTTGGTATTCCAAAGAGTGTCTTCACAGAGCGAGCAAAGGACGTGGACGAATAATATGAAACCAAATGATGTAGCAATTCGAAAGCGTTCACAGATCGCAAAAGCAAACCGAACAATGTTCCTCTGGATTGCTGCCGCTTCAGCCCTTGTTGGATGTGCAGTTGTTGTGAGTATCTTTATGGTTCAGAAGGTTATCTTTAATGAACGCGTTTTGGCTGAAAAGCAGAACACCGTTTCAGTCCTTGAAAACAACAATAAAGTTATTACGCAGCTTGAAGACTCAATTCGTATCCTCGACACCGATGAATCATTGATGTCGGTGAAAGCAAACGAGAGCGACCAAGCAATTCAGGTAATTCTTGATGCGCTTCCATCTGAAGCAAACTCACTGGCACTTGGTGCGTCACTTCAGAATAAGCTCCTGAGCGGTATTCAGGGTCTTACGGTTGTTTCGCTTCAAATTGACCCAGTTATCGGTGTTGAGATTCTCGACGAAGGCGCAGCAGCCGAAGTAAGTGCCGATGGCCTCAGCGCAATTACATTCCAGTTCGCTGTGACAGGGAGCGAAGCGGTGCTTAAGCAGGTGCTTGGTAACCTCGAACGTTCTATCCGACCAATTGAAGTGCTATCTGTGCGTATTGAGGGGGGTGGTAACATCTCAACTATGTATGTTCAGGCGCGCACATTCTACGAACCAAAGAAGACCCTTGAACTACAAAAGAAGGAGATTGCACCATGAAAAAAACCGATCTCGCAATGATTGTTCTTATCGCGGCCGTTTCCGTCATCGTCGCATTCTTTGCCACCCAAGCAGTGCTTGGTGGCCAGGCTAACGAAGCTGTTGAAGTCGATACTATCGAAAAGATTAGTGGAGAAATTTCTGAACCAGATCCAAACATCTTTAACAGCGGTAATATTAACCCTGCCGTCGAAGTGCAAATCAATTCAGGCAGTCAGTAGGGGGCCAAGCTCGTGGCGTTATTGACCGACGACATCCAAGAGAAACTGATCAATCTCCTCATTGAGGAGGGTCTTGTTGCGTCAAGTGTTATCGATGCGGCAAAGGAGCAGTCAGCAAAAGAGAGTAAACCACTCTTTAGCCTTCTTACAGATCAAGACATCGTCGATGACGAGCTTTTAACGCATGCCATCGCCCAAGTATCAGGCGTACCATACGTAAACCTCGCCAATACATTAATTGATCAGAATATTCTGACACTCCTCCCAGAAGATATTGCTGAACGATTCATGGCCGTGCCGCTTGCGGAGGTGCAAAACCGTCTTGCTGTGGCTATGATCGACGCTAATAACGTCCAGGCAGTCGACTACCTCGCAAACCGCATCCAACGTCCTTTGAAGGTCTTTATGGCATCAGAGGCGGGCGTGCGTCACGTCCTCGACCAGTACAAGACCGACCTTTCCAGTGTGAACCAAGCCGCACAAGCCTCACAGGCAGAGGCAAAGGCAGAAGAGGCGAGTGATGTTAAAACCATTGTACAAGACTCACCAATTAGCCAGGCGCTGAGCAAAATTCTTGAATACGCTATTAAGTCACGAGCAAGTGACATCCACGTTGAACCGCTTGAAACGGCACTCAAAATTCGCTGTCGTGTCGACGGTGTGCTGCGTGAAGTGATGCAACTGCCAAAGAGCATTGAGCCAGCACTTGTCAGTCGCGTAAAGATTCTCGCGAACCTCAAAATTGACGAACACCGTGTGCCGCAAGACGGTCAGTTTGCTGTAAAAGTTGCAAACAAAGAGGTCGACCTTCGTATCGCTATTAGCCCAGTTGTCTGGGGTGAACAAATTGTTATTCGTCTTCTCGATAAGTCGGGTAACAGCTTCGACCTTGAAGAAATGGGATACGCCGGACGTTCGCTTCGTGTAATCCGCCGCGGTGTAAAGCGTCCAAACGGAATGGTGCTGACGTCTGGTCCGACTGGTTCAGGTAAGTCAACCAGTCTGTATGCCCTTATTAAGGAAATTAAAGACGACACCGTGAATATTGTGACGCTTGAAGACCCAGTT
>Ga0307406_10001259_pt1 | contig 14203 bp, 16 predicted proteins | sample 322Cmetagenome_3_FD_203706 | JGI IMG/M metagenome (GOLD analysis project Ga0307406, IMG submission 203706) | Maize rhizosphere microbial communities from greenhouse at UC Davis, California, United States - 322HYB-C-2 | ecosystem: Host-associated > Plants > Roots > Rhizosphere > Soil | place... | reverse complement strand
GCGACAGGGGCGCCGATGATGGCAGGGGGTTCGCGGCCCCGCTAAGCTCGTGGTTTCGAATCGAGCAGGCATAAGGAGCGACGATGCAGGAAACCTTACAGGCCGCCGACGGCCACCGACTCGCGGCGTACCGCGCGGCACCGTCCGGCAAGGCGCGCGGCGCGCTGGTCGTGATCCAGGAGATCTTCGGCGTCAACAGCCACATCCGCTCGGTGGTCGACGGCTACGCGGCCGACGGTTGGCTCGCCGTCGCGCCGGCGATGTTCGACCGCGTCGAGCGCGGCATCGAGATCGGCTACACCCCGGCCGACATCGAGCGCGGGCGCGACCTGAAGGGACGCTGCAGCAACGACCATGCGCTGCTCGACATCGCCGCCGCGGTCGAATCGGTGCGCAGCGCCGGCAAGGTCGCGGTGATCGGCTACTGCTGGGGCGGCACGTTGGCGTGGCTCGCCGCGTGCCGGCAGTCCGGCCTTTCGGCCGCGGTCTCGTACTACGGCGGCGGCATCGGCGAGCTGGTCGACCTGACGCCGCGCTGCCCGGTGCTCGCGCACTTCGGCGATCGCGACGCGAGCATCCCGCTGACGGTCGTCGATGCGCTGCGCGCCGCGCACCCCGGGATCGAGGCCCACGTCTATCCGGCCGGCCACGGCTTCAACTGCGACCAGCGCGGCTCGTTCGATGCGGCCAGCGCGAAGCTTGCTCGCGAACGCTCGCTCGCGTTCCTGAACGCGCACGTCGGCGCCGGCGGCGCATGAGCCGGGCCGCGTTCGCGGTGCGTTGCAGCGCTGCCGCTCGAGCCTGACCGGCCGCGGACCGACGATGCGCACCGCGCTCTTCCTGCTCGCCGGCCTCCTGCTGCTCGCCGCGCTGTTCGTGCTCGGCCGCCAGTTCGCATCGAATTACCCGGCCAGTCCACGCGTCGCGATCGCCCTCTTCCTGCTGGTCTGGCTCGCGGTCGCGAGCTTCAACATGTGGGTCGGCGTCGTCCGGGCCGGCTACGGCGCCGGCGAGGAGCTGCCGATCTTCCTCTTGATCTTCGGCGTGCCGGCAGCCGCCGCGATCGCCATCCACTTGCGCTTCGCCTGAGCGCCGCCGAACGGAGGAACCGATGTCCGTGATCGAAGGACGACTCGCTGCGCGCGGCTTCGTGCTGCCGCCGCAACTCAAAGCGCCCGCCGGCGTCGTGCTGCCGTTCCAGTTCGTCCGCGTGATCGGCACGCGCGCGATCATCGCCGGCCATGGCCCGCAGGATGCCGACGGGTCGATCGGCCGGCCGCTCGGCAAGGTCGGCCGCGAGCTGACCGTCGAGCAGGCGCACGCGGCGGCGCAACGGACCGCGCTCGCGATCCTCGGCAGCCTGCAGCGCGCGCTCGGCGACCTCGACCGCATCGTCGCCTGGGGCCGCGTCTTCGGGATGGTCAACTCGGCCCCCGGCTTCAACCAGCAGCCGACCGTCATCAACGGCTTCTCGAATCTCATCATCGATGTCTTCGGCGCAGAGGCCGGTGCCCACGCGCGCAGTGCGGTCGGCATGGCCGAGCTGCCGTTCGACATCCCGGTCGAGATCGAAGGCGAGGTCGTGATCCGCGCGTGAGCGCGACGGCGCGGACGCTGCGCCGCCGCGGTCGACGCGCCGAGCCGATGGCGCGCATAAACTTTTGACGTCGGCCGGTTCGAGCGACCGTTCGACCGTCGACCCCCTTTCAACCTTCCGGAGCACCCGATGAGAGAGAACCGCCTGCGCACGATGTGGAAGGCCGGCACGCCGGTGGTGAACGGCTGGCTCGCCATCCCGGACAGCTTCGCGTCCGAGACGATGGCGGCGCAGGGCTGGGACGCGCTGACGATCGACATGCAGCACGGCGTCGTCGACTACCACGCGATGGTGCCGATGCTGCAGGCGATCTCGACCACGCCGACGGTGCCGATCGTCCGCGTGCCGTGGCTCGAGCCGGGCATCCTGATGAAGTCGCTCGACGCCGGGGCCTACGCGGTGATCTGCCCGATGATCAACAGCCGACAGGATGCGCAGAACCTCGTCGCCTGGACCCACTACGCACCACGCGGCATGCGCAGCTTCGGTCCGGTGCGGGCGACGATCTACGGCGGCGCCGACTACCCGCAGCACGCCAACGACACGATCGTCACGTTCGCGATGATCGAGACCGCGGCGGCGCTGGACCGCCTCGACGACATCCTGTCGGTCGAAGGGCTCGACGCGATCTACGTCGGCCCGTCGGACCTGTCGCTGTCGCTCGGCTGCCGGCCGGTGCTCGACGACGTCGACCCGAAGGCGGCGGAGGCGATCGACCACATCCTCGCGCGCGCGAAGGCGCACAACTTGGTGGCGGGCATCCACAACGCCGGGGCCGAGTCGGCCCTGATGCGCATCGCGAAGGGCTTCCAGTTCGTCACCGTCAGCTCCGATGCGCGCCTGATGGCGACCGGCGCGCAGCAGGTGCTCGCGCAGATGCGCTCGGCGCCGCCCCCGGCGAAGGCGACATCGTATTGATCCGGCGCGCGATGCGGCCGGGAAGTCCCGTTCAGCGCGCCGGCGCGGCGACGCGGTAACGCGGCGTGCCGCCCGCCCCGACCATCAACTCGTCGATCACGGCCTCGACGTCGTCGACGTTGCGCACCGCGCGCTCGAGCGCCTCGCGCTGCGCTTCGGAGGCGACGCAACCCTGCAGGTAGACCCAGCGCCGCTGGCCGAGCACCCAGACGCTGCTGTCGGCGAAGCGCTCGTCCTGCGCGATGAACCGGCGCACGCGCGGCACGATCTCCTTGTCGTACAGGTACGAATTCGGCAGCCGGCAGCGCCCGGAGCGGAAGCAGGTCGTGCCGCGGTCGACCCGGCCATGCGCCTGCGCCTGCATCTCGGCATGCGTGATCAGCGGACCTTCCGGTACCGGACAGCCGGGCAGCGCCGCGGTCGCCTGCACGAACGGGTCGTCGTAGTAGTTGCGACGCCCGTCCGCGTCGGTGTCGTTGTCGGCCCGAGCACTTGTCAGGAAAGGGGCCGCGGCGACGACCAGGAGAAAGCGGTGGGTTGCGGGCATGGCCGGCGGAGTGACTCGCCGTCGATTGAAGCACGCCATCGGATGTGCTGCAGACCGATCGCGAGTCACGGCCACGCCGTCCTGTCGATGGCACGGCATCTCGATCGTCGTGTCGATGAAGCGGCGCTCGCGATCGATGCGCTGCCGACCTGAGGCATTGCCCTTGTACCGATGACATCTCCCCAAGCTCCTGCCCTTGCGACCTCGCGCGAATGGACCGGCCTCGCGGTCATCGCACTGCCCTGCGCGGTCTACGCGATGGACCTGACGGTGCTGAACCTGGCGCTGCCGGCGATCAGCGCCGACCTCCGGCCGTCCGGTTCGGAGCTGCTCTGGATCATCGACATCTACGGGTTCCTCGTTGCCGGCTTCCTGATCACGATGGGCACGCTCGGCGATCGCATCGGGCGGCGCAAGCTCCTCCTGATCGGCGCCGCGGCCTTCGGCATCGCCTCGGCGATCGCCGCGTTCTCGACCAGCAGCGCGATGCTGATCGCGATGCGCGCGCTGCTCGGCATCGCCGGCGCGACGCTCGCGCCGTCGACCTTGTCGCTGATCCGGAACATGTTCCACGACCCGCAGCAGCGCCAGTTCGCGATCGGCATCTGGATCGCGAGCTTCTCGCTCGGCGGTGCGATCGGTCCGCTGGTCGGCGGCGCGATGCTGCAGTTCTTCTGGTGGGGCTCGGTGTTCCTGCTCGCGGTGCCGGTGATGGTGCTGCTGTTGCTGGTCGGGCCGCACCTGCTGCCCGAATACCGTGACCCGGCCGCCGGCCGCATCGACCTCGTCAGCGTCGGGCAGTCGCTCGCCGCGGTGCTCGCGATGGTCTACGGGCTGAAGCAGATTGCCGAGCACGGACCGGCGCTCGGGAACGTCGGCGTGTTGATCGGCGGGCTCGTGCTCGCCGCCGTGTTCGTGCGGCGCCAGGGCCGGCTCCCCTACCCGCTTCTCGAGACGCGGCTGTTCCGCCAGCCGGCCTTCAGCGCCGCGATCGCGGCCTATGCGCTGTCGTGCCTCGCGATGTTCGGCGTCTACATCTTCATCACGCAGCACCTGCAGGGTGTCCTCGGGCTGTCGCCGTTGCACGCCGGCATCGCGATCATCCCGTGGTCGCTGGCTTTCGTCGTCGGCTCGCTGGCAGCGCCGCGCCTGGCCCGGCGCTGGTCGGCGGTCGGCGTGATCGTCGGCGGGCTCGCGGTGGCCGGCCTCGGCTTCGCGCTGCTGACGTTCGTCGACTCGCGCCATGCGCTCGCCGTGATCGTCGCCAGCACCGTCGTGATGAGCCTCGGCATGGCGCCGGTGTTCACGATCGGCAACGAGATCATCGTCACCGCCGCGCCGCCGGAACGCACCGGCGCGGCGTCGGCGATCTCGGAAACCGCCTCGGAGTTCAGCGGCGCGCTCGGCATCGCGGTGTTCGGCAGCATCGGCATCGCGCTCTATCGCCACCTGCTCGCACCGGCGCTGCCGGCCGGGCTGTCGAGCGACGCCGCCGGCGTCGCGCTCGCGACCTTGGGCGGCGCGGCCTCCGTCGCCGAGACGCTCGGCGGCACGACCGGACCGGCGCTGCTGAGCGCAGCGCGCAGCGCGTTCACCGATGCGCTGCAGCTCGTCGCGGCGCTCGGCGCGGTGATCGTCGCGACGGCGAGCGTGCTCGCGGCACGGATGCTCCGCCGTCCGCGACCGGGCGGTGCGAGCGACGCCGCCGTCCGCGGCGCCAAAGCCGACGCGACGCCGCCCGCCTCGATCGCGACCTCCGACGAGCGCCCGCGCTGAGCGCAAGGCGGGCCATCCTATAGTCGCGGCGAGCGCGCCCGAGCGCGCGCCGATCGGGAGGACGCTTGGAGAAGTGGCTGCGCGCGGCGCTCGACTACGTGCCGCGCTGGATCGAGTTCCAGATGCGGCTCACCGAACAGCCGGGGTGCGCCATCGCGATCGCGAGACGCGGCAAGATCGTTCTCGAGCAGGCATTCGGCCATGCCGATCTGCCGGCCCGCGTCAAGCTGACGCCGGCGCACCGCTTCCGGGTCGCTTCGCACTCGAAGACCTTCACGGCCGCCGGCATCCTGAAGCTGCGCGAAAAGGGGTGGCTCCGCCTCGACGATCCGATCGGCACGCACGTGAGCGAACTGCATCCGAAGGTCGCCGAGGCGACGCTGGCGCAGCTGCTGTCGCACAGCGCCGGCCTGGTCCGCGACGGCACCGATGCCGGCCAGTGGGCGGACCGGCGCGCATTCCTCGACGAGGCGGCGCTGCGTGCCGACCTCGCCGACGGTCCGACGATCGAGGCGAACACGCGCTTCAAGTATTCGAACCACGGCTTCGGCCTGCTCGGCCTCGCGATCGAGTCGATCACCGGCGAGCGCTATGCCGACTGGATCGCGCGCGAGATCGTCGCGGCGTCCGGGCTCGTGCAGACCCAGCCGGATGCGCCGCCGGCGCGCGGCACACCGTTCGCGCGCGGACACCTCGCGCGGCTGCCGCTCGGCAACCGGCTCGCGATCCGCGGCGAGAACCCGACCCACGTGCTCGCCGCGGCGACCGGGTTCATCAGCACCGCCGGCGACCTCGCGCGCTTCTTCGGCAGCTTGTCGCCCTCGGCGAAGCGCAGCGTGCTGTCTCCCGCGAGCCGGCGCGAGATGACGCGCCGGCAGTGGCGCGATACCCATGCGAGCGTCGAGCGCTGGTACGGGCTCGGCACGCTCAGCGGACGGCTCGGCGAGTGGGACTGGTTCGGCCACTCGGGCGGCTTCCAGGGCACGCTCACGCGCACCGTCTGCATCGCCGAACAGGAGCTCGCGGTCTCGGTGCTGACGAATGCGGCCGACGGCCCGGCCCAGGTCTGGCTCGACGGCATCCTGCACATCCTGCAGGCCCACCAGCGCAACGGCGCACCGTCGCGCCGCGCCCGCGCGTGGCACGGACGTTGGTGGAGCTTGTGGGGAGCGTTCGACCTGCTGCCGATGAACGGCAAGGTGCTGGTCGCCAACCCGGCGCTGCAGAACCCGCTGCTCGACGCCAGCGAGATCGAACCGCTCGGCCGAGGCCGGCATGGCGCCGATCGCGGCCGCATCAAGCTCGCCACCGGGCTCGGGAATCACGGGGAGCCGGTCCGCATCGAACACGACGACCGTGGTCGGCCGAGCGAGTTCTGGATGGCCGGGATGAAACTGCTGCCGGAGTCGAAAGCGGCGAAGGAAATGACGACTCGCTACGCTCGACGCTGACGCCGCCGACAGACAGCGGGCGATCGCGAAGCCACCATCGAATCCACGAGGACCGCATGACGCAGCACATCGGCATCGTCGCCTGCTCGGCCGAAGGCGCCGCGCTCTGCTATCGAACGATCTGCGTCGAAGGCGCGGCCCGGCTCGGTCCGCATGCGCACCCCGAAGTCTCGATGCACACCCATTCGCTCGCCGACTACATGGCGTGCATCGACCGCGGCGACTGGGTCGGCGTCGCCGACCTGATGCTGTCGTCCGCCGACAAGCTCGCGCGGATCGGCGCCGACTTCCTGATCTGCCCCGACAACACGATCCACCAGGCGCTCGAGCCTGTCGTCGCACGCTCGCCGCGGCCCTGGCTGCACATCGCCGAGATCGTCGCCGACGAAGCGGTGAAGCGGGGGTTCCGGCGCATCGGCATCACCGGCACGCGCTGGCTCATCGACAGCGACGTCTACCCGCAGAAGCTGCAGGCGCGCGGGCTCGAGGCGGTGCGCCCCGAGCCGGCCGAGCGCGACGAGATCAGCCGGATCATCATGGACGAGCTGGTCTGCAGCGAGTTCAAGCCCGAGTCGATCGCCTATTTCGAGCAACTCATCGGCCGCCTCGAGGCACGCGGTTGCGACGCCGTCGCGCTCGCCTGCACCGAGATTCCGCTGATCATCGGCGATCGCAACTCGGCGTTGCCGACGCTCGACTCGACGCGGCTGCTGGCGCGGGCGGCATTGCAGCGCGCGATCGACGCCTGATTCGCGGCGCCGATCGTCCGCTATCGAGTCGACCTCGCGGCTCAGCCGCGCAGCGCCTCGCGCACGAAGTCGAGCCGGTCCTGGCCGAAGAACATCTGCTCGCCGACGAACATCGTCGGCGCGCCGAACACGCCGCGCGCGACCGCTTCCTCGGTGGTCGCGCGCAGTGCGGCCTTGACGTCGGCCTCGTTCGCAAGCGCCAATGTCGCAGCCGCATCGAAGCCGCCGGCCTCCCAGACCTGCGCGACCTGCGCCGGCTCGTTGAGGTTGCGCGGCGCGACCCACATCGCATCGAAGACGGTGCGCAGGTAGGCGTCGAGTCGCTCCGGCTGGTGCAGTTGCACGCCCGCGGCGGCGCGCATCAACGTCAGCGTGTTGATCGGAAAGTGCGGATTGATCGCCAGCGGCACGCCGTAGCGGCGCGCGTGGCGCGCGATGTCGACGTTCATGTAGCGGCCCTTCGCCGGCACCGTGACCGGCGAGCTGTTGCCGGTGGCCTGGAATACGCCGCCGAGCAGCATCGGCCGCAAGGTCAAGGTCGCGTTCGCGTCGCGGCACAGCTTCGGCAGCTGGGTCCACGCGAGGTACGCGGTCGGGCTGCCGACATCGAAGAAGAACTCGACCGACGACGCCATGGCAGCTCCTCGCGCAGAATGGGGAAACGATCGTAAGCGAAGGGGACACGCGATGGCCGACGACAACAGGACTCCGGTGGCACTCGTCGTCGGCGCCGGCGACGCGACCGGGGGCGCGATCGCCCGCCGCTTCGCGGCCGGCGGCTTGGTCGCCTGCATGACGCGGCGCGACGCCGCGAAGCTCGAGCCGCTGATCGAGGCCATCCGCGCGTGTGGCGGCAGTGCGCACGGCTTCGGCTCCGACGCGCGCAAGGAAGAGGAAGTCGTCGAGCTGGTCGAGCGGATCGAGCGCGACATCGGGCCGATCGACGTGCTGGTCTTCAACATCGGCGCGAACGTGCCGTCCGGCATCCTCGAGGAGACCGCGCGCAAGTACTTCAAGGTCTGGGAGATGGCCTGCTTCGGCGGCTTCCTGAACGGCCGCGAGGTCGCGCGCCGGATGGTCCGGCGCAACCGCGGCACGATCCTCTTCACCGGCGCGACGGCGTCGCTGCGCGGCGCGGCGAACTTCGCCGCGTTCGCCGGCGCCAAGCACGCGCTGCGCGCGCTCGCGCAGAGCATGGCGCGCGAGCTCGGGCCGAAGAACATCCACGTCGCCCACGTCGTCATCGACGGCGCGATCGACACCGAGTTCATCCGCACGAACTTCCCGGACCGCTACGCAACCAAGGCGGAAGACGGCATCCTGTCGCCGGACCACATCGCCGAGACCTACTGGCTGCTGCACGTGCAGCCGCGCGACGCCTGGACCTTCGAGCTCGACTTGCGGCCCTGGAACGAGCGCTGGTAGCGCGCTGCCGGAGGCGGATCAGCCGCTGGCCTGCGCCATGCGGTCGAGCGTCAGCCGGCGAACGACACGATCTGCCCCAGCGGCAGCGCGCCGGAGCGGCGATCCACCTCGCGGCCCTTCTGCAGGCGGACCATCGTCGGGATGCTGCGGATGCCGAATCGCTGCGAGAGCTGCGGACTGTCGTCGCTGTTGACCTTCGCGAACACGACACGACCCTTCAACTGCGCAGCGGCCTGCTCGAAATTCGGTGCCATCGCGCGGCACGGACCGCACCACGGCGCCCAGAAGTCGACCACGACCGGCAGGTCGGTCTTCTGCAGGAACGCATCGAAATCGGCATCCCCGAGCGTGATCGGGTGCCCGTCGAGCAGAGGCTTGCCGCAGCGCCCGCAGACCGGGTCGTCGGTCAGCCGCGCCGCGGGAATCCGGTTGGTCGCCCGACAGTGCGAGCACGCAACATGAAGCGGGGTATCGTCCATCCCTCGCAGATGGCAGGGGTCGGCCGGGTTTCAAGTCCGGCACGCGAATTGCCCGAAAAGCGGCTTGGGCACGCCACTGTCATCCATGAAGGACTTCATGCATTCGAATCGTGCAGGCGGCTTCGCCGAGCCGCCACCGAGTGCCGCTTCGCGATGAGCGATCCGATCGACGTCAGCGTCGCGTTGTGCACCTGCAACGGCGCTCCCTACCTTCGCGAGCAGCTCGACAGCATCCTGGCGCAGACCCGGCCGGTCGCCGAAATCGTCGTCGGCGATGACGCATCGACCGACGAGACGCGAGACATCCTGCGCGAGTACGAAGCGCGCTTCCCCGGTCGCTTCCTCCTGCATCTGCATCCCGAGCGGCTCGGCACTGTCAACAATTTCGAGTTCGTGCTGGCGCGCGGCCGCGGCCGCGTGATCTTCCTCAGCGATCAGGACGACGTCTGGAAGCCGCACAAGGTCGAAACGATGCTCGCGCGGTTCGACGACCCGCAGGCGATGCTGGTGTTCACCGACGGCCGGCTGATCGATGCCGCCGGCACGCCGATGACATCGACCCTGTGGAAGGAGTGGCACTTCGACTGGGCCACCCGCCTGCGCTGGAAGCATTCGAGCGCGGCGTTGCTCGACCTCGTGCACAACCGCAACAAGGTGACCGGCGCGACCGCCGCGCTGCGCCGCGAGCTGCTCGACGACTGCCTGCCGATCCGCGTGCCGCCCGGCTACTGGCACGACGCGTGGCTCGCGCTGCATGCCGCGGCGCACGGCGGGCTGCGCTTCCTGTCCGAGCCGTTGATCGACTACCGCGTGCACGGCAAGCAGCAGATCGGCATCACGAAGGACATCGACCTGCGACCGATGGGCGAGGCGTGGAGCGTTTCGTTCGCCGAGTTTCGCGAGGCGCTGCGCGAGCGCTATCCGGAGCACGCGCACGCCCTCGACGACGGCCCGCGCCCGTTTCGCGATTCGGCGTTCGGCACGCAGCTGCGCTCGGCGTGGCGGGCGCTGCGTCCGCACTGAGCCGGGCGCGCGGTGATGGCGTCGTCGTGACCCTCGACGGTTCACGCTGGGTCGTGTTCGCGGCGTTCGACGCGGACGGCCGCGCCGCACCGCATGCGGTGGCGCAGCTCGCCGAGTACCGCAGCCTCGGTTTCGAGACGCTCGTCGTCGACACCTCGCCGACGCTGTCGGCACAGCGCGAAGCGGACTGGCGCTCGAGCGCGACCGACTGGCTGCAGCGGCCGAACGTCGGCTACGACTTCGTCAGCTACCGCACCGGCCTCGAGACGCTGGTCGAGCGAAAGAGTGTCGAGATCGACCGGCTGGCGCTGATCCTCGCGAACGACAGCTGTTTCGGGCCGTTCATCCCACTGCGCGGCGTGCTGGAAGGGTTCGACGCGCTGCCGCTCGACCGGCCACGCCTGTTCGGCATCACCGAGAACCACGAGATCCGGCGCCACCTGCAGAGCTACTGGCTCTACATGCGACCGGACGTCACCCCGCTCGTCTTCGCGTTCCTGCGCGCGATGCCGGTTCCGAACGATCGCGCCGAGGCGATTGCGTTCGGCGAGCTGGCGCTCTCGGACCATCTGCTCGCGCACGGCTGCGAACTGCATGCGCACCTCGCGGCGCGCGATGTGCTGGAGCGGTTCGCGCGGTTTCGCGGCTATCTCCCATCGCTGGCCGAGTTCGGCGTGCGCCGCCTCATGAACCGGCCGAAGTACAGCCGACGCGCCGACACCGCGTGCCTCAAGCACCTGCTCGGCCGCGCCGATGCGCTGCTCGTGAACCCGACGCTCGACTTCGGCGTGAACCTGCTGCGCGCAGGCTGCAGCCCGTTCGTCAAGAAGGAACTGCTGCGCGACAACCCGCACCGCGACCCGCACATCCCGGCCGGACTCGACGTCGCGACCTTGCGCAACGCCGACGTCGAACGCCTGCTCGGCAGCCGCGCGCCGCGCTTCGATACGGTCTGATGCGCTAGCCGCGCCCTCGTCGGCGTCTGAGGCAGGCGGCGCCCGCCGCAAGGCCGCCCAGCATCAGCGCGTACGTTCCGGGCTCCGGGATCGCCGGCACGTCGACGATGCCGCCGCCGGTCTCGGTGCCGAGCACGAGCGCCGAGAGGAACACGCCGCTGTCGAAGATCGGATCGGAGGTGTCTGCGACGCCGACGCTGAAGGTGTGGCTGCCGTCCGCAGCCGCGGCGCCGAGCAGGCCGACCACGCTGAGGCTGCGCGTCAGCCCGTTGTATTCGATGCCGTACCGGCCGCTGCCGACCGGGTTCGCGATGAAGTTCGTCGGGTTGCCGGGTGCGTTGGCGATCAGCTGGCCGTTCGCGAAGCGCGCGTAATTCACGCCGTCGATGAAGAAGCCGAAGATGTCGGTGATGTTCTGAAGCGGGAATTCCTCGGTTCCGAAAACGAACTGCGCCGACACCGACGTGCGGCCTGCCGGGACCGTGAAGCGGAAGCTGAGCACGTTGGCGTCCGTCGTGTCGCCGCCGCTCAATGCACTCAGCGCCGCACTGGCGCCGCTGCGCGAGATACCGTTGAACTGCTCGAGGGTGTTGGTCAACGGCACCGCGGCATTGCCCGACGTCAGCAGCACGCCATCGGGCAGCGACAAGGTCGGCGTCGAGCCGGACGACGGCGCGAGGTCGAAGCTGCTGTAGAGCGCCGATTGGCGCAAGCTCGCGCTGTGCGTGCCTTGGTACGCCACGCTCGACGGCACGACCGTGATGCCCGAGCCCGGCTTCACGAGCGCGTCGACGAGCGACGTCTGCGCTTCGGCGGCGCTGCCGATCGGCGCGATGGTCAATGCGGCCGCAGGCGCGGCAATCAAGCCGGCTGCCAGGCTCGCCAACGCCGCGATGAACGATCCCGCTCCGACGATCGATGTCCGCATGCTCCTCCCCTGGTCGAACGCCGCAGGTCGACGCCCCTCGAAGGGAACATAGCGGAATTGGTTCCGAGCCACGTTCAGCGGTTGAAAACCATGGCCGGCACGTAGGCATCGTGCCGTCGGACCGATCAGCGCGACCGAAGCGGCACTGCGTCGAGCGACGCGCCGAATCAGGGGTGGATCGCGCCGGCGCGAGAGACCTGCGCCTGCATCGCATCGCGGATGTAGTCGATCAGCTCCTGTTCGGGATAGGGCTTGCCGAGCAGCTTGCTGACGCCGACGCGGCTCGCGTCGTCGCGGTGCCGATCGTCGGCCGCGGTGATCATGATCACGGGGATGTGTGCGGTCGCCGGGTTCTCGCGCACGTGGCGCGTCAGCTCGAAGCCATCCATGCCGGGCATCTCGACATCGGTGATCACGACATCGGGAATGCTGGTCTGCATTTGTTGCGCCGCGTCGAGTCCGTCGGTGGCATAGGACACCCGGTATTGATGCCGCGCCAGCAGTCGACCGGTCGTGATGCGGACGAGCTTCGAATCGTCGGCGACCATCACCAAGGTCTGGTCCGGCGGTTTTGCGGTGGCGGTCTTCGCAGCTGCAGGAGCCGGCGTCGCGCGCTGCTCCGCCTCGATGCGCTCGGCATCGAGCCGGCGCACCTCTTCAGCTGCTTGTCGGTCGCTCTCAGCTTGGGCAGCCACTGCCTCGGCGGATTGGCGAGCGGCGGCGGCCTTCGCAGCCTGTTCGGCCGCGCGACGGTCCGCTTCGCCGCGCGCCTCGGCTTCCTGAACCAGCTTGTCCGCTTCCGCCGCCCGGCGTGCGGCTTCGCGCTCGGCCGCTTCGCTCGCGCGCCGAGCAGCCTGCTCGACAGCGAGTCGATCCGCTTCCGCGCGAGCGGCGGCTTCTGCAGCCGCTTGTCTCGCTTTCCGTTCGGCTGCTTCGGCGGCTTCGCGCGCCGCCTGCTGCTCCGCCGCTTCGGCGGCCAGCCGAGCCGCACGCTCCGCTTCGATCGTGGCCTGGCGTGCTGCTTCCTCGCGCGCCTTGGCCTCCGCTTCGCGCTGCGCCGCTTCGGCGGCCGAACGCGCTCGTTCAGCCGCGGCCTGGCGCGCGGCGTGGGTGCGTGCTGCCTCGACCGCGATGCGAGCGGCTTCGGCGCTCGCAGCCTCTTCCGCGGCGATGCGCGCGAGCTCGGCGCGCGCGGATTCCTCGGCCTCGCGAGCAGCCCGGGCTTCGGCTTCCTGGGCTTGCGCGATGCGGGCCGCCTCGGCCTGATCGGCATCCTCCGCTGCGCGGCGCGCCGCGGCGTCGAAGGCCTCCTGCTCGCGTTGCTGGCGTTCAGCTTCGCGGCGGGCAGCGTCGGCTTCGGCAGCTGCTCTTTCCGCACGCGCCGACTCGGCCTGACGATGGGCTTCGGCTTGGGCTTCCGCCTCCGCCTTGGCGGCCGCGTCGGCCGATGCGAACTGGCTCTCGCGGCGCGCATCGGCCCGCTTGCGCGCACGATAGGCCAGCCAGCCGCCGATCACCCCGACAAGCAACCCGGCCAGCAACCACAGCAACGTTTCGTTCACGAGCAGACGATCCGATCACAAAGCAATCGCCGAGCATAGTGGCGAACAGGGTGTCGCACCCCGGCGGACGCTACCGACGCCCCGGGCGTTTTTCTCGAAGCGGCGCAGTTCCCGCCATCGGGCCGGCGCGCCTCGCGCGCAGCGAACGGGCGCCGTATGCTGCGGCATGCTGCGGCAGTTCGCCAAGACCCTGGAGTTCACCACCACCGGCCGCGGCCTGGTCGAAATCACGACACCGGTCCGCCGTTGGGTCGAGCCGCTCGGCGTGGCGTGCGGCGCGCTGACGCTGTTCGTCCGCCACACCTCGGCGAGTCTGCTGGTCCAGGAGAACGCAGACCCGGAAGTGCGTGCGGACCTGGAACGCTTCTTCGCGCGCCTCGTGCCGGATGGCGACCCTCTGCTGCGGCACCGCGATGAAGGGCCGGACGACATGCCGGCGCACATCCGCGCTGCTCTCACTGCCGTTCAGCTGACGGTGCCGATCGCCGGCGGCCGCCTCGCCCTCGGCACCTGGCAGGGCCTCTATCTGTGGGAGCACCGGTTGTGCCCGCATCGCCGGCAGATCGCGCTGCATCTCATCGGCGATTGAGTGCCGGAAAACCCGCAGTCGGGAATAGTCCGGGTGGGCCGGCCGTCTACGTGCGGTCTGCCCGTCGATCCCATCCACCTCAGCTTTCGAAAGCGCACCCCATGACCGGAAACCCTCGCCTTCTGTTCGTCGCCGCGGTCGCGGCGCTCGCCGGAACCGTCGCGATGCCCGCCGCTGCCCAGTTCGCCAAGCCCGAGGACGCG
>Ga0307406_10001258_pt1 | contig 14208 bp, 10 predicted proteins | sample 322Cmetagenome_3_FD_203706 | JGI IMG/M metagenome (GOLD analysis project Ga0307406, IMG submission 203706) | Maize rhizosphere microbial communities from greenhouse at UC Davis, California, United States - 322HYB-C-2 | ecosystem: Host-associated > Plants > Roots > Rhizosphere > Soil | place... | reverse complement strand
CTACACGCTGCCGGTGGTGGCCGCGGCGATGACGAAGCGCGCGAAGAGTTTGTATCTGTTTCCGACCAAGGCGCTGGCGCAGGACCAGGTGGCCGAGCTGCTGGAGCTCAACAAGGCCGGCAACCTCGGCGTTCGCGCCTTCACCTTCGACGGCGACACGCCCGGCGATGCGCGCCAGGCGATCCGGCTGCACGGCGACATCGTGGTCAGCAACCCGGACATGCTGCACCAGGCGATCCTGCCGCATCACACCAAGTGGGCGCAGTTCTTCGAGAACCTGCGCTACATCGTCATCGACGAAATCCACACCTATCGCGGCGTGTTCGGCAGCCACGTCGCCGACGTGCTGCGCCGGCTCAAGCGCATCTGCGCGTTCTACGGCGTCGCGCCGCAGTTCATCCTGTGCTCGGCCACGATCGGCAACCCGCAGGCGCATGCGCAGGCCCTGATCGAGCGCCCGGTGCGCGCGATCCTCGAATCCGGCGCGCCGACCGGCGACAAGCACGTGCTGCTGTGGAACCCGCCGGTGGTCAATGCCGACCTCGGCCTGCGCGCCTCGGCGCGTTCGCAGAGCAACCGCATTGCCCGCATCGCGATCAAGGCCGGGCTCAAGACCCTGGTGTTCGCCCAGACCCGGCTGATGGTCGAGGTGCTGACCAAATACCTCAAGGACGTGTTCGACCACGACCCGCGCAAGCCGGCGCGCATCCGCGCCTATCGCGGCGGTTATCTGCCGACCGAGCGGCGCGAGGCCGAACGGGCGATGCGCGACGGCCGCATCGACGGCATCGTCTCGACCTCGGCGCTGGAGCTGGGCGTCGACATCGGCAGCCTCGACGTGGTCGTGCTCAACGGCTACCCGGGCTCGGTCGCGGCCACCTGGCAGCGCTTCGGCCGCGCCGGGCGCCGCCAGCAGCCTTCGCTCGGCGTGCTGGTGGCCAACTCGCAGCCGCTCGATCAATACGTGGTCCGCCATCCGGACTTCTTCGCCGACGCCCCGCCCGAGCACGCGCGCATCGCCCCGGATCAACCGCTGATCCTGTTCGACCACATCCGCTGCGCCGCCTTCGAACTGCCGTTCCAGCACGGCGAGGCGTTCGGCCCGATCGATCCGGAGGTGTACCTGCAGGCGCTGGCCGAGACCGGCGTGGTCCATCGCGAAGGCGAGCGCTGGGAGTGGATCGCCGACAGCTATCCGGCCAATGCGGTCAGCCTGCGCTCGGTCGCCGACGGCAACTTCGTCGTGGTCGACCGCAGCGACGGCCGCCAGGCGATCATCGCCGAGGTCGACTACTCGGCCGCCGCGCTGACCTTGTACGAAGGCGCGATCCACATGATCCAGTCGCTGCCCTACCAGGTCGAACGCCTCGACTGGGAAGGCCGCAAGGCCTACGTCACCCGCACCCAGGTCGACTACTACACCGACTCGATCGACTACACCAAGCTCAAGGTGCTGGACCGCTTCGACGGCGGCGAGGCCGGGCGCGGCGACAGCCACCACGGTGAAGTGCACGTGGTGCGGCGTGTCGCCGGTTATAAAAAGATCCGCTACTACACCCACGAGAACATCGGCTACGGCCCGGTCAACCTGCCCGACCAGGAGCTGCACACCACCGCGGTGTGGTGGCAACTGCCGCAGGGCGTGCTGCTGTCGCGGTTCGATTCGAAACAAGATGCGCTGGACGGCTTTCTCGGCGCGGCGCATGCGCTGCACGTGGTCGCCACCGTGGCGGTGATGGCCGACGCGCGCGATCTGCAGAAGTCGGTCGGCAACGGCGACGGCGCCTGGTTCGCGACCCAGGACGCCGGCGGGCGCGGGCAGTTGCGCGGCGTCGGCCACGAACTGGTGCCGGGCACGGCGATGGCCTCGCTCGACGTACAGCAGTTCGTGCCGACGGTGTACTTGTACGACAACTTCCCGGGCGGCGTGGGGCTCAGCGAACCTTTGTGGTTGCGCCAGGCCGAACTGGTGACGCGCGCGCGCGAACTGATCGAACGCTGCGATTGCCGCGCCGGCTGCCCGGCCTGCGTCGGCCCGATCCTGGCCGTCGACGAAACCCGCAGCGAGAACACGCCGAAATCGCTGGCGCGGCAAGTGCTGCGCTTGCTCGGCGAAGGCGAGGACGCGTGAGCATCGATATCGCCAAGCTGCGCATGTTGCAGCGGCAGGCCGGGCGCGCGGTCGCGGATGCGGGAACGCCGAGTGACAAGGCAAATCTCCCCCAGCCCCTCTTTTTCAAAGAGGGGAGCCAACCGCTTTCGCGGGAAGAGAGCGCGACGATCGCCAGGGCTTCGAGCATCGCGGGCCTGGCCCGTGACGATGACGATGTTCGTTCCGTGCTTCCTGCCAGTGTTCCGACCCGGGCATCCAAGGCACCGGACGTCATCCCCTCTCCCCGCACCGACGCCAGCGCTCCCCTCTTTGAAAAAGACGGGCTGAGGAAGATTTGCTCTGCGCTCCCCGACACCGCCACTTCATCGCTTGGAGAAAAGGTGAGTGCTTCCGAAGCGCTTCGCCCTCCTCGCACCGACGCCAGCGCTCCCCTCTTTGAAAATGAGGGGCTGGGGAAGATTTGCTCTTCGCTCCCCGACACCGCCACTTCATCGCTTGGCGAAAAGGTGAGTGCTTCCGAAGCGCTTCACCCTCCCCGCACCGACGCCAGCGCTCCCCTCTTTGAAAATGAGGGGCTGGGGGAGATTTGCTCTGCGCGCCCCGATGCCCGCACTCCCCTGTTCGGAGAAGGCGGGCTCCCCGAGATCCGCTCTGCGCGCCCCGACCTCGACGGCCTGCGGCGGTTGATCGCGCAACGCGAGCGCAAGCCAGGGACTTCGCCGCTGCCGCAACCGACCGCATTCGCTGCGCGGCCCACACAGGCGCCGGGCCCCATCGACCGCTCGGTGCCCGGCCAGGAGATCGCCCCCGGCCTTTACTTCAGCGAAGTCCACCTCAGCCTGCCGGCGCCGCAGGTTTCGCTGTCGCTGGCCTTCGCCAAACGTCCCGACGACGCGCTCGACCCGCGCCGGCTGATGTTCTTCGACACCGAGACCACCGGCCTGGCCGGCGGCACCGGCACCCGCGCTTTCATGATCGGCGCGGCCGACTGGCATCGCCACGCCGTGCACGGCGACGGCCTGCGTATCCGCCAGCTGACCATCGCCACCCTCGCCGCCGAGCCGGCGATGCTCCGCGCGTTCGCGCAGTGGCTGACACCGGACACGGTGCTGTCGAGCTACAACGGCCGCTGTTACGACGCGCCGCTGCTCAATACGCGCTACCGCCTCGCCCGCATCGCCAATCCGCTGGCCGGGCTCGATCATGTCGACCTGCTGTTCCCGACCCGGCGCCTGTATCGCGGCGTCTGGGAGAACTGCAAGTTGGCGACCATCGAACGCGAGCTGTTGCGGATCGTGCGCGAGGACGATCTGCCCGGCTCGCAGGCGCCGGCCGCGTGGCTGCATTACCTGCGCGGCGGCAGTTCGGCCTTGTTGCGCCGCGTCGCCGCGCATAACCATCAGGACGTGGTGACCTTGGCGCAGTTGATGCTGAAGCTGGTCGAGGCGCAGGCGGCCTTGCCGGTCTGAGCGATGACCGGCGCCGCATCGGACGGGCCCTGCGAGACATCGCCGTCGTACGCCCGTCGGTGGCGCAGCGGTAGCCACGATCGCGATCGCGGCTTGCGACCGAAGCCAATCCGCTCTGAACACCACCCCTGTCCAAAGCCTGCTGTCGCGGCCGCGCATAGCGCCCGATTGAGTCATCTGGGTCGCGAACACCCCGGCTACACTGCGCAGCCCGCGGCCTTCATACGCCGCACACGTCGCCGGTCGCACTCTGCCCGCGACCACGTCCGGAGCCTCGCCATGTCCCTGTTCGCCACCGACCTCCTCATCGGATTCCGTCCGCTCGTTGCCGGCGCCGTCCTCAGCCTCGCCCTGGCCGCCTGCGCCACGCCGATCCCGCCGACCGACATCGGCCCGGCCGCCTGCAACGCCGAAGCCGCGCGCTGGGCCATCGGCCGCGCCCCGGATGCCGACGTGGTCGAACGCGCCCGCGTCGAAACCCGCAGCCGCACCGTGCGTGTGCTGACACCCGGCATGGCGGCAACCATGGATTTCCAGCAAGACCGCCTCAACATCGACGTCAACGAACGCGGCGCCATCACCGGCCTGCGCTGCGGTTGAAGGCTGTGCGCACGGTCGCGGATCGCAGGATCCGCGGCCGGCGTTAACCCTGGGCACAGCTGTGCCGGGGCAGGCTCGGGCCAACGCGCCGCGCGCGCATCCAGCGAAGGACGTCGCCATGTCGAACCGGACCGCTCTCTCCCAGCCCCTGCACCGTCTGCTGTCCGGCGCGCTGCTCGCCGTGTCGCTGCCGCTGGCGATGGCCGCCTGCGCCGGCCCCCGCCCCGCCGATGAAATGCCGAGCGCCGCGGTCGAGCCGGCCGACGCTCAGGACGCCAGCAGCATCGCCCCCGGCGAACCCTCGCCGATGCCGTCGCGCCGCACCTGCAACGCCGAAACGGCGAAGGCCACGCTGGTCGGCAAGACCGCCGATGCGGCCACCGTCGAGCAAGCGAAAGTCAGCGCCGGCGGCCACACCGTCCGTGTGCTCAAGCCCGGCCAGATGATCACCAAGGAGTACCTGGACGGCCGCGTCAACGTGCATGTCGACGAGAAGAACGTCATCGTCGACGTCGGCTGCGGTTGATCGCAGGGCGGTTCAGCGCAGAAGCGGCGCTTATCCCTAGCGCTATCGCGTGCCGGCGAATCGAGCTTCGCCGGCACGCGAGCGATCACCCCACTCAGCTGGAGTAGTGGTCGCGGATGTGGGCGTGGTAGTAGCCGCCTTTCGAGGTGGCCGCGATCAGGCCCAGGTTCACGCTCTCGGGCACGCCGTGAAAATCGTAGTCCTGGCCCTCGACGAAGCGGATCCTCAGCAGCCCGGTCGCACGGTCGTAGCCGATCGCCTCGATGGCCGAGGAAGAAACACGGATCATCTCCATTGCATGCATCTCCTTGCGGGTGTGTGGTGGATCGCCCGGTGCCGCGGAAAGCGACGAATCGAGCGCGCCGTTCGAACCCCTCTATGAGACCACGACCCCGTCGCAGGGCCCGCGACGGGGCGCAGCGCGAGGGATAATTCAGCGACCAAGCAGTCGCCAGGACCGGCGGCGGCGCGGGTCGAAAGCTGCAAGCGCAGCCACGTCTCATGGCCTAAACTGCCGGCGTCATCCGCCAGGAGTCTCCGATGCGCCGTAATCTCTGGCTGATCGCCGCCGTGGTCTTGATCGGCCTGTGGGTCTGGAGCCAGCGCGGCATGCAGGCACCGCAACCCGCCGTTCCCGCGCACGCACCGGTGACGCAGTCGCAACCGGCCATGCGCGATGACGCCGGCCGCGACACCGTCGGACGCGGCCACGACGAAACCCCGCCGATCGCCTCGATCGCACTGCCGCCGGAAGCGAACGACACCTTGCGCCGCATCGCCGCGGGCGGCCCGTTCGCGCATCGCCAGGACGGCGGCGTGTTCCAGAACCGCGAGCAACGCCTGCCGCGGCAACCGCGCGGCTATTACCGCGAGTACACGGTCGAAACGCCGCGTTCCGACGACCGCGGTGCGCGCCGCATCGTCACCGGCGGCGATCCCCCGTCGGAGTACTACTACACCGGCGATCACTACCGCAGCTTCACCCGCTTCGACGTGCGGGCCGACGGAGGCGCACGATGAGCGGCTCGATCGATCCGCGCGAGTTGCTCGCCGATCCGGCCCAGGCCGGCGCTTACTTCATCGACGCACGCGACGCGCGCGCGCTGGCCGATGCCGCGGCCCAGCTCGAGTTCGCGGTCGCCCGCGTCGATTTCGCCGGCTGCGCCGGCAAGGACGATGCGCTGACCCGCATTGCCGCGGGCCTGCGTTTCCCGGCCTGGTTCGGCCACAACTGGGACGCGCTCAACGACTGCGTCAACGACTTGTCGTGGTGGCCGGCACCGGGCTATCTGCTGTTGATCGAACACGCCGGCCCTTGGCAGGCCGAACACGGCGAGGACGCTGCGACCCTGGTCGAGATCCTCAACGACGCCGCGCAGGACTGGGCGAAGTCGCGCACCGCGTTCTGGGCGCTGCTGCCGCTGCCGCAGGCCGAGCTCGAACAGATGGCACCGTGAGCGAATCCTGATGCCGCCGGCTTCCGGCGACATCACTGCTTTGGAGTAGGAGCGGCGCAAGCCGCGACCACGCCGTCGCCCGTACGAACGTCGCTGGCCGCAGGTCCGCGGTCGCGGCTTGCGCCGCTCCTACCCCTTGGTTGCGTCGCGATCTGCGTGTTGCGTGACCTGCCTCCTGTAGGAGCGGCGCGAGCCGCGACCACGCCGTCGCTCGTACGAACGTTGCCGGCCGCAGGTCCGCGGTCGCGGCTCGTGACCAAAGGAAATCCCTGTGGGACGCCGCTCCTACCCTTTAGGGCCGCGATATCAGCCGCGCCGCGCCTGCTTCAGAAATCGCAGCGCCGCGCGCTCCCACTGCAGTTCGCCGCGGGCGCCTTCGGCATAACGCGCCAGCCGGCCTTCGCGCCAACCCACGAACACGGCCGGGTCGATGTAGGCCTTGCGACAGACCGACGGGGTGTTGCGCAAGGCCTGTGCGACCTCGCCGATGACCGCATTCTGCGCCGCGGCCAGGGCGCGTTCGCTCGGCTCGCCGCCGCGCGCGGGTTCCGGCAAGGGCAGTTCGGCCAGACGCCGGAACGCGCCCAGGGTGCCGCCCCAGGTGCGGAAGTCCTTGGCGCTGAAGTCGTTGCCCATCGCGCGCTGCAGATAGTCGTTGACCGCGCCGGAATCGATCGGCTGCAAGCGGCCGTCGTCGTCGCGGTATTGGAACAGGGCCTGCCCCGGCAGTTGCTGGCAACGCCGCACCAGCCGGGTCAGCTTGGCGTTGTCGAGTTCGACCTCCTGCGCCTGCCCGCTCTTGCCGCGAAAGCGGAAACGCGCGCGGCCGTCGCGCAGGAATTCGACGTGACGGTTGCGCAAGGTGGTCAGGCCGAACGAGCGGTTGCTGCGCGCGTACTCGGGGTTGCCGATGCGCAACAAAGTCTCGGCCATCACCGCCACCACGATGGCCAGCACCTTGTCGCGCGGGAAGCCCGCCAGCTTTAGGTCGCGGCGCACGCTGCGGCGCAACGCCGGCAGCGCGCGCCCGAACCCGATCACGCGATCGAACTTGCCTTCGTCGCGGCGCTGCCGCCATTGCGGGTGATACCGGTATTGCTTGCGCCCGCGCGCATCGCGGCCGGTCGCCTGGATGTGGCCGCGCGCATCGGCGCAGATCCAGACCTCGGTATAGGCCGGCGGCACCGCCAGCGCGCGGATGCGTTCGAGGGTTTTCGCCGCCTGCACCGCGCGGCCGCGCGCGTCGCGATAAGCGAAGCCGCGCCCGGCACGCCGGCGCACGATGCCGGGTTCGCCGTCGTTGACGTAACGCAAACCGGCCGCGCGCGCGGCGCGGCGATTGACCGCAGCCGAAGGCGCGCGCTCGCTCATGCCCCAGCAATACGGGGCCGGCCGTCAAGGCCGCGCCAAGAAGCCGCGGCGCGACGGCGCGCGGTTCAGCGCTCGTCGTCCTTTTTCTTGAAGTCGACCTTTTCCGAGGCGCCTTGCGAATCCCACTTCGCTTCGAGCTTGCGCTCGCACCAGGCCGGCGGGGTCTCGCCGGGACGCGTCGGGCCGCTCGCGCATTCGGGGCGCGCATCGACCGCGGCGTTGGTGTCGCGATATTCGACGCCGCTGCAGGCGCCGAGCATGACGGCGGCGGTCAGAACGGCGAGGCCAGTGATTACACGCATGCAAGGCTCCTGTCGGGATGTCGCCGCCGACCTTCGCCGACGCGGCGAGGGCCCGCCAGTGTCATTGGTTCAGGCCACGGCATCGGCTGCGGCCGGGGCCGCTGCCGGCACGCGCGCATAGCGCCAGGCGATCAGCAGGCCGATGCCGAGCAAGGCGGCGGCGATGTACCACGGCGCGCCCGGCAGGTGGATCGGCGCCGACTTGCCGATGAAGTAGCCGAAGCTGCTGGCGAAGATCGCCGGCCCGATCACGCCGGCCAGGCTGACCAGGCTCATCAGCGCGCCCTGGATGCGGCCCTGCTCGTGGGCGCCGACCTGACGCGTGACCAAGGCCTGGGTCGCCGGCGCCGCCATCGCCCACAAGGCGCTGATCGGCAGGCCGAGCAGGAAGATCAGGCCGGTGTCGGCGCTGCCGTAGACGATGAAGCCGATCACGCCGCAGGCCAGGCCGAACAGCAGGGTGCGGCGCTCGCCGATCCAGGCGACGACGCGGCCGATCAAGACGACGTTGACGATGATGTTGAACACGCCGACCACCGCCAGCACCCAGCCGACTTTGTCCAGGCCCCACTGGTATTGATAACCGGCGAACAGCACGAAGATGCTCGGGTAAACGTAGTGGGCCATGTTGGCGATGAACACCACCGCGGCCAGGCCGAATACCTGCGGGTAACGCTTGAGCAGCATCAGCGAGCCGAACGGATTGGCGTGAGCCCAGTCGAAGCGCGCGGTGCGCTTCTCCGGCGGCAGCGATTCGGGCAGCACGAACCAGCCGTAGAAGAAGTTCAGCAGGGCCAGGCCGGCGGCGAACCAGAACGGCAGGCGCATGTCGATCGCGCCGAGCTGGCTGCCGATCACCGGGCCGATCACGAAACCGACGCCGAACGCGGCACCGATCATGCCGAAACTCTTGGCGCGCTGTTCCGGCGGGGTGACGTCGGCGACGTAGGCGTTGGCGGTGGTGAAGCTGGCCGCGGTGATGCCCGAGATGATGCGACCGATCAGCAGCAGCGGCAGGGTGTTGGCCACCGCCATCAGGATGAAGTCCAAGCCCAGGCCGAGGCAGGAGATCAGGATCACCGGGCGCCGGCCGTAACGGTCCGACAGGCTGCCCTGGATCGGCGAGAACACGAACTGGATCAGCGCGAACACGGTGCCGAACAGGCCGACCCAGTAAGCCGCCTTGGCGGTGTCGCCGCCGACGAAGTCCTCGATCAGGTGCGGCAGCACCGGAATGATCAGGCCGAACGACAGCACGTCGATCAGCACGGTGATGAAGATAAAGACGAGCGCAGCACGACGCGCGCCCGAAGCAGGAGCGATGGGAGGAGTCATGAATGCCAAAGGGGCGAAAGGCTTGCGAGTGGCGCAGTCTAGCGCGCGGGCGAGTGTGCGGCAGGGTCGTTTGTCACCGCGCGATGGTTTCTTACGTTACTAATTGCCCGACGAATCGAGAATTTTCCCATCGAGATCATTGGCTTACAAAATCGCTTGTGAGCGCGCGCGCTCACAGTTCAGTGCGCGTGTAAGCAGGGCAAATTCCGCGTCCATGGGTGAATTGCCGCATCGCACAATTTGTGCTTTAGTCGAAACACGCTCGGTTTTGACACTGCCGGTGCGGGACGAGTCCCGCGCCAGTGGCGGATGCGCCCTGCGCGTAACAGTGAGCTCAAGATCCTCCAGCAACACCGCCAAGCCAACCAATCGATATCGCGAACGTCGCTTCGCGTTGGGGAACCGCCTCCAGGGACCAGCTTTTAGAACATCGATGCAAGGACCCGGTCAGACCACAACGTAAAGCGATAGCGAGCTAGCGATCCACGGAACACCCCACCGGTCCGGAGATGCGATGCAAGCCAGGCAACAAAGTCTGTACGACCCCCGCGACGAGCGGGACAGCTGCGGTTTCGGACTGATCGCGCAACTCGACGATCGCCCTAGCCGCGCCTTGGTCGACCGCGCCCTCGAGGCGCTCTCGCGCATGACCCACCGCGGCGGCGTCGCCGCCGACGGGCTCAGCGGCGACGGTTGCGGCTTGCTGATCCGCCATCCCGACGCCTTCCTGCGCCTGATCGCCCGCGAGGCCAACATCCGCCCGGGCCCGCATTTCGCTTCCGGCCTGGTGTTCCTGCCGCGCGACACCGCGCTGGCCGCCCAGGCCCGCGACGTACTCAACGAAGCCCTGCGCAGCGAAGGCATGCGCGTGACCGGCTGGCGCGTGGTGCCGGTCGATATGGCGGCCTGCGGCGAACTCGCCCGCCAGACCATGCCGCGCATCGAGCAGATCTTCGTCGACGCCGCCGCGCCGTTCGACCCGGCCGGGTTCCAGCGCTCGTTGTTCCTGGCGCGCCGCCGCGCCGAACAGCGCCTGCGCCAGACCGATGCCGAGGCCTTCCAGGACTTCTACGTGGTCAGCCTGTCCTCGGCCAGCATCGGCTACAAGGGCATGGTGCTGCCGGACCGGCTGATGCAGCTGTATCCGGATCTGCAACGCCCCGAACTGGCCGCGAGCGCGGTCGTGTTCCACCAGCGCTTCTCCACCAACACCACGCCGCGCTGGCCGCTGGCGCAGCCGTTCCGCCTGCTCGCCCACAACGGCGAGATCAACACCATCGCCGGCAACCGCGCCTGGGCGCAGGCGCGCGCGCACGCCTGGCGCACGCCGGTGCTGGACCTGCGCGAGTTCGACCAGGTGGTCGGCACCGACGGCTCCGATTCGCAAAGCCTCGACAACATGCTCGAGGTGCTGCAGGCCGGCGGCATGGACCTGCTCAAGGCCATGCGCATCCTGATTCCGCCGGCGACCCAGTCGCTGGAGTACAAGGACGCCGACCTCGCCGCGTTCTACGAGTACTACGCGCTCAACACCGAACCGTGGGACGGCCCGGCCGGCATCGTAACCTGCGACGGCCGTTACGCCGCCTGCACCCTCGACCGCAACGGCCTGCGCCCGGCGCGCTGGCTGCGTTCGCGCGACCGCCACTTCCTGATCGCCTCGGAAGCCGGCGTGTGGGAACTGCCGGTCGAGGAAATCGAGGCCAAGGGCAAGCTCGGCCCGGGCGAGATGATCGCCGCCGATCTCTACCAGGGCGAATTGCTCGACTCCGAGGCGATCGACCGCATCAACCGCGCGCGCGCGCCGTACAAGCGTTGGCTCAAGCAGGGCATGACCTACCTGCACAGCGAGTTGATCGACCCCAACCTGACCGCCGAACCCTTCGATCACGACACCCTGGCCGGCTTTCAGAAGCTGTTCCAGCTGACCCGCGAAGAACGCGAGCAAGTGCTGCGCCCGCTCGCCGAGATCGAGCAGGAAGCGACCGGTTCGATGGGCGACGACGTGCCGATGGCGGTGCTCTCGCAACAAGTGCGCTCGCTCTACGACCACTTCCGCCAAGCCTTCGCCCAGGTCACCAACCCGCCGATGGACCCGTTGCGCGAGGACTGCGTGATGTCGCTGGCGACCCAGATCGGGCGCGAGGGCAACGTCTTCGTCGACGGCCCCGGCAACGTCGGCCACATCCACCTGAACTCGCCGGTGCTCGCGCAACGCAAGCTGCGCCAGTTGCTGTCGATGGCGCCGTACGACCAGTCGCACCGCTACATCGATTTGAATTACAGCGCCGAGGAAGGCCTGAAGGCGGCGATCCAGCGCCTGTGCCTGGAAGCCGAGGAAGCCACCCGCGACGGCATCGTGCTGCTGATCATCAGCGACCGCCGCCCGCGCCGCGAATGTCTGATGATGCATGCGCTGCTGGCGACCGGCGCGATCCATCAGCACCTGGTGCGGGTGGGCCTGCGTTGCGAAGCCAACCTGATCATCGAGACCGGCACCGCGCGCGATCCGCACCATTTCGCCTGCCTGATCGGCTTCGGCGCGACCGCGGTGTATCCCTACCTGGCTTACCAGACCCTGCACGATCTGGGCGCGCGCGGCATCCTGCGCACCAAGCACGGCGAGGTCGCGCAGATCGGCCGCAGCTACCGCCGCGCGATCAAGAAGGGCCTGCTCAAGATCATCTCGAAGATGGGCATCGCGACCATCGGCAGCTACCGCGGCGCGCAGTTGTTCGAAATCATCGGCCTGGACCGCGAAGTGGTCGAGCTGTGTTTCGCCGGCACGCCCTCGCGCATCAGCGGCGCCGGCTTCGACCTGCTGCAGGAAGACAACCAGACCCTGGCCGACCTCGGCTGGGACGCCAACCGCCTGCCCGAGATCGGCGGCCTGCTGAAGTACACCCCGGGCGGCGAATACCATCTGTTCAATCCCGACGTGGTCACCCGCCTGCAGCGCGCGGTCGCCAGCGGCGACTGGGCCGATTGGCAGCACTACGCCGAAGCGGTCAACGAACGCCCGACCGCGGCCCTGCGCGACTTGCTCGAACTCAACAGCGACACCGCCACCGCGATCCCGCTGGAGGAGGTCGAGCCGGTCGAAGCCATCGTGCGCCGTTTCGATTCGGCGGCGATGAGCCTGGGCGCGTTGTCGCCGGAAGCGCACGAAGCGCTGGCGATCGCGATGAACCGCCTCGGCGGGCGCTCGAATTCGGGCGAAGGCGGCGAAGACCCGGCACGCTACGGCACCGACAAGGTCTCCAAGATCAAGCAGATCGCCTCGGGCCGGTTCGGCGTGACCCCGGAATACCTGGTCAACGCCGAAGTGCTGCAGATCAAGGTCGCGCAGGGCGCCAAGCCCGGCGAAGGCGGCCAGTTGCCGGGCCACAAGGTCAACGAGCTGATCGCGCGGTTGCGTTATGCGATGCCCGGCATCGGCCTGATCTCGCCGCCGCCGCATCACGACATCTATTCGATCGAAGACCTGGCGCAGCTCATTCACGATTTGCGCCAGGTCAATCCGCAGGCGCTGATCTCGGTCAAGCTGGTCTCGCATGCCGGTGTCGGCACCATCGCCACCGGCGTGGTCAAGGCCGGCGCCGACCTGGTCACCGTGTCGGGCCACGACGGCGGCACCGGCGCCAGCCCGCTGTCGTCGATCCGCTACGCCGGCACGCCGTGGGAGCTCGGCCTGGCCGAAGCGCGCCAGGCCCTGGTCGCCAACGACCTGCGCGACCGGGTGATCCTGCAGACCGACGGCGGCCTCAAGAGCGGCCTCGACGTGGTCAAGGCCGCCTTGCTCGGCGCCGAGAGCTTCGGCTTCGGCACCGCGCCGATGATCGCCCTGGGCTGCAAGTACCTGCGCATCTGCCACCTCAACAACTGCGCGACCGGCGTGGCGACCCAGGACGCCGGTCTGCGCCGCGACCACTTCACCGGCCTGCCCGAACGCGTGGAGAACTTCTTCCGCCTGCTCGCCGAGGAAGTGCGGCACTGGCTGGCCTCGCTCGGCGTGCGCACGCTCGGCGAAATCGTCGGCCGCACCGATCTGCTGCGGCAGAGCCAAGGCGACAGTGCGCGCCAGCAACGCCTGGATCTGGCGCCGCTGCTCGCCGGCACCGGCCTCGCCCACGGCGGCCATTGCGGCGTGCCGGCGCCGCCGGACGCGCCCGACGGTCTGTCGGCCCAGCTCGAAAGCGACCTGACCGACGCCATCGCGAACAAGTCCGGCGGCGAGTACAGCTACAAGATCCGCAACACCGACCGCAGCATCGGCGCGCGTTTGTCCGGACGCATCGCCCGCCTGCACGGCGACCGCGGCATGAGCGATGCGCCGCTGACCCTGCGTTTCAGCGGCACCGCCGGCCAGAGCTTCGGCGCCTTCCAGGCCGGCGGCTTGCACTTCGAGCTGTCGGGCGAAGCCAACGACTACGTCGGCAAGGGCATGGCCGGCGGCCGCATCGTCCTGCGCCCGCCGAGCGGCGCGCGCTACGTCGCCCACGAGACGCCGATCCTCGGCAACACCTGTCTGTACGGCGCCACCGGCGGCGAGCTGTATGCGGCCGGCCGCGCCGGCGAACGCTTCGGCGTGCGCAACTCCGGCGCGACCGCGGTGGTCGAAGGCGCCGGCGATCACTGCTGCGAGTACATGACCGGCGGCGTGGTCGCGGTGCTCGGCCGCACCGGCCTGAACTTCGGCGCCGGCTTCACCGGCGGCATGGCCTACGTGCTCGACACCGAGCGCGACTTCGTCGACCGCTACAACCACGAACTGATCGACATCCTGCGCATCTCCGCCGACGGCTTCGAGCACCACCGCTCGCACCTGCACGACCTGCTCGAAACCCACGTCGCCCTGACCGGCAGCGCCTGGGCGCGCCGCATCCTCGACGAGATGCGCGACTACATGGGCAAGTTCTGGCTGGTCAAGCCGAAGGCCGCGAGCCTGGAGTCGCTGGCCGAAACCTTGAGGAGTGCGGCGTGAGTCTTTCCTCGATGCTTACGACGGCAACAGCAAATCCCCCCTGCCCCCCTT
>Ga0307406_10001255_pt1 | contig 14229 bp, 10 predicted proteins | sample 322Cmetagenome_3_FD_203706 | JGI IMG/M metagenome (GOLD analysis project Ga0307406, IMG submission 203706) | Maize rhizosphere microbial communities from greenhouse at UC Davis, California, United States - 322HYB-C-2 | ecosystem: Host-associated > Plants > Roots > Rhizosphere > Soil | place... | reverse complement strand
CGTCACGGAAGGCATGGGGCCGAGGCCGACGCTGCCGGAGCCCAGCACGTCGCTCATTCCAGTGATCAACGTGGTCGACGCCAAGGGTTGGCCGGAGGGTACGTCGCCCTCGGCCGCCCCGGGCGCTGCAGTCAACGCGTTCGCTCGAGGATTGAACCATCCGCGCTGGCTCTACGTGCTGCCTAACGGCGACGTGCTCGTCGCCGAGACCAACGCCCCCAAGCGTCCCGACGACAACAAGGGGATCAAGGGCTGGTTCTTCAAGCACTATCAGAAGAAGGCCGGCGGGGCCGTGCCGAGCGCGAACCGCATCACGCTGCTGCGCGATGCCGACGGCGACGGGATCGCGGAGACTCGGTCGGTCTTCCTGTCGGGCCTCAACTCGCCGTTCGGCATGGCACTCGTCGGCAAGACGTTCTACGTGGCGAACACCGATGCGGTCGTGCGATTCCCGTATACGGCCGGGGAGACGCACATCGCCGAGTCCGGCGTGAAGGTCGTGGATCTCCCCGCGGGGACGCTGAACCACCACTGGACGAAGAGTCTCATCGCGAGCCCCGACGGTTCCAAGCTGTACGTGGGCGTCGGATCGAACAGCAATGCCGCCGAAAACGGTATCGGCAACGAGGCTGAGCGGGCGGCAGTCTGGGAGATCGACCCTGCGACGGGGAGCCATCGCGTGTTCGCGTCCGGGCTGCGAAACCCCGTGGGCCTCGCGTGGGAGCCCGAGCAAGGTCGACTCTGGGTCTCGGTGAACGAGCGCGACGAGCTGGGGAGCGATCTCGTGCCCGACTACATGACGTCACTGCGCGACGGCGCCTTCTACGGGTTCCCGTACAGCTACTTCGGCCAGCACGTGGACAAGCGTGTGAAGCCGAAGCGGCCGGACCTCGTCGCGACGGCGATCGTGCCGGACTATGCCCTCGGGCCGCACACCGCATCGTTAGGTCTGGCCTGGTCGGAATCGAACGTGCTCCCGGCGCAATTCAGCCACGGGATGTTCGTGGGCCAGCATGGGTCCTGGAACCGGAAGCCGCGGAGCGGCTACAAGGTCATCTTCGTGCCGTTCACGGAGGGCATGCCGTCGGGGCCGCCTCTCGACGTTCTGACGGGCTTTGTGAAAGCGAACGGTGACGCGTTAGGTCGCCCCGTCGGGTTGGCGATCGATTCGCGCGGCGGCCTGCTTGTGGCAGATGACGTCGGGAATTCCATCTGGCGCGTTGGGGGGCGGCAGGCAGCAGCTCGCTAGAGGCGAGAACGAGTTTTTTTACCGCAGAGGTCGCCCCGGACTACGACTTGTCGTCCCCCGGTTCCGACAGATCGCCGATGGCGGGCCCGTTCACGACCCGGCCGTACGCATCGAACCGCGAGCCGTGACACGGACAGTCCCACGTTTTCTCCACCGAGTTCCAGTCCACGATGCAGAAGAGATGCGGGCACACCGCCGAGCGGATGTGGAGCGCACCGCTGTCATCGCGATAGACAGCGAACTTCTTCGCGCCGTCCCGCATGATGGCACCAGTGCCGGGCTTGACGTCGTCGGGTGACGACACCTCCGCTGGCGTCACCCAGTCCGCGTACTGCGCCGCGACGTTGACGTTCTCCTTCACGAACCCGGGGGCCGAGCGCAGCGTCTTGCGCGCGGGGTCGTAGAGTTTCTCCCACCGATTGTCGACCCCGAGGATCAGGTCCGGGATGAGCATGCCGGCGATCGTGCCGTGCGTCATCCCGTTGCCCGAGTCGCCCGTCGCGATGTAGACGTTCTCGTCGCCGGGATTCCGGCCGATGAACGCCATGTAATCGTTAGGCTCGAGCACCTGGCCCGACCAGCGAAACGCGATGTCGCCGGCCATGGGGAAGTGGCGGCGCGTCCACTCGAGCAGCCGCCCGAACCGGGTCTCGAGGTCCTCCGCCTGGCCTGTCTTGTGGTCCTCGCCGCCGACGATGAGCAGCATTTCGCCATCGGTCGCGTTGGCGAGTCGGACGTAGTGGTAGGGGTTCTCAGTGTCCCAGTACAGCCCACGCGGGACCGAGCCGCGCGGAATTCGCACGCCGATCACGTAGGTACGATACGCCGCCTGCTTCGTGTGCATCGTCACCCAGTCGTTCACCGGCGAGTTGGTCGCGAACACGACGGCGTCCGCGGTGACGGTGTGCTTGTCCGACGTCTTCAGCTGTGGGCGCCGCGGCTTCTTCTCGAACTCGGCCACGTGGGAGCCGCAGTAGATCCGGCCGCCGTGCCTAACGACCGCCTTGGCCAGCGCCGCCATGTACAGCAGGGGATGGAACTGCCCCTGGTTCGGGAAGCGGAGTGCGCCGGGCGACTTGAACGGAAGCCCGGGCACGCCACCCACGCGCTCCGCCACCGCACCCGCCCGACGCGCCGCGTCCGCCTCGGCGTCGAGGAGCGTCGTGTCCCCCGGCTTTGCCGCGAACCAGTAGCCGTCCACGCGTTCGAGCTCGCAGTGGATGCGTTCCTCCCGGCAGATCGCTTCGATCCGATCGACGGCTGAGCGATGGCTCTCGGCAGCGACACGCGCACCATCCGGCCCATGGACCTTCTCGATCTCGACGTAGTAGTCGTCGAGCGCCCAGGAGAGATGCGCGGTCGTGCGTCCGGTCTCGCCACCGCCGATCGGCCCGTCGTCGAGAACGATCACACGCTTCCCCGCGCGAGCCAGCGTGTACGCCGTTGTGAGGCCGGCGATTCCTGCGCCGACGATGCACACGTCACAGTCGGCGTCCTCGGCGAGCGGCGGAAAGCTCGGGACGTTGGCGGTGGCCATCCACGCCGACACGGTGGATCCGGAGTCGGTCTTCATGCGTTGGACTTTTGCAACTCACGAGCCGAACGCGCCGGAACGGTGCGAGTGTTCGTAGCCCAGGGTGCTGCAAGTGAGTGCCCGACGTGGGTCACGCTTGCGCAGCCACCGGGCCCATGCCAACGTGCAAGTGTCCTTCACTCGAAGCGTTATGACCGAGCGACGTCTCGTAAAAGGTTGCTGTCCCCACGATTGCCAGGATACGTGCGCCTGGGTCGCCCACGTCGAGGATGACCGTGTCGTGCGAGTGGAAGGCGCGCGGGAACACCCGTTCACGCGTGGCGTGCTGTGCGCGAAGATCAACGACTACGAGAAGCGCACCTACGCCCCGGATCGCCTGCTGTTCCCACTGCGCCGAACGGGACCGAAAGGTGAGGGGATGTTCGAGCGCATTTCGTGGGAGGGCGCGCTGGACACCATCGCCGATCGCTTCACGGCGATCATTGCCGAGTACGGTGGCGAGGCGCTCGTGCCTCTGAACTACCTCGGGTCGATGGGCATCGTACAGCGTCGCGCCCTGATGCGGCTCTTTCACGCGCTCGGCGCGAGTCGGCAGATCGGCAGCATCTGCGGCGCGGCGGGCAACGTACTGGCGGCGGAAGGCCATCCGATCGGGTTCGATCCCGAGGAGATCGCCGGGAGCCGGCTGGTCGTGGTGTGGGGCGCCAACCTCCTCACGACGAGTCATCATCATTGGCACTTCATCGAGGAAGCGCGGCGGAGGAACGGCGCCACCATCGTGTGCATCGACCCCCGGCGAACACGGACGGCGGAGCGTTGCGATCGGCATCTGGCCGTGCGGCCGGGCACGGATCGCTTCCTCGCGGCGGGCCTGGCGCACGTCATGTTCGCGGAAGGGCTCGTGGACGCCGAGGTCGCCGCGGTCGCGGCCGATCTCGACACGTTGCGGGCGGAAGTCACGTCGTGGACGCCCGCACGGGCGAGCGACGTGTGCGGCGTTCCGTCCGACGAGATCGTTAGGCTCGCGCGCGAGATCGGGACGGTCCGGCCCGCGACCATCCGCAGCGGCATCGCGCCGGAGCAGACGGCGGCCGGCGAAGCCTTCGTGCGAAGCCTGTCGGCGCTGGCGATCCTCGGCGGACACTGGCGCCATCCGGGCGGCGGTCTCTTCATCGAGGCGAGCCCGGTGTTGAACGAGGGCGGAGCGGCACGTCCGGACATCGCGCCGAGACGCACGCGCGGACTCGATCTCGCGCGCCTCGGCGAGAATCTCACGAGCACTACGCTCGCGCCGCCGATCAAGGGGCTCATGGTGTTCGGGACGAACCCGGCCGTCGTGCAGCAGGACGTGGCACGTGTGCGCGCGGGGCTCGCGCGCGACGACCTGTTCATCGTCGTGGCCGAACACTTCATGACGGACACCGCGCGTTATGCGGACATCGTGTTGCCGTCGACCACGCAGCTCGAGCACTTCGACATCAACGGGGCGTGGGGGCACCATTACGTGTCGGTCAACAATCCGGCGATCCAGCCGTTAGGCGAGTCGAAGTCGCACGGTGAGATGATGCGACTGCTCGCGACGCGAATGGGGCTGGACATCCCGGCGCTGCACGAGAGCGACGAGGAGATCGCGGGCTCGGCGCTGCCTGAGACCATCTCGCTCGAGTCGCTAAAAGCCGACGGCTGGCGGAAGACCCACCGCGCCCGGCCGGAGCTTCGGCCCGGGTCGCTGCGGCTGAGCGGCATCACCGCCGGCGACGCGCCGGACCGCGGGCACCGGCTGCAGCTGCTCACACCGAAGTCGCACTACTTTCTCAACTCCAGCTACGCGAACCTCGCCAGGCAGCGACGCGGCATGGAGCGGCCGACGCTCGAGATGAACGCGGCGGATGCGGAGGCACGCGGCCTCGGCGACGGCGAGCGGGTGACGGTCAGGAACGAGCAGGGCGAGGTGACGGCGTGGCTCCGCGTGGGGACATCCATTCGTCCGGGCGTCGTCGCGTTGACCGGCAAGTGGTGGAGTCATCCGACGGAGACGGGTGCCGTCGCGAACTTTCTGACGCCGTCGGCGTGGGCGCCGGGTGGGCAGCCTGCGTACAACGATACGTTCGTCGACGTGATCGCGGTGCCGCGTCCGGCTCTGCCGCAGGTCGAGCGCGAGGTCGAGGCAGGTCGCGCGTAGATTGCACGCCGAGCGTGCTGGTGTCATCCCGAGCCGACAGGCGAGGGATCGTGATCCTCCCGGTAGAGGGCCCACTATCGGGATGAGCGCGATCCCTCGCTTCGCTCGGGATGACAAGGTCGGGACGATCAAATTGGGAGGGATCGAAGGTGAGGAACCCTGCTCGTGCGGTTTTCGCCGCGCTCACCGTTGTTGGCTGTACGCAGGCATCGCTGGAGGCGCCTGCGCCCGTCTCGATGAAGACCTCGCACTCCAAGACCCAGGTGGTGCAGCTCGCGTCGCGCGAGCTGACGTCGGTGGGCTTCGAGGTCTCCGCCTCCGATACAGTTGCCGGGACGCTCACTGCCAAGCGCACGCGCGACCGGCGCGGCAACTACGACTACATCGATTGCAACTTCGCCGAGAACTCGCTTGCTGAGCAGAATCTCGTGTCGACGGTGACGGTGACGGTCGCGACGACCTCGCCGGGAGCCGGGACCAACAACGTGGAGATCGGCGTGTCGGTGCTCGCCACCTACCCGGGACTGCAAGACTCACCGCTGCCGCGCAGCGAGAGCCGCAGCGATTGCGTGTCCACGGGCGCCATCGAGAAGCAGATCGCCACGGCGCTCGGACGTTCGCCGTAGCGCGGTATGCAGATGACCTTCCGGTGGTTCGGGCCTAACGATCCGATCCCGCTGGCGCATGTCCGGCAGATCCCCGGCGTGCGCGGGGTCGTGAGCGCGCTCTACGACGTGCCGGTCGGTGAGGTGTGGCCGCGTGACGGGCTCTCGCGCCTGGCCGACACGGCCGACGCCGCGGGCCTCGAGCTCGCCGTCATCGAGAGCATCCCGGTCCACGAGGACATCAAGCTCGGTCGCCCGACGCGCGATCGTCTCATCGCGCGCTACTGCGAGAGCGTGCGACACATGGGCGAGGCCGGCGTGCGCGTGCTGTGCTACAACTTCATGCCGGTGTTCGACTGGACGCGCACGGATCTCGCGCTCACGCTCGACGACGGCTCGACCGCGCTCGCCTACGACGACGACGCGCTGAGCCGGATCGACCTGACTCGCGGGACCGGTGAACTGCCGGGTTGGGCGACGGCGTACACGGCGCCGGAGCTGGCCGCGCTGCTGGCCGCCTACCGTGACGTGAGCGAGGAACGCCTCTGGGAGAACCTCGGGTATTTCCTGGAGCACGTGGTGCCGGCGGCGGAGGCAGCCGGGGTGCGAATGGCGATCCATCCCGACGATCCGCCGTGGCCGATCTTCGGGCTGCCGCGAGTCGTCACCAGCGGCGCGGCGCTCGAGCGCGTGGCGACACTGGTGGACCATCCCGCGAACGGCGTCACGTTCTGCACCGGATCGTTAGGCGCCGACCCGGCCAACGACCTGCCGGCGATCGCGCGCGCGCTCGGGGCGCGTGGCCGCATCCACTTCGCGCACTGCCGGAACATCCACATCACGGGCTCGCGCCGGTTCCACGAGACGCCGCATCCGTCGGCGTCAGGTGACGTGGACATGCGCGCGGTGCTGATGGCGCTGCGGGACACGGGCTTCGACGGCCCGATGCGGCCGGATCACGGGCGCATGATCTGGGGAGAGCGTGGGCGGCCCGGGTACGGGCTGCACGACCGCGCGCTCGGGGCAACCTACCTCTACGGCCTCTGGGAAGGGCTGACCGGCGGATAAGGCAAGGTCGCTCGCGAGCGATGGCCATTCCAGGAGCCTGCGAAGCTGACGGTACCCTGACCCGACTTTTCGCCCCAGGCCTCGATATTGCGCCCGAAAGCTCCATCGATTTCCAGCTCAACCGCTCGAACGAGGCACGTATGCGTCTTTCGCTCGACCCCGTCGTCCGTGGCAGCCTCCACCTCCCCGGTGTCCTCATCGCCTCGGCCGTCGTCGCCTGCAGCTCCGGCGAACGCCGAACGGGCGACACGTCCGCCGGCGCCGCTGCGACCTCCGACACGACGTTCCCGGCGAAATGCGCCGGCGACAACGCCGGCCTCACGCTGCCGGCCGGCATCTGCGCAACGGTGTTTGCCGACAGCATTGGCCAGGCTCGACACATCGTCGTGGCCTCGAACGGCGACGTCTACGTCACGCTCGAGGGGACGCAACCGCCGCCGAAGAACCAGACCGCCGCGCCCGCGCCGGCCAGACCGAAAGCGTCGTTCGTGGCCCTTCGCGACAGCACGCGCGACGGCCGCGCGGACGTCGTCACCCGCATCGGGACCGTCGGCAACACCGGTATCGCGCTCGCGAACGGCTACCTCTATGTCGACGAGGGCAAGGACATCGTCCGCTACAAGCGCGGTGACGACGAGCTGACCCCCAGCGGCAAGCGCGAGGTCGTCGTGCAGGACCTCCCGATGCTGCCCGGCCATCGCGCGCGCACCATCGCGATCGGCAACGACGGCGCGCTGTACGTCAACGTCGGGTCGGCGACGAACAGCTGTCAGGTGAAGGACCGCACGAACGACTCGCCCGGCAACGACCCGTGCACGGAGCTGAACACCCGTGCGGGGATCTGGAAGTTCGACGCGAACAAGACCGGCCAGAGCTTTTCGCCGGCGGCGCGGTTTGCGTCGGGAATCCGGAATGGGATGGGGTTGGCCATTCATCCGGGCGACGGCGCGCTGTTCGCCACGCAGCATGGCCGCGACCAGCTGCATGACAACTGGCCGAAAGTTTTCCCGACCACACAATACTCGGCGGAAAACCCGGGCGAAGAGATGCTGCAGGTGAGCCAGGGCGACAACTTCGGCTGGCCGTACTGCTACTACGCGATGGATGAGAAGAAGCTGGTAACGGCGCCGGAGTACGGCGGCGATGGGAAGAAGACAGATCGCTGCACGGACAAGAAGGAGCCGGTCGCGGCGTACCCTGGGCACTGGGCGCCGATGTCGCTCCTGTTCTACACGGGGAACGCACTTCCACCAAAGTACAAGGACGGCGTGTTCATCGCGTTCCACGGCTCGTGGAACCGCGCGCCTGAGGCACAGCAGGGCTATCGGGTGGTGTTCCAGCCGTTGTCGAGCGGCAAGGCGAGCGGCGCCTACGAAACGTTCGCGGATGGCTTTGCCGGGCTTGCGGCGAACGAGCTTCAGCCGGATCGCGCGAAGCACCGGCCGGTCGGGCTCGCGCAGGGGCCGGATGGGGCGCTGTACATCACCGACGATGTGGGCGGGCGGATCTACCGCCTAACGACCGCTGGCGGGATGGCCGGACAGTAGTGGTTCCAAACGCCTTTGGAACTGATGACTGAAAACCGAGGACTGACCACTTACGACTCAGGACTCACGACCGCCCAGACATCACGAGGAGCCTGGGTGGTCGGTGAGTCGTGAGCGGTGTAAGTGGTCAGTCGTCGGTTTTCAGTCATCAGTGTCATACGGCGTTCTTGGTGAGGCCCGGCGCCTATTCTCCACGCAGCACCGTGATCGGGTCGACGCTCGCCGCCCTTACCGCCGGCCGCACGCATCCCACGACCGCCGTCACGAAGCACAGCACTGCCGCCGCCGTGATCGTGAGCGGATCGCCGGGCTGCACGCCCGCCAGCAACGCGCCCATGGCGCGCGCCGCCAAGTAGGCCACGAACACGCCAATCGCCACCCCCGCCGTCGCCAGCACGAGCCCCTCGCGCATCACTCGGCCCACGATGCTGCCGACCTGTTCGCCGAGCGCGCGCCTAACGCCGAGCTCGCGGGAGCGCTGGGAGACGGCGAACGCCAGCAGCCCGTGAATCCCCACGCCCGCGATCACCAGCGCAATCGTCGCCAGCATGCCGAGCAGACGAAGCTGCGTCACCCGCGAGGACGTCTGGCTCGCGACGACGTCCGTCAGCATCCGGACGTCCGAGATCGGCTGGTCGGGATTCGCACCGGCGATGATGCGCCGGACGGCCGGCAGTAGCGTCGCGGTCGGAACGTTCGAGCGAATCACGAGATCCTTTGGCGCGTAGAACACCATCATCCCGTCGGGCAGCTGTGTGGCCGGAAGGTAGACCTGCGGCTCGCTGGGGCGCTCGAGCCCGCGAACCCGTACGTTGCCCACCACACCGACGATCGTGCGCGGATTCGAGATGATGGTGAACTGCTTGCCGATCGGATTATCGTTAGGCCACATGCGCTTCGCGAACGACTCGCTCACCACCGCCACCGATGGGCTCTCCCGCCGATCCGCATCGGCGATGTCCCGGCCCGCGCGCAGCGGAATTCCCATGGCGGCGAAGTACTGCGGCGTCACGAACCGCAGTCCAACCGTGTTCGAGGCGTCGCGAACGACCGGGGCGCCAGCGACCGTCGTCGGCCAGATGCCGCCGCCCATGACCAGGGGGAGCCCCGACATGTAGGCGGCGTGCTGGACGCCGGGTAGCGCACGGACATCCTGAAGCACCCGGTCGTAGAACGGCATGCGCTCCGCTCCGATCGCCGCCTTTTCGCCGGTCAGCTCGGTCCGCAACGTCAGCACCCCTTCGGCACGGAAGCCAGGGTCGGTACCCTGGATCCGCAGAACCGCCCGAATGAGGAGTCCCGACGACACGAGGAGCACGACGCACGCCGCGACCTCGATCGTGACGAGGACCGCGCGGAGTCGCTGCGTCCGCGCGCCACCGCGAGCTCCGCCGCGAAGCGCGTCGAGCGCCCTGCTCCGCCCCGCGGCGATCGCCGGCCCGACACCGAACGTCAGTCCGGTCAAGAGAACGAGGGCCCCTGCGGCGAGCAGCACCCGGAGGTCCACCGATGGCTGGCCGCTCACCGGAAGCGAATCGGGCACCAGGCGCGCAAGCACGGGCACACCGGCCACGGCGATAGCCACACCGGCAATGCCACCGAAAAACGCCACGCCCATGCTCTCGGTGACGAGCTGCCTGGCGATGCGCTCGCGCCCGGCACCAAGCGCCGCGCGAACCGCCAGCTCGCGGTTTCGATGCGCGGACCGCGCCAGCAGGAGGCTCGCGAGGTTCGCACACGCGAGAAGCAGGATGCAGAGCGCCGCACCACAGAGGGCGAGCACGAGCATCCGGGAACGCGCGGACATCTCATCGCGCATGTCGACGACGACCGCGCTCGTCTGCTCGTTCGCCCTGGGGTCGACCTGCTGCAGCCGGGCCGCGATCGCCGCGACGTCCGCCGCCGCGCGCTCCGTCGTCACGCCCGGCCGGAGTCGCGCGACGACGTTGAGGAAGTTGTCGCTGCGATCGGCGAAGAAGGCCTCGCGCAGCAGGAACGGAACCCACGCGTCGATCTCGCGCGATGGAAACGCGAACGAGGCGGGCATGACGCCGATCACGGTGTACGGCTCCGCATCGAGCCTGATTGGCTTGCCGACGATCCCGGCGTCCCCGCCGAACTGGGTCTGCCACAGTCCGTAGCTCAGGACGACGACCTGTTCATTGGTCGAGTCCTCCGGCGTGATGGCCCGCCCCAGGAGCGGCGGCACCCCGAGCACTGGCATCGCATGCGGCGTCATGATCCCGACCGTGAGGTGTCGCGGCTCGCCCGTCCCAACCAGGTTCATCGTGCGGTCGGAATACGCCCCCATCGCGGCGAACGAATGCGTCATAGCCTTCATGTCGCGGTAGTTCGCAGGCGAGAACTCCATGTGCGGGTAGCCGGGCGTCGATTCCCAGAGGTAAACGAGCCGATCGGGCTCATGGAACGGGAATGGGCGGAGCAGCACGAAGTCCGCGAGCGAGAACGCCGCCGTGTTCGCGCCGACACCTAACGCGATCACGAGGACCGCCGTCAGCGTGAAGCCGGGGCTGGTCCGCAACGACCGGCCCGCGTACCGCACGTCCTGGCGAAGGATCTCCCAGTGCGCGGCGATCGCGTTCGGGACCACGTCACCGACCGCGACGAACGCACCGCGGAGCGCGCGTGCGGGCCCTGACATGTCTCGAATGCGCGCCACGAACGTCGCGGTGAGCGCGCGGCCGTACTCGTTGCGGAAGCTCGCCGGGTAGAGGTACAGGAGCGCGCGGTAGAACCGCTCGAGTCCGCGCATCATGCGGTCTCCGGCGTTAGGCCTCGCGCGCGCGCGAGTCGGACCAGCTGGGACAGGCGCGCCATCTCCGCTCGCGCGACGGCGGTGCCGAAGGGCGTGATGCGGTAGTAGCGCCGACGCTCGTCGTCGAGCCGCGCAGTGGGCCGTTTCAGGACTTCGGCGATGAGTCCCTGCTCGACCATGCGAGCGACGGACCGGTACAGTGTCCCGGCGCTCATTCGCAGCTCCCCGTCGGTGCGCTCCTCGACGTCCTGGATGATGGCGTAGCCGTGGCGCTCCTGATCGACGAGGGCCAGCAGGATGTGAAACGTGGCTGGCGGGAGCGGCAGCAAGGCCTCGATGTCCGTGCGGTCGGTTGTCATGGTCGAATATATAGCCACTCTGGCTATAACCGCAATGTGTATAATCGGTGGCTGGCGACTGGCGACCGCGTGTGGCCGGACACGGCCGACAACTATCCCGCTCGTCAGTTCAGTCGCAAATTCTTCGTTGCTTGCCCAGCCCGCCGCCAACTCCCTCCGGCAGTGCCATATGACCAGCTTCGCCAATGTCGCCAGTGCTGCTCCCGCGCCGCGACGCGGGTGGGGCCGGTGGCTCATCATCGGGTGGCTGATCGCGGCAACCTGCGACATCTGCTACGCGACCGGGTTCTCCTACTTCTATAGAAGCGTTCCACCATCGCGCATCCTCAAGCTCGTCGCGAGCGGCATCCTCGGCACCGACGCGTATCAGGGTGGCGCGGGCGTCGCCGCGCTCGGGCTTGGGCTCCACTACCTCAACGCGCTCATCATTACCTCCATCTTCTTCGCGGTCGCGAGTCAGGCGCCGGCGCTCGTGCGCGGGCCCCTGCTCGTTGGCGTCCTGTACGGGATCGTCGTATACCTCGTGATGAATTACGTCGTGGTTCCGCTCTCGCGCATTGGACCGCGGCCGACGCCGCCAACAGCTACGTGGGTCACCGGCGTCCTCGTGCACATGTTCCTCATCGGCGTACCAATCGTGTGGGCGGCGCGGCAGGCGTTCGCGAATCGCGGTCAGACCATGGGAGCCGTCGGCTCCAGTTGAACATGTCCGCTGCGACCTGCGATCCGGAAAAGTTCGACGGAAAAGGCTCGATCGCGCGATCCGTTCGCAACGTCAGCGAATAGCAACTCTCGAGTGGCCCTTGCCCGCGTGCCGTTGCGTAAACCGGGCACGCCGCCCATATCACGATCCGTCCTTTGCCATCCTCTCGGGAGAACGTATGAAGACCTCTTACGTAGCGATCCTGGCGCTGGCTCTGCCGGTGAGCCTTGTCGCCCAACAACCCTCCGGCGCTGCGCCTGCCAACCCGATCACGACGGCGTTTCGCGCCCGAACGATGGGCTTCCACCGGATCCTCGCCCAGGCGTTCGACTCGATTCCCGAATCGAAGTTCAGCTACAAACCGACGCCAGCGCAGCTTTCCATCGGCTTCATCGCCCAGCACCTCGCGAGCGACAACTATTTCTTCTGCAGCAATTTCGGCTCGATGAAGGGGAGCCCGGCGGCAGCGGACACAACGACGGCCGACTCCGTCAAGGCGAAGTGGCCCAAGGACACGCTGGTCGCTAAGCTCAAGGCGTCGTTCAAGTTCTGCGAGGACGCCTTCGCTCAGCTGGACGATGCGAAGCTGGCCGAACCGATAACGCTGACGTTCGGCGGCCAATCGCGGCCGTCCACGCGCGCCGCGATGGCGCTCGGCCATGCGCTCGACATGGCGGACCACTACAGCCAGCTCGCGAACTACATGCGACTGAACAACATCTTGCCGCCGACGGCACTCCCGCGGCCCAAGCCGGGCGGGAACTGATCGGGAGTCGCTAGTCGGTAGCAGTTAGTCGTTAGCTACCGAAAAATGGCTGACAGCTAAAGACGCGAGCGGGGTGGCCACGTGAAATCGCGCGTGGCCACCCCACAGCGCGTCACGGAACGTCAGCGCCGCTTCGCGAGCGGAAGCACTCGCGTGACCAGCTCGTTCAAAAACGCATCCGACTTCATGAACACCGCGAAGTGTCCGCCTCCTTCGATGCTGACGAACTCTTTTCGCGGTGCGTGAATCGAGGCCACGAAGCTCCTGGCGAGACTCGTGGGTGTGGTAAAGTCCTCAGCGCCCTGGATCACGAACACCGGGACCGCGAACTCGCCGCCGAGGGCGGCCGAGTCGACGGCGTTCGTCTGCGGGACGAGCCGTTCGGCGCTCAAGCGTTGCCCCGAGAGCCAGTCGTTGACGTCTCGCGCCGTGTAGCCCGGCGCGGCGAGGGCGAGGCCTAACGTGGACGCGAGGAACCTGTCGGCGCCCTCGAAGAGGTTCGCCCATCGGCGCTGCACCGCGTAGCCTCGGCCGTCTCGCCACGGCGGCGGCCCGACCTGCTCGAGCTCCGTCACCGCGCGTTGGTCACCACGACGCTGCGCGGCTTTCAGAACCTCCTCGTAGGCGACGGTATAGTTCCTCGTCGGATCGGCGGCCACCTGACCCGTCCCAACGAACGCGTAAAAGAGATCCGGTCGGGTCTTCACCATGCGGACGCCGAGTATCGAGCCCCACGAGTGGCCTACCAGGATGATCCGGTCCAGGTTCAGCGTTCGGCGCAGCATCTCGGCGAGCTCTATCCCATCGCGCGTCATGCGGTCGATCGTGATGGTCGGGCCTATCGACGGTCCGTTCCTGCCAAGCGTGCGGCCCGTGCCGCGCTGGTCCCATTGCACGACCGTGAAGTACCTGAGCCACGTGCGGAACCCCGCGTAACCCCACGGGTTAGTGGCATCGCCCGGTCCGCCGTGAAGGAACAGGAGAACCGGATTGCCGCGATCTTCGCCGCGAATCGTGATCCACTGCTCGATTCCGCCGATCTCCACGTATCTGGCTTCGTCGATGCCATTCGGCGCTGTGATGGCGTAGTCGCGCGCGTTGCGTTGGCGGATGAACGTCAATACGGTGTCGAGCTTCTGGAGCTCAGCGACGTTCGGAACGGGCCGAGTCGCCGTGTCCTGCGCGCGGGCCGGAGTGCTGGACAGCGCGCAAGCGAGCAGCAGCGAGACCAGCGACAGATGCTTCACGCTCGTGACACGGTAGACGTTAGGCAGGACCCTCATCTGCGGTTGCGCGGGTCGCGAACCGCGATCCGGCCCCGTATCGCGCCGCGAAGAATCAGGCCGCCGCCGAGAGCAGCGAAGCCGGCAACGAGGGACGCGAGCAACGTTGGCACGAGCGGGGAGCCGAGGTACGCGGAGCGGAGCTCGGTCGCGGTGA
>Ga0307406_10001253_pt1 | contig 14241 bp, 11 predicted proteins | sample 322Cmetagenome_3_FD_203706 | JGI IMG/M metagenome (GOLD analysis project Ga0307406, IMG submission 203706) | Maize rhizosphere microbial communities from greenhouse at UC Davis, California, United States - 322HYB-C-2 | ecosystem: Host-associated > Plants > Roots > Rhizosphere > Soil | place... | reverse complement strand
TCGGCACCTACAAGGGCCTCTGGCGGCCGCTGCTGCAGGCTTCCGGCCAGGCCAACACGCCCTACAGGATCGACTGGCGCGAGCTCAACAACGGCGTGCTGCACATCGAGGCCATCAACGGCGATGCACTCGACCTGGGCTCGGGCAGCGAGATCCCGCCGGTGTTCGCGGCGCGCCAGAAATCCAGCGTGAAGCTGGTGGCCGTGACGCATGAGGACCTCAACAACCAGGCCACGCTGGCGCGCAAGGATTCGCCGATCCGCCGCATTGCCGACTTCAAGGGCAAGCGCGTGGGCTACGTGCGCGCCACCACCTCGCACTATTACCTGGCCCGGCAGCTGGCCGAGGCGGGCCTCTCGTTCAGCGACATCCAGGCCGTGAGCCTCACGCCTTCGGACGGCCTCTCGGCCTTCGCGCGCGGCGACCTCGATGCCTGGGCCATCTACGGCTACAACGGCCAGATCGCGCGCATCCAATACGGCGCGCGCACCATCAAGACCGGCGTGGGCTACCTGTCGGGCAACTTCCCCATCTACGCCAACCCGCGCGCGCTCGACGACGATTTGCGCCGCGCGGCGCTGGGCGACCTGCTGCAGCGCCTGCAGCGCGCCTTCGCATGGATCAACGGCAACTTCCTGGCCTATGCGCGTGCGCAGTCGGCCGAGACGCGCGTGCCGGTCGGCGACCTGGTCGAGCTCTTCAACGGCCGCAGCGGCGACTACAGCCTGGGACCGGTCAGCGACGCCGTGGTGCGTAGCCACCAGGAAGTGGCCGACACCTTCCTGACGATCGGCGTGCTCGACGGCCCGGCCGACGTGACGCCCCTGTGGGACCGCAGCTTCGAGAGCGTGCTGCGCCCGCCTGCCGCTTGAACCACCACGCATCCATCCTGAAAACATGAGGACACCATGAGCCAGAACGACGTTGAATTCATCGGCATGATCCAGGGCCAGAAGGTCTCGGAGATCCACGCGGCCAAGGGCCCGGCCATCGACCGCGACTACGTGCGCGCCTTTGCGCAGGCGCACGAGAACGCCGGCTTCGACCGCGTGCTGGTGCCGCACCATTCGACCGGCCCGGATGCCACGCTCACCGTGGCCTATGCCGCCTCGGTCACCGAGCGCATCCACTTCATGCTTGCGCACCGCCCGGGCTTCGTCGCACCCACGCTGGCGGCGCGTCAGTTCGCCTCGCTCGACCAGTTCAGCGGCGGCCGGCTCGCGGTGCACTACATCTCGGGCGGCTCCGACGAGGAACAGCGCCGCGACGGCGACTGGCTCGGCCACGACCAGCGCTATGCGCGCACCGACGAATACCTCGACGTGCTGCACAAGGTGTGGACCGCCGACAAGCCCTTCGACCACGAAGGCGCGCACTACCGCTACCAGAACGCCTTCTCCGAAGTGAAGCCGGTGCAGACGCGCAATGGCAGGCCGCATGTGCCGGTGTACTTCGGCGGTGCTTCGGAAGCGGCGATTCCGGTCGCCGGCAAATACGCCGACGTGTATGCGCTGTGGGGCGAGTCGCTCGACCAGGCGCGCGAGCTCACGGCGCGCGTGCGCGCCGAAGCCGCCAAGCACGGGCGCAGCGTGCGCTTCTCGGTCTCGTTCCGCCCGATCCTGGCGCAGACCGAAGAGGCCGCATGGGCACGGGCCGACAGCATCCTGGCCGAGACCCGGCGCCTGCGCGTGGTGCAGGGCTACAACCGCGGCGGCCCGCAGCAAAGCGAAGGTGCGAAGCGCCTGCTCGCCGCGGCCGAGAAGGGCACGCGGCTCGACAAGCGCCTGTGGACGGCGGTGGCGCAGGAGATCGGCGGCCGCTCCAACAGCACGGCGCTGGTCGGCACGCCCGAGCAGGTGGCCGATGCGCTGCTCGACTACTACGACCTGGGCGTGACCACCTTCCTGATCCGCGGCTTCGATCCGCTGGAAGACGCGATCGACTATGGACGCGAGCTGATTCCGCGCACGCGCGAGCTGGTGGCGCAGCGCGCGGCTTTGGCTCGCAAAGCGGCGTGACCTGACTTTCTCCCTCCCCTTCCGGGGGAGGGCAGGGGTGGGGGCAAGCGGTCTTGACTACTGTCATGGTTTTTGAAGCCGTCGTGCCCCCATCCCAGCCTTCCCCCGGAAGGGGAAGGAGCAATACCCAATACCCCCCAAGAGATCTCCGATGAATGCCGTTCTTTCCATCGACCGCCACGCGGCCCAGCCGCTCAAGCTCAACCCTCACCCGCAGCAGAAGTACTGGTTCGACCCGATCCCGCCGCGCACCAGCGTGCAGGCCGAGCGCCGCCACCGGCAGGAGCGTCTCGCAGGTGCATTCCGCCTGTTCGCGCGCTTCGGTTTCGCCCAAGGCCTCGCGGGCCACATCACCGCGCGCGACCCGGAGCTCGGCGATCACTTCTGGGTCAATCCGCTGGGCGTCCACTTCTCGCGCATCAAGGTCTCCGACCTGCTGCTGGTCAACGCGAAGGGCGAGACGGTGATCGGCGACCGGCCGCTCAACAAGGCCGCCTTCGCGATCCATGCCGCGATCCACGAGCACAACCCGAAGATCGTCGCGGCCGCCCACACGCACTCGACCTACGGCAAGGCCTGGTCGACGCTCGGCCGCAAGCTCGACACGATCACGCAGGACAGCTGCGTGTTCCACGGCGACGTGGCGCTGTTCGACGACTTCACCGGCATGGTGGTCGACACCAGCGAGGGCGAGCGCATCGCGCGGGCGCTGGGCGACAGGAAGGGCACGATCCTCAAGAACCACGGCATCCTGACCGCGGGCCCCACGGTCGAGGCCGCCGCGTGGTGGTACATCGCGCTCGACAACGCCTGCCACACGCAACTCCTCGCCGAGGCCGCCGGCAAGCCGCAGCCCATCGACGAGGACACCGCGCGCCACACGCACAGCCAGATCGGAGGGCCGGAGGGGGCCATCCATTCCTTCGACAGCCTTTACGAAGGCCTGGTCGAAGCGGAGCCCGATCTGCTCCTTTAAAGAATAACTTCCGGAGTTCTCGATGACCGCATCTCTTTCACGCCCCCTATCGCGCCGGGTTGTCCTGCGCGCAGGCGGCGGCGCCGCTGTGCTTGCCTCTGGCGGCCTGATCGCCTCGCAGGCCTTCTCGCAGCAGGCGCGCAAGCTCACTTTTGCATGGAACGCCGCCGCGTTCTGCCTCTCGCCCGTCGTCGTTGCGCAGGAGCGCGGCTACTTCGAGCGCAATGGCCTGCAGGTGGACCTGATCAACTACACCGGTTCGACCGACCAGTTGCTGGAGTCGCTGGCCACGGCCAAGGCCGATGCGGCGGTGGGCATGATCCACCGCTGGCTCAAGCCACTGGAGTCGGGCTTCGACGTGAAGATCGTCGGCAGCTCGCACGGCGGCTGCGTGCGGCTGGTGGGTGCGAAGAGCGCGGGCGCGACCAGCATAGCAAGCCTGAAGGGAAAGATCATCGGCGTGTCGGACATCGCGAGCCCGGGCAAGAACTTCTTCTCGATCCTGCTCGCGAAGAACGGCATCGATGCCGACAAGGACGTGACCTGGCGCCAGTACCCGGCCGACCTGCTCGACATCGCGGTGCAGAAGGGCGAGATCCACGCCATTGCCGATGGCGACCCCAACGTCTACCTGATCGAGAAGCGCAACAAGGGCGCCTTCGTGGAGATTGCGAGCAACCTCTCGGGCGAATACAAGGACAAGGTCTGCTGCATCGTCGGCGCGCGCGGCGAACTGGTGCGCAAGGACAAGCCGACCGTCGCGGCCCTCGTGCGCGCCATCGCGCAAGCCTCCGACTACGTGGCCGAGAACCCGAACGAATCGGCCAGGCTCTTCGCCAAGTACTCGCCCAAGGTGCCGGTGGAAGACCTGCGCGCGCTGCTCGGCACGCTCACGCACAACCACCATCCGCTCGGCAAGAACCTGCGCGACGAGGTGGAGTTCTACGCGCGCGATTTCCGCGGTGTCGGCGTGCTCAAGAAGACCACCGATCCGGTGCGCTTCGCCGAACACGTCTCTTTCGATCCACTCGCATGAGTACCCCAGACCCCGCATTGGGCTTCGATTCCCTCACCTTCCGGGGGAGGGCCAGGGTGGGGGCCGCGGCGCCCGAACGCAAGCCGGCTCCTGCTTCGGCATCGGCACCCATTCAAGCAGCTCCGCCCCCATGGCGCATCGGCTTCGCCGCCGCAGCCACATGGTTCGCCCTGGGCCTGCTCACGGTCTACTGGCCGAACAAGGCCGTCGGCTTCAGCGACTGGGCCTACACCGACGAGTTCGGCATCGCCGCCATTGCGGTGTGCGCATTGCTGCTGGCCGTTGCATCGCTTGGGCCGCGCGCCGGCCGCGTCGCGCATGCGCTGCGGCCCGCGGGTCCATGGCTGGTCGCACTGCCCGTGCTGTTCGCCATCTGGGAGATCGCGACGGCCAAGCTCGCGCTGCTCCCCACGCCGTTCTTCGCGCCGCCGCAAAGCCTGGTCGAGACCTACATCGACGACTGGCGCCGCCTCGGCGAAAGCCTGCTGCACTCGACCCGGCTGCTGGCACACGGCTTCGTGCTGGGCGCGCTCGCGGGCTTTCTCACGGGCGTGACCATCGGCTGGTCGCGCATTGCGGGCTATTGGGTGCATCCGGTACTGCGCTTCGTGGGGCCGGTGCCGGCTTCGGCGCTGCTGCCGCTGGCGTTCTTCTTCTTTCCGTCGAGCTATGCGGCTGCGGTGTTCTTGATCGCGCTGGCGACCGGCTTTCCGGTGGCGGTGCTTACCTGGTCCGGCGTGGCGGGTGTCAACCGCAACTACTACGACGTGGCGCGCACCATGGGCGCGAGCGAGCGCTTCCTGGTGCTGCGCGTGGCGATTCCCGCCGCTTTGCCGCAGGTGTTCGTGGGCCTTTTCATGGGGCTGGGCGCCGCGTTCTCGGTGCTCGTCACGGCCGAGATGATGGGCGTGAAGGCCGGGCTGGGCTTCTATCTTTCGTGGGCGCAGGGCTGGGCCTCGTACTCGAACATGTACGCCGCGCTGATCGTGATGGCCGTGCTGTGCTCGGGGCTGATCACGCTGCTCTTCAAGGTGCGCGACCGCGTGCTGTCGTGGCAGAAGGGGACCGTGAAATGGTAGCCACCGCAACAACGGCAGGTGCAGGTGTGCGCCAGGTCGGCGCGTACATCGACATCCGCGGCGTGAGCCATTGGTTCGATGTGCCCGCGGGGCCGCTGCAGGTGCTCGACGACATCGACCTCACGGTGAAGCCTGGCGAGTTCGTCGCGCTGCTGGGGCCGAGCGGCTGCGGGAAGTCGACGCTGTTGCGCCTGGTGGCGGGGCTCGAGCCTGCCACGGCCGGCCGCATCACGCAGGACGATGCGCCCATCACGCGGCCCGACCCGTCGCGCATCGTCGTGTTCCAGGACCCGACGCTCTACCCCTGGCGCAGCGTGTGGGACAACGTGGCGCTGGGCCTGCAGGCGCGCGGCGTGCTCAAGGCGCAGCGCGGGCGCGTCGACGAGGCGCTCAGGCTCGTGGGCCTCACCGACTTTGCCAAGGCCTTTCCGCACCAGCTCTCGGGCGGCATGGCGCAGCGCGTGGCGCTGGCGCGTGCGCTGGTCAACGATCCGCAGTTGCTGGTGCTCGACGAGCCGCTCGGCAAGCTCGATTCGCTCACGCGCATTGCGATGCAGAGCGAGCTGGTCAACCTGTGGCAGCGCGCCGGCTTCTCGGCGCTCTTGGTGACGCACGACGTGGAGGAGGCGCTGTTCCTTGCCAACCGCGTGATCGTGCTGAGCGACCGGCCGGCGCGCATCGCGGCGGAGATCGTGGTCGACCTGCCGTATCCGCGGCACCGCGGCCATGCGAAGCTCGCCGAACTGCGGCACGAGGCGTTGCGGCACCTGGGGCTCGACGCCACCTGGTGAGATGAACAGCACGCCCGAGGCCGATTGGCTCAACCTGCTGATCGGCCTGCTGCAAGGCGCCCAGCTGCAGCTGCTGCGCGTGTTCGATGCACTCGGGCTCGCCCAGCATGTGCACGGCCAGCCGGCGTGGCCGTGGGCGCGGCGGCTGTCGGGCGAGAACCTGCTGATCGACCTGGGACAGGCGCGCAGCTTGGCATGGACGCTGGTGTTCGCCGGCGTGGCGGTGCTCGCGTTGCTGCTCGCGCTGCTCTGGCCGCGGCTGCGCTTCTACTTTCTCGCGCTGGTGCCGATGCTGCTGATCGCAGCGCCCTGGCCCGAGTCGCGCGTGGTGCTGGTGCCCGCAACGCCCACCAGCTTTCAGGCATCGCGGACCGGCTTCACGGCCGAGTCCATCGCCCGGGGCCGCATGCTCTACCAACAGAACTGCGTGGCCTGCCACGGGGCGGACGGCAAGGGCGAAGGCCCGCTCGCAGCCTCGCTGGCGGTGTGGCCGCCGGACCTCAGCGGACCGTTGCTCTGGCGGCGCGCCGATGGCGACCTGCTCTGGCGCATCCTCCACGGCACGCGAGATGCGCAGCGGGGCGGCCAACCCACAATGCCCGGCTTCGCCAGCAAGCTCGGCGAGGCCGACGCCTGGGCGCTGGTCGACTATATGAAGGCGCAGGGCGCGGGCCAGAGCCTGCGTGCGCTCGGCAGCTGGCCGCAACCCATCGGCCTGCCCGACATGGCGGTGCGCTGCGGTTCGCAGCCGCCGCGGCTGCTCGCAAGCTGGCGCGGGCAGCGCGTGCGTATCGTGGCGGGCAGCGCGGTGCCGGCCGAAGACCCGCGCCTCGTGACCGTGCTGCTGCGGCCGCCTTCGAACGCGGTTGCAACGGCTGCCGATTGCGTGGCCGATTCCGCCGCCGCATGGGAAGCGCTGGCGCTCATCGCCGGCACCGAGCAACTGGCCGGCACCCAACTGATTGCCGATCGCGACGGCTGGCTGCGCGCACGCGGTGCGCCCGGCAAGGCGGGCTGGTCGGACGACGACCTGCTGTGCCGCAGCGAGCGTGCGCCCGGTGCGACGGTGGAGCAGGGCGCTGCTGCGCTGCCCGCCGACGGCCTGGGCGCGCTGATCGCCCGCATGGACGCGCAGCCGGTGCGCTTCGTCAAGGGCGGCTTCATCCACTGACTTTTTTCTTGTCTCGATTGAACACGGAGAACCCATGAACCTACACCCCAACCGATCACGCCGGCAGCTCCTCGCACGTGGCCTCGCCGCCGCCGTGGCCTTGCCCGCGCTCTCGTCGCAGGCCCGCGCACAGGCCCGCCCCGTTCTCAAGGCCGGCGACCAGAAGGGCGGGCTGCGCGCGTTGCTCGAAGCGGCAGGCGGACTCGAAGGCCTGGGCTACGACATCCAGTGGTCCGAGTTCCCCGCGGCCGCGCCGCTGGCCGAGGCGCTGAATGCCGCGGCGGTCGATTCCGGCCCCATCGGCGATGCGCCGCTCATCTTTGCGCTTGCGGCCGGCACGCGCGTCAAGGCCATCGGCGCGAACCGTTCGGATTCCTACGGCACGGCAGTGCTGGTGCGGCCCGACTCGCCGCTCAAGACTGCGGCCGATCTCAGGGGCAGGAGCATCGCGACCAACCGCGGCTCCATCGGCCACTACGTCACGCTCAAGGCCATCACCGCGGCCGGCCTGAAGCCCGACGAGGTCAACATCCGCTTCCTCGCGCCGGCCGACGCCAAGCTCGCGCTCACGCAGGGCTCGGTCGACGCCTGGGCCGCCTGGGAGCCCTACACCGCGCTGGCCGAAGTCAGCCGCCATGCGCGCGTGCTCGTGAGCGGACGCGGTCTGCTGCCGGGGCTCAGCTACCTCGCGGCCACCGACGCCGCCATTGCCGCCAAGCGGCCGGTGCTGCAGGACTTTCTGCAGCGCGTGGTGAAAGCCCAGCTCTGGTCGTACCGCAACGTCGATGCCTACTCGGCCGCGCTGGCCCGCATCATCGGCATTCCGCCCGAGGCAGCCAAGCTGCAGTTCGAGCGCCGCCAGCAGAAGTGGGTGCCCATCGATGCGCAGGTCATTGCCGATCAGCAAGGCACGGCGGATTTCTATCGCCAGGTGGGGCTCATCAAGCAGCCGCTGGATGTGAAGGGCACGTTCGACACGGGGTTTGGCGTGGCGGGCTGAGCAAGAAGCGCAGGGCCGCGTTTTGGCATTCGCACAGATACGTCCGGCGCGCGGCGCATGCGCGGTCGCTTCACGTCTTGCGCGACATCGCTTCTTGCAGCGCCTCGGCCGTTCCCCGGTGCTGCAGGAACTCGATCTCGTCGGCCTTGCTCAGCTTGCCTTGTGCCCGGTAGACGAGCGCCGTCATCACAGCACCCGTCTGCACAGGCTTGTCTTCCGGTTCGCCTATGCCCGAGTCGCTTTGCCATTCCTTCGGGAATGCAGGCCACGAACAGGTGACCTGGCTGAGCATGTGATAGGCGGTTTCCATGACTCCGGGACGTTGCTCCAGCTTGTACTGGCGGACACTGGGCTTGCCGCAATAGGTCGTGTGCTCTTGGCCTATTCGCTCGGGAATGCCCTCATGGCCAGGACCGTATTCCATGTAGCGACGGATGTACTCCCACAGCGGAGCCGCGTCCTGCTGCATGGGCAGCGTGGGGCCAACGAAGATGGCGTCTTCGCCCTGGGCGTGCGGATCGGCAGCGTCGAAGGGCCGGTGGTAGAGGATGAGCGAGTAGTACGCGGCCTTTCCAGGCGCTCCATTCTTTCTGGCCAGCAAGTCATAGCCGTCCATGTCGACGATGGCACGCAGGCGATCCCAGTCGAAGACGGCGTTGCCACCGCAACCTCGTGGCCTCAGCAGGTAGACCTTGCGCGTCACCCGATTGAAGCGGATGCGGCCTCGTGCATAGGTGAAGAAGCACGTGCGCACGCCCATGATGTCGAACCACAGCCAGAGCAAGACGCAGCAGCCGAGGGACAAGGGGAAAAGCAGCAGCCAACCGAACCATAGATCGGCTGAAGTAGCCACATTTTCGCTGGTACCCCAAAACAGCAGTACGCGGTCAAAAACAATGGGGTGTAGAGAAAAGCCGTAGAACCCCCAGAAAATCAACAGGCATGGAAGCAGAACGAAAACTGTTCCGATACTTGCTTTCCATTGCCGTTCCCACCCCGAGTTGCACAACTCCAGGTAAGTTTCGTTCTGCGCGTAGATGCACCGCCCTGCTGGCAAGGCAGCATTACTGAGTTCTAAAGGCTCGACAGGCTTCAACAGCCTCTTGCTGCCGTCCGCCTGCACGCACCTGCGCCCCTCCTCAATCGAACGTCTGCGCGCACGCTGATAGACATGCTCATTTGGGAACATCCTGTAATTCCTGGTGGTCCGATTCCAAATCAGCTCGCAGGTTGGCGAGTTTCTGCGGCGCTTCTTGTAGGTTGGTATGAATTGGAGCTTGTTCTTGTTCAGTGGACGATCCGCCCAATTGATGCATTCATCTTCCAGTGCAGTCGACAGCAGAAAGTTTCGGTGTTCACTCCTTGCGTGACATCGCTTCTTGCAGCGCCTCGGCCGTTCCCCAGTGCTGCAGGAACTCGATCTCGTCGGCCTTGCTCAGCTTGCCTTGTGCCCGGTAGACAAGCGCCGTCATCACAGCGCCCGTCTGCACCGGCTTGTCTTCCGGTTCGCCCATGCCTGAATCGCTTTGCCATTCCTTCGGGAACGCAGGCCATGAGCAAGTCACTTGGCTCATCATGTGGAAGCTCGTCTCCATGAAACCCGGCTTCTGCTCCAACCGGTACTGGCGCGCGTCGGGCTTGCCGCAATAGGTGGTGTAGTCCGGATGCAGGTAGCGGGCGATGCCCTTGTAGGTGGAAGAGGCGTCGGCGGGCACGTGATCGACGGTGGGGCCGACTTCCATGTATTGGCGGATGTACTCCCACAGAGACGCCGCCTCTTGCGGACCCGACAGCCCTGGGCCAACGAAGATGCAGTCTTCGCCCTCGGCGCTCGGATCGGCCGGATTGAAGGGCGGGTGGTAAAGCGCCAGCGCCTTGATGGTCTGCTTGGCGCCTGCGCTGGAGCCTTCGGGTTCGAACAATGCCACCAGGCGCTCCCAGTCCAGCACCACGTTGCCGCCGCAGTAGGCAGGCCGCAGCACATACACCTTGCGGGTGAGCCGGTTGAAGCGGATGCGCCCCCGGGCATGAGTGAAGAAGCAGGTGCGCATGCCCATGTAGTGGAACCACGCGAAGATCATGAAGGCGCTGGCCAATGCAAGGGGAAATAGCAAGAGCCAGCCGAGCCACAGATCCGTTGACGAAACACGATCGCTTCTCACGAAGAAGAAGATGATCTGATTGAACAGCAATGGGTGAATGGCCAATCCATACCACATCCATATCAGCACGAGAGCCGGCAGGAGAACATAGAGATTCCCCATTCCGGCACGCCACTGCAAATCCCAACCCGGGTTGCACAGTTCCAGGTACGCATCGTTCTGGGCGTAGGCAGCCCGACCTGGCATCTCGACGCCGCGCGCACCGGAGCGCAGGGGCGGCCAGTGTTTTTGCCCTTGCAGGTTGATGTGGGCGCGGCCTTTTTCGGGGGATCGGCGTCTGGACAACCAGTAGCTGTTTTCGCGAACGAACATGAAGGGTTCTCAAGTGGGGTGCAGTTCGGCCTGCACGCTACTTGCCGTGCTACCTCGGCGCCTTGCACGGCCAGCGCAATGGCTCTTCGGGGCCGATGCCGTTCTCGCGACGTTTCTGGCCACAGTCGCTGTTCCATTCTTCGGGGAACGTGGGCCAGTAGCACAGCCGCTCGGCCAGGCTGTGCAGCGGCGCCCACAGGAAGTTCGTCGCGTAGTTGGTGAAGGTCGCACCCGAGGTGCCCTTGCCGATGATGTCGTCGCGCAGGTGCGAACCGTGCATGACGGTTTCTTCCAGATGCTCGCCAGGGCCGCTGAATCCTTTGCGTAGCCACTCGTGCTCGGAAGGTCTGGGTACGGCATCCATGCCTTCCTCCATGAAGGTTCGGATGTATTGCCACAGAGCCTCGCCGCTGCCGCTGGGACCAACCCAGAGTACGTCTTCTCCTTTGCGCTCGGGATCGTTGGCATCCAGCGGAGGCCAGTACAACAGCAGGTTGCTGTCCAGGCCCGCCGAGCGCAGGCGCTCTTCGCGCGCCACCTCGCTCGCTGCGAGTTGTTCGGCCGTCCAGGACTTTGGCGGGGCCCACCGAACATGTGCCTGCACGCGGTCCCAGTCGAGGATGACATTGCCGCCGTAATTCTTCGGGCGCAGTGCGTAGACCTTGCGGGTGGTTCGATTGAAGCGGTAACGGGCGCGCAGGCTGGTGAAGAAGGCTGGAGCAAACAGGTAGGGCCATGCCAAGAAGTACAACAGGCAGAACACCAAGAGGAACATTCCAAACATCGCACCAGCGAACCAAGCGGGGTCTGTTCCGAGAATTGCACTGACAGCTACGTATAAAGGTAGGGCAAGGACGAAGGCGAAAAGGAAAAAAAGCAATGAGCTGAGCGAACGTTTTTCCTCTTCCGCATTGCTTAGCTCAATGAAATGCTCGTTGAAGTCGAACAACGAGCGCATTCCGTAGAGTTGAGGCCGTGCGAGTTTCTGCTGCTCGATCTTTTCCTTTCTCGTGGGTTTGGGCTCACCCTGTCGACGAGGTATCTCGCCTTCTTGAATTCCGTACAGCCGCGTGTGCTGGCTGATGTCTGCGTAATACGCCAACGCCTCTGAGGCGCCCAGGCTGCGACGCTCATTTTGATAACCACTTTCTGAGAGGAACACAATCAACTCACTTAGAGTTCGCCGTTGCGTTCACGAAGCAACCTTCCGTAGATTGGCGCGCCTCTGAGCATCAAGGTTTGCAGGTCCATCGCATAGGCTCCTCGGGGCCGATGCCGCTTTCTCGGCGTTTCTGGCCACAGTCGCTGTTCCATTCTTCGGGGAACGTGGGCCAGTAGCACAACCGCTCGGCCAGGCTGTGAAGCGGCGCCCAGAGGAAATTCGTCGCGTAGTTGGTGAAGGTCGCACCCGAGGTGCCCTTGCCGATGATGTCGTCGCGCAGGTGCGAACCGTGCATGACGGTTTCTTCCAAGTGCTCGCCAGGGCCGCTGAATCCTTTGCGCAGCCACTCGTGCTCGGAAGGTCTGGGTACGGCATCCATGCCTTCCTCCATGAAGGTTCGGATGTATTGCCACAAAGCCTCGCCGCTGCCGCTGGGACCTACCCAGAGTACGTCTTCTCCCTTGCGCTCGGGATCGCTGGCATTCAGCGGGGGCCAATACAACAGTAGATTGCTGTCCAGTCCAGCCGAGCGCAGGCGCTCTTCGCGCGCCACCTCGCTCGTAGCCAGCTGCTCGGCCGTCCAGGATTTTGGCGGGGCCCAACGGACATGCGCTTGCACGCGGTCCCAGTCGAGCACCACATTGCCGCCGTACTTCTTCGGGCGCAGTGCGTAGACCTTGCGAGTGGTCCGGTTGAAGCGGTAGCGCGCGCGCAAGCCGGTGAAGAAAGCTGGGGCGAGAAAGTAAGGCCACAAGAAAAAATACTCTAAGGCAAAAACACCGATGGCCATGAGGCACAGAACCCAATCCAGCACTCCATGTCGCAGGAAATGGGCGGCGACGCCGAATATCGGTACTGACAGAATTAGCGCACCCAGAATCAGCAGCATGAACCCAAGAGAACGCTTTTCTTCTTCTGCATTGCTCAACTCAATGAAGTGCTCGTTGAAGTCGAACAACGTGCGCATTCCGTAGAGTTGAGGCCGTGCAAGTTTCTGCTGCTCGAGCTTTTCCTTTCTCGTGGGTTTGGGCTCACCCTGTCGACGAGGTATCTCGCCTTCTTGAATTCCGTACAGCCGCGTGTACTGGTTGATGTCCGCAAAATACGCGAGCGCTTGAGGTGTACCTCCGCTGCGTTGCTCCTGTCGATAACCGCACTCAGAAAGAAACATGTGATTGCCGTTCGTCAGTCCATATCTGCAATCGCATTGGCGAGCTGATTGAGCATGAATTGCTCGCTGCTATGCGGAATATTTTTGCTGTCAGCTTTCCGGAAAGGTTCGGCCATGAGCCAGTCGACCCACTCCTTTTCCTTCATCTTCTCGATGGCATAGCTCAGGGCCAAGGTGGCAGCGCCGGCCACGAGGCTAATGCGCGTGCACCAAAGAACGACCTTCACATTCTTGAGGTTGTAAGCGCTCAAAAGTGTCGATCCGATCGTGGACCCACCGGAAATGGCACGGCCATAGTACGCACGCATCAAGGGCGTATTTCCTTCTTTGTCCGCTGTATTCCCATCAATCGCATCCCAAACCACCCCCACCACCGCAGCAGACGCAACCCAGTGCGCCGCACCGATCTTCAGCATGCGCAGTTCATTGTCCAATGCCGTCACCAGATTTGCCCGCGCGGCCAGCGGCGCTTCGGCCTTGATCGCCTCGTAGACGTTCTTTTCGTAGTAGTCGGATCGCCAACTTTTCCAGGTTCCCATTGCGCCGGCCAGTGCGCCAGCGCTTTGGCTGCCCGCCCTTGGGTCATCGCCACGCTCGCTCGCGCGACCGAAGGTCGGGATCAGGCTCATGATCTCCAGGCCCCCGACCACCGACGGAATGCGCATGTTCTTCACTGCGTTGTCTGCACCCAGCGCCAACGCCCGATTCACCCGGGCCTGCATCTTCTCGCCCTTGTGGTCGTAGTGCCGCTTCCACGCTCGTCCGCCCGGCCTGGGATTGTGCTTGTTGCTATAGACAACCTGCCTTCCCTCGGCATGCAGTTTCTCGTCCAGCAGGCGCTGCTCCGCTCGCACGAACTCAATCGCCTTGTCGCCCAGGCCGTGCGAGAGCAACACGATCTGCCCTTTGGCGAGGTTCAGCTCCATCGCCGAAGCACCCAACTTCTGGGCCGCCCGCACCACCGCAATTCCCCACACCGAATGAACATTCTTCGCGGCCGTCTCGGCGATCTTCTGCAGTGACTGAATCTTCTGCATCGTGCCGGCTCCGGGGTCGACGAGCTTGGACGCTTCCTTGATCAGCGTCTGGCTACCCTTGAGCGTCTTCGGGATCTTCTCGAGCGCCGCCGCCATCGCAGCCCAGGCCCGCTGCTGGCGCGCGCTCTCTTCGGCCGTTTCCGCATCCGCCACCTCGGTGGCCGGCGGCAGCGTGTCCTTCAGTGTGTCCAGCACGCGCAGCAACTCCTGCGAGATCGCCTCGTTGTTCAGCGTCGCCATGCGCCACACGAGGTTCTTCGGTTCGTCCTTGAACAACTGGAGATCGGCATACCACTTGCGCCCGCGCGGGCTGCTGTCCATGGTTT
>Ga0307406_10001252_pt1 | contig 14242 bp, 16 predicted proteins | sample 322Cmetagenome_3_FD_203706 | JGI IMG/M metagenome (GOLD analysis project Ga0307406, IMG submission 203706) | Maize rhizosphere microbial communities from greenhouse at UC Davis, California, United States - 322HYB-C-2 | ecosystem: Host-associated > Plants > Roots > Rhizosphere > Soil | place... | reverse complement strand
CCGGTCGACGCCATCGCCTTCTTCGGTTCGCTGAAGGGCCTGCCGCTGGGCGAGGGCCGCAAGCGGGCCAAGGAGATGCTGGACGCCCAGGGGCTGGGCGCCTCCAAGCGCAAGAAGATGAAGGAGTTGTCCAAGGGGATGGCCCAGAAGGTCCAACTGATCTCGTCGGTGGTGCACCGGCCCGAGTTCGTGATCCTGGACGAGCCGTTCTCGGGCCTCGATCCGGTCAACCAGCAGGGACTGGAGCAGATGATCCGGGGGCTGGCCGCCGACGGCGCCACCGTCCTGTTCTCGACCCATGTGATGCAGCACGCCGAGCGGCTGTGCGACAAGGTGGTGCTGCTGGCCCGGGGCCGGAAGGCCTTCGAAGGCACGGTGGCCGAGGCCCGCGCGACCTCGCGCCGGTTCCTGGAACTGGAGGGCGCCATCGCGCCGGACCAGGCCGAACGCCTGCCGGGCGTGGCCGGGGTCGAGATCGTTTCCGACGACGGCGAAGTCAGGGTGCTGAAGGCGGCATTGGCCCAGGGCGCCCAGGGGCAGGAGGCGCTCAAGGCCGCCTTCCTGACCGGCCTGGACGTGCGCCGTTTCGAACTGCGCGAGCCCAGCCTGCACGACGCCTTCATCGACCTGACCGGGGACCGCCCTGACGTCGACCAGAGCGTGAAGCCGACCGGCGTGGAGGCCGCCCGATGAACCGGATGTTCCTGATCGCGCGGCGCGAATACGCCGCCTACGCCATGACCGTGGGCTTCTGGCTGTCGCTGCTGGCCTTCCCGCTGTTCGCGGTGATCGGCGGCGCCGTTCCCTTGCTGATCCGCTCGTCGGAGCCGGTTCGCGAGGTCGTGGTGGTCGAGGAAGGACCGCAGGCCGCGGGCCTGGCCGCCTCGATCCGGGATTCGTTGCGCCGCGACGCCGATCGCCAGCGCGAACGCGCCGCCGAGGCCATGGTGAAGGCCGCCGCCGCCAGTGGGCAGGCCAGCGCCGCCACGACGCAAGGCGCCATGGGGGCGCTGTCGCGGCCCGCGCTGCGGATCGTCGCGACGCCCGCCGACATCGCCTCGGCCACGCCCGGCCAGGCCCAGAATGAGGCCGTTCGCCGTCACCTGACGGACGACACGCCCAAGGATGAGCGCCTCGACGCCGTGGTCTTCCTGACCCGCGACGCGCAGGGCAAGCCGGCCGCCCGGGTGTGGAGCGCGCGCGCCACCGACGACACGGTCGAGGACTTCGTCCGCGACGCCCTGCGCTCGGCGAACCGTCGGTCGGTGTTCGAGAGCGCGGGGATCGATTCCAGCGTCGTCGAGGCGACCGAGAAATTCCGGCCCGAGGTGAAGGCCTTCTCGCCGCAGTCCACGGGTAGCGGAGAGGTGTCGTTCCGTGATCGCCTGCCCATGCTGATGGGACTGGCAGGGGGCTTCCTGCTGTGGTCGCTGATCATCACCGGCGCCTCGATCCTGCTGAACAGCGTGATGGAGGAGAAGTCGAACAAGATCCTGGAGGTCCTGCTGTCCTCGGCCTCGACCACGGAAATCCTGACCGGCAAGGTGCTGGGCGTCGCCCTGCTGACGCTGACCATGCTGCTGGCGTGGGGCGGACTGGGCGTCGGCGCCCTGGCGATCTTCCAGCCGGACTATGCGGTGATGGTGGGCGAGATCCTGGTTCAGGGCGGCATGCTGGCCTGGTTCGCGGCCTTCATGGTCGGCGGCTATCTGATGTACGCGGTGCTGTTCGCGGCCATCGGCGCCTTCTGCGAGACGCCGCGCGACGCCCAGACGCTGATGGGCCCGATCATGATGGTGCTGGTCGTGCCGATCATGATCATGTCCATGGCGCTGAAGACCCCGGACGCGCCGGTGATCCAGATCCTGTCCTGGGTGCCGTTCTTCACGCCCTTCCTGATGATGGCGCGGCTGCATTCCAACCCGCCGGTGGTCGAGCTGATCGGCGCCATGGCCGGGATGTTCGCCTTCGCCCTGCTGATGGTCTGGGTCTCGGGCCGCGCCTTCCGCGCCGGCGCCCTGTCGGACGTCAAGCTGAGCTGGAAGAGCTTCGTCACGGCGATCCGGGGCGGCGGGAACTAGGCCTGAGCCTCACCTCTCCATTCGCGTAGGCGGATGGGGAGGTGAGGACAAAGCAAAAGAGCCGCTCCGTTTCCGGAGCGGCCCTTTGATCTTTCAGCCGTAGAGCCGTCGCTTAGCTGCGACCGGCGCCGCCCGGCACGCGGGGCTTCGGAGCCGGCAGCAGGCCTTCGCGCTGGGCGCGCTTGCGGGCCAGCTTGCGGGCGCGACGGACAGCCTCGGCCTTTTGACGGGCGCGCTTTTCCGACGGCTTTTCGTAATGAACGTGGCGCTTCATTTCACGGAAGCTGCCTTCGCGCTGCATCTTCTTCTTGAGGGCTTTCAGCGCTTGATCGACGTTATTATCGCGAACGAAAATCTGTACCAGGTTGAACTCTCCTTTGGCCGCCCGCCGCGTCCTGTGAGGGAGACGGGCGAACAAATAAAATCGTCTTCCGGCGAACAGGGTCCGCGGATGAAGGCGGGCTGATACACGAGCCGACCCACGCTGTCCATATGGTCGCGATCACTTCTGGAGGCTCGAAACCCCCGCCGGACGGGCTTATGGTGTGTCCATGACCGACGCACCGCACCTGTCGAACGCGCAGCCCGAAGGCGATTGGGCCGACCGGATGGAGCAGTCCGTGCTGGACGCCGCCGTGGCCCGTGCGCCCGCCCTGGGCTGGAACGCGCGGCTGGTGCGCGCCGCCTGCGCGGACAATGGGCTGTCGCTGGGCGACGAGGAACTGCTGCTGCCCAACGGCGCCCGCGATCTGGCCGCCCTGCTGTCGCGGCGGCACGATGATCGGGCCATGGCCGCGCTGGGACAGGTCGAGGCGTCGTCGTTGAAGATGCGCGAGCGAATCGCTCGGGCCGTGTCGGAACGGCTGGAGGCCGCGGCCGCCGATCTGGACGCCTCGAAGAAATGCGCCGCCTTCCTGGCCCTGCCGGTCAACGCGGACCTGGGGCTGAAGCTGGCGTGGGAGAGCGCCGACCTGCTGTGGAACTGGGCCGGGGATACCGCGACCGACTGGAACCACTATTCCAAGCGGGCGATCCTGTCGGGCATCCTGATCCCGGCCCTGACGATGCGCCTGTTCGACGGGCGCGAGGCCGCCGAGGCCTTCGTCGCCGCCCGCATCGAGAACGTCATGACCTTCGAGAAGTGGAAGGCCGGCAAGGATTTCGACGCCCCGCTGAGGAAGGTGGCGGATGCGCTCAGCCGGCTGCGGTACGGCCAGCGCACGCCCCCGGCCGACGACGCCGCCGACCGGTAGGCGCGGCAGCGGTCAGGCGACGCCGGGGAAGTGGCGGTTCAGCCTGGCCTCGAGGACCGGGAAGGACAGGACGCCGCCCGACAGGATGACCTCGTGGAACCGGCGAAGATCGAAGCCGGGGCCGGCCCTGGCCGCCGTCGCGCGGCGCAGGCGGGCGAACTCGGCGCCGCCGGCCCAGTAGCAGAGCAGGAAGCCCGGGTATTCGGTGGCGATCCCGAGCATGGCGCGCCGCTGCAGGGACGGGATAGTGATGGCGTTGGTCGAGAAGTAGCTCACCGCCTCGTCCAGAGACCAGCGCCGGGCGTGCATGCCGGTGTCGGCGACGGTCATCATCGCCATGCGGCGGTCCATCAGGCGGTCGGCGTAGCGGGCCATCGGATCGTCATCATAGACTCCGGCCTCGACCACCAGGCTGCGCCCGTACTCGGCCCAGCCCTCGGTATGCCCCGACATGACCAGCGACTTGCGGAACGGCGGGAGGGTGCGGCTGTCGCGGACACGGTCGAACTGGAGATGGTGCCCAGGCACCAGCTCGTGATGGATCAGCGGCGTGCTCCAGAACCAGGTCGTGGTGTCCAGATCGCCGCCGTTGAACAGATAGGTTCCTTGCGGATCCTCGTCGGTCGGCCACTGGTAGCGGCCGTTGACCATGATGTCGTTGTACTCCGGCGGCTGCGGCGCGGCGGAGTAGGGCGTGGTCGGACGCGTCTCGAAGAAGCGTGAGAAATGGGGATCGAAGCCCGCCAGACCGGCCTCGAAGCGCGCGGCCACCTCTTGGGTCGTCGTCGATTTCCAGCGGGCGTCGGTTTCGAGCGTGTGGTGGAAAGCTTCGGCCGAGCCGTTGAAACCGATCCGCCGGCGCAGCTCGGCCATGTCCCGTTCCGCTTCGGCGACAGTGTCCAGCGCCCTGCGGTGGGCGTCCTCGGGGTCGATGTCGAGCGTGACGTTGAAGCGGATTAGGAAGCGGTAGAAGTCGTCGCCGTCCGGCTGACGCCAGAGGCCGACGGTCTCCCCGGTTCCGGGCAGATAGTCGTCGCGGAGATAGGCCCCCAGCCGGCGCAGGCGCGGCATGATCCCATCGGCGAGGAGACGCCCGGCCTGGGCGGTGAAACGCGCCGCCTCAGGCTCGGGCAGGTGGGCCAGGCGCGCCGGCGCCGGGATGAAGGTCGCCGTGGGCGACGCCAGCAGCGTATCCATCTGCAGGAGGACGGCGGTCACGGTCTCGCGGTGGGCGATGATGTTCCGGCTTTGCTGCCCCCGCACCTTTTCAAGGATCTGGTCGATGTAAGCGGGGAAGCCCGCCAGCATCGACAGGTAGTTGTCGCGCGCGGCGGCCGTGCGCAACGGGGCCGCGGCCAGCCGGCCGGTGGCGATGCTGAGCGCCGAGCCGTCGGCGCTGAGCGGGGAGTCCAGCCAGTAATAGCGCTGGGACTCGACGCCGCCCTCCAGGTCCCAGATCACCGCTTCGAGGGTGTCGCGGCGGTCGCCGTCGAGGTCGGCGCTTCGCAGCGGCGTCAGGCGCGCGATCTGAGCGCGGGCCTCGTCGGCGGCCTGGAGGGAGGCTTCGAACGACAGGTCGGGCAGGGCGGCGTCGGTTTCGCGGAACAGCAGCGAACTGGACCGAAGCCGTTGCGGCGCCCTTGCGATCTCGGCGAGGACGGCGTCGAGCGCGTCTCCAGAGCGGGTGGCGGCGAGCGACGGCGGTGCGGCGCCGAGCAGGCCGAGGGCGGTGGCGCTCTTCAAGAAGCGGCGGCGTTCCATAGGCATGCTGGTGTTCCCCCAGTGCAGCCCGCCGCCTCCCGTTTCGGTGGAGGTCGTCACGAGAGCACCGAGGGATCGTGACGACGGGGGGCGTCAGGTCAAGGGGGCGTGGGGCGGACGGCCGTCAAAGCGGGGACGGCCGCGCTCTCAGAGCGGCTTGACCCGGTTCACGTGCGCCATCTTGCGGCCCGGGCGGGCTTCGGCCTTGCCGTAGAGGTGCAGGCGCATGTCGGGCTTGGCGGCCAGCCTGGTCCACTGGTCGACCTCGTCGCCCAGCAGATTGGTCATCTCGACGCGAAAATGGGCCGTGGTCGGGCCCAGGGGCCAGCCGGCGATGGCGCGGATGTGCTGTTCGAACTGGTCGCAGACGCAGCCGTCCTGGGTCCAGTGGCCGGTGTTGTGGACGCGCGGCGCGATCTCGTTGACCAGCAGCGTGCCGTTCCCGAGGTCGAACAGCTCGACGCCCAGTACGCCGACATAGTCGAGGCCGTTGAGGACGGCGGCGGCGATCGCCTTGGCGCGCTTTTCGGTCTTCGCGTCGACGGCGGCGGGGGCGAGGGTGGTCTTCAGGACCCCGCCCTTGTGGATGTTCTCGCCCAGCGGATAGACGGCCACGGCGCCGTCGCGGCCGCGCGCGGCGATGATCGACAGTTCGCGGGTGAAGGCGGCCTTGGCCTCCAGGATGGCCGGGCGCTCGCCGATGGCGTGCCAGGCGTCGGCGGCTTCCTTGGCCGAGCGGACCCAGACCTGGCCCTTGCCGTCATAGCCGTCGCGGCGGGTCTTCAGCAGGGCGGGCGTCCCCAGACGCTCCAGCCCGGCCAGCAGGTCGTCGAGGCTGTCGACAGCGGCGAAGTCCACCGTGGTCGCGCCGACGCCGTTCAGGAAGGTCTTCTCCTCGACCCGGTCCTGGGCCACGGCCAGGGCGCGGGGGCCGGGGGCGACCAGGGCGCCGCTCTCGGCCAGGGTCGCGACCGAGGAGGCCGGGACGTTCTCGAACTCGAAGGTCACAGCCTGGGCCACCCGGCCCAGCACGGTCAGGGCCGTGGGATCGTCATAGGCGGCGACGATCTGGCCCTGGGAGACGCGGCCCGCCGGGCTGTTCTCTTCCGGATCGAGGATGACGACGTTGAAGCCGAGGCGGGAAGCGGCCTGGCTGAGCATCCGGCCCAGCTGTCCGCCGCCGAGAATGCCGATGGTCGAGCCGGGGGAGAGGGGGGAGACGCTCACTCAGTCCTCGACCGACTCGTGCACGGCTTCGGTCTGGGCTTCGCGGAAGGCGCTGAGCCGTCCCATCAGCACCGGATCGTTGAGGGCCAGGATCTGCGCGGCGAGGATGCCCGCGTTCTTGGAGCCCGCCTCGCCGATGGCCAGGGTCGCGACCGGCACGCCGCCGGGCATCTGGACAATGGACAGCAGGCTGTCGAGGCCCTTGAGCGCCTTGGACTGCACCGGCACGCCCAGCACGGGCAGTTCGGTCATCGAGGCGACCATGCCCGGCAGGTGGGCGGCGCCGCCGGCGCCGGCGATGATGACCTTGTAACCCGCGGCGCGGGCGCCGGTGGAGAACTCGACCAGGCGCTGGGGGGTGCGGTGGGCGCTGACGACCTTGGCGTCCCAGGCCACGCCGAGCCGGTCCAGGGCGTCGGCGGCGTGCTTCATCGTCGGCCAGTCCGAACGGCTGCCCATGATGATCGCCACCGGCGGGGTCTCGGTCGCCATTACACGCACCTTCTCGCGGAAAGCGGCGCGATACAGGACTCGCGTTGCGCCCGCAACCGACGGCGTTAGGCTCCGCACTGGCCGGACGTGTTGAGTCGCTGGCCGGGGAGCCCCTGTGACCGACGCGGCCACTATCGACCCGTATGCCGAGATCGAGCGCCTGCGCGCCGAGCTTGAGGCCCTGCGCCTGCGCGCCGAGGCGGCGGAGGCGGCCGCGGATCATGACGTGCTGACGCCGGCCCTGAACCGGCGCGGCTTCGTCGCCCAGATGAAGAGCGCCATGGCCTATTGCCAGCGCCACGAGGTCCCGGCGGTGCTGCTCTACCTCGACCTGGACGGCTTCAAGGGCGTCAACGACCAGCTGGGCCACGCCGCCGGCGACGCCGCCCTGGTGCATGTGGCCGAGATGATGCGCGCCAATCTGCGCGAGTCGGACGCCCTGGGCCGTCTGGGCGGCGACGAGTTCGGCCTGTTGATGCTGAACGCCGGCCTGGAGGAAGGGCGCGAGAAGGCCCGTCGCCTCGCCGCCACCCTGGAGACCGAGCCGTTCGAATGGGAAGGCCGCAGCGCCGGACTGGGCGGCTCGTTCGGCGTGCGCGCCTATGCGGGGCAGGCCGATCCGGAAATCTGGCTGGCCGAGGCCGACGCCGCCATGTGGGTCCGCAAGAAGGGGCGGTAGGCCTCGACTAGGCGATGATGTCCGGCAGGATGCGGTTCTCGATCTTCACGATCTCGTCGCGCAGGGTCAGCTTCTTGCGCTTCAGGCGCGCGATCATCAGCTGGTCGGGGATCGGCATGTGGCCCAGCGCCTCGATCGAGGCGTCGAGGTCGGCGTGCTCCTGCTGGAGTTCCTTGAGCCGGGCATGCAGCGCCAGCTCTTCCTCGGTGAGAAATGGTTCGTCGTCGTTCATGATGGGGTCCCGGACCGGGCGGTTATAGCGCGCCGGCGGTCAGGCCGGAAGGCGGTCGGCGAGGAGTTCGAGCGAGCGGCGCGGCGTGATCGGCGCCCATTCCCGGGCCACGGCGATCAGGGCGGGCAGGACCGGTCTGGCCGCGCCCGCGGGTTCCGGGGCCAGGGCTTCGAGCGCCGCCAGCAGTCGCCGCTCGGCGTCCAGTTCGATGGTCTTGACCTGGGCCCGCACCGCCTCGCGGTCGGCGTCGTCGAGGTCGGGCGTGCGGGTCTTCAGCGTGCGGCGGATGGCGCGCAGCGGGGCCACGGTGGTCTCCTGCCAGACGCGGGCGGTGTCGCAGGCGGCCTCGATGTCGTCGGCGTCGGGCGCGCGGCCCGTCCGGGCGCACCAGGCGGCCCACAGCAGCAGCGGCAGGTTCTGGCCCTGGGCGTCCTGCAGGTCGAGGCCCGCGTTCTGCACGCCCTCCACGGCCCAGGCGCGGACCGACCAATCCCACAGGCTCATTCGGAGGCCGGGCCCTTGAGCCCGTCCCAACGCTTCACCGCCGACCAGTCGAGGCCGAAGACGTCCAGCGCCCGCCCGACCGACTGATCGACCATGTCGGCGATGGTGGCGGGCCTGGCGTAGAAGGCGGGCAGGGGCGGGGCGATGACCGCGCCCATCTCGGCCAGGGCGGTCATGGTGCGCAGGTGCCCCAGATGCAGGGGCGTCTCGCGCACCATCAGCACCAGCGGCCGGCGCTCCTTCAGCGCCACGTCGGCGGCGCGGGTCAGCAGGGTGGAGGTCACGCCGGTGGCGATCTCGCCCATGGTCCGCACCGAACAGGGAGCCACGAGCATGCCCATGGTCCGGAAAGAGCCGGAGGCGATGCTGGCGCCCACGTCGTTGAGCTTGTGCACGACGTCGGCGCGGCCCAGCAGATCGTCCGCTGACAGATCGGTCTCCTGCGACAAAGTGAGCAGGGCGGCGCGGGTCACGACGAGGTGGCTCTCGACCCCCAGTTCGCGCAGGGCGTCCAGGGCGCGGACGCCGTAAGTCACGCCGGACGCTCCGGAAATTCCAACAACGAGACGCCGCGGCGGGGTTCCTGCGGCTCCGTTCACATCTTCGGCCAATTCGGGCTCCAGGTTACGGGCGTCCGGAAGGCCGCCAGCCTCACCGGAATGTGATTCCACAGGCGGTCAAGCCGGGCGCTCACTCTAGTGGTCCCTTAGACATGGAGGCGCAAGCCATGACCATCGAAGCTCGTATCCGCGAACTGGGAAACCGTCATCGCAGCCTGGATGAGACCATCCAGCGCGAGACCCGCAGCCCGGCCTCGGACTCGCTTCACGTCAGGGAGCTGAAGCAGCAAAAGCTGCGATTGAAGGAAGAGATCACCAGTCTGGAGGCCCGGGCGCACTAACGGCCCAGACCTCCCGAAACGACGACGGCCCCGGAGAGCGATCTCCGGGGCCGTTCTTTATTCCTCCCCCGAGGGGGAGGGGTCTTAGTTCTTGGTGCCGAAGACGGACGCGGCGGTCGGCTCGGCGCCGCGGCGCTCGCGTTCCTCGGGGACGAACTCCGGCTCGACCGGTTCGACCGGGGCGTCGACGGCCTGCAGGGTGGCGCCGCCCTTCTTGGCGTCGTCCCGGGCCTTCTTGTCGGCGGCCTTCTTGACCAGGTCGTCCAGCGCCAGCTGGCCGACCAGACCCAGGGTCACCGGATCGACAGGCTTGATGTTGGCCGAGTTCCAGTGGGTGCGATTGCGCACGCTTTCGATGGTGGCCTTGGTCGTGCCCAGCAGCTTGGAGATCTGCGCGTCGGTCACTTCCGGGTGATTGCGGACGAACCAGGCGATGGCGTCCGGACGGTCCTGGCGGCGCGAGACCGGGGTATATTTCGGGGCCGGCTTGGCCGACTTCATCAGTTCGGCGTGGCGGCTGACCACGGCCTTCATGCGGTAGTCGGGGTTGTCCTGGGCCTTGTCCAGCTCCTCGCGGGTCAGCTGGCCGCCGGTGATGGGATCGACGCCGCGAATGTCGCGGGCCACGTCGCCGTCGGCGATGCCGCGCACTTCCAGCGGATGCAGGCCGCAGAAGTCGGCGATCTGCTCGAACGTCAGCGAGGTGTTGTCGACCATCCAGACCGCGGTGGCCTTGGGCATCAGAATGTCGGTCATAGGCGTCTTCGCTTCTTGATTTGGCCCGCCCAGACCGGGGGTCGGCGGGTTCCGGATACGACGGCGCCCGACCTTTCGGCCGGGCGCTGATGTTACGGATATAGGCCTATTCGGTGGAAAAGGAAACGACTGCCGATCGGCTGTACAGCTAAGGTTCATCTCCGCCGTGAACATTGGCCGCAATGGCGCGTTGTGCGTCTAGCTGAGCAATGGGAGGGATCTAATGTTTATCCAGACTCTCGCCGCCGTGGCGATTCTGTTGGGGGGCGGCCAGGAGATGGCGGCCATGGCGGGCGGCGGCCAGGAGCGGGCTGCGCCGCGCGGCGACTATCGCGATAGTTGCAGCGGCGCCTATACGAACCGAGGGCGCCTGTATGCGGACTGCCGCGCGCGCAACAACCAGATCCGCGGCACGTCAATCGAGCTGAACCGCTGCAGCGACTATGAAATCCGCAACGACAACGGCCTGCTGGTGTGCGGGCCGAACCGGGGCGACTACGAGGATGGCAACGGCGGCGGCGGGGGCTGGAACCCCAATGAACCGCCGCGTGGCGACTATCAGAGCAGCTGCGGCGGGGTCCGGGTGGAGCGGGGCCGGCTGTATGCCGCTTGCCGGACGCGCAGCCCCGGCTTCCGGAGCTCGTCGATCGAGCTGAGCCGCTGCCGCAACGACGAAATCCGCAACGACAACGGCCTGCTGGTCTGCGGCTCGTGGCGCGGCCAGTTCGAGGATCAGGGCGGCGGCGGCGGCGGCGGGGGCTGGAACCCCAACCAGCCTCCGCGCGGCGACTATCAGAACAGCTGCAGCGGCGCCGACGTCCGCCGCGACCGGCTGTACGCCAGCTGCCGCTCGCGCAGCAATCAGACCCGCCGGTCGTCGATCGAGCTGAGCCGCTGCCGCGGCGAGGACATCCGCAACGACAACGGCCTGCTGGTCTGCGGCTCGTGGCGCGGCCAGTACGAGGACGAGAACGGCGGCGGTGGCGGCTGGGGCCGTCAATCGATCACCGTCTATCAGGATTCCAACTTCCGCGGCGCCTCGACGCGCTACGACGGCGAGATGGCGAACCTGGGCAGCAGCGGCTTCAACGACCAGATCAGCTCCGTTCAGGTCGAGGGCGAGTGGGAGGTCTGCACGGACGCCTACTTCCGCGGCCGCTGCCAGACCATCCGCGGCGACATGCGGAACCTGGTGCTGCTGGGCATGAACGACAGCATCTCGTCGCTGCGTCCGACGCGCCGCTAAGCGTCCAGAGCGTCTAGAGCGTCAGCACGACCTTGCCGACGTGGCCGCCCGCCTCGAGCCTGAGGTGGGCGGCCGACGCCTGTTCCAGGGGGAAGACCGCCTCGACCGGCGGCCGCAGGGCGCCCGAGGCGACCCAGGGCCAGGCCCCGACCTCGACCGCCGCGATCAGCCGCGCCTTCTCGTCCGCCGGACGGGCGCGCAGGGTCGAACCGGTCAGCACGATCCGCTTCATCATCAGCTTGAGCAGATCGACCTGCGCCGCCGCGCCGGTCAGGGTGGCGATGACGACCCACCGTCCGAACGGTTTCAGCACCGTCTGATTGAGTTCAGCGTAGTCGGCGCCCAGCATATCCAGCACCACATCGACGCCGCCGAAGTCGCGGATGGCCTCGGCCATGTCGCCGGTCGTGGCGTCGAGGCTGAGGTCGGCGCCCAGCGCCCGGGCGGCCTCCGCCTTGGCCGCGCCGCGCGAGGTGGCGATGACCGTCGCGCCCGCCGCCTTGGCCATCTGGATGGCGGTGACGCCGATGCCGCTGGTCGCGCCGTGGATCAGCAGGGTCTCGCCCGCCTTGAGCGCGCCGGCCTCGAAGACATTGGCGAAGACGGTGCAGACCGTCTCGGGCAGGGCGGCGGCCTGGACGAAATCGAGACCCTCCGGGACGGGCAGGGCGTGGCGGGCGTCGACCACGGCGTATTCGGCATAGCCCCCGCCGCCCAGAAGGGCGCAGACGCGGTCGCCGACGGCCCAGCGTCCCGCGTCGGGACCGACCTGATCCACCTCGCCCGCGACCTCCAGTCCCAGCAGATCGGGCGCGCCGGGCGGCGGCGGGTACAGGCCGTTGCGCTGGAGCAGATCGGGACGATTCACCCCGGCGGCGCGCACCCGGATGCGGATCTGGCCGGGCCCGGCGACCGGATCGGGCCGTTCGGACAGGGTCAGGGCCTCGGCCGGACCCGCGCCGCCCGCGATTTCAATCACCCGCATCCGCTGTTCTCTTCCTTGCAATCGTCCGTGTCCGGGCGTTCAGATAGGGGGTTACGTCCCTGATGGCCACGAAGGAGGCGGCAGTGTTCGAGGATCTTGAGCCGCGTCCGGCGCGCGGCGCGCCCCTGATCGCACTGACACGGGAGGATCTGGACGGTTATTCCGTCGAGGACCTGAAGGAGCGCATCGCCACGCTGGAGGCGGAGATCGCCCGCTCGCAGGCGGCCATCGACGGCAAGTCCTCGCAACGTAACGCCGCGGATGCGTTGTTCAATTTCCGCAGCTGAGGGTTTTCCCCCGTTACGGGTATGGCACAGGCGTTGCAGTCGGCTGTCCGACCGCGCGCAACCGTGCCGGCCATGATACGGATGCCTGCACTCCATGAGCCTGGTTGAGTTTATGTCCACCGACGACACCACCCTTCTGACGCCTTCGGGCCGCAGCCGCGAAGCGGTGGTGAACGATTTCGCGCGCTCGGAGCTGTTCGACCGCACCTTCCGCGAGGGGATGGAGCTGGTCGAGGAGACCGCCGCCTATCTGGACGGGGACGGACGGCGGGAATCCAAGCTGCTGTCGCGCGCCGCCGCCCTGGCCTATGCGGGCGAGAGCATGAAGCTGACCACCCGGCTGATGCAGATCGCCTCGTGGCTGCTGGTGCAGCGGGCCGTGCGGGAAGGGGACATGAGCGCCCTGGCCGCCTGCGAGCCCCGCTACCGCCTGACCGAGCGCAAGGTCGAGACCGAGCCGACCCACGGCGAGCTGCCCATCGCCCTGGTCGAGTACCTGGTGCGCTCCGAGCGGCTCTACGACCGCGTCGTGCACCTGGATCGCAAGATGTACCTGGACGCGCCCGAGGAAGAGGCGATCAACCCGGTGCAGAGCCAGCTGGATCGACTGACGGCCGCGTTCCGGCAATGAAGCGCGCCCCGCGGTTGCTGATAGCCCTGGGCGTGGCGGTCCTGATCGTGGCCGGGCTGGCGACCGCCTGGGTCGTGAGCGGGCGCTCGCTGATCGTCATCGAGAACCGGAGCACGGCGCCGCTGACCCTGTCGGTCGCGACGGTCGATGCGGGCCTGTTCTCCTGGACGGGCGAGGTGGCGCCCCGCAGCCGGGTGCTGAAGGCCGCCCGTGTTTCGGACAGCAGCTTCGTCGTCACCTGCCGCGACGAGAGCGGCATCAACCGGACGCGGGGCGGCCATGTCGTCCCGGGCCGTCCGCAGCGGGTCGACATCGTCGCGGGCAGCTGCGCCGCGATTCAGATCGACGTGCGGACCATCCCCTGAGGTTTAAGGCCCGACGTCGTTGGCGTCGCGGCCGCGGCCGTCATCCACCGGCTTGGGCAGGCTGACGCCGATGCCGAGGGCGTCGGCCAGCTTGGCGTCCCGTTCGTAGACATCCTCGCGGAAGGCGACGCGGCCCTGACCGTCGACGAAGGCCGTCCAGTAGAGCAGGCGCACGCCGATCTCGCGGCCGGTCTGGATGCGCTTGGTCTCGCGCGTGTCCTGGGCCGTGTCGAACTGGGCCAGCAGGGCGGGGTCAGGCGACAGCAACAGGCGGGCGAAGTCGACCGCGTTCTGGACCCGCACGCAGCCGTGGCTGCGCTGGCGCATGGCCAGGTTGAAGGCCGCCTTGGACGGGGTGTCGTGCAGGAAGATGGCGTAGCTGTCGCGCAGCTCGAACTTCACATAGCCGAGCGCGGCCGTCGGGCCGGCGCGCTGGATGACCGTGCCGTTCTGGACGTACATGTTCTGGCTGGCCAGATAGCCGGGGCCGCGCGGCAGGATCTCGTTGCGGGCGATCGAGGCCGGGACGTACCAGGGCGGATTGGCCACGACCGAGGCGAAGGGCTTCTCCAGGCTGGGCGTCTGGTTGCTGGGCGAACCGCAGACGACGCGGTTGGAGTGCACCGGACGGCCGTCCTTCCAGTAGACCATGATGGCGGCGGCGGTGTTGACCTCGATCCGCTCGGGATTGACCTCGCGCTTGAGCCAGCGGCGGCGTTCCAGGTTCAGGGCGATCTGGCGGGCGCGATCCTCGGCCGAGGCCGAGAGCGAGCGCTGGCTGCCCGTGCCGATGCGGCCGTCGGCGACGAGGCCGTGACGGGTCTGGAAGCTGCGCATGCCGG
>Ga0307406_10001250_pt1 | contig 14246 bp, 13 predicted proteins | sample 322Cmetagenome_3_FD_203706 | JGI IMG/M metagenome (GOLD analysis project Ga0307406, IMG submission 203706) | Maize rhizosphere microbial communities from greenhouse at UC Davis, California, United States - 322HYB-C-2 | ecosystem: Host-associated > Plants > Roots > Rhizosphere > Soil | place... | reverse complement strand
GGTATCCCAAAACCATCCTCACCTCCGTCAACCAGGTGATTTGCCATGGCATTCCATCCCCGGCCAAGATCCTGAAGAAGGGCGACATCGTCAACATCGACGTCGCCGTCATCAAGGACGGCTGGTTCGGCGACACCAGCCGCATGTATTTCGTCGGAGCCCCCAGCGTGCTGGCTCGGCGCCTGGTGGAGACGACGTATGAGGCCATGCTCGCCGGAATCCGGCAGGTCAGGCCTGGAGCGACCCTGGGCGATATCGGCCATGCGATCCAGTCGGTCGCCCACCGGGAGCAATTCAGCGTGGTGCGCGAGTACTGCGGACACGGCATCGGACAGGTCTACCACGATGAGCCGCAAGTGCTGCACTACGGGCAGCGCGGGGAAGGCCTCGAGCTGGAACCGGGGATGGTCTTCACCATCGAGCCGATGCTCAACGCAGGCAAGCGCGAAACCAGGCAATTGCCCGACGGGTGGACCGTCGTGACAAAGGACAGGTCGCTGTCCGCCCAGTGGGAACACATGGTGGCCGTCACGCCCGAGGGATATGAAGTGCTGACGGCCTGGCCGGGAGGCACGGGGAGCTACGCGCCGGTCTGACGCCTGGCCGGGCGAGGCTGGACTCGGGACGGTTGCATCGATGCGGGCAGCTCACACGGGCTCCGGCACCGGCCCCACATAGCGCCCGCGCGGGCGGATGACCTGCGCCGTGCCCAGCTGCTCCAGGCTGTGCGCCAGCAGCCCGACGCTGCGCGCGGTTGCGAACAGGCCAAAGGCCGCATCGGCAGGCAGCCGATGGTGGGCGGCCATGGCGGCCAGCGCGACGTCGATGTTGGGCTGCAAGCCGGTCAGCTTCGCCACCTTTGCGATGAAGCGCGCGATCACCTTGGGAGGCTCGAACAAGGCCAGCAATGCCGCCGCACGCGGATCGCCGTCGGGGTAGAGGTGATGGCCGAATCCGGCCAGCGACAGGCCGTTCGAAAGGTGGTGGGCCAGCACCTGGTCTTCCCCCAGCCGCTCCACCTCGCTGAACAGGGCGCGGACGCGGCCCGAGGCGTCGCCGTGCAAGGGGCCGGAGAGGGTGGTCAATCCGGCCAGCAGGCATGCGGGCAACGAGGCGCCCGTCGAAGCCGCAATGCGCGCGGCGAAGGCCGAACTGGTCAGCTCGTGATCGGCCAGGAGCACCAGGGCCGTTCGCAGCAGATCGGCCACCTTGGCAGGTTGCTTCCATCCTTTCGCAAAGCGCAGATGCAGCGGCTCGTGGCCCGGCAAAGCGCCGAACGCGTTGGCCAGCCGGCCCACAAGATCCTGCCCCTCGGCATGCAGCACCCGGGTCAGGCGTCCGCCGGTGGAATGGCCGGCGGCTGCCAGGCTGGCCAAGGCGGCGAAGGCCGCGCCTCGCCCCGGCTTGCCGGAACGCAGGGACGCCATGCAGGCGAAATCGACGGCATGTTCGGCGCCCCACAACAGTCGAGCCGCATCTTCGAGCGTGGCGCTGCGGGCCATGCGCACGGCATCCCGGCCGCGGTAGTACGGCCGCCCGCGGGAGAAGGCGCACAGGGCCGTGGGAATGCTGGGCTCCGACCCGAACAGCGTGTTGGCGGCCAGCGTCTCGTGCTTGCGGCCGGCCTGCTTGCGCCTGGCCAGGCCGGCCACGTCCTCGGCGCGGTAGAGCCTGCGCCGCGTGTCGGCCGGGTCGGGCATGACCTCGAGCTTGCCGCGGCTCACGTACGCGTAGATCGTTTGAGGCTGCACGCCCAGGAGCTTGCACGCCTCGGTCATTGAAATCCAGGAAGCCATGGGCAGGTCGACAGAGTCAATTTATATTGATTATATGTATCAAGATTGACCAACATGTCAATCTATTCATAGCATGGGCCCAGCTCCCTGAAGAGCGTTCCCGAACTGCGATATGAAACCCCAAGTCCTTCAACTCAATCCGATCCTGATCCCCGCCGTCAACGACACGCTCGCCTCGCTCTACGCCGTGCACAAGCACTTCGAGCTGTCCGATCCGGAGGGCTGGCTGCGCGAGCACGGCGCATCGATCGACGCCGTGATCACCGGCGGGCACACCGGCATTTCGCGCGCGATGCTGGAGCAGCTGCCCAGCCTGAAGGTGGTGGCCGTCAATGGCGTGGGCACCGACGCCGTGGACCTGGCGTACTGCCGGGGGCGCGGCCTGCCCGTCACCGCGACACTGGGCGCGCTCACCGAAGACGTGGCCGACCTGGCCATCGGCCTGCTGATCGCGGCCTGCCGGAACCTGTGTGCGGGCGACCGTTTCGTGCGGGACGGCCAGTGGGAACTTCATCCGCAGCCCAGTGCCATTCCGCTCGCCCGCAGGTTCAGCGGCATGCGCATCGGCATCGTCGGAATGGGCCGGGTGGGCCGCGCCGTCGCGGTGCGGGCGGCTGCCTTCGGTTGCCCCATCCGCTACACCGACCTGCATGCCATGGACGACGTCGCGTACGGCTTCACACCGCGCCTGGTGGACCTGGCGCGCGAGTCGAACGCGCTGGTGCTGTGCGCCGCCGCGGACCGGGCCGAAGGCATCGTCGATGCGGCCGTGCTCGATGCGCTGGGGCCGCGCGGCTTCCTGGTCAACGTGGCGCGCGGCCGGCTCGTGAACGAAGCCGACCTCGCGCAGGCGCTGCTTGACGGCCGCATCGCGGGTGCGGGGCTCGACGTGTTCGTCGACGAACCGCGCGTGCCGCCGGCGCTGCGCCAGAGCGAGCGCGCGACCCTGCAGGCCCACCGCGCCAGCGCCACCTGGGAGACCCGCACCGCCATGGCCGAGATGGTGCTGGCGAGCATCGCCCAGGCCCTGGCCGGCGAGCGACCGGCCATGAGCCTGACCACCTGAGCCTCCGCGCGCGCGGCGCAGCGGCCGCACCCAACAAACCTATAAATGGAGACACCCTTGTTCACTCGACGCCTTGTCATTCCGCTGGCCCTTGCCCTCTGCGCGATTCACGCGCAAGGCTTTGCGCAGAGCTTTCCTTCCCGTCCCGTCACGCTGGTGGTTCCGTTCCCGCCGGGCGGCGGGACGGACACCGGCGGCCGCGTGATCGCCGAGCAGTTGAGCCGACGCTGGGGTCAGCCCGTGGTGGTGGAGAACAAGGGTGGCGCCGCCGGGCAGATCGGGGCCGACTTCGTCGCCAAGTCCAGGCCGGACGGCTACACGCTGCTGCTGGGAAACATCGGGACGCAGGCGATCAATCCCTTGCTGTATCCCAAGCTGCCCTACGACGGCGACAAGGCCTTTGCACCGGTCTCCCTGGTGGCCGAGTTGCCGCTGGCGATGATGGTCAATCCGTCGGTCCCCGCGAAGACGGCGGCCGACTTCATGGCGTTGGCCAGGTCCAGGCCGGGCCAGATGAGCTACAGCAGTTCGGGCGCCGGCGGCGCGCCGCACCTGGCGGCCGAGATGTTCAAGGACCAGACGGGTGCCTTCATCGTGCATGTGCCCTACCGCGGCGGCGGTCCGGCCATCGCCGACTTGCTCGCCGGCCATGTGCAGCTGTCGTTCATGACCGTGCTCGAGGCCTCCGGCCACATCAAGGCGGGCAAGCTGCGTGCGCTGGCCGTCACCGGCGACAAGCGCGTGCCGGCGTTTCCCGAAGTGCCCACGCTCGCCGAAAGCGTGGTCCCGGGCTTCAACGCGATCTCCTGGATCGGCCTGCTCGCACCGGCGGGCACGCCGCCGGAGCTGGTGGACAGGATCGCTGCCGACCTGCGCGCCGTGCTGGCCGACGAATCGGTGAAGGCGCGCTTCGTCGGACTGGGCGGCGTGCCGCGCGCCACATCACCGCAGGAGTTCGCGCGGCTGATCGCGCAGGACAAGGGCCGCTACGCCCAGATCATCCGCAGCCGCAAGATCACGATCGAGTGAGCGCGGCGAGCCGGCCTTTCAAGAAAGACACAGACCCACCCCGAAGAGGAGACATCCATGCAGCTCACATCCCTGATCAAGATCCTTGCCGTCTCGGCGTCGCTCGCGGCAATGCCGATCGCCGCATCGGCCGAGGCGGCCTATCCGGCCCGCGCCATCAAGATCATCGTGCCCGCGCCGCCGGGCGGCGCCATCGACACCATTGCCCGCGTCGTCGGCGACAAGCTCGCGGTGTCGATGGGCCAGCCGGTGATCGTCGACAACAGGCCCGGCGCTTCCAACAACCTCGGCACCGATGTTCTCGCCAGGTCGGCGCCCGACGGCTACACCATCGGCATCGTGGGCGGCAGCCACAACATCAACAAGTTCCTGTTCAAGGACCTCGGCTGGGATCCGGAAAAAAGCTTCGAGCCCATCGTCTACAGCCACGAGGTCCCGCTGGTGTTCGCCATCAACCCGCGGCTGCCGGCCAGGACGCTGCCTGAGCTGATGGCGTGGATGAAGGCCCATCCGGACGAGGCCAAGGTCGCCACGTCCGGCCGCGGCAGTGCGCAGGAAATGGCGGCCGAGATGTTCCGCATGGCCAGCGGCGCGCCGATGCTGCTGGTGCCCTACAAGGGCTCGTCCGCCGCGCACCCGGACCTGCTGGCCGGACGCACCGCGCTCTTCATCGACACCATCAGTGCCATCCTGCCGCAGGTGAAGGCCGGCAACGCGCGCGCCGTGGCGGTGTCGACGCGCAAGCGGACAAGCTCGCTGCCCGACGTGCCGACCGCGGACGAGCAGGGCTTGAAGGGCTACGACGCCAACACCAACGGCGGGTTCCTGGCGCCGGCCGGCACGCCCAAGGCCGTGGTCGCCAGGCTGAATTCCGAGATCAACGCGGCGCTCAAGCTGCCCGATGTACGGGCGAAGCTGGAGGCTGCCGGCATCGAGGTACAGGGCGGCACGCCGCAGGCGTATGCCGCACTGATCAGGTCCGACCTTGCCAAGTGGGGCAGGGTGGTGAAGGAGGCGGGGATCCAGGCGGAGTGAGGGCCCCGAGAGCTTGATGGCCGGATTCGATCGGACTAATCTCGGCCCTCAAGCCGCCCGCCGGCCGGAGGTGCCCATCATGCAAACGGTGAATCCCGAAGTGACCACGGAAGTGTTGCAGGCATTTGCCGATGCATGGAACCGGCACGATGTCGATGCGCTCATGTCGTTCATGACAGCCGACTGCGTCTTCGAAGCCTCCGCCGGCGCCGAGGCCTGCGGCACCCGATACGTCGGCAGTGCGGCGGTGCGAGCTGCCTTTGCGGAAGTCTGGGCGGTCTTTCCCGATGCCCACTGGGGGAACGCGCGCCATTTCGTCCATGGGGACCGCGGCGTGTCGGAGTGGACGTTCACGGGAACACGCACGGACGGAGCCCGCATCGAAGTCCAAGGCTGCGATCTGTTTACTTTTCGTGCTGGCAAGATTCTTCTGAAGAACTCCTATCGCAAGAACCGTCCGCCCGCTGCTGCGGCGCCGCCGGCATGACAACGAACGCCCTGCGCTTCATTCTCTTGCTGCTGCTGGCGCTGCTCGTCGGCACGATGTTCGGCATCTGGGCCGGCTACAACCCGGCGGCGCTCTCGGCGTCGGCCTACGTCGAACAGCAGCAGAACGCGATCCGGTCGCTCAACACCTTGATGCCCGCCATCGGCGCGGTGTGCATCGTGCTCGCCGCCTGGCTTGCGATCCTGGCGAAGGATGATGCACGCACCCGCTTCCTGCTGGTTGCTGCTGTCGTCTGCCTGCTGGCCGCCGCCCTGGTCACGCGCCTGGGCAACCAGCCGATCAACGCGATCGTCATGACCTGGAACCCGCAGAGTCCGCCGACGGAGTGGGCACAGCTGCGCGACGCCTGGTGGCGATGGCACATGGTGCGCGCATCGGCCGGCATCGCCGGCCTCGGCTTGGTCCTGCTCGCGGTGCTTGGCGCCCGCAGGCGTTGAGGGCCATCGCGGCGCCGAACCGGAATCCGCCGCGGTTCCGCTCGGCCGGGTACGCCGATCCCCACGCGATCTTGGAAGAGAGCCTCGAGGCAGGGCCCGTGATCACGCGGCCTGGCTCGTCACCTTGTGGACCAGCCAGCCAAAACCGGTGAAGACCGCGCCGATGAGACCCGCGATGAGCGTGCCGCCCCACAGCTCGAACCAATCGTCGAGCAAGAGGTCGCGCGGGTCGGAGGGCTGGAAGAACACGCCGACGGATTCCCCGACCTCGTAGCGCGGCGTGCCGCTGCTGCTCGACGAGGTGAATTCGATGAACGCGCCGGACGGCGCCCGGAACTGCACGCGCGGCCGCCAGGTGCCGTCGGTGTTGTTCTTGCTGCTGCTTCGCACGTGCTCCAGGTCCGTCACCTCGCCCTCGGCACGATCGGCAGATGCGATGAAGGCGACCCGTTGATAGAAGAGAAATCCCGACAGCGTGAGCAGTGCAATGCCGATGAGGGAAAGAACAAACTTGGCGCAGGTTTCGATCTTCATTCGATGGAGGGTGCGGGCACTCTGGTTTTCTGCATCGGGAAAGACGCATGCAATTATGTGGCCGCAGCGAACGTCCCCCCTTCAGCCTCCAGCTCGCCTGGCCATCAAGGAGGGGCGGCTGGTTCCGGTCCTGCAGGACTGGTGGCCGACCTTCCCGGGCTACCACCTCTGCTACGCCAACCGGCGCCAGCTTTCTCCGGGGCTCTCCGTGTTCTTCAGCGCAGCGACGCGTGGATCAGCTTCTGCACCGCAAAGAGCGGCTTGAGCTGGTCTTCCCGGTAATAGTTGCCCATGAAGATGACATACACCAGTTCGAGCGCCGGAATGACGACCAGCCGCTGGCCTCCGAGTCCGATCGCCATGTAGGCTGGCGAGCCATCCTGGCGCTGGATCACATACCAGTGGTAGCCATATCGGAGGCCTTCGAAAGCGTCGGCGCGCGGCGTCAGCGACTCGGAGATCCAATCCTTCGGAATCAGCGCCCGGCCGTTCCACTCGCCGCGCTGGAGCAGCAGCTGGCCAACGCGAGCCAGATCCGGCGCGCGCATGCGCAGACCCGATGCGGCGGCCGCTTCTCCGTTGAAACCACGGGTCCACTCGACGTTCTCGATGCCCATGGGCGAGAACAGCTTGTCGCGAGCGTAATCGAGCAGCGGCACGCCCGCACCCTTGGCGATGAGATGGCCCAGCACGGCCGTTGCGCCGCCCGAGTAGCGCCACCGCTCGCCCGGCTTGGCAACGATGGGGCGCTCCAGCACATAGCGGTAGCGATCCTTGCTGCGCTCCATCGAAATTTCGCTGTTGCGCGGATCGGTGTAGGGCAGGTCCTCGTTCCATTCCAGGCCCATCGTCATCGCGAGGGCATGGGAGATGCGCAGCGCGCGCCGGCGTTCGTCACGGGCCAGGTCGGGGTAGGCGGGAAAGGCATCCAGCAGCGGCGCATCGAGCGCGGGAACCTTGCCTTCGGCGAGTGCGATGCCGTAGAGCAAGCCCACGATGCTCTTGCTGACGGAACGAAGGTCGTGCAAGGTGTCGGCGCTGAATGCAATCGTGCCCAGCGGCGTACCCCAGCGTTCGTCCGGGCCTTCGAAGTAGCGCTCCATCTCGACCCGGCCTTTGCGCGCAATGAAGACGGCATGCAGATTCGCGCACTCGCCGCTTTTCACGCCCTGGTCCAGGCGCGCCGCAAGATCCGGCGCCATTCCGCTGGACTCCGGACTGCCTCGCGTCCATTGGAATGGCGTTGCTGCGAATCCCCGTCCCATGCAGGCAAGTGCAGCTGCGGCGCCGCCCGTCATGAGCACGCTGCGTCTTCGCTGGCTGTGGAATTGCTTGGGATCTGTCATGTCGAGCCGAATCGTGGCCGGGATCTTGCCATCTCCAGCGGCAGCACTGCTGCCGGGTGCCCGACGCCTACGGGTTAGTCCCGCCCCATTAGCTCATGAGGTCATCATACCATCATGCCACTATATGACCCCTCAGGAGAAATTCGGTATGAAGACTTCCATCGCCCTTTTGGGCGCCGGCGGAAAAATGGGCGTTCGGCTCGCGAAGAACCTGCGCAACTCCCGCTTCGAGGTGCGCCACGTGGAGGTCAGCGACGTCGGGCGCCAGCGCCTGCGCGACGAACTGGGCGTGGAATGCGCGGACCCGGTGCGCGCGCTGGACAACGTGCAGGTGGTGATCCTCGCCATACCCGACACCGCCATCGGCAAGGTCGCCGCGCAGATCGCGCCGCAGCTCGCCCCCGGCACCATGGTGATGACGCTGGATGCGGCCGCGCCCTTTGCCGGGCACCTGCCGCAGCGGCCCGACCTGGTGTACTTCGTCGCCCATCCCTGCCACCCGCCGATCTTCAGCGACGCGCTGCACCAGAGCGGCCAGCCCGACTTCTTCGGCGGCGCGCACGCACCGCAATCGGTGGTGAGCGCGCTCATGCAGGGCACGCCGGTCGACTTCGACCTGGGCGAGGAGATCGCCAGGACCATCTACGCGCCGATCCTGCGCTCGTATCGCGTCACGGTCGAGCAGATGGCGCTGCTGGAGCCGGGCCTGTCCGAGACCGTCTGCGCCACGCTGCTGGACTCCATGCGCGAGGCCATGGACGCGGTGGTCGCGCGCGGCGTGCCGCACGACTGCGCACGCGACTTCCTGCTGGGCCACATGACGATCCTCGCCGCCGTGATCTTCAAGGAGATCCCCGGCGTGTTCTCCGATGCCTGCAACAAGGCCATCACCTTCGGCAAGCCGCGCCTGCTGCGGGACGACTGGCTCAAGGTGTTCGAGCGCGAAGAGATCGCAAAGAGCATCGAGCGCATCACCTGAGCGCACGCGCGCCGCAGGTTTTTCCGGCACCCGCCGCAAAGCGCCGACACGGGCGCGCGGCCGCATCCACCCGATCGACAACCCCACGAGGAGACACCGTGACCCATCGCTTCCGCTTTCGCCGTACCCTGGCTGCGCCCCTGGCCGCCGCGCTCCTGACCTTGGCCGCAGCCGCCGGCGCGCAGGCGCAGACCGTGCTCAAGATCGGCTACACGCCGGCGCAGGGCTCGCACTACTGGGTGGGCGCCACCACCTTCTGTGCCGAGATCGAGAAGGGCACGCAGGCGCGCTACAAGTGCCAGCAGTTCCCGAGCTCGGCGCTCGGCGGCGAGCGCGAGCAGATCGAGGCCGTGCAGCTCGGCACGCAGGACGCGGTGATCACCTCCACCGGCCCCGTGGGCAACTTCGTGCCCGAGATCAAGGTGGTGGACATCCCCTTCCTGTTTCGCGACTACGAGCATGCGCGCAAGGTGTTCGACGGCCCGATCGGCCAGGACATGCTGACCAAGTTCCCGAGCAAGGGCCTGGTCGCGCTGGCCTGGACGGAGAACGGCTTTCGCCACCTCACCAACAGCAAGCGCCCGGTCCTCAAGCCCGAGGACACCAAGGGCCTGAAGGTTCGCACCATGGAGAACAAGGTGCACATGGACGGCTACCGCACCTTCGGCATGCAGCCCACGCCCATGTCCTTCCCCGAAGTGTTCGGCGCGCTGCAGCAGGGCACGGTGGACGGGCAGGAGAATCCCATCCCCATCATCACCACGGCCAAGTTCTCGCAGGTGCAGAAGCACCTTTCGCTCACCGGCCACGTGTACTCGCCCGCGCTGCTGCTGCTCACCCCGAAGGTCTGGAACAAGCTCAGCGATGCCGACAAGAAGGTGTTTGCCGAGGCCGCGCGCCTGAGCGTGGCCGCGCAGCGCAAGAAGGTCGACGAGGACGACGCCACCGGCGTGGCCCAGCTCGAGAAAGAGGGCATGCAGGTCGTGCGCAACGTCGACAAGAAGGCCTTCCAGGATGCGCTCAAGCCCGCCTACGCCGCCTATGCGAAGGAATTCGGCGCCGACAACATCAAGAAGATCCAGGACGTGCACTGACGCCACCGGCCCCGCCGCGCCTACGTTCGCCAAAACCATGCAAACATTCGAACGCTACCTGCTCGGTGCCAACCGCTGGGCGCTGATCCTTCTGCTGGCCGCCATGTCGGTGATCATCTTCGTCAACGTGGCGCTGCGCTACCTCACCAACGCCTCGCTCGAATGGGCGGAGGAGGTCGCGCGCTACCTCATGATCTGGCTGACCTTCCTCGGCGCGGGCCCGGTGCTGCGCTACGGCGGCCACATCGCCGTGGAGAACCTGCAGGATGCGCTGCCGCGCCCGGCCGCCGTGGCGCTGCGCGCGCTCGTGGCCCTGCTGCTGTTCGCCTTCTTCGGCTTCATGGTCTGGTACGGCTGGCTGTACATGGAGCGCACCATGTTCCAGCTCACGCCGGTCACGCAGATTCCGTTCGCCTACGTCTACAGCGCCATGGTGATCGGCGGCGTGCTGCTCATCGTGCACCTGCTGTTCATCGTGCGCGGCTATGCGCTGCGGCGCGAGTTCGCGGCGGACGGCCACTTCGACGCCAACGCGAGTGCCTCGCTATGAGCGCCTCCCTGGTCCTGGTGCTGTCGGCCTGCTTCTTCCTGGCCATCGGCGTGCCCGTGGCCTTTGCGCTGGGCCTGGCCACGGCCGCCGCGCTGGTGCTGGCCGAGAACTTTCCGCTGATGGTGCTGCTGAAGGAAACGTTCACCGGCATGGACAGTTTTCCGCTGATGGCCGTGCCCTTCTTCATCCTCGCGGCCGAGCTCATGAGCGGCGGATCGCTCACCGAGGTGCTGCTGCGCTTTGCCGGCCAGTTCGTCGGCCACAAGCGCGGCGGGCTGGGCTATACCAACGTGGTGTCGCTGACCTTCTTCTCGGGCATCTCGGGCTCGGCGCTGGCCGACGCCGCGGGCCCGGGCTCGATGCTCATCAAGATGATGGACAAGGCCGGCTACGGCCGCGCCTACGCGGCGGCGCTCACGGCGTCGACCGCCATCGTCGGGCCGATCATCCCGCCGTCGATCATCATGATCATCTACGCGCTGCAGGACGATGCGGTGTCCGTCGGCGCGCTGTTCGCGGCCGGCATCATGCCGGGCATCCTGATCGCGGTGGCGATGTGCATCGTCAACTTCCGCGTCTCGCGCCAGCGCAACTACCGCGGCGAAGGCACGATGCCGCCGCTGGCCGAGATCCTCGCCACGACCTGGCGCGCCATCCCCGCGATCCTGCTGCCGGTGGTGATCCTGGGCGGCATGCGCGCGGGCTGGTTCACGCCGACGGAAGCCTCCGTGGTAGCGGTGTTCTACGCGCTGGTCTGCGGCAAGTTCGTCTACCGCACGCTGGAGTGGAAGGCGCTGCCCGACATCCTCGCGCGCTCGGCGCTGCTGTCGGCCTCGGTGCTCATCATCATCGGCATGTCGGCCTCGTTCGCCTGGATACTGACCATCGAGGGCATCCCGCAGATGCTTGCCCAGTGGCTGGTCGGCATGAACCTGTCGCCGTGGATGTTCCTGCTCATCGTGAACGTCTTCCTGCTGCTGTTCGGCATCTTCATCGAGCCGCTGCCGGGCGTGATGGTGCTGGTGCCGATCCTGGCGCCGGTGGCGCTCAAGCTCGGCATCGACCCGGTGCACTTCGCGATGGTCGTGATCGTGAACCTCACGCTGGGCATGATCACGCCGCCGGTGGGCGGGCTGCTGTTCGTCACCTGCAATGTCTCGCGCGTGCCGATGGCGCAGCTGGTGCGCGAGCTCGTGCCGTTTCTCTGGGCGCACGGCGCCGTGCTGGTGCTGCTGACCTTCATGCCGATGCTGTCCACCTGGCTGCCGCGCACGCTCGGATTCAAGTAGAGAGAGAAAGATACCGACCCATGTTCCTGCCCCGCCCCTTCCTCCGCCTCGTCGAACGCCGCGACCCGCCATGACCGGGCTGCCCGCACTTTCCGCCGCCGACGGCCGCGTGCACGCACGCTACTGGCTGGAAACCGGCGACGACCCCGAGCGCACCGCCGCAGTCATCGCGGGCGAGCAGTCCAGCGGCACCTTCACGGCCGTGCCCGGCGAGACGCCCGCGCTCAAGGAGCGCTCGGGCGCGCGCGTGGAGCGCGTGCACGTGCTCGGCCGCGTGGGCACGCCGAGCCTGCCCACGCGCCAGCGCGCCGCGAGCTACACGCAGTGCGTGCTCGACCTGTCGTGGCCGCTGGCGAACTTCGGCGTCTCGCTGCCCAACCTGATGGCCACCGTGGCCGGCAACCTGTTCGAGCTGCGCCAGGTCTCGGGCTTGCGCCTGCTCGACCTGGCGGTGCCGCAGGCCTTCGTCGACGGCTGCCCCGGCCCGGCCTTCGGCATCGCGGGCACACGCGCGCTCGCGGGCGTGGCGCGCGGGCCGCTGGTCGGCACCATCGTCAAACCCAGCGTGGGCCTGTCGCCCGCAGAAACGGCCGAGACTGTGCGCGCACTCGTGGCCGGTGGCATCGACTTCATCAAGGACGACGAGCTGCAGGCCGACGGCCCGCACTGCCCCTTCGACGAGCGCGTGCGCGCCGTCATGGCCGTGGTCCGCGAGGCGGCCGAGCGCACCGGGCGCAAGCCCATGGTGGCCTTCAACCTCACGGGCGAGATCGACGAGATGCGCCGCCGCCACGACCTGGTGCTGATGCAGGGCGGCACCTGCGTGATGGTCAGCCTGAACTCGGTGGGCCTCACCGGGCTGCTCGCGCTGCGCCGCCATTCGCAATTGCCGATCCATGCGCACCGCAATGGCTGGGGCTACCTGAACCGCTGTCCCGCGCTCGGCTGGGACTTCGCGCCGTGGCAGACGCTGTGGCGCCTGGCGGGTGCCGATCACCTGCATGTGAACGGCCTGGCCAACAAGTTCAGCGAGAGCGACGAAAGCGTGATCGCCGCGGCACGCGCCGTACTGGCACCGCTGTCTGCGCGCAATCCCATGGCCGCGATGCCTGTCTTCAGCTCGGGCCAGACCGGGCTGCAAGCCGCGCCGACCTATGCGGCGCTCGGCACCACCGACCTCATCCATGCCGCCGGCGGCGGCATCCTCGGCCACCCCGGCGGCATCGCCGCGGGCGTGGCCGCGATGCGCCAGGCCTGGCAGGCCGCGGTGGCCGGCGTGCCGCTGACCACGCACGCGACCGCGCACGCCGAACTCGCCCAGGCGCTCGAGGTCTGGTGATGCAGGACGGACTGCTGCTGGCCTACTACGGCGACGACTTCACCGGGTCCACCGACGCGCTGGAGGCGCTGACCAATTCAGGCGTATCCACGGTGCTGTTCTTCGAGACGCCCGATGCGCAGATGCTCGCGCGCTTTCCCGGCGTGCGCGCCGCGGGACTGGCCGGCCAGGCGCGCAGCCGCGATCCCGCGTGGATGCGCGAGCAGCTCGCGCCTGCGCTCGCCGCGCTCGCGAGGCTCGGCGCGCCGGTGCTGCAGTACAAGATCTGCTCGACCTTCGACTCCTCGCCCGCGATCGGCTCGATCGGCTGCGCCATCGACCTGGGTGTGCCGCTCATGCGCGGGCGCTGGTCGCCCATGGTGGTGGGGGCGCCGCGCCTGCGCCGCTACCAGGCCTTCGGCCATCTGTTCGCCGTGGCCGACGGCGAGGGCCATCGCCTGGACCGGCACCCGACCATGTCGCGCCACCCCGTCACGCCCATGCACGAGTCGGACCTGCGCATGCACCTGGGCGCGCAGACGCGGCGTGCGCGCGCGCTGGTGGACTTCACGCAGCTCAAGAGCGGCGGCGCCGAAGCCGCGCTGCGCGCCATCACAACGGCGCATGCGGACGAGGTGCCCGTGGTGCTGATCGACGTGCTCGACGAAGAAAGCCTGCGCGAAGCCGGACGGCTGGTGTGGGAGCAGCGCGGCGCGGGCCTGTTCAGCGCCTCGTCCTCGGGGCTCGACGACGCACTGGCCGCGCACTGGCAGGCCAGCGGCCTGCTCGCGAGCCAGCCGCCGCTGCCGCAGGCCGGCGCGGCCGGCAACGGCCTGGCCGTGGTCTGCGGCAGCTGCTCGCCCGTGACGGCCGCGCAGATCGCCTGGGCCGCCGGGCACGGGTTTGCCGCGCAGCGGCTCGACATTGCCCCGCTGCTGGCCGGCGACGAGCGCGCGATCGGCCAGGTCGCCGAAGCCGCGGCCCAGGCGCTGGCACGCGGCCACAGCCCGCTGCTGTACACCGCGCGCGGCCCCGACGACCCGGCCGTGCAGGCCTTCGACGACAGCGCGCGCGCTGCCGGCCTCACGCGCGCCGAGGCGGCTGCGCGCACAGGCCAGGCGCTCGCGCGCGTGACGCGTGCGCTGCTCGACCGCTGCCCCGCGCTGCGCCGCGTGGTGGTGGCCGGCGGCGACAGTTCGGGCGAAGTGGCCTCGGCCCTGGGCGTGCAGGCGCTGACCATGGCTGCGCAGCTCGCGCCCGGCGCA
>Ga0307406_10001248_pt1 | contig 14252 bp, 16 predicted proteins | sample 322Cmetagenome_3_FD_203706 | JGI IMG/M metagenome (GOLD analysis project Ga0307406, IMG submission 203706) | Maize rhizosphere microbial communities from greenhouse at UC Davis, California, United States - 322HYB-C-2 | ecosystem: Host-associated > Plants > Roots > Rhizosphere > Soil | place... | reverse complement strand
AGGACTTGAGGCGGGCACGTGATGATGAGGTGAGCGGGGGAGAGCTCCCGGAGCCTCGTCGCAATGGCGTCGCTCCTCGAAGCCTTCTGCCAGATGCTGTTGTCGACCAGGTAGGTCGTCACCGGTCAGCGGCCGCCGTGGCCGGTGGAATGGTCGGAGCGTCGATCTGGTCGGGCTCGAACGAGCGCGCGATGATCCGCTCGACGGCGGCCGGCTGCCGACGGACCGCGATGAGAGTACGCAGGGCGAGGTCCACCGTTTCGCGATTCGACCGCGTGCCCGCAAGCGCCTTCGCTTGCCGCAGCTCGTCAGGGTCGATGTCGATCGAAGTGACGGTCATGATCCCCCCCTCCATCTTGTATAGACCAGTATATAGAACGTCAGCTGCCGCAGGTGTCGTTGAAGCGCAGCGCCGCGTTCTGCAGGTCGCCGGCCGACGCGTCGAGCGCCTCGGTGACCGCAGCGGCGTCGCCGTTCGTGCCGGCATCGGCGACGGCGTCGCGGACGGCCTCGATCGAGGTCTGCAGCGCCGACAGGATCGGGGCGACGTCGGCGTTGGTGACCTCGGGCGTGAGGTCGCCGAGCGAAGAGGCGGCCGCGTCGAGGCTCGCTCCCATCGCGTCGAGGTCTCCGGTCTGGAGCGCCGTGTTGGCCTCGGCGATCTCGCCCTGCACATCCTCCAGTCCTTGCGCGACGACGATGCACGCATCGGTGCGGCTCTGACCCGAACCGGAGCACGCGGTGAGCGTGGCGAGAGCGGCGATCATCAGCGTCGCCGCGGCGAGGGTCCGAGAGGGTGTGCGCATGGGTGTTCCGATCAGAGGGGAGTGACCCGCAGCCACACGAAGCCGTGCGCGGGGAGGGCCAGGCCCTCGTCGAGGTCGAGGTCGACATCGTGGACGAGATCGCGCGCGGTCCGCGCGAAGCCCGAGAGGGTGAGCGGATCGATGGCAACCTCGGCGTCGCCGACGTTGCCGAGCACCAGCACCCGCGTGCCCCCGTCCCGGTCCCCGGCGCCATCCCGGTCCCCGGCGCCATCCCGGTCCCCGAGCCCGTCCCGGTCCCCGAGCTTGTCGAGGGGTCGCTGGTACCCGACCACCGAACGGTGCGGCGTGTGGAAGGGGATGAGCGCGTTGCCCCCGAACTCCGGCGTCGACTGGCGCACCGACACGAGCTTCGTCAGGCGGCGGAAGACCCGTCCGGCCACCGTGTCGGGATCGTCGCGCTCGGCGTAGCGGTCGCGCGGGCGCTGTCCGCGGTGCACCCAGCGGCTGTCGCCGCGGCGCACCGGGTCGTCGAGGTAGGTGGGATCGTTCAGCTGCGCGACCTCGTCGCCGAGGTACAGCAGCGGGATGCCGCCGGTCGACAGCGCGAGGGCGTGCGCGAGCACGACGCGGTCCTCGCCGCCCGGGTCACCCGCCTCGATCCCGGCAAGGGATGCGGTGGTGCCGGCAACGCGGGCATCGCCCGTCTTGGGGTTCTCCTGGAACGCGACGCCGCGCGCGAAGGTGCCCTCGTGGCGGCCGACGTAGAAGTCGTTGAGGAACCGGCGGTGCGCGTAGCCGTCGATGCCGAACTCGGCGGCATCCTCATCGGCGAAGGTCCACCCGATGTCGTCGTGCGAGCGCACGTAGTTCACCCACGCGGTGCCCGGCGGCAGCTCGTGGCGCCGGTCGAGGGCCCGCTGCAGCAGGCGGGCGTCGCGGGTGGCCAGCGCCTCCCACGTGAGCGCCATCTGCAGCGGGTTGTAGGAGAGGCGGCACTCCTCGGGCGAGAGGTAGCTGACGACCTCGTCGGGGTGGACGATCGCCTCCGACTTGAAGACCAGCCCGGGCGCCGCCATCGCCAGCACCGCGTTGAACGCCTGCAGCAGCAGATGCGCTTCGGGGAGCGACTCGCAGGCGGTGCCCAGGCGCTTCCAGATGAACGCGACGGCATCCATCCGCAGCACGTCGACGCCGAGGTTGGCGAGGAAGAGCATCTCGCCCGCCATCGCGCGGAACACCCAGGGGTTGGCGTAGTTGAGGTCCCACTGGAAGTGGTAGAAGGTCGACCAGATCCAGCGGCCGTCCTCGAGCTGCACGAACGATCCGGGGTGGTCGTCGGGGAAGATCTCCCGCGTCGTCTGCTCGTACGCGTCGGGCATCGTGCGGTCGGGGAAGATCAGGTAGAAGTCCTCGTACCCGGGCTCACCGGCGACGGCTTTCCGAGCCCACTCGTGCTCGTTGCTCGTGTGGTTGAAGATGAAGTCCAGCACGAGCGAGATGCCCGCCAGACGCAGCTCGGCCGCCAGCTCGGTCAGCTGGACGATGGAGCCGAGGCTCGGATCCACGGTGCGGTAGCTGGAGACGGCATAGCCGCCGTCGTTGTCGCCCTCGGGTCCGAGGAACAGCGGCATGAGGTGCAGGTAGGTCAATCCCAGCTCGCGGAAGTACGGGATCTGATCGCGGATGCCGGCAAGGTTGCCGCCGTAGCGATCGACGTAGCAGACGCCTCCCAGCATGCGCTCGGACTGGAACCACTCGCCGTCGGCGGCGCGCTGCGCATCGCGGACCTTGAGGTCCAGCGGCCTGGCGTTCCACGACCCGGCGGCCAGCGCGATGGTCTGGGCGAGCGCGTTGCGGCCGTCGGCACGGTCGGCGTACAGCTGCGAGAACAGCGCATGCAGGCGCGGGAACTGGGCGTCGAAGCGCTCGCGGAACGCGTCGTCGACGCGACCGGCAGCCTCCGCCGCAGCCCACGCGGCGTCGCGGTCGTCCTCGAGCGCGCCGAGCGGGTCGGTCTCCGGAACGGTCATGGAGCTCCTCTCCGTCCCTCCAGCCTAGAGCGCCGCGTCGTCTGCTCCGTAGCCGCACGATGCCCGCTGTCACCGCGGCGCGTTACGCTGGCGTCACGTCGAACGGAGGACCCCGGATGCGCCTCGTCCAGATCGCCCAGCACGCCGACGATCTCGATCGCGCGGCGGACTTCTACACCGTCCTGCTCGATGCCACCCCTTCCGCGCGCTTCGACCCGCCCGGTCTCCTCTTCTTCGATCTCGAGGGTGTGAGGCTCCTGCTGGACCGCGAGGCGCCCTCCGCGCTGATCTACCTGCGCGTCGACAACGTCCACGACGCGCTGGACCGCCTCGGGGGATTGGCCGATGTCGTGACGGCCCCGCACGTGATCTTCACGCACGAGGACGATGCGCTGGGCCCCGCCGGACACGAAGAATGGCAGGCGTTCATCCGCGACAGCGAGGGCAACACGGTCGGCCTGGTCTCGTTCGTCCGCGCGTAGGCCCGGGGCTCAGAACCCGGCCGATGCATCCGCCACGCGCTGCATCAGCCGTTCGAGCTCGGCGACACGCGCGGCGGGATCGCCGCTGATGTCGGCGACGACCGCGGTCTCGCCGACGACGGCGGAGTCGTCGACGAGGTCGAGCAGCACCTCGTCGACGGTGGCGCGGAGCTCGGGATCCTCGTCCTCTCCGACGGGCGGAAGATCCGGGGTCAGCGGCAGCACGACGAGGAGGTCGACGTCGTCGAGCGCGCTCGACGTCATCGCGATCGCGCGGGACTGGAGGGTGGGCGGCAGCTGCCCGCCCGCGAGCTCTGCCGCCGCGAGGAGATAGGCGAGGAAGTCGATCGGGCCGCGTTCGGCGATGACGTTCTCGCCTCCCTCGTGGGCCAGGAGCCGATCCGCTGACAGCCGGAGCTGCGCCGTGAACATCTCGACGCCCGGGAGGTCCCACGACTCGTCGATGAGCTCGAAGGGGTCGGGCAGCACCGTGTACTCCGGGTGGCGACGTGCGAAGTCGGAGATGAGGGTGCTCTTGCCGGAGCCATGGGTGCCCGACACGACGATGCGCATGCCGCGAGTGTACGCGGATGACGCGCGCGTAGGCTCGGGGGTGTGAGCGCATACGTCTCGGCGTTCGAACTGTTCTCCATCGGAGTAGGACCTTCGAGCTCCCACACGGTCGGTCCGCTGCGTGCGGCCCGCGATTTCGCGGCGCGCCTGCGGCCCCGCATCGCCGAGGTGGCGCACGTGGAGTGCGTGCTCTTCGGCTCGCTCGGTGCCACCGGGCTCGGCCACGGGACGCCCGACGCCGTGGTCGCGGGACTCCGCGGGCAGGAGCCGGAGACCGTCGATCCTGCGGACGTCCGCGGCGCATGGACGCAGTGGCAGGACGGCGAGATCCTGCTGCTCGACGGCACGCACCCCGTGCCGTTCTCGCGCTCGGACGTGGAGTTCGCTCCCCGCACGCGCCTCCCGGGCCATCCGAACGCGCTGACTTTGCGTGCCCGCGACGCCGCGGGGGCGGTGGTCGCCGAGGAGACCTACTACTCGATCGGCGGCGGCTTCATCCGGCGGGACGGCGAGGAGGCGCCGGTGACGGTCGCGCCCTTCCCGTTCTCCTACGACTCGGCCGACCAGCTCCTCGCGCTGTGCGACGAGCGCGGGTGGACGATCGCCGAGGTCGCGCGGGCGAACGAGGAGGCGCTGCGGTCCGAGGCAGACGTCGCCGCGGGCCTGGACGCGATCTGGGATGCGATGTCCGCCTGCGTCGATGCGGGGCTCCACGCGGAAGGGGTGCTTCCGGGACTCCTGAAGGTCAAACGGCGTGCCGGAGTCATCCGCGCCCAGCTCGAGGAGGTCGAGAGCGACGGCCGCCGCGAGCTTCCGGGGGAGTGGCTGGGAGCGTTCGCCCTGGCCGTCAACGAGGAGAACGCGTCGGGCGGACGCGTGGTGACAGCGCCCACCAACGGCGCGGCCGGGATCCTTCCCGCCGTCGCGATGTACTGGTGGCGCTTCCTCGCCGACTCCGGACTCGGCTCGGGCAACGCCGTGACGCCGTACGGCGAGCTCGTCGGCTCCGCACTCCTCGGCATGCACGCCCCCGATCTCGCGCCCGCCGCAGACGGCGACGACGCCGTCACCGTCGAGGCGAACCGCCGGCGCGGGATCCGCCGCTTCCTCCTGACGGCGACCGCGCTCGGCTCCCTCTTCAAAGCGAACGCCTCGATCTCCGGTGCGGAGGGCGGCTGCCAGGCCGAAGTCGGCTCGGCGTGCGCCATGGCGGCCGGCGGGCTGACCGCGGTGATGGGCGGCACGAACCGTCAGATCGAGAACGCCGCGGAGATCGCGATGGAGCATCACCTCGGACTCACCTGCGATCCCGTCGGCGGCCTCGTGCAGATCCCGTGCATCGAGCGGAACGCGATCGCCGCGTCGACGGCGGTCACCGCCGCGCGCCTGGCCCTCCGCGGCGACGGCAGCCACTACGTGTCGCTCGATGCGGTGGTCGAGACCATGCGGCAGACCGGCATCGACATGTCGCACAAGTACAAGGAGACGAGCGAGGGCGGTCTCGCCGTCAACGTCATCGAGTGCTGAGCGCCCTCCTCGTCCCTGCCTCCCGCGAATGTGACGCAAAGGCGGCCCTCCTCGCCGCGGAACCCCTCCTTCGCGACACTTTCATCGATGCCGGTCCAGCGCGGCGCGGACCAGCCCCACCGCGCGGCCCTGGCGCAGGTGCGACGACGTGACCCGCACGACCTCCCAGCCCGCGGCCGCGTAGGCGGCGTACTTGTCGAGATCTCGATTCCACTGAGCCCGGCTCGTGCGGTGATGGTCGCCCTCGATCTCCACCACCACGCGGTGCGCGCGATACACGAACTCGGAGATGCCCAGCAGGCGCCCGGATGCGTCGCGGATCTCTCCATCGAGGTCGGCCGGAGGCAGCCCGGCCTCCGCCCCATCCAGCCGGAACGCCGTCTCCAGCGGTGACATGCTTCCCTCGCGGATGAGGGGCAGTGCGGTCCGCAGGTGCGCGATGCCACGGCGCGGCCCGGCATCCACGGCGGAGCCGAGCTGAGCGTGCGTCGCCTGGCGAGCCTCGGGGAAGGGGGTGCCGGACCGCCCGCGGGGGATGCGCACGATCGCATCGCCCACGATGACGAGCTCCCGCACCGACAGCTCGCGCCCGAGCATCGCCCACGTCGACGCCGGGCTGCTGAGGCGCAGGCCCTCGAACTCGCGGAGCCTCACGAGATGGCCCTCGACCTTCACGCCGCGGACGCCGCGACCGCGCGGCGCGCGCGAGGGCGCGATCACCCCGACGTCCAGGTCGTCGCCGGGGTCGAGGGGGAGTCCGTAGAGGATCGCCGCCGTGCGTCCGGTGAAGAAGGCGGATGCCGTGAGGAGTGGCGCGTAGGCGCGGGCCCTTCGCAGCTCGAGCTCTCGTGCGAGCCGGCCCCGCGCAAAGGGGTCGTCAGGACCATCTGGCGCGAGGACCGCGGGGGCGGATCGAACGCGCACCCCGTGGAAGGGCGCCTCAAGGTCGCTTGCACCCAGCCGTGCGCGGGAGACGCCCTGCTCGCGACCGGCGGCGGTGCGGAACGCATCGCCCAGCGAGGCCGGGAGCGGGGCTGGTCGTCGCGGCATCCCTCACCCTCTCGCGCACACCGTCCCCGTCCCGCGCCCTCCCCACCCCCTCTCCCCACCTCCGCGCCCCCGCCCACCTGGGGAGGAGCCCTCACCTCCGCCCCACCCCGCCCTCCCCCTCGAGAATGTGACGCAAAGGCTGCCTTCCACCCCGAGGAACGCCTCATTCGCGCCACTTTCGCCCCGCCGCGCGGGGGGCGTCGAGGGCGGTGTTCGCTGGGCGAGAACCGTTGGCACTCTCGGAGGGCGAGTGCTAATCTGGAGTCACTTGAGTCGATACGGCTCAAGTTTCAGACCACAACATCACACGCACACAGAAGGAGAGAACCATGGCCACGTATGACCCGTTCCGTGACCTCGACCGCCTCGCGTCGAGCCTCTTCGACGCGCGCCGCGGACCCCGCCGCATGCCGATGGACCTGTACCGCGACGGCGACCACTACGTCCTGTCCGCCGACCTGCCGGGCATCGACCCGGGATCGGTCGACATCGACGTCGACGGTCAGCTGCTGACGATCCGGGCCGAGCGCACGCTCGCCGCCGGCGAGGGCGTCAAGTGGATCACCCGCGAGCGTGAGGCAGCGAGCTTCCTGCGTCAGCTCAACCTCGGTCAGGGCATCGACAACGAAGGCATCGCCGCGACCTACAGCAACGGCGTGCTGACGGTCACCATCCCCGTCAGCGAGAAGGCCAAGCCCCGCAAGGTCGAGGTCGTCGCCGACGGCGCCGCGCCCACCATCCGCGCCCACGAGGGTGCGGAGGAGCCGCAGCCGATCGAGCAGTAGCCCCCGGTCCGCTTCACGGACAGACCGCCCCGTCGCACGCCGACCGGGGCGGTCTGCTGCGTGCGGAGATATGATCGCCTCACCCGAACGGAACGTCAGCGAGGACGCCGATGACCGAGACCGCCGCGTCGCCTGCGCTGCGCAGGCCCAGCTCTCCCGAGCCCGCGTGATGGAGCGGGAGCTCACCGAGCGCGTCTCGCTCACTCGTCCCGACGGCAGGCTCAACCCCGACGCCGTCGGGTTCGCGCGGCGGCCTCTCGTCGACACCGCCGGCGTCGACGGCCGGCGGGGCTGGGGGCGCACCAAGCGCTGGGAGTACTGGAACGTCATCACGCCTACCCATATCGTCGCCCTCACGGTGTCGTCGCTGGACTACGCCGCCGTGCACGAGGTCTGGGTGTTCGACCGGGAGACCCGACGCAGCCGGGGGAGGACGGCCACCGTCATCCCGGCGCACGACGTCGACCTGCCGCCGTCGCTCGGCGACGGCGCCGCGATCGCGCGGGCACGGGATCTGGCGGTCTCGGTGACGCCCGGCACCGCGTCGTGGCGGCTGTTCGCGGAGATCCCCGACGCCTCCTTCGACATCACCGTCGTTCGTCCTCCCGGCCAGGAGTGCCTCGCGGTGGTCGTGCCGTGGTCCCGGCGGCGCTTCCAGTACACGGTCAAGGACGTCGCCTTGCCGGCGACCGGGACGATCGTCGTCGACGGCGTCGAGCACGCCGTGCCCGCCGGGTCGTGGGCGGTGCTCGACCACGGCCGGGGGCGGTGGCCGTACGACGTGCGGTGGAACTGGGGAGCCGGCGCCGGCGTGAGCGGCGACCGTGTCATCGGGCTGCAGGTCGGCGGGAGATGGACCGACGGGACCGGATCGACCGAGAACGGCGTGTTCGTCGACGGCGTGCTCCACAAGATCTCCGACGAGCTGCGCTGGGAGTACGACCTCGCCCATCCTCTCCGCCCCTGGCGGGTGCGCGGGTGTGGCCTCGACGCGACGCTCACGCCGTTCCACGACAAGCACTCCGCGCGGAACCTCGGCATCCTGTCGGCGCGCACCCACCAGTGCTTCGGGGTCTGGGCGGGCACCTTCGACGGCATCGCGTTCACGGGGATCGAGGGCTTCGCCGAGGACGTCCACAACAGATGGTGACCCGCTTCGCCGCCGCCGGTGACCTAGGCTGACGCCATGGCCGAGCACGCCGTCCCGCCGCCGCGACGTCGCGGTCGCCCCCGCGGGGGGTCCGACGCCCGGGCCCGGATTCTCGCTGCGGCGACCGACGAGTTCTCCGAGAACGGCTACGACGGGGCCACCATGCGGGCCATCGCCACGCGAGCCGGCGTCGACTCCGCCCTCGTGCACCACTACTTCGGCACCAAGGCGGACCTGTTCACGGAGATCGTCGGAGCGCCGATCCGTCCCGATCTCGACATCCCGGCGATCCTCGAGGGCGATCGTTCGCTGCTGGGCGAGGCGATCGTGAAGTACCTTCTCGTCCGATTCGAGCAGCCCGAGGTCCGTCGCCGCGGCGTGCTGCTGCTGCGCAACGCCATCGGCAACCGGCTCGCCACCCCGCTCCTCGCAGCCTTCCTCTCACGCGAGCTGCTCGGCCGCATCACCGCGCAGCTGGGCGGTGAGGACGCGGAGCTGCGCGCGAGCCTCGCGGCCTCCCAGGTCGCGGGGATGCTCGTCGCGCGCTACATCCTGAAGCTCCCGGGCATCGCGACGGCCCCCGTCGACGACCTCGTCTCGTGGATCGGGCCGACCATCCAGCGCTACCTGACCGACTGAAGGGATCCGTATGTCGTTCCAGGCCTACCTCGACAACATCGAGGACAAGACGGGCGTGACGCCCCGCCGGTTCATCGAGCTCGCCGGCGAGAAGGGTTTCGGCCCCGGCACCAAGGCGGGGGAGATCGTCGCCTGGCTGGCGGAGGACTACGGCCTCGGACGAGGGCACGCGATGGCCCTCGTCCACGTCATCACCAAGGGTCCGAAGATCGAGGCGAAGCACGTCGGGTCGGGCGGTGTCCACGGCGACGCCTCCGACACCCAGTGGCTCGACGGCAAGGCGAGCAGGCCCGCCTGATCGGGCCCGGCCGACGCCCTTGACCGGGCCGACCCCGGAGCGCATAATTCATCGCATGATGAATAACTCGCCCGCGGTCCGCATCCGCGGTCTGCGTGTGCGACGCGGCGGCACCGAGGTGTTCTCCGGGCTCGACGTCGACATCGCCCGCGGTGCGATCACCGGTCTGCTGGGTCCGTCCGGGGGCGGCAAGACGACCCTCATGCGATCGATCGTCGGCGTCCAGCGCGTCGCCGCCGGCACCGTCGAGGTGCTCGGCCATCCCGCCGGCACCGCCGCGCTGCGTCGGCGGGTGGCCTACGACACCCAGGCGGCGTCGGTCTACGCCGACCTCACCGTCCGTCAGAACCTGAGCTCGTTCCGCCGCATCATCGGTGCGCCGGGATCGGATGTCGATCGGGTGCTGGACGCGGTCGGGCTACGGGACCGCGCCGACCAGCTCGTGTCCTCGCTCAGCGGCGGTCAGGCCAGCCGCGTGTCGCTGGCGGTCGCCATGCTCGGCGCGCCCGAGCTGATCGTGCTCGACGAGCCCACGGTCGGTCTCGATCCGGTGCTCCGCGCCGACCTCTGGCAGGTGCTCCGGGCGCTCGCCGATGCCGGGGCCACCCTGCTCGTATCCAGCCACGTCATGGACGAAGCGCTCCGCTGCGATCGCCTGCTCCTCCTGCGCGCCGGCCGGGTCATCGCCGACACCACCCCGGCGGGATTGCTGTCCGACACCGGCGAGGCGGATCCCGATGCGGCCTTCCTCGCCCTGATCCGCCGCGGGGAGGCGGCATGAACGCCGTGCGGCTCGGGGCGACGGCGGGACGAGTGCTCCGCCAGCTCAGTCACGACCCGCGGTCCATCGCCCTCATGCTCGTGGCTCCGAGCCTCCTCGTCGGCCTCTTCGCCTGGCTCTTCAGCGACAGCGACGGTGTTTTCGACCGGGTCGGCGGTCCCATCCTCGCCCTGTTCCCCTTCGTGGTGATGTTCCTCATCACGTCGATCACGACCCTGCGCGAGCGGCGCAGCGGCACCCTCGAGCGGCTGATGACGACGCCCCTCGGCAAGGCCGACTTCATCCTCGGCTACGCCCTGGCCTTCGGGCTCATGGCGACCCTGCAGGCCGTCGTGACGGTGACCTTCGCCGTGATCGTGTGCGGGCTCGAGGTCGAGGGGGCGATCTGGCTGCTCGGCCTTGTCGCCGTCGTCGACGCCCTGCTCGGCACGGCCCTCGGCCTGCTGGCGAGCGCGTTCGCCCGCACCGAGTTCCAGGCGGTGCAGTTCATGCCCGTCCTCGTCTTCCCGCAGATCATCCTCGGCGGCCTCTTCATGCCCCGCGATCAGATGCCGGACGTGCTGTACGCGATCAGCGACTGGCTCCCCCTCAGTCACGCGATCGATGCGGTCGCCGCCGTCGCCGCGGGGGATGACCTCGGCGACGTCGTGCGTCCGCTGCTGATCGTCGGCGCTTTCACGGTCGGAGCGCTGGTGCTGGCAGCCCTGACGCTGCGGCGGCGCACGCCCTGAGCGTCCGGACGCGGTGCGGCGCTCTCGGAGGGCCGGTCAGCGGCGTTCGCGGAGCTTCGTGGTGATGGAGTGCAGCTGCGCGAGCTCGTCGTCGTCGAGTACGGACATGCGCTCGGCGATCGACTGACCGTGACGGGTCGCGATGCGGCGGAAGGCGGACAGTCCGGTCTCGGTCGCGCGCACCAGCGCTCCGCGTCCGTCGTCGGGGTCGGGGCACTTCGTGATGAGGCCGCGCGCGACCATGCGGTCCACCAGCCGCGACACGCTCGGCTGACTGATCAGCATGTTGGCGGTGACGTCGCGCAGGCGCGCCGCATTCTGCTCGCCGCGCGCGACCGTCAGCATGACGTCGTACTCGGCCTGCGTGAGATCTTCGTCGCTGAAGTCCTCGCTGATCTCGCCGAGCACCTCGTGCTGCGCGCGGAACAGACTCTCCCATGCCGCGATGGCGAGGCGTCGGTCCGTCATGGCGTCCACTTTAGCCCGCACATAGGCTGGGCGGCATGGGACGGATCTGGCGGATTCTCGCGGTGTGCGTGCTGGTGCTGACGGCGTCGGCCGGCGCGTCGGCGCCCGCCGCGGCCGATGTCGACGACTTCGTCTTCGACCGCATGACGGTCGACTACACCCTCACCCGTGCCGACGACGGCACGAGCCGGCTCCACGTGGTCGAGGAACTGGTGGCGCGCTTCCCGGATGCCGATCAGAACCGCGGCATCCGGCGCTCGATCCCCGAGTTCTACAACGATCAGCCGCTGCGCCCCCGGGGGATCTCGGTGACCGACGAGAACGGGGCGCCGCGACCCATGGAGACGGACTCCGACGACGGGGCCTTCCACATCGTCTCGCGCGCCGACGACTACCTCCGCGGCGTGCAGACCTTCATCGTCACGTACGAGCTCGAGCACGTGACGTGGGATTTCCCCGACACGGGCCTGGAGTTCTACTGGGACGTCAACGGCGTGGACTGGGCGCAGCCCTTCGGGGAGGTGGTGGCCCGTCTGCACCTGGACGCCGAGCTCACCACGGCGCTGACCGGCGACGCCGCGTGCTACCAGGGCGTGCAGGACAGCCGCGACCCGTGCGCCTCGATCGCCCAGGATGAGGAGGGCGCCGGTTCCGTCATCACCGCCCGCGCCGACGACCTCGGCCCCGGCGAGAATCTGACCATGTCGGTGGGGTTCGAGGACGGCACGTTCGTCCCGTTCGACACGTCCTACCTCGCCTCGCCGTTCGGGTGGCTGCAGGGGATCGCGGGGGTGGGCCTGCTGGGCGCCGTGGCGCTCGCGGTGCGGTCGCGGCGGCGAGCCCTCGCCGACGAGCCGGGCAGGCCGACGATCATCGCGGAGTACACCCCGCCGCGGGGGATCGACGCCCTTGAGAGCGCCGTGCTCCTCGGGCAGCAGACGAAGGCGATCCCCGCCGAGGTGCTGGAACAGGCGGTCGTCGGATCCATCCGGATCATCGAGGGCGAGAAGCGCTGGTTCGGCGGACCGAAGCTGATCGCCGAACTGGTGGACCCGTCGCTCGCCGACGCCGACGGGCGTATGCTCCTCGGCGGGCTCTTCCCCCGGGGCGTGCCGGGGGAGCAGTACGAGTTCGGACGGCAGGACACGCGGCTGTCCAAGGTCGCGCAGAAGATCCTGAAGGATGCCGAGCGTGAGCTGAAGCGTCGGAGGCTCCGCCGCGAGGTGCCGGTCGGCGCACGGGCGTGGCCGGTCGTGGCGGCCGTCGTCGCGGGCGGGGCCGTGTTCTTCCTGGGGCTCGGTGCTCTCTCGGCGGGTGTGCATCCGGCCGTGCCGGTGACGCTGATGGTGCTGGCCGGAGTGGTCTTCACGGGCGTCATCATCGTGGTGGCGCGCTCGCCGCTCACGGCCGCCGGCGCGGAGGTCCGCGACCATCTGAAAGGGCTCAAGGAGTTCATCGCGTGGGCGGAGGCGGATCGCATCCGCATGCTGCAGTCACCGGCGGGCGCCGAGCGTGTCGCGATCGACGTCGACGATCCGCGGCAGAAGCTGCAGCTGTACGAGCGGCTGCTGCCCTATGCCGTCGTCTTCGGTCAGGAGAAGGAGTGGTCCGCGCACCTGGCGGTCCTGTACGCGGCGACCGGGGTGGCGGGACCCTACTGGTATGCGGGCACCGGCGCCTTCGATGCGTCGGGCTTCGCATCGGGGATCGGCTCGCTCTCGGCGGCGGCGGGCTCGTCGTCGTCGACGTCCGGCGGATCCAGCGGCGGCGGCAACTCCGGCGGCGGTGGCGGCGGAGGGGGTGGCGGCGGCGTCTGACCCGACCGCCTGTCCGGCCGATTCGGGCGCATCGATGACACTCGTTGTCGCGTCAGCGGTCGGGAGCCGACAACGACTGTCATCGACTCGCCCGCGGCCTCCGGGGCGCCGCCGACCGGGAACGGAACCGGGCAAGAGTAAGGGCCGGTCGGAGAGGCTTCCGACCGGCCCTTGTCCCTTGCACCAAGAGTGTCCTGCAATCACATGTCGGTAGCTGCCACAGCAAAACAACTACCGTGCGAGCACTCTATAACGACGAGATAACGGCCACAAGCGTTTCTCGTTATCTTTTTGTGATTCTTTTCTCATCCATGGGAAATGTCCAGGACAGCGGGCCCTGACGCGGGAATCCCGACCGCCCTCGAGAGGTTGGGGAGGGCATGACGACCATCGGAATCATCGGCGCAGGACACATCGGCTCCCAGCTCGCCCGGGCCTTCACCCGACTCGGCGACGAGGTCGTGATCGCGAACTCGCGCGGTCCCGAAACCCTGGCCGATCTCATCGACGAACTCGGTCCGACCGCCCGGGCGGCCACGGTGGCAGAGGCGGCAGAGGCCGGCGAGGTCGTGGTGGTCACCGTTCCCCTCGCGGCCTACCGCGACATCCCGGCAGAGCCGCTCGCCGGCAAGATCGTGCTCGACACGAACAACTACTACTGGGAGCGGGACGGCCACATCGCCGAGCTCGACCGCGGCGAGGCGACGACGTCGGGTCTCCTTCAGCAGCACCTCGCCGGCGCGAAGGTCGTGAAGGCGTTCAACCACATCGGCGCGGCCGACATCACCACCGCCGGCACCCCGGCGGGGACCCCGGGACGCCGCGCACTCGGCACGGCATCCGACCACCCGGAGGCCATCGCCTACGTCACTGACCTCTACGACCGTCTCGGCTTCGACACCGTCTCGGCAGGGACGCTCGACGAATCGTGGCGTCTCGAGCGCGACCGTCCCGCGTACGGGGTGCGACAGGACGCCGCGCAGCTGCGGGACAACCTCGCCCGCGCCTTCCGGGTGCGCCCCGAAGACGCCGCCTGACCGCTCCGGATCACCGCCCGCCGCGCACGTCGCCCTGTCGCGTGCGCGGCGGGCGCTCTCGCAGGTTCGCCGAGGGCGCGCGCAGTAGCGTGGCCCCATGCAGCGACCCGAGCCCGC